>Ga0315905_10000421_pt1 | contig 46492 bp, 58 predicted proteins | sample LakEriMetagenome_5_FD_203522 | JGI IMG/M metagenome (GOLD analysis project Ga0315905, IMG submission 203522) | Freshwater fungal communities from buoy surface, Lake Erie, Ohio, United States - Buoy 4 MA121 | ecosystem: Environmental > Aquatic > Freshwater > Lake | place: USA: Lake Erie, Ohio...
GCGAGCTTGCGCAGCTCGGAGACCGACACGTCGGCCTTCCACTTGAAGGCGTTGGTGGTCGCGGCGGACAGGGTGTCCCAGGCCTTGGTCAGCGCGTCGGTGTCGACCTTGCGGTCGATCTTGTAGGTCACGGTGACCTTGCAGCCCTCGGTGCGCTGGCTGATGGAGCCTTCGGGCTTGGCCGGGTCCTTCAGCATGTCGGCGATCTGCTTGTCGATCAGCCGGCGCTCAGCGATGGCCTCGTCTTCGATGCGCTTGGCGGCGATGCGAGCTGCGATGAGCTCGGACAGGGAGATTGTTTGCATGATGCGTCCTTTCGGAGTGGTTAAAAAACGTGCGTCTCGGTTAGAAGTTTATCAGCATTGTGATGCTGGTCAAGCGGTTTCGAACAGGTCTGGGAACTCGTTGCGCAGCATGTGCTCGACCTCTGAAAGCCGCAGCGAACTGATGAGCTCGTACAGCGCGTCCTTGATCTGGTCGTCGCTGAGGTGCAGCGTGACGTCGACGTAGCAGCCGCGGCGGTCCAGCGGGTGGCCGTGCATGACGTGCATGCTGGTGGCCTTGATGTTGAGCTTGTTCATGCTGTCTCCTTCAGGTTGAAATTGGGGCCGCTGATGCACCAGGCGTTGCTGTCTTCGTAGCCGGGCAGCGAACGAATCGCTGAGCGCTCGATGCCCTTGATGATCGCAAAGGCCTCGGACTGTTCCCAGTCTTCGGTTTCGCAGGCCTGATAGCTGTAACCGTGGCAGGCCTTGATGACGTCGATCGGGTTCAGCATGTTTGGCACCGGCTTGAACTTGAAGCCGTGCGCCGGGTCGTGCTCTTTGTAGCGGCTGTTGACGCTGCGCACGTTTTCGGCGAAGAGCACCGATGCGACGCGGGCTGCGTCGTTGCGGACTTCGCGATGCTTGTTGCCCCACCAGTAGCTGACGGCGTTGGAGCCGTGCTTGCCGGCGGCCCAGCTCACGAGCGCGTTGATGTGGTAGTCGGGTACGAGGTATGCGGACATGGTGTGGTCTCCTTAGTTGGCGGGGCTGCAGATGCCTTGCTCGATCAGGTGCTGGGCCGTGCGGCCGAAGAAGCCTTGCAGCCTCCAGCACAGGCCGGTGTCGATCAGTTGCTGCCAGGCTTCGATGTACTGCTCTTCGCTGTCAGCGGGCATTGCGCCCTCGGCGATCATCACTACGTTTGCGAGGTTCATGGTGGGTCTCCGATCAGGCTGCGAGCAGCAGCTCAGGCTTCAGGAAGGACGCGGCGTCGACGTAGTCGATCTCGAAGCCGAGCTGCGTGTAGGCGATCTGCAGGTCTTTCGCCGAGAACGTCTTCTTGCCGGCGATACCGGCGAGTGCGCGGGCTGCGTCGTTGAAGGGGTAGTACAGCGTGTTGCCGTACACAGACTTGATCAGGATTGCCAGCTTCATGTTGCGTCCTTCTGGAGCGCCCGGTGCCGCCGGGTCGGTGTCGACTGCTCCGTCGACAAGAGAGATTTCATCACAGTTGTGAAGTGTCTGTCAATAGCATTGTGAAGTTGTCGGGTATTACTTTGATGCGTACTTGCGGCCGGCCTTCTCGTCTTCCTCGAGCTGGGCCGCGGCTTCGGTGAGGTACATGGCGCGCTGCTGCAGCCTGGCGGCTTTCTCGCGCCATTCTTCGGCCGTCTCGCGCAGCGACTGCGCTGCCGATCTGCCGGACTCCAGGCGCACGTCCATGAACGCGCCCGAGGTCTGGATTGAGGCGTAGGCGGCCTCTGCGCCGTGAATGATGCGAACTCTCATACTTCCTCCAGGTTGCGTGCAGCAGCGACGGCCAGGCGTGCGATGTGATCGCGCTGGTCAGTGACCATGCGCGAGCGCAGCTCGTGACGGGCACGCAGGCACTGCTTGTCGCTGCCGTTGAGAATCAGCGTCCACAGCTCGTCAACGGTGGCCACAGTCATGTCGCCATCCCAAAGGTGGTGCGTCGTCGTGGTGTCGCACTCGGCCTGCTTCAGGTTGTCGTTCAGCCACATTGACGTGGCGAACGTGTCGCTGAGGAACTCGTCCTCGGCGTCGTCCAGCATGTCTTGCGTGGGCTCGAAGTCGCCATCCCAGCGCGGGTCGCGCGGGTCAGTGCAGGCGCCCCATGTTGCGCTGTCGCCGGGGCCGAAGGTCGTGTAGGTCATGTTGGTCTCCTGTCGCGTCCCGGAAACTGCCGGGCCGGTGTCATCTCTGACGAAGTGATTACATCACGGTTGTGAAGTGCCGTCAACAGCATTGTGATACTTGGGCCTACCGAATGCGCTGTCTGCGCGCTACAGTGGCCTTCGTCGTGCTCCAGTCTGTGTCGCGATTGCGGTCCGAGCGACGGGCACTGTCGAGCTTCAAGACGTTGGAGTTCTTGTGCGACCTTGCCCTCTCGATAGAGAGCTCTCTGTCGGACTTGGACTGGTACTCGGCAGTCAATGTGTCGTAGGTCGAACCCTGTAGCTTTGCTATCAGAGCCTCGTCTCGCTCTGGGGGCTGGGCCCAGAGTCTGTCGCTGATCTTGGGCAGCTTCCTGGCAACGAACGACCTCATTCCGATCTTCCATGGCATGCCGGCAGGCGGCAGTCGGCGCAGTGGCGGGCTCACATCGAACACGCTCATCTGAGTCGTCGCTTTCCAAAAGATCATCGCGTCGAGCACGGAGCCGAATCGTCTCCAGGCGCGGACCATAGCCTGGTCCCACAGGAGCTGCATTTCTTCGTGTGTCATGGGGTTGGTCTCCTTGAAGTTCAGGACGCAAGCCACTCGTCGTAGCTCTTGAGCGGCGCACCGCCGCGGGTGATGTCGCCACCCTTGCCGTCGTTGGCGCAGGCCAGGTAGATCTGGTACTCCTGGTCGTTGGTGCCGCGCACGGGGGTTTGCCAGTTGGCAGCAGGGAGGAGGGCGTTGTTGTCGTTCATGGTGTGAGCTCCAGGTTAGGCGGGGATGAATGCACGGCACTCGCCAGTGCGGGGGAGGGACATCACTGCCCGGTAGGGCAGGCGTGCGTCAGCACGAATGCAAGACGCTGAGCGTGAGCATTCGACCGCCTGGGCGCAGCCAGCAAGCCCCGTGGGCTTGCCGTTGATGATGGCGTTGAACTGACTGCCAGCAGGGAGGATGCGGTTGGTGTTCATGTTGGGCCTCCTGGTCAAGCGATGCGATTGGACAGAGTGACTTCCACGGTGGTAACACCAATACGGTGAGAGCAATCCCACATGATGCAAGCGCCCCTCTCGGCGGCGATGCGTTCCGCTTCTGCGAGGGTCACGCGGGACGCCACGCGGGTCGGCCAGTTGAGGCCCTGCATGACGTCATACCGGAAATCAGGGGAGCGAAGTTGAGGGGCGGTGTAGTAACGCATGGTGTGGTCTCCTGGTGGGGTTGTTCAAGCGGTCTGGCGCACCAGCACCAGGCCCATGTTCAGGTCAAAGCCCTTGAGGTACACCACAGAGTGGTACTCCTCGAAGGACTTCAACGAGCCGTCAGGGAAGATCTCGTCCCAGGCGCGCAGGTCGCCGTGGGCGGGCGCCTGGCCGATCACGCGGCTGTTGACGATGCGGGGAGGGGTGATGCTGAGGTCCATGGTGAGTTCCGGTGTTGTGTGTGAAGGGTTAGGCGATGCTGGAAACTGCTGTGCGGCGCCCTTCGCGCTTTGCTGCGCGTCCGGCACTGATGGCGGCCTCGCGACTCAGCGGGTAACGCTTGCCGAAATAGTCTTGGCGCAGAGTGCGCGAAGCGCAGTCAGAGCCGTAGTGCAGGATTTCGCCGGTCTCTTGCGACTCAATCACAATGGTCATCTTGAGATTGGTCTTGCCGCAGATGTCGCACTCGGTCTTGTCGCTGATGCCGCAGATGGTGAAGCGCTTGTAGGTGGTGCTCATTTCGTTGCCCCGGTTGGTGTGTCGATGGACTCATTACATCACAGGTGTGAAGTCCATGAGCGATTGGTTGACAAAAATGTATGGGCATTGTGATACCCGGGGCGCTACAGCAACCGCTACACCCGCTACAGCACCCGCTACAGGGGCGCTACAGGTGTAGCGGGTCACTTGGCCATCGCCTTGGCCGCGGCGAGGAGGGCTACCTTGGCCTGGTCGTCCATGTTGCGGAACGCTTCCAGGAGGTCCTTCTCTGACTGGGCACTGATGGTGTTGATCTCAAACGGCTGGCCCTGTCCTGTCAGGATCCAGTCGGGGTTGGCTTGCAGTGCGGCAGCGAGCTTGAGCAGGGTTGGCGCACTCGGTTTGCGAGATGAGTTCGTCACGATGTTCGAGATGGCGGCTTGGGTCAACCCGATCTTGGCCGCCAGCTCTACTTGCGTGTACTCGCGCACCTCGATCAGGTAGCGCAGCCTATCGCCGATCGTCAGCTTCTCAAAGTTCTTGGTCATGGACAAACGACGAGCGGAAGCTGTCAGAACCTTGACGGCAGGTTCTGGTGTTGTTGTCTGTGAACATCACACGCCCTATACTCTGCGAATTCGCAACTCTGCATTCCACAAAATGGACTTCGACGCACTCATCGCGCACTTCGGCACGCAGGTGGCAGCAGCCACCAAGCTGGGCGTGACCCAGCCCACGCTGTCCAACTGGAAAGCGCGCGGCCGCATCCCTCACTTGCAGCAGCTCAGGATCGAGCACATCACTCGGGGTAAGCTACGCGCCTCCCCTGAAATCCTGGGTAAAAAGGTATCACGAGCGTGAAGTCGGGCGCAAGCGCCGCTTATCGTTTCCAAGCGGCTATCACAATGGTGATCTGACAGGATTGGGCCTCGGCTAGGCTAGGGGTAGCTCCCCGACCCGAAAAGCGGTCACCACACCCGCCTGCCGAAGGTTTCACAGTGTGGCGTTCTCAGTGGAAGAACAAGATGGCAGCACCCTCAGCAGCCGGGCACACTTCCCCCAAAGTAGGGAAGGGCTCGCGTGAACAGCAGCAGCAATGAACATCACAATGGTGTAGTCGTGACCAACAGCGAGTTCCTCCAGGAGGTGCTCGCTGCAGCCCCTCGCGGATCAACGGTCTGGGTCAATGCCTTCATCGGCAACCCCAACTCAGACCAGGCGAGCTGGTCAGGCAAGGCCTACAACCCAGCCCTGCATGCGGCCGAAGTCGACGGGTGGGGCAGGCAGAACACCTACTTCTCGGTGGGCGCGGTCAGACCCCTCGAGGGCGTCATGCACCGGCGCAAGAGCCACTTCACGCGCCTGCTGGCGCTGGTGGCCGACGACGTCAATCCAGAAGACCTGCAGGGCACGCCGTCGTGGGGCATCGAGACCAGCCCTGGCAAGCGCCAGATCGGCATCCTGCTGGACACCAAGGACCCCGACTGCGCGAACCTCGAGCTCGTCACCCGCCTGGTCACCGCGATGGCCGAGCGGGGCTACATCAAGGCGGACAAGAGCGGCAACAACGCCGTGCGGTACGTCCGCCTGCCCATCGGGCAGAACCAGAAACCACGCGACAGCGGGCCGTTCGCCCACGTCGTGGAGTACTGGAACCCCAGCGCACGCTACACGCTCGAAGACGCCGCCGCCATCTTCGGCATCGACCTCGAGTCCCTGCGCACAGAGCATGTGCATGAATCACCCACACAGTCCATGCACATGGGCGAGCAGGACGAGCGGCTGCGGATCCTGACGACCAACATCATCCGCGGCGAGAACCTGCACGACAGCATCAACATGGTGGCCGCCAGCATGGTGGCCTCAGGCGCCAAGGGCGGATCGATCGTCAACCTGCTGCGTGGCCTCATGGACGCCAGCCTGGCACCTCGAGACGACCGCTGGCTCGCACGCTACAACGACATCCCGCGGTCAGTCAGCACGGCGCAGGAGAAGTTTCGGCCGCTGGCACCTCCACCCACAATCGACAACGAGACGGGCGAGATCCTGCCCGACAAGCCCCTGTTCACCCCCGTCCACGAGCTGCTGGGCGAGATCAAGTCCATCGACTGGATCATCGAGGGATACGTCGAGGCGGACGCACTGGGCATGCTCTACGGCCCGTCAGGTGGCGGTAAGTCGTTCGTCGCCGTGTCCATGGCCTGCAGCGTGGCCACAGGCACGCCGTGGTTCGGATGCCCAGTCAAGCAGGGCGCCGTGTTCTACATCGCAGGCGAGGGCCACCAGGGCCTGGCCAGGCGCTTCGCAGCGTGGTCCAAGGCCACTGAGGTGGCCATCACCAAGGACACGCCCCTGTTCAAGTCCAACCACGCCGTGCAGATGCTGGACCCCGACGCCCCCGAGAAGCTCAAGGCCGAGATCAACCGCATGATCGCCGAGACTGGCCAGATCCCGGCGCTGGTCGTCATCGACACCCTGGCCCGCAACTTTGGCGACGGAGACGAGAACAAGCAGCAGGACGCCAACCGCTTCATCGAGGCCACCGACGAGATCAGGCGCGAGTACCACTGCCACAACCTGACCGTCCACCACTCAGGCCACGAGATGGACCGCGCCAGAGGCTCCAGCGCGTTCAAGGCGGCCATGGACCAGGAGTTCCAGGTCAAGGGCACCGGCGGCATCCTGGAGCTCAAGGTGACCAAGATGAAGGACGCCGAGATGCCAGAGGCCAAGCGCTTCAAGATCACCCAGATCGGCCTGGGCGTGGTGGACTCGTGCGACGTCGAGATCACCGGCGCCTACATCCAGTTCGACGGGAACCCGCTCGACATCAAGGTCGGATCGCGCATCAACGGCCAGCCCATCAAGGCCATCGACGTGGTTAAGCTGATGCAAAAGGGCTGGCCTGGCGCGCCTGTCATGGCCACCAATCTGGGCTGCTCTGAGCGGGCGCTCAGCAACATCATGAAGGCCATGAAGGACAACGGAATGGCCGTCCAGGGGGCCAACCGCAAGAACGGATGGGAGCTCACAGAGCAGGCGATCGACCACCTTTCGATGACCGCGGAGCTCGCGATCGAGGCGCAGGAAGCGTCTAGATCGGTTGACTGAGGTGTAAACGGAAAGTGTCAACCAAGCCTTACTTTGACGACATTCTCATCCGCACGGGGGCTTGCGGATGACATTTACAGTTGTGAAGTAGTTGGAGGTAAAAGATGAGTGCTGACATAGACTTACGAGCGAATACTCAACAAAATTCTAGCTTGCGGATGAGAACCGTTTTTTGGGGTCATCCGCACGGGGTTCTCATCCGCATCTCATCCGCAAGTCAAGCGTCTAAGTTAGTGGGTACTACGCTGGAAAGCACGCAAATACGCGGGTTCTCATCCGTGCGGATGAGATGCGTAAGAAAAGCGGGCCGGCTTCATCCGCTCATCCGCAACCCTCTAAGAGGTTGCGGATGCTGAGCGGAAGGGGGTTGCCGATGACCAAAATGCCTGGTGAGCAGACACTAACTTTTGACCTGGATCTGCCCTGGCCGTCACCCAAGTTGTCCCCCAACGCTCGCCAGCACTGGGCCACCACAGCCAAGGCCAAGAAGGCTTTCCGGGCCCGCTGCCGGGCGATCGCGACCGCGGCAGGGGTACGGGCTGTCCTGGCCGGCAAAACGAGCTTGGCGGTCGATCTGACCTTCTTCCCGCCCGATCGCCGCGGCCGGGACTGGGACAACATGCTGGCCAGCATGAAGGCAGGCCTGGACGGCCTGGCCGACGCCACCGGGGTCGACGACCGACATTGGCGGCTGTCGTTCGAGGTCGGCGAGCCGGTCAAGGGCGGCCAGGTTCTCGTGCGGATGACATGCCGATGAGACTTCAGCCCGACTGGATCGGCGAGCTGGTGAGCATTTGCGTCAGCGACGACTGGCGCGGAGCTCAGACCGAGCTCACCTGGGGCGAGGTCAGCCCCATGTTCCGCCGCCTGCTGCCGGAGCTGGCGCAGACTGAGGACGCCGACGGCTACAGCAGCCTCGAGGTGCGCGCCTGCCGCGCCGGGCTCGAGTGGCTGTCGGCCAAGCACCCGGCCGAGTTCAGCGCCCTGTGCTGGCAGTTCTGGGAGTGGAAGCGCAAGCACATCGAGCGCGCAGAGAACCACGACGAGCTGCTGCAGCGCGCCGGCATGCTGTTAGCCGACTACGTCGACAGGGCTTGCGGTTGAAACATCACATTGCTTATACTCGGACTGTGCGCTGTTGCACGCATCGGAGACGACGATGAAAGAGTTCAACCCCAACTGGCCGTTCCCTCAGTACGACGAGGATGGCAACCGACTGCTTCCCCCGGGCTGGTTCGACAAGCCCACGCCCGCTCAGGCTGTTGCCGAGATGCTCGACAACGTCGGGGAGGCGCTGCTGTGAAAGCCCTCGCCAACCTGCTGCGCAAGCCTGCGCCCGCCGCAATCATGGCCACCGAACTCGACGACGCACGCCGGGCCCTGCTCGAGGCGCAGTCCGCACGCGACTACGCCAGCGCGATGGTGCTGTACCACGAGACGCGCATCGATCGCCTGCGCGCCTCGCTGGAGCTCGAGTCCCAGAAGGGGGCCGAGCAATGAAGCACTGCCATGGCCCCTGCAACCAGGGACGCGAGGCATGCTCCACGCCTGAGGCGTGCGAGCTGCGCGACGGCGACGATCAGCAGCTCGAGGCCGTGGGCCTCTTTGCGTTGGTCGTTGCGGCCGTCGTGGTGCTGGTGGTCGTGGGGCTGCTGATCGCGTGAGGTGAGCATGACCACACAACCCGAAGCCCTGCGGCTGGCTGATGTACTTGGCAGAGGACGTTATTACGAACGTCGAGCCGCCGCCGAACTGCGCCGCTTGCACGGCATTGAGTTCGCGCTGCGCGATTGCGAGAAGACGCTGGAGGGCATGGCGAAGAAATACATGGACGCCGCTGACCAGCGCAACGAATTGCTGCATGCGTTGAAGGCTTTGATCGATGAGCAGGAGGGCCCGCCTTTGATCCGCCGTCATCGGCAGTGGCAAGCGGCGGTGGACGCATGCCGCGCCGCCATCGCCAAAGCGGAGGGGCAAGCATGAACGGAACCAAGACCATGCACAACGACAGCCGAATCCATGTGGTGCCACTCCACGACCTGCGTGAGCATATTGCCAGTTCCGACTGCTGGTGCAAACCAACAGAGGATGAAGGGTGGCCCGATGTGTGGGTGCATCACTCAATGGACAAGCGTGAAGAGTACGAAGAAGGAAGGAAGAAGTCATGACCCGCGACGACATCATCCGCATGGCGCGGGAGGCTGGACTTTACAGCGGGTCGCCACGCACACCGAGCACTGGCCGCATTATCGAGAAAAGACTTGAACGCTTCGCCGCCCTTGTCGCCGCTGCCGAGCGTGAACGCATCATTGCCCAGAACGCGCCAGAGATTGAGAAGATCAACGCGCACATCAAGGCGCTTGAGGAGGCGGTTGCCCAGCGTGATGCGCTGCTGGAGGCGTTGAAACAGGTTGAGCCCATTCTTGCCCGCATGTACGGACAACAAGCCGTGGACTTGCCACCTATGCAAATTGTCCGCGCCGCCATCAAGAAAGCAGAGGAGAACACATGACACGCATTCATTATTGGTGCCCGGTACATCGGGCGTATGTCTATGCCTTGGTGCCGACTGAGGTTGCTTTCAAACTGATGGGGTGGGTATGACTGACCTGCGAACCGCCGCCCAGCAGGCGCTGGAGGCGTTGGAGCAAATGGTTGTCGGCACTGAGTACGAAGTGGCCGTAGAGGCCGAGCGGGTTATGGATGCCCTGCGCGCCGCGCTGGCAGAGCCGGTGCAGGAGCCGGTGGCGTGGATGCACGTACCGTACCCAGGAAACGCAATTAGCCCGATGCTCAGCCTGAGCAAGCACCGAGAGCCAAGCATATACGCAGCGTCGGTGCCGTTGTTTCTCAAGGAGCAGTTATGAAAGACGTAGCTGATGATCTTGCACTGATCGTGCGTAATGCGATTGCCTACATCAAGGAACTTGAGCGCAAGATACATGAGTTGAAACGAGAGGCAGAGCCGGTGCAGGAGCCGGTGGCATGGGCTTGGGAAACATCCCACGAACTTGCGCCGCAAGACGCATTCAGTTGGGTGCAGACCGCAATCCACAAGATGCCGCTCTACACCGCCCCACCCCAGCGCAAGCCGCTGACGGAGGAGGAGATTGAGCGCATCACAAGCAATTTGATGACTAGCGGTGATGGCTATTTGCGGTTTTCGGTCTCATTGCTTGACTTCGCCCGCGCCATCGAGGCCGCGCTGAAGGAGCGCAACGCATGAAGCCCAGCTTCGCCAACATCCGCGGCGTGCTGGAGTGCTGCGGGCCACTCACCATGCGTGAGGTGGCCAGCTTCTTCCCTGGCACCGACTACCGCCGCATCTCCTGCTTCCTGACCGCCATGCGCCTGACCGTCGTGCACAAGCAGGTCTACATCCAGTCCTGGACGATGGAGGGCATCGGCCGGCGCTACCCGCGCCCGGTCTACGCGCTGGGCAACAAGCCCGACGCACGCAAGCCCAAGCCGATGGACAACGCCGAGCGACAGCGCCGTGCACGCGCCAGGCTCAAGCCGCCAGCGCTGCCCAACAGCGTGTTCACCTGGAGGCCAGCATGAAGTGCCTCGAGACCAGGTGCCAGCACGGCTGCCTGCGGATGCGCCGCTACCAGAAGGACAACGGCCGCCGCATCAAGACCATGGAGATTCCCTGGACACTGTGGCTGCGCGCTCGATCGAACGTGATGAGAGGGCTGCCAGGCTACGAGCGCACCGAGGCCGCACGCGACCGCATCGCAGTGATCAAGGACATGCTGGCCGCTGGTGACAAGCCTGAGTACATCGCAGCCGTTGTGGGCGTCACGCGGCAGCGAGTGCAACAGATCAAGGACAGAAGCAAGGAAACTGCAACGTGACGATCTACAGCAACGTCAAAGACACGACGATGAACCAGAAGGGCTCTGGCCCTGGCATGGCATTCCGCAAGAAGTGCGCGACCTGCGATCAGCCGCGGGAGATCAAGGGCGGGTCGGTGTACAGCCGGCTGAAGTTGTGGCGCTGCGCGAGCTGCACCGAGAAGGCGAGGGCAGCAGCATGAGCAGAACCGTCTGCGGCACCTGCTGGAGCCCGTACATCGAGGGCAAGTGCGAGTGCGAGCCAGCACCGCCCAAGCCCGAGCGCACGCTGACCGACGAGGTCATCGCCAATCTGTGGCACCAGAACGGCGGCTTTCATCACCACTTCGCCAGGGCGATCGAGCGCTGGCTGAAAGGCCAGGCATGATCACGGCCAGCAACCTCTACAAGTTCTCACCGCCCGACTTCGCACGATGCGCAGGCTCGGGCCGCAAGGAGTGCGAAACATGCAAGCGAAACATCGACAACAGCCCAATGCACCCAAGCACGACGCGCCAGGTCTGGATCGGACGCTGGGAGCTGGAGAGCCCCTGCGTATCCCGCGTGCCGTTACTCGCGGGCTGATCAAGAGCCCGCACCTCATCGCCCGTGCGCTGGCGGTGGAGTTCGCCGACCCGCTCGAGAAGGCCAAGCTGCCGCTGACCAACCGCGATCGCCAGCTCAAGCATCGCACTGCCAACAGCGAGCGCATCTTCACGCTGGACGTGAGCAACGACGGCTACGCCGACCTGGTCTACCTGATGAAGATCTGGGGCTTTCCCAGCCGCAGGCGCACCATGATCGTGGCGCTGAAGTACCTGGCCAACGCCACGAGGAATGGCCTGGAGCGCATTGACTTGACGACCGATTGACCTTGATGTAGGGGTCGATGTATATTCCGCCCCGGGTAAGTGTCTCCAAATCCAGCCGGCCTCGAGCCGGCTTTTTGTTTTCTGAGCCCGGGCGGGCTGATCGCAGTGACCTCGTCTCCCACTGCTGGATGCTTGCCCGGGTTCAACCTGAATGCCGTGGACAAAGCTGAATACGCACGAATCGCCGAGGAACGTGAAGAAGTCAAGCGCCAGGTGCTGGCCATGGCTGACGACATCTTCGAGCGCTACATGGCGGGTGAATCTATGCGCCTGATCGCCGAGTCGATGCCGTTCAAGATCAGCAGCAACCGCCTGCGCGACATCCTGCTGAACAACCCCGACACCCGGGAAGCCTACGCCGACATTCACATCCACCGCTCGCACACGCTAGTCGAGGCGGCGGTGGACTACGCCCGCGAGGCTGGAATGCTGGGCGATGCGGCCGGCCTGCGGGTGGCGATCGACGCCAACCTGAAGGTGGCGGCCAAGATCAACCACCGCGACTACGGCGACAAGTCCAAGGTCGAGCTGACCGGCAAGGACGGCGGGCCCGTCAAGATGGTGGCCTTGACCGACGATCAGCTCATGGAGATCGCTTCCAGAGGCGTGGTGAAGGGGGCGGCAGGTGCTTGATCCATCGCAGGCTGCGGCTGAGCTGCTGGCGCGCAAGAAGGCGCGTGAGTCGTTCTCGCACTACTGCGCCTACCGCCTGCCAGACGACATGCGCCTGGCCCAGCACCACGTCCTGTTGACCGAAGCCCTGGACAAGGTGGAGAAGGGCGAGATCGACCGGCTGCTCGTGATGATGCCGCCAGGCTCGGCCAAGTCCACCTACGGATCGGTCTACTTCCCCGAGTACTTTGTGGGCCGCAACCCGCAGCTCAGCCTGATCGGCGCCTCGCACACTGCAGAGCTGGCCGAGCGATTCGGCCGCCGGGTGCGCAACGGCGTGGACGACGAGCAGTTCCGCGCTCTGTTCCCGCAGGTGGCGCTGGCCGCCGACAGCACGGCCGCTGGCCGCTGGGGCACGAACCACGGCGGCGAGTACACCGCGGTGGGTGTGGGCGGATCCATCACCGGCCGACGCGGCGACCTGATCGTGGTCGACGACCCGGTGCGCAGCCGCGAGGACGCGGACTCCGAGCGCGTGCGCGAGAAGACCTGGGACTGGTGGACTAACGACCTGCTGACCCGCCTGAAGCCGCACGGCCGCATCGTGGTCATCATGACCCGCTGGCACGAGGATGACCTGGCCGGCCGGTTGCTCGAGCGCGAGCCTCAGCGCTGGACGGTCATCAAGCTCCCGATGATCGCTGGCGACCACGACCCGCTGGGACGCAAGCCAGGTGACCGCCTGTGGAAGGAGTGGTTCACCGACGAGATGGTGCGCCAGGCGCAGTCGGATCCTCGCTCGTGGATCTCGTTGTACCAGCAGGAGCCTCGCCCGGCCGAGGGTGCGGAGTTCAAGCGCTCGTGGATCGTGCGCTACAACAACGCGCCCAAGAAGATGAACAAGGTCATCCTGGTCGACCCCGCGGGTGACCCGCAGACGGCCAAGGAAGGCACCAAGCGCAAGCGCAGCGACCGCACCGTGATGTGGGTCGTGGGCCTGGCGCACGACGGCAATGCTTTCCTCGTGGACGGCGTGATCGACCGGATGACGCTGACGCAGCGCGCCGATGCGCTGTTCGCCCTGCACAAGAAGCACAAGCCGATGCAGACGCGCTACGAGCGCTACGGCATGCAGGCGGACATCCCGCACATCCAGGCGGAGATGGAGCGCCGGCAGTACCGTTTCAAGATCACCGAGGTGGCTGGTGCGGTGGAGAAGAACGCCCGCATCCGCAGGCTCATCCCGTGGTTCGAGGGTGGCCGCATGTGGCTGCCTCAGCAGCTCAACTACACCGACGTGCAGGGCAACCCGCACGACCTGATCCAGGAGCTGCTCGAGGTCGAGTACGCCACCTTCCCGGTGGGTCGATTCGACGACGGCATGGACTGCCTGGCCCGCATCGACGAGCCTTCGCTGACTCTGCCGTGGCCGGACGAAGAGGAAGAGTGGGAAGTGCCCCGAGGCGCTGAGGCTGCGTGGCAGGTCCTCGACGAAGTGACCGGCTACTAAAGGATCACCATGGACCCCAAAGATCTACCGCCCGAAGTCGCCTACATGGTCGGCGACGAGATGCTGAGCAAGGAAGAGTTCGACAACCGCCAGAAGGGCGAGATCGAGCGCCTGTACGGAGTCTTCGCCAAGATGCGCGACCAGTGGGTGCAGTCACGCGCCACCAACACTGACGTCGAGAAGCGCTGGCGCAAGAACGCCCAGCTCTACTTCGGTGAGCACACCAACAGCACCGGCGAGTTCGAGAACACCCTGCGCAACGGCCCGCCGGCGCGCAAGGCGCAGGACGGCACGCGCTCGAGGGTGGTGATCAACATCGTGCGCCCGAAGGTCGACCAGGCCGTGGCTCGCATGTGCGAGATCCTGTTCCCCGTGGACGACCGCAACTGGGGCATCCGGCCTACGCCGATGCCTGAGCTGGCCGACATGATGGGCAACAACGCCAAGACCGTCGACCCGGCCACCGGCCAGCCCACCGGCTTCACCGCCAACGAGGAAGCCAACGCCATCATGGAGGCTGCCAAGCAGGCGGCCGAGGCCATGGAGCGTTCGATCGACGACAGCCTGACCGAGTGCAAGTACAACGGCGAGAGCCGCAAGGGCATCGAGGACGCCGTGCGCCTGGGCACGATGGTCATGTACGGCCCGTTCCCTGCCCGTCAGACCAGCAAGGTCTGGCTGCCTCAGGGCGACGGCACGCAGGTGCTGCAGATCAACGAGTCGATCGTCCCGGCCAGCATGCGCATGGACCCGTGGGACTGCTTCTTCGACCCGAGCTGCGGCAACGACCACCAGGCCGGCCGCGGGTTCTTCATGCGCCGCATGGTCACCCGCAAGCAACTGCGCCAGCTCGTGGGCCTGCCAGGCTACGACGAGGAGGCCATCCGCGATGTGCTGCGCTCGCCGCCGCAGAAGCTGCGCGTGGCTGAGGGCCGGATCATCCGCGACATGATCAACGAGGACGCCTACGAGATGTGGACGTACCACGGTGAGATTGAGCCCGAAGAGATGGAGATGCTCTCGAGCCGCACGCAGGATCCGCTGACTGACGTGGACTTCGGCGTGCTCGTGATCGTCAACGACAAGGTCGTGGGCGCCATGGAATCGTGGGTCGTGGACCGCACGCTGCCGGTGGACGTCTACTGCTGGCGCAAGGCCGACGACAGCCCGTTCGGCTACGGCCTGCCCGACGAGCTCGAGCACCAGCAGCGAGTGGTCAACAGCGCCTGGCGCCAGGTGATGGACAACGGACGCACCTCGTTGGGCGGCCAAATCGTCATCAAGAAGGGCATGGTGATCCCGCAGAACGGAAGCTACGAGATCACGCCTAACAAGGTGTGGCTGGCCAAGGACGAGCTCGACGACGTGCGTGCGGCCATGACGGTGTTCGAGTTCAACTCGCACCTCGAGGAGCTGCTGGCCATCGCTCAGGCGGCCATGCAGTTCGCCGACACCGAGTCCAGCATGCCGCAGATCATGGGCGGCGAGCAGGGCAGTGCGCCCGAGACCGTCGGCGGCATGGTCATGCTGTACAACAACGCCAACGCCGTGCTGCGCCAGCGCGTGAAGCTGTACGACGACACGATCACGCGGCCGCACATCGGTCGGTACTACGACTGGAAGATGGCCAACGATCCAGACCCGGCCATCAAGGGCGACTACGAGATCGACGCACGCGGATCCACTGCGCTGATCGAGCGCGACATCCAGAACCAGGCGCTGCTGAACCTGGCCAACATCACGAACAACCCGCGCTACATCCCGCACCTCAAGGAGCGCGAGGAGCTCAAGGCGATCCTCAAGGCCTTCAAGGTCAACCCCGAGGAGCTGCTCAAGCCCGAGGACCAGGTGCAGCAGGAGATGCAGGCGCAGGCCCAGATGGGCGCGCCGGCCGATCCTCGCATCGAGGCCGCCAAGATCAAGGCCGAGGTCGACATGGCCAAGATCGCGGACAACAAGGAAGTCCGCGCTCAGCAGGCCCAGCAGACCGAGTACAACCGCCAGCGCGAGCAGGCCGAGTACGAGATCGCGATGACCGAGGCCGGCATCGAGCGCGACCTGGCGCTGACCAAGCTCGGCCAGGACGCCCAGCTCACTCGCGAGCAGATCGCCGCGAAGGAGCGCCTCGAGGCACTGAAGATCGACAACGAGCGTCAGATCTTCAACGCGGAGGCTGCGCTGCGTGTCAACACCGGCGCTGGCATCTGAGGTATCACAATGGCAATACTGGACATCACCGAGTACCAAGAGCTGACGGCTGCCGGCCGTGGGCACACGGTGCCCGCTGGCCAGGAGCCTGCGCTGGTGAACCAGCAGGTCGTGATCGGTGGCGCGTCAGCCCAGTCGGGCGCGTTCACCGACACGACCCGTTTCGTTCGTCTCCACGCCGATGTGGCATGCCGCGTCGCCATCGGCGCAAACCCCACGGCTGCCTCCACGTCGATGAGAATCGGCGCCGGTGGCACCGAGTACCTGGGCGTTCGCCCCGGCCTGAAGATCGCGGTCATTTCCACTACCTAACGGAGCTCTCATGAACATCAACATCACCCCTTCGGCCGTGGCGGTTGACACTGCGGCAAACCTCCTGGCTTTCCTCGAGATGGCCAAGGACCCGAGCAAGCTCAAAGCCGTGCTCGACCAGATCAAGTCTGCGCAGGATGCGGCTGCCGCTGAGGCTGCTGCTGCGCGCGCTGCCAAGGACGAGGCTGAGGCCACGCGCGCCGCGGCTCAGGCTGAGGCTGCTGACGCGCACGCCTCGCTGGCCAAGGTGCGCGAGGAGTCTGTGCGCGCTGCACAGGCGTCTGCTGAGGCTGATGCCGTGCGCGCTGCGACGAAGGCCGAGCGCGAGAAGTTCGACAACTGGATGGCCGGCGAGCGCGAGGCGCTGGCTGCTGCCAAGGCCAAGGTCGAGTCCGATGCTGCGGCCAACGTCAAGCGCTCTGCCGAGGCCGACATGCGCGAAGCACAGGCCGACAGCGAGCTGGCCAGCGCCCGCAACCTGCAGGCTGCTGCCGAGAAGCTGCGCGTCGAGTACGAGCAGAAGATCGCCGCCCTCAAGTCCATGATCTAAGGAGTCAACCATGGCCAATGCAATCTACCCCCTGTACAAGCAGGCCCTGCTTGATGGCGACACCAACATCGACCTCAATGACCTGACGGTCAAGGTCGCATTGGTCGACACCGGCACCTACACCTACAGCGCTGCGCACCAGTTCCTGACCTCGCTGACTGGCGTGGTTGGCACCGCTCAGACCATTGCCAACACCACGGTGACCAACGGTTTGTTCGACGGCGACAACGTGACCTACACCGCGGTGACTGGCAACAGCGCCGAGGCTCTGGTGATCTACATCGACACCGGCACCGCAGGCACCTCGCGCCTGGTGGCCTACATCGACACCGGTGTGACGGGTCTGCCGGTCACGCCGAACGGCGGCGACATCACGATCACCTGGAATGCGTCTGGGATCTTCCAGCTCTGACGCGGGGGTAACCCATGACGATCGTCACCAGGGCCGGCAAGGGCTCAGCTCTCACATGGACTGAGCTCGACGGCAACTTCACCGACCTGGCCGGGCGCACCAATGAGGCCTGGCAGATGGACGGCTTGGAGCCCACGCTGCGCGACGGCTTGGGCAACCCGGCTCAGCTTGTGGACTTCAAGGGCGGCACGTTCGTTCTCAGTTTTTCTGGGACGGCGATGGAAGAGGCGTTCTTGAACTGGGACGTACCGCTGGAGTGGGCACCAGGAACAGACCTCTACGCCGCCATCCACTGGTCGCCCGGGGCCAGCACCGCGGCAGGTAACGTGCGGTGGGGGTTCGAGTTCACGACGGCGGCCATTGATGGCGTGTTCGGTGACACCCAATTCTTCTACGTCTCTGCTCCCGCCGGCGGTGTAGCGTGGGCGCACAAGCAGGCGGTGAGCGCTCCCTACCCAGGATCTGCTGTCGCACCGAACCAGCGGTTCATCATCCGGTTCTTCCGAGATGCAACCAACGGCGCAGACACGTTCCCGGACACGGCGTACCTATTTGGCGTCGACTTCTACTACCGGGTCAGCAAGTTCGGCACACCGTCGTACACGCCGCCGTTCACATAAAGGTGCCTCATGGCTCGATACGCCAAGCCCTGCACCGACGACGACTACTTCGACATCTTCATCGCCATACGCGATGACTTGAATGCTCGCGGGTACGAGGTGTTGTCGGGGGAGTATGGCGCCGGGGTGCTGGATATCGGGACCGATCAACCGCTGCCACAGGACGTGATGGACCTGTGGGGACTGACTGAGGTGCCCTGATGGCTATTCAGTACGTCGGCGGTAATACCGCAACCAAAGCCGGAGCAACTTCCGGCAACAGCACGATCAGCCTGACAGCGCTGACAGGCGGCATTGCCGCATCTGCCGCTGCTGGCGACATCGTTATTGCGGTCTTTGCGACAGGCTCTGCGGCTGACAGAACGCTGGTTATCCAAGACCCCAGCGCGGTTGCCTACACGCTGATTGCCACGGAGCTTTACTCTAACGGCACGACGTACGACAGCAATCTGCGGGTCGCATATAAGCGCTTAACTGCTGCTGACGCGACGGTAACTTTTGGCCCCACGCTCAACGCACAAGACGCTGGCGCGATGGCCGTGCATGTCTGGCGCGGCGTTGACAGCACCACCCCGCTTGATGTTGCTGCGACCACAGCCACAGGTACAGGCACTGGCAGACCTAATCCTCCCGCCATAACTCCGACAACAGCGGGCTCGGAGATTATTGTTGCTGGCGGCGCTGCTGCAGGTACAGGCGCGGTCTTTGTTGGAACTGGCCTTGCCAACTTCAGAACCGCGACCAGCGTCGATACCAACGACGCGATGGTCGGCATTGGCTCGTTCGACTGGGTATCTGGCCCATACGACCCAGCGGCTTGGACGGGCGGCACGGCCAACGCGGCGGACTCTTGGACCGCGCTGACGTTGGCTTTGCGTCAGGCCGCGACGCAGACGCTGACGCCTGCGCTGTTCACAAACACGCAGACGTTCTTCAGCCCGGATGTCACGCAAAGCGGTGCAGCGCAGACGCTCACGCCGAGCCTGTACACCAACGACCAGACGTTCCACAGCCCGACGGTCAGCGCCACCTACGACCTGACTCCGGCGCTGTACACCAACGACCAGGTGTTCTACAGCGCGGACGTCACGCAGAGCGGTGGCACGCAGACGCTGACCCCGGCGCTGTACACCAACGCGCAAGAGTTCTTCGCGCCCACTGTCACAGCCACCAGGACGCTGACGCCTGCGCTTTACACGAACACGCAGGAGTTCTTCAGCCCGGCGGTGGCTGCCTCCTACGCGCTCACCCCCGCCCGGTACGACAACGACCAGACGTTCTACGGCCCAACGGTCGCGGCCACTTACGCGCTGACGCCTGGCCTGTACAGCAACGACCAGACGTTCTACGCGGCCACGGTCACCACCAGCGTCACGCTGACGCCTGCGAAGTACGACAACGAACAGACCTTCTACTCTGCGGTCGTAACGCAAAGCGGCGCTCCGCAACCGCTGCTGCCGGACCTGTACGGCAACTCCCAGACGTTCTTTGCCCCGACGGTGGGACGTGGTCCGGTCACGCTGCAGCCCTCGCTCTACACCAACGACCAAGCGTTCTACGCGCCCACGGTCGCGGCCACCTACGCGCTGTCGCCGAGCCTAATCACCAACGAGCAGACGTTCTACGCGCCGACCGTCAACCAGGCTGCGCCAGGCCAGACGCTGCAGCCGGGCCTGGTCACCAACACGCAGACCTTCTACGGCGCCACGGTCACGCCTGGCCCGGTCACGCTGCTGCCGCAGGGCTACGTCGACGACGGCTACGTCTCGCCCGGCTACGTTGGGCCAAACACCTTCAGCACGCAGATCTTCTACGCGCCGACGGTCACGCCCTCAAACGTCATCGCCCCGTCGCTGGTCACCAACACCAGCATCTTCTACAGCCCGTCGGTAGAGTTCGACACCTACGTCATCACCAAGGCCCAGGCGCGCAACCTGTACCGCGTGTGGCTGCTGCAGGGCCTGGCGCCGCAGCCGCTGACCGTCGGCCCAAGCTCACGCTCTGCGGGCGGCTTGAGCCAGACCATCACGCAGGTCGACGACACGGTGACAGTCTCGACGACCGCCTCGCCCACTGCGGTGGGTGCGGACCCGGGCACGATGATCGACGAGATCGCCCTGCTGCACGGCCTGGGCTCTGACCTCGTGGTCACGCCCCTGGCGCGCAGCGCAGGCGCCATCAGCCAGACGATGGCCACCGTCGGCTCGACGACCACGGTGACGAGGGTCTGATGCTGAACCCGTTTGCCATCGCAGTGCAGGGGATCGGCTTCACGCCCCCGGTGGTGGCTGTGCAGGGCATCTCCACGGCAGCCGCGCCGGGTGCTGGCAGCGTGCAGTCCGGCGGCTTCATCGTGAACATGGGCAGGATGATGTCGCGATGAGGCTTGCCTCCCGGTATTTCAATGATGTATATTTCGGCCCGGGTCAGTGTCTTTGCAGCGCTGACCTACTCTCCTTGAGAAGTTTGAGCGGCGCCCCAAAAGGGCGCCGTTTTTTGTTTGGAGCTCTGATTGCTGAAAGCTGAGGACTTCCGCAGCACGACGTGGAAGCGGCTGACGCAGACCTTGGAGGAAAGACTCCAGGAGCTGCGTGAGCTGAACGACTCACCATCCTTCAGCGCAGAGAAAACAGCCCTGATCCGCGGTGGGATCGGTGAGCTGAAACGAATTCTCAGCCTGGCCGAAAGGGCCAGCCTGAGTCCCGCAGTCGACCCCGACGAATTGAGCGGCGTCGACGAACAAGGTCCTGAGTGACCACACCGAAGTGAGACGACATCAACATGCAAGTACAAGGAACAGCAAGTCAGGAAGACGCGCAAAAGATCTGGGAACAGCTCGATGCAGAAGAGTCCGGCCGTGCGCCGGCCGCTGATGCCGAGCCTCCTGCAAACGACGCACCCGCTTCCGCATCCACCGACCCCGCGCCCGCCGCAAATCACAATGCTGATCCGGCCGACGCAACCAAGGGAGGTGACGCCGCGGCGCCAACGGGTGACCAAGTCCTGCTGGACAAGATCGCTGGCCTCGAGACGATGTTGTCTCAGGTCACGCAGCGTTTGAGGAATGCCGAAGGCCACATCGGTGGACTCGGTAGTCAACTGAAGCAGCAGCTTCAGACGGCCCAGCAGGTCTCTGCCAAAGGCGGCGACGCGCCAACCGCGACGGAAATTCGCGACGCGCAGCGCAACCCGGAGGCGATGGCCAGGCTGAAGTCGGACTACCCCGAGTTCGCGGAGGCGATGGAGTCCGCTCTGAACGAGCGGCTGAGTTCGCTGGAGCAGCGCCTGGCGCAGCAACAGCAGCCAGCTCAAGCAGGGGTGACCCCGCAAGAGATGCAGCGCCTGCGATCTGAGATGGCCGTCGAAGTCCGACATCCTGGCTGGCAAGACCGAGTACGGACGACTGAGTTCATGGGATGGCTGCAGCGTCAGCCGCGGGAAGTTCAGATGCTTGCGGCGAGCGACAGCCCGCAAGACGCTGTGCGCCTGCTGGACCTGCACACCGAAGCCACGAGCTCAGCCTCGACTCAAAGGACGCAGCGCCTGAATTCGGCGGCGGCGATTCCTTCCGGCAGATCCGGCGCCAACGTGCGTCAGAAGGCCGTGGAGGACATGACGCCCGACGAGTACTGGCGCTACTTGGACGAACTTGATCGACAGAAAAGGTAACCCATCATGCAGACCTATTCCCTTGTTCCTTCCCGGAACCTCATCATGGCGGAGCGCGAGATGCTCAAGCACGCCATGCCCATCAAGGTGCTGAGCACCTTCGGCTCGCAGAAGCAGATCCCCCAGAACAAGACCGACACGGTCGTGTTCCGTCGCGCTCTGCCGATCGACGCCGGCTCCAACGGTGCCCCGAGCATCACCGCCAGCAACTACCTGCTGCAAGAAGGCGTGACCCCTGGTGCTCGCACCATCGCCTACCAGGACGTGCAGGTGACCGTGCAGCAGTACGGCGTGCTGATGAAGCTCAGCTCCAAGGCTGAAGCCATGTACGAGGACGACATCCCCGGCGACATGGTCAAGCTGGTGGGCGAGCACATGGCCAGCATCGAGGAGCTGATCTCCTACGGTGTGGTCCGCGGTGGCACGAACGTCGTGTACGCCAACGGCTCTGCCCGCGCCTCGGTGAACACCGGCATCACGCTGAACAAGCTGCGTCAGGCTGCCCGTCAGCTCGAGGCTGCGCACGCTCAGCTCGTGACCGAGAAGCTGGCCTCTTCGGTCAACTTCGGCACGACCGCCGTCGAGCCTGGCTACCTGGTGTTCATCCACACCGACATGGAAGCCGACTTCCGTAACCTGGCCAACTTCGTGCCCGTGGCTCGCTACGGTCAGCAGAAGCCCACGCACGAGCGTGAGGTCGGCACGGTGGAGCGTTTCCGCATCATCACCTCGCCGTACTTCAAGCCGTTCCTGTCGGCCGGCGGTTCGATCACTGCGGGCACCTTCCTGTCCAACGGTGGCACCTCCGGCACCACGGCTGACGTCTACCCCATCATGGTGGTTGCTCAGGAAGCCTGGGGTCAGGTCGCTCTGAAGGGCATGGGCGCGATCCAGCCGATCTACTTGCCTGCAAAGCAGATCACGCACGCCAATCCTATGGGCCAGTTCGGTTATGTCGGCGCCAACTTCTACAAGAACGCGGTGCGACTGAACGAGAACTGGATGGTGCGGATCGAGTCCGCCTGCTCGGCTCTGTGATGACACGCTAGGGCGCAAGCCCTAGCGAACCAAAAGGAACCGATATGCCAATCGAATCTGTCAAGCAACGTGTCAACGCCCTCGCTGGCCCCGGCGATCGTCAAGAACTGGCGATCCTGCTGGCGGCCGTGGTCGACGCCCTGCAGGCCGTAGCGGCCAAGCTGGACGCCGACTCGGGTGTCAACGACACGAACTACGCGGCCACCGTGGCTGCGATCGTCACTGACTGAAAGGAACTCTGACCATGTCTGACAATCTCTCCCTCTCTTCCGGCTTTACCGCCGGTCTGTCGAGCGGCGGCTGGGCCGAAGGCACCAACGCCAACACCATCCAGAACGCCAACACGGTCACCTTCGTGATCGACGGCCGGTTCTACAGCAAGAGCGCGACCGACAACATCGCGATCAGCTATAGCGGCCCGTCGGTTTACCAGGCGGCTGCCGGCGGTATCCAGAACGTCAACGGCGGCTTCACGGGTGGCGTCAACGGCTCCACGCGGAACTACCTGATCTGCCTGGATACGAGCGGCGCTGTGTCGATCGTCCCGGGCCCGATCGTGGACTCTGCCGAGCTGGCTGCTGGCCGCGTGGCTCTGATGTTCCCCGACGCCCCCGCCGGCGTGTGCCCGGTCGCCGCTCTGCGCATCGCGCTGACGGCTGGCACGACCTTCACTCCCGGCTCGACCGACCTGTCGGCGTCCGGCGTGACGGACACCTTCTACAACCTGGCCACCGTGCCGGCTAACCCGCTGACTGCCTAAGTCGGCAGGGGGTCACCTTCGGGTGGCCCCCACCCCTGAACACTAGGAGACTTCACCATGACCAGTCGCACCGTCAACAGCTACGAACGCAGCAAGTCCGTCGCGTCCGAGGACGTGGACATCGTCAACCGGGTCACGCCCGCGGCCGAGGCCTCAGCGCCAGGCGGGATCGAGATCGACACCGATCGTGTCATCCGCGCCGACCAGCTTGACGAAGAGTCCTTCATGCGAGACGAGCTTGAGGTTCACTTCAACGAGCCGGGCAACGAGAACGAGCCCAGCTTCGTCGAGGTCAACGTCAACGGCGACTACCGCATGGTGGTCCGAGGCGACACCGCCAAGCTGCGCAGGTATCACATTGCTGTACTGGCCAATGCCAAGCAGTCGCGTGTGCGCCAGCGCAAGATCGTCAATCAGGACGGCAGCATGGGCTTCCAAGAGGAGAACGTGCTGTCATTGACCTACCCCTTCCAGGTCATGCACGACCCGAACCCTCGGATGGGTGTGCCCTGGCTCAAGAAGCTGTTGTCGCAGCCGGTCTGATAGATGAACTACCTGCAGCTCGCGCAACGTCTGGCCGTCGAGTGCGGTGTCGCCGGTGGCGGCCCCGCCTCTGTTCTGGGTCAGACAGGCATGTACCAGAAGCTCGTGAACTGGACCAACGACGCATGGGTCGAGATTCAGGGCATGCACGACAACTGGAACTGGATGCGCGAGCCGTTCACGTTTGAGACAGTCGCCAGCACTGGTGACTATCTGCCGGCGACTGTTACGAACACAGTCACCAGCACGCTGATGACCGACCTTCGGTATTGGTGGAAGGACACCTTCCGCTGCCAGAAGAAGAGCATCGGGGTGCAGGACGAGCAGTGGCTGGTGGAATGGGAGTACCAGGTCTTCCGCAACACCTACCGCTTCAACGTGCAGGTCAACGGCCGGCCCGTGGTTTTTGCGATCAAGCCCAACGGCAAGGCCGTCATGCTGGGCCAGATCCCCGACGACGTGTACTTGATCAGCGGTGAGTACCAGGTTCTGCCGACGTCAATGACTGCGGACGCTGATGTGCCTGCCATGCCTGAGCACCTGCACCTGGCCATCGTCTACAAGGCGATGCAGTTCTACGGCCTGTTCGAGGCTGCGCCCGAGGTGCTGAGCAAGGGCAACACCGAGTTCAGCCGGCTGATGAATCAGCTTGAGCGAGAGCAGCTCCCTGAGCTGTATCTGGGGAACCCGCTGGCTTAAGTCGCAACATGCAACAGGCTCAGCTTCCCAAGGTCCAGTACGAGCTCATCACCCTTGGTGGCGGCCTTGACCTGGTCACGCCATTGTTGTCGCTGCCACCCGGCGTGGCGCGCACTGCGGTCAACTTCGAGTGCTCCATCACCGGCGGCTACACGCGCATCGCCGGCTACGAGCGGTTCGACGGCAGGCCCAGCCCATCGGACGCGATCTACAGCACCCTGACCGCCGCCATCACTGGCTCTATTGCGGCTGGCAACACCATCACCGGCGCCACCTCTGGCGCGACTGGTGTCGTGTTCCTGGTCAGCGGATCGACCGTCGCCTACACCAAAGCCACCGGCACGTTCACGGCCGGCGAGACGATCAACGTCGGGGGTGTTGGCCAGGGCACTGTGACTGCGCTGGGGCCTGCCACGCCGCTGACATCGCAGCAGTCGGCGCAGTACTTGAACCTTGCGGCCGACGTCTACCGGGCCGACATTGGCGCGGTGCCAGGCTCGGGCCCGATCCGTGGCGTGGCCTACTACAGCGGCGTGGTGTATGCCTGGCGTGACAACGCCGGCGGCACTGCGCTGGCCATGTACAAGTCCTCTGTGTCTGGGTGGACGGCCGTGCCCTACGGCTTCGAGATGTCGTTCATCAATGGCACGATCGCCCTGGTCGACGGCAACACGATCACCGGGCAGACCAGTGGCGCAACGGCCACCATCAAGCGAGTGGTGCTCGAGTCGGGATCCTGGTCCGGCAACGACGCCGCAGGCCGGCTGATCTTTGCCTCGGTCACCGGCACGTTCCAGGCCGGCGAAAACCTTCGGATAGGGTCTACCACCCACGCGCACGCGGGCGGGGCTCAGACGGCCATTACGGCCCTGCCCAATGGACGTGTGGAGACGGTGGTGGCCAACTTTGGTGGCAACGTCAACACGACCAGGCTGTACGGCTGCGACGGCGTCAACAGGGCCTTCGAGTTCGACTTCGTGCAGCAGGTCTATGTGCCGATCAGCACCGGCATGGCGGACGACAGGCCGAACCACATCGCGTTTCACAAGAGCCACTTGTTCCTTAGCTTTGGCAGCTCGGTGCAGCACTCGGCCATCGGCGACCCGTATGTGTGGAGTCCGATCTTTGGCGCTGGCGAGATCGCTCTGATCGACAGCGTGACGTCGTTCCTCGTGTTGCCTGGCGACCAGTCAACGGGCGCCATGGCGATCTACGCCGATGACAACACCTTCATGCTGTACGGCACGAGCTCCGCCGACTGGAACCTGGTGTCCTACAACGTGGGCACAGGGGCCAAGCCGTACAGCGCACAGAACCTGGTGTCGAGCTTTGCGTTCGACGACCGGGGGATCATGAACCTGAAGACGACGCTGAACTACGGCAACTTCGATGCCTCGGCCCTGACGCTGAACATCCGCCCGTTCGTGCAGCAGCGCCGCAACAAGGTGACCGCCTCGGGCGTGAACCGGGAGAAGTCGCAGTACCGCGTCTTCTTCAGCGACGGGTCCGGCATCTACGCGACCCTGTTCAACGGCAAGTACATGGGCTCGATGCCTGTGGAGTTCCCTGACGCCGTGACCTGCATGTGCGACGGGGAAGACCCTGATGGATCCGAGACGGCGTTCTTTGGATCAACCGACGGGCGCGTGTACCGGCTGGACGTTGGCACCTCGTTCGACGGTGACGAGATCGGCGCGTCGATCATCCTGACCTACAACTTCGTGAAATCTCCGCGGATCCTGAAGCGCTGGCGCCGAGCATCTCTCGAGGTCGACGGCACCGCCTACGCCGAATTCTCGTTCAACTACTCCCTGGCCTACGCCTCGACGCAGGTGCCGCAGGGTGTGCAAGAGTCGTACTCGACGAACCTCTCGGCGAGCTTTTGGGACAACGTCAACTGGGACAACTTTGTCTGGGACGGCCGCACGCTTGCGCCGTCTGAGGTCGAGGTGGTTGGCACGGGCGAGAACATCGCTGTGCAGATCGCGTGTAACTCGGACTACTACGCGCCGTTCACGATCAATTCGGTCATTCTTCACTACAGCATGCGCAGAGGACTTCGATGACCAACCCGTATTACAACGGGGGAGCATTCCCCGCAACCGGCGCGCCGGCAACGTCGGCTTCCATGCGGGCCGAGCTTGCTTCGATCTCGACCGGTTTCGACAAGCTGCCGACCCTTTCTGGCAACGCGAACAAGCTCGTCACGGTCAACTCATCCGGCACGGCGCTGGAAGCCGTCAGCGTGCTGCCGTCGCTGACCATCACTGATACGAACCTGGTGGTAGAGGACAACGCCGACAGCACGCGCAAGTTCAGGTTTGAGGCCAGCGGTATCACCGCGGGCGCGACTCGCGTCCTGACCATTCCTGACGCCAGCACGACGTTGGTGGGCACGGACGCGGTGCAGACGCTGACGAACAAGACGATCAACCTGACGAGCAACCTGTTCACCGCCACCTCGGCTCAGTTGGCTGCAGCGGTCACGGACGAGACGGGCACGGGGTCGTTGGTGTTTGGCACTAATCCGACGATCAGCGACGCCACTTTGGGCGGCACCGTCACCCTCTCCGCAGGCACCGCCAACGGCGTGACCTACCTCAACGGCAGCAAGGTGCTGACGAGCGGGAGTGCGCTGACGTTTGATGGAGGGATTCTTACTGCTCCGCAGTTGCGTACCACGAATACGGCGGGCGCAATCTTCAATACTTCGACCGGCGCTTACGCGCAGTGGCAGTACAACGCCGCTGCTGTTGGTGATATCGGCACGGCCAATCAAGTGGTTGGTAGTGGGGCAACAACAGACTTCGCTATTACTTCCCGTGGCGCTTCGGGAAATTTGGTGTTTGGCATCAACACTTCCGAACAAATGCGCCTGACCTCCACAGGTCTGGGGATTGGGACGAGTTCGCCGGGTGCTAAGTTGGAAGTCAACGTACCGGGTACAACTGGCACGTCCTCCGCACTTCGGTTGTCTCGTGGAATCGGCTACGGAACCACCGATTTCAAGCAGTACTACACCAGCGGCACTGATTACGGCCTAACAATCGGTAACACTGTCAGCGATTACCTGACGCTAAACCTTGCCTCCGGCAACCTCGGCTTGGGGGTGACGCCGAGTGCTTGGAGTGGAGTGACAGCCTTGCAAGTGTCTGGAACTGCGGCTTTGTACGCCACCAATACAGTTACTGGACTTTCTTTTAATCAATACTTTAACGGCACAAACAACATTTATTTGCAAAACAATTACTCAAACCGTTTGCAAATGGATAGCGGGGCTTTTAAATTCTTCACCGCCCCCTCCGGCACCGCAGGCAACGCGATCAGCTTCACGCAGGCGATGACGCTGGATGCGAGTGGGAATTTGGGGGTTGGGACGACTTCGCCGGGGGCGAAGCTGGATGTTTCATCTACTTCAGTCATTGCCAACTTTACGCACACGACAACAAACCAGTGGGCAGTCAAAGTTATTTCCAGCGGGTCAACTGAACTCCAAATGTCCGGGGCAATTACCGGCAACAGTGGCCCAAGCATTCGGTCGGTTACGTCAGGCGGTGCTGCGTATGCTCCGCTGACTCTTGATGGAAGCACCGTAACGCTGAAATACGGCGGCACAACTGGAGTGTTGCTTGACTCCTCCGGCAACCTCGGCTTGGGGGTGACGCCGAGTGCTTGGCAATCCGCTTATAAAGCCCTTGAGGTTGGAAACTCGCTTGGAATAATTGGTGGAAGCAATGCTGCCGATTTGCTCTACAACGCTTTCATTAACTCATCAGGCAATCTCATCTATCGAGCCACGGATACCGCCACGTACTATTCCTTGGCTCAGGGCAAACACCGTTGGGGTGTAGCCCCCTCCGGCACCGCAGGCAATGCGATTACCTTCACCACCGCCATGACGCTTGATGCGTCAGGTAACTTGGGGTTGGGGGTGACGCCGAGTGCGTGGGGTTCGACGTTTAGAGCTTTGCAAATTGCGCGATCAAGTCTTTTTACGCCTGCTTCTGGAGGCTCAACGTACCTCGACACCAATGCTTATTTCGACAGCGTTGGCTACAAGTACATCGCCAACGGGTTCGCCACCGAATATGCACAAGTAACAGACGGCTCACACCGCTGGTACACCGCCCCCTCCGGCACCGCAGGCAACGCGATCAGCTTTACGCAGGCGATGACGCTGGATGCGTCGGGCAACCTTGCCGTTGGAACTTCTACAACAACAAACGCCAAGATTTTTTCGTTCGTCAATGATGCGACTTTGCCCGGATTAGGTGTTCGCCAAGACGGCGCAGGCCCTATTCAGATTTGGCAAGGATCTGGCGGCAACGAGCGCGCCCGCATCACGAGCGGGGGTGATTTGCTGGTGGGGACTACGAGCACGGGCTTTACAGGCCGGGTAGTAGCTTTGCAGCCTACATCAGCAAGCAATGTTTTAACGGCGTGGAATTCGGCAACAACTGGTGACAACTCATTAATTGGGTTTTTTACGGAAGCAGGCGGCACGGGCAGAGGCTCCATCACCTACAACCGCGCAGGCGGGCTGGTTGCCTACAACACCACCTCCGACTATCGTGCCAAGGACATCCTTGGACCTGTTGCCAACCCCGGCGCAACGATTGACGCACTGAAGGTCTACGAAGGCCAGATGAAGGGCGCAACGCAAAGCCGCCCGATGCTGGTGGCGCATGAAGCGCAGGCAGTGGCTCCGTACTCTGTGACAGGCGAGAAGGATGCCGTAAACGAAGACGGCACTCCGAAGTTCCAGCAAATGGATGTGTCCTCGCTGGTGCCTCTGCTGCTGGCAGAAATCCAATCCCTCCGCGCCCGAGTGGCGGCACTTGAATCCAACTGAAAGGAACCACCATGAACTGGAATATCGCCCAACTTGACTACACCCTGCCCGAGTGCTGCGTTCAAACCGCCCACTGGCGCGTCTCCAAGACCGATGGGGGCGCATCTGCCTCCGTCTACGGCACCATCTCCATCCCAACCAAGTCGGTTTCTGACCCCGACTTCATCCCCTACGATCAGCTCACCGAAGCGCAGGTCGTCCAGTGGGTCAAGGACGAGATGGGCGCTGATCAGGTGGCTGCTCACGAGGCAGCCGTTCAAGCGCAGATCGACTCGCAACTCAACCCGACGTCGGCTGCCGGCGTTCCTTGGGCAGCTTGACGATTTGAGGTGAGCTAATGACGGAGTACACCGGCCCTGAGCGGCGTCAAGCGGCGCTGACCGAAGACAAGGTCGCGCTCATGATCGAACACGCCGTCAGCGCGGCTCTGAAATCACACGAGCAGCACCTGACCCTGCACATGGACAAGCAGTTCGCCACGCTGCGCCAGGCCTTCAATGACGCCTTCCCGGGCGGTGATCCACACGGCCACCGTCTGGCGCACGAGCGTCAGATCGCCAACGCGACCTGGTGGGACAAGACCAAGTCCGACGCCGTCTCAAAAGTGACAGCCGCCGGCCTGTGGGCGGTGGTGGTGTTCCTGTGTGTGGCAGCCTGGGAGCACATCAAGTCGGAGGCGCGGAAATGAGCGACAAGCCCATCTACGACCAGATCAAGCTGATCGAGGCGCAGGCTCCTGCCAAGGAGGTTGCGTCCAAAAGCATTGGCCGCTTCGGCCTGTTTTACATCTTTCTGATCGTGCTGGTGGGCGTGGGGTCCTCCTACTTTTTGACCGAGTCAGCTATCACAGCAGTTATGACGATGATCGGCGGTGCGTTGGTGGCCATCATCCAGATGCTCAAGGGCATCACTGACACGCAGGAAAAGCAGGAGAAGCCCGAGTACAAGCTGCTGCACGAAATGCTCAGCAGGGTGGCGGAAAAGGAACCGCCCATGCGGGTGAATGTTGAGAACGGTAAGGTGACGGTCAGCAAAGGTCACGACACCGTGACGATGAAGGAGAGTGAGCATGCTTGAAGCCTTGTTCTCGTTTCTTGGCGGAAGCGTCTTCCGCATGGTGTGGGGCGAAATCTCTGCTTGGTACAACAAGCGACAGGACCACCAGTTCGAGATCGAGCGCATGAGGCTTCAGCAGGATCTTGACGCGGCTCAGCACGCTCGCACCATGGAGTCGCTGAAGCTGCAGGCAGACCTGAGGATGCAGGTGGTTGCGGCGCAGGCCGAGGCCAACGTGGCCACCGCAGAGGCGGACGCCTTTGCCGAGGCGATGAAGAACGCATTCAAGCCCAGCGGGTATGCGTTCGTTGACGTCTGGAACGGCATCATTCGCCCGTCGGCTGCCACGATCGCCCTGTGCCTGTGGGTGCTGAAGCTCAACTCTCAAAATTGGAACATGCAAGAGTGGGACATCACTCTTGCCGGAACCGTGTTGGGCTTCTTTTTTGCCGACCGATCCTTGGGAAAGCGCAACAAGTGAGCGCAATCCAGACCGCCAGGGACCTGTGCCTCGTGTTCGAGGGCATGTACCTCAAGCCGTACCTATGCCCGGCGGCGGTCCCCACCATCGGCGTGGGATCCACCTTTTACGAGGACGGCCGGCGTGTGAGCCTGGCCGACCCGCCGATCACCCGCGAGCGTGCGATGGAGCTCCTGGAGTGGGAGCTCACGCGATGCCTGCCGAAGGTGCTGAGCCTGTGCCCAACGCTGCGAGACTGGGGCGACAAGCCGACGGGTGCCATCCTGGACTTCGCGTTCAACTGCGGAACCGGCGCGCTGCAGGCCAGCACGCTGCGCAAGCGGGTCAACGCCGACGACGTCGACGCAGCCAAGGCCGAGCTGATGAAATGGACTCGCGGCGGCGGTCGGGTGTTGCCCGGCTTGGTGAAGCGTCGGGCGGCAGAGTGCGCACTCTTGTGACTGGGGGTATCACAATGCTGTGTTTCCTCTTACAATTCTCCCCGGGTCACTGCGTCTGCAGTGATCGCATTGGCTCGCCTCGGCGGGCCATTTTCGTTTGAGGGCTTCTCATGGCAACCACGGTAACCAACAACCCCTTCGACACTCAGCAGTCTGCAGGGTCAGGCACTGGGCTTGTCGGCGGCGCCATGGGCAATTCAACTTCTGGCCAGTCTGCATCTTCGCCTTCCCCCGCGCCGTCACCCATGACGCAGGCTGCGCAGTTCACCGCGCAGCAGCGCGAAGTCAACCGGCAGACCGAGACCGCGGCCGGGCAGGTTGAAAGCCTGCTGGCCAAGGACAACCCGCTGATGCAGCGTGCTCGCACGCTGGCCATGCAGAACATGAATCAGCGCGGGCTGGTGAACAGCTCCATGGCGCAGGGCGCGGGTGTGGCGGCCATGATCGATCGCATCACGCCAATCGCTCAGCAGGACGCTCAGACTTACAGCAACCAAGCGTTGACCAATCAAAGGTACGTCAACGAAGGCGGCATGTTCAACGTCGAAGAGCAGAACAAGTTCGGCCTGCAAAGGGGCGAGCAAGAGTTCACCGCTGCCGAAAACGAAACTGGCCGAAGGTTCGCCACCAGCGAGCGCCTGGGTGGCCAGGCGTTTAGCGCTGAGCAGACGCTGGCAACCCAGAGGTTCAATGCGGCTCAGTCTGAGCTTGACCGTGCGCTGCAGACTTCGCTTGCTGACAAGTCCATTGAGGCTCAGCAAGCGCTTGAGCTCGCCCGTCAGAAGTTCCAGTCTGCTGAGGCAGAGCTGGATCGCATCAACCAGAAGGCGCTGCAGGAAAGCGAGCAGGCTTTCACCTCGACGCAGAACCAACTCAATCGCGACCAGCAGGCATCTTTGGCTGCGGAGGCTCAGAGGTTCCAGGCCACGCAGTCGGAGCTCGATCGAGCTCAACAGATCATGCTGACCGACAGGACGATCAGCGCGAATCAGGCTTTGGAAATTTCTCGTCAAGAGTTTCAGGCAACGCAAGCCGGGCTGGATCGCGAGCAGGCCCGCTCGCTGGCACTGGAGTCGCAGAAGTTCCAGGCCAGCCAGTCTGAGCTCGACCGCGCTCAGCAAATCATGCTGGCTGACAAAAGCATCACGGCCAATCAGGCGCTTGAGATGTCGCGACAGGCATTCCAGTCTGAGCAGGCCGGCCTGGATCGCAAGCAGGCCATGGATCTGGCCAAGGCTCAACAGCTATTCCAGGCTGACCAAGCGTCCATGGACCGCGCTCAGCAGGTCATGCTGGCGGACAAGAGTATTACTGCTCAGCAGGCACTGCAGCAGGCGCAGCAGGAGTTCCAGGCGGTGCAGGCTGGCCTGGATCGGGCAGCGGCTTCGGATCTCGCGGCGGCCAATCGCTCCTTCCAAGCCAGCCAGTCTGAACTTGATCGTGCTCAGCAGATCATGCTGACCGACAAGAACATATCTGCAAACCAAGCCCTCGAGAGGTCGCGTCAGGACTTCCAGAAGGGCGAGTCTGCGCTAGACCGTGCGCAGCAATTCAGCTTGCAGAACGCCGCCCAGAGCTTTCAAGCTACGCAGTCCGAAAGGGACCGGGCAGTTCAAATCATGCTGGCCGACAAGAACATCTCGGCTCAGCAGGCGCTGGAAGTTTCTAGGCAAGCGTTTCAGTCTGAGCAAGCAGGTCTTGATCGGGCCCAGGCCGTGTCGTTGGCCAAAGAGTCCCAGGCTTTCCAAGCAAGCCAAGCTGAGAAGGATCGCGCCCAACAGATCATGTTGGCCGACAAAAACATTACGGCTCAGCAGGCACTGGAAAAGTCTAGGCAAGAGTTTGAGAAGGGCGAGTCTGCGCTTGATCGAACTCAGCAGCTCAGCATGCAGACTGCGCAGCAGAAGTTCCAAGAGGCCCAGGCCGCCCTCGACCGCGCTCAACAGGTGGCTTTGACCGACAAGAGCATTGCTGCTCAGAAAAATCTTCAAGACGCTCAGCAAGTATTTCAAGCGGCCGAGGCAGCCCTTGACCGCACTCAGCAGGCGACCTTGCAGACCGCCCAACAAACTTTCCAGTCTGCGCAGGCGGCTCTCGATCGCGCTCAGCAAATCGCTCTTTCAGATAAGAGCATTGCGGCTCAAAAAGACTTGCAGATCGCGCAGCAGAACTTTCAGTCCGCGCAATCAAGCCTTGATCGCGCCCAGCAACTTAGCGTTCAAACGCTTTCTCAAAATTCTCAGCTTTCGCTCCAAACTGCAAATCAGAATTTTCAGTCCACGCAGAACCAGCTTGACCGGTCCCAGCAGACGGCAATGGTCAATCTTCAGAACACCATTAACCAGGCAAATGTGTCATCTGCCTTTGCTGCGAACATCGTTTCCAACACAAGCAATCAGATCAACAACATTCTTGCCGACCCAAATTTGAGCACTACGCCTGACGGCTACATTGACAGTTCAGGGAAATATGTAGCTCTTACTGCCGGCGCATCTATTCCGTCCGGCATGAGTCCGTCGAGCCCTAAGTCGCGGGCCGTCGACAACGTGATTGCGAACAGCAACAGCACACTTCAGTGGGCGTCTTCTTTTTACAAGACAACGCTTCCCGCCGTTACTGCGCCCGACAGAATCAAGATCATCAACGACGTCATCACGCCGGCTCCCACCCCTGCGCCAACCCCTGCGCCAACGCCTGCGCCTACTCCAGCCCCGACGCCTGCTCCGACTCCAGCGCCCACGCCTGCGCCGACTCCCGCGCCGACTCCAGCGCCTACCGCTCAGGAGTCGGCCAAAAAAATCGGATGGACTCTTCCATCCAACTGGAACGAGTTGTCTTGGCAGAGGAAGATTGATTACTTCAATGGCAATAGCCCGGACAACAACACACCGATGTCGCCCGACCAGCTTAGAGAGGCGGGCATTTCTGTTGATGACATCAGATGGATGGCCGACAACGGTGGCTATACGGGCGGGATTGACATCGACTCTTGGCTTAGCAGAAATTAATGACCTAAATGATTTCCCGCAAGGCAACCTACCGCGACATCATCGCGATCGTGGACATCGCGGTGGAGTCGGTCATGCGCGATCCGCTGCCGGTCACTGTGGACCGCGAGGCGATGCGCGAGATGGCCATGCAGTGCTTGAACCCGGCGCACTTCATGTGGGTGGCCGAGGACGAGGCGGGCAACGTGGTGGCCGCGGTGGCGGCGATGACGCAGAAGTCGTTTTGGTATCGAGGCCTGCAGTGCTCGGTGCTGCTGTACTACACGCGCAAGCCTGGTGCTGGCGCGGCCCTGCTGCGCGAGCTCGCCAGGTGGGTGAAGTCGCGATCGGGCATCAAGGTGGCGGTGCTTGAGCTTGAGCCCAACGTCGACCTGCGGATGGTGCGCTTTCTCAAGCGCCTGGGCTTCGGTCGCAAGTCGATCAACATGACGTATGTAAGGAGCGCTCTATGAGCAAGGTTGTCAAGGGTATCGGCCGTGCAGTCAGCAAGGTCGTCAAGGGCGTGACCAACGTCGTGAAGAAGGTGGCGAAGTCCAAGGTGGGCAAGGTGCTGCTCACAGCGGCGGCTGTTTACTTTGGTGGTGCTGCGCTGATGGGAGGCCTTAACACCATCGGCACCAGTACATCGTTCTTGTCTGGGATGAGCTCAGGTTTAAGTAGTGCTGCAACAGGAATTGGCAATGCGTTTACCGCGCTCACGAAAGGCAGTTTCAGTGGCGCCGGAACTGCGCTGTCTGAAGGTTTTATGGGGACTGCCGGATCGGCCCCGGCGGCGCTTGCAACTCCGGCCGCAACGCCAGGCATGTCCATGGCCCCGCAATCAATCGTGTCCCCGGCGCAGGCTGCGATCACGCAGGCCACTGGTGGCGCGCCGATGTCACTGCCTGCTCCAGCAGGCATGCCGCCAGTCACGCCCGCTGGCGGCTCCGGCCTGCTGGCCAAGGTAATGTCCAGCCAATACACCGCACCGGCCCTCATCAGCGGCGGCACTCAGCTCATCGGCGGCGCCATGCAGGGCTACGGCGCGCAGAAGCAGCAAGAGCGCCAAGAACAGATGGCGGAGGATCAGAAGGCCTCCTACAACCGCAACATCGGCACACGCCTCTGGGGCTGAAAGGAATCATCATGGCAGGACTGATCAAAGACCAGATGGCGCCGTCGTCGGAAGTGGACGACGCAATGCAGCAGCCGCCGGCGCCAGGGCCGCAGGACATGCAGGCCCAGCAGCAGGGCCAGGAGCCCGCAGAAGAGGGCGTTGACCCCGAGTCGGACCCTGGGTATCAGCAGGCCGCTCAGTTCGCCATGGAGGCCCTGTACAAGAACAAGGCAGCCAAGGACATCGCGAAGTCCATCAAGACTGCGCGTGACCCGGTAGAGGCGCTGGCCAACACCGCCTACGAGATCATCACCATCACCGACGAGAAGACGAACGGTGCGGTGCCTGACGAGATGCTGGCTGCCTTTGCGACCTTCGTGCTCGAGGAGGTGGCTGAGATTGCCGAGGCGGCCAACATTCCGCTCAAGCCGTCCGACGTGGCGATGGCCCTGAAGCAGATGATCCTGCGCTTCCTGGGCGAGCAGGGCGTGGACACGACGCAACTGCAGCAGGCCATGGACCAGGTCGACCCTGAGGAGTTCAACCGCATGGCGGCCGGCGAGGAGCAGGCGCCGGAGGAGATGCCAGCATGAGCGGACTGATCTGGGCCGGGATCGGCAAAGGCATCGCAGATGCCGGGACCACCTTTGGCAGCTACATGCTGAAGGACATCGAGGACCAGCGCAGGCGCGAAGACGAGGCGCGGCGCGAAGCCAACGCCATCAAGCGGGCGGAAGAGTCGACTCGCATCAAAGAGGAGAGCGACGCCAGGAAAGCTGAAGAGCTTAAGCAGCGCGTGATCAAAGAGACCGCGCAGGCTCAGCAGCGCGCCACTGAGATCGGGACCGAGCGCGCTGGCCGCCGAGGCGCTCAGCTCGAAGCAGATGCCGCGGCCGCCTCGACCAAGCTCGGCGAGCTGGCGGCTATGGCGGGCGAGCCGATCAACACGTTTGGCAAGGAGCAAGTGCTTGAGCAGATCCGCAAGGATCCGGCGCTGCGCGAGAGCTTCCGCAAGCAGGGCCTGATTACTGGCGCGGCCGAGGCGACTAGGGATGCGCGACTCGAGCGAGCCGACGATCTTCTTCGGGCCGCTCGCGAGATCGGCGCGCACTCGTCTGTGCTGGATGCGTACACGAAAGATCGCGCCGACACTCTTCGCGAGATCGCTGAAGAGAACAAGGAAACGCAGCGCAAGGCTGATCAGGCGGCCACCAATCTCAGGCTGGAACAGCAAGGCAGGAAGACGGACGCTCTGATTCAGTACCTTGGAGTCAAGGGCGACGTGGCCGATCGCAATGCCGAGACCGCAGAGCAGCGCGAGGCGCGGCTGGCGAAGGGCGGCGGCAAGACGGCGAGCAGCGGTGGTCAGCCTAGTCTGAAAAACATGACACCGGAGCGACTCTCGGCGGAAGCAGACATACTGCGCAAGGCGGCAGACAAAGCAGGCGGAGAGCGCAAGCAGAAACTTGAAGCTCAGTTTGACGAGGTAATTGCCGAGATGGCGCGTCGTCGGAAAGAATCTCCTGGCGCAGCTCCGGCTCCAGCGCCGGGGGCAAGCAAGTCCGCTTCGACGACGAAGAACTACAGCAATCTCTGGAAGTAAAGCATGGCAAAGAAGTGGTCTGACGTAGCGGCAAGCGCCGCATTCCAGGCCCTCTCGTTCGAGGAACAAGAGGAAGCGCGCCGCCAGTACTTTGAGCAGATCATTGCTCCTCAGGTGCCGGAGGAGGATGTTGCGCTTGCGCGAGACCAGTTCTTTGCCGACACGACGCGCAGCGCCGGCGGCGGCCGCGGGTTCATCAACCCGCCGATGGCCTACGAACGCCAGCCTGAGCGCCGCATCACGCCGCCTCCTGCGCCCGCGACGGACTACTCCGACATGGCCACGGCCATGCAGGGCACGCCTACAAGCGGTCCGCTTATTCGCGGCGTGATGGATCGGCCGGGTGAAGTGCCTCGCACGCCCGGGTTCGATCCGATGCTGAACCAGGACTATGTGGCCAGCGTTCGGCGCGACATCATTGGTAAGGCCGCGCCTGAAGACCGCATGGGTTTGCTGACCACCCTAGCCGAAAATCGCACAGACGTGCTGGGCCGGGCGGCGCGTCAGATCCTGGCTGAGGCGCAGGCAGAAAACAAGCGCATCAGCCTGGACCAAGAGGGACGCGCTCAGCGGCTGCTGGATGCCCCGCGTGGCCCCGGCAACCTGCCGCCGCCCAGGCCTGGTGCCGGCGTGGCGCCGCCTGTTTCAATTCCTGATGTGACGCCTGGGTTTGGCGACATCATGGATGGCCGCTCAGCCAAGCAGATTGCAGAGCGCCGCATGCTGGCGCAGGGCGTGCGTGTCGCCGATGAAGGCATGCGCATGGACGAGGCCAACAGGGTCGTCAACCTGGATCGCGACCGAACGGTTGGGGAGTACCTGGGTGACCTGGGTGTTCGGCTTGAGCAGGGCGGCATCATGGCCCGCCAAGTCATTGCCAATACGATCGACCCGACAAGCCAATGGGCGGCAGAGCTGGCCCAGAAGATGAAGGCCTCGCAGGAGGCCATCTCCGCGCCTGAGCAGTACCGTGCCCAGCAGTTTGCGTCCAAGCTGGCGCAGCAGCCCAACGAGTGGGCCAAGGGCGCTGTCATGCTGGCAGAGTTCGTGACCAACCCGACGATCGCGGTCGAGGAGGTTGTCCGTCAGGCCCCGCTGATGGGCGCCATGATCGCGGCCACCGTGTTCGGCGGCGGCGTGGGGGGCCTAGTGGTGCGTGGCGCGGCAGCAGTCGCGCCCAGGGTCGCACTTGCAGACGCCATATCTGGAGGGATGGTGTCTGCGACTGGGCGCGCAGTGGGCGCAACTGCCACCGCTCGCGGAGCGGCCGGGGTTGCTGCGGGAGGCGATGCGGCAGGGCAGGTCTACGAGGAGTTGACCAGCAAGAAGAACCAATGGCTGATGGAGGACAACCCCGACGTCAAGCGATTGATGTCGGAAGGCAAGACGTTTGAAGAGGCGCGCAATGAGGTGGCGCTGACCAAGGCGCGACTGGCCCAAAGCATTGCCGCAACGGGCGGCGTGATCTTTGGTGCTGCTGGCTTTGAGGGCCTGCTGGCCAAGAAGATAGCGGGGCAGGCTGCGACAGGATCCGCTAAGCGCGCCGCCACGGTGGAGCTCACGACGGAGCTTGCAGACGAACTGACCACGCTGGGGGCGTCCAACTTCGCCATCGGGCAGGTTGACCCCAACCGCAAGCTGACGCAGGACTTCGGCCAGACCGCCGCAACCACTGTTGTGACGACTGCTCCCCTGGCTGGTGCCTCTGCGTACATGTCTCGCAAGCAGCTTGGTGATCAGGGGGCTGTTGACGCTGGCATTGACGCCGTCACCCGTGCGGTGATGGACCCGCAGAACTATCTGGCAGAGACGATCACGCCGCGGGAGACCGCCCGCGGCATGGCTGACATTGGACCCTCAGCACCGCCTCGGATTGCCAACTTCACCCCCACCGACTCGCCGACCAAGCAAGCCGGCCTGGTGGACATCGTGGTGCCGCTGCCCGGCGCGGCAACTGCGCCTGCACTTGGAGATCTGAATGTCGGCACAACAGGCGTACCTGGAGGACTGGCTGGCGAAGGGAGTGCAGCAGGGGGCGGTCTCATTAGCGGAAGCATGGGAACTGCAGGACTTGGCGCTGCAGGTGCCGCCGGGGACGGAAGCGGAGCTCCCTCGATCCCTGGAGTCAATGATCGACAGGCTGTTCCTGTTGGAGGTACGCCCGGCCAACGACCTACCAGCCTGACGAAGCCCTTCGATCGGGCGTCTGATGCTGATCTGCTGGCCCGCACGGAGGTCGCGGTTGGTGGCGATCCGCTGACGTGGACGGGGCGTGGCAAGACTGGCTACGCGAACGAGCAAGACGCCGAGCAGGCGATGGCTACCGCGAGCACGGTCATTGACACCAAGCAGACCCACGACTGGCGCGTCGAGCCTATGGGCAACGGGCGCTTTCAGATTGTCGGATACCCAAAGGAGACCAACCTTGGCACTCAAACCACTCAAGCCCAGCAAGGCCAAGCGCAAGGACAAGGACTACCGGGACTTGCAGCGGCAGGCCAGGGAGTGGGTCCTGCGCTGGCGGCAGGAAGTGGCGCGCCGCAGGGGGCTGGAGCAGAGCTTGGGCTCGGTGAGCTGGCGACAGGATCCATCGCTCAATCTCGACGGCCTGGAGCCCTTGCTACGCCAGCAGGTGCTGAAGCTGCTGGAATCGCCCAGCCACTGAAGCTGGCTCCGCCTGCGCCTCTGCGCACGACAGGCAAGATCCTCACGCGCCTGAAGGCCGAAGCCAACATCGACGCCGAAATCGACACGACGCCGATGACTGAGGCCCAGCAGGCGGCCAGCGCGATCGCACGGCTGAACGGCAAGACGGTGACGTTCCTGAAGACAGCAACGCCTGGAGAGCTGTCCAACGGGTTTGTCATCTCCGACATCAGCAACAAGGACATCTACCTTGCCAACGACTCGGACGACGCTCCGCTGTCGGTGGCGATGCACGAGATCTACCACCTGCTGCCAGAGGCCCAGCGCAAGTCGCTGAACGCGCAACTGCTGGCGCTGTTCAAGCAGGACCGGCGTGGCGAGTTCGCGATCCAGTTCAAGTACGACCCAAAGAACGACGCGCTGATTGACGAGGAGATTCCTGCATTCATGGTGCAGGCCATCAGCAAGCGCGAGGACTTCTGGCAAGAGCTGCGCACGAAGATGGGCAACAAAGAGTTTGCCGAGGTGGCCAAGACCATCATCACCAAGCTCAGCGACATCATCTCTGGCGCCAGGAAAGAGTACGGCGACGAATTCGTCAACAAGTACATCACCGACGTCGAGAAGGCTCGCGGCCTGCTGACGACTGCCTACGCCGATGCGATGAAGGCGCAGGGCCTGCAGCCCGACATGGAGGTTGCCGGGTCGGGCCAGGTCATGGCGTCCAACCGTGCGACGCAAGAGCGCCCGACCGACGTCAACGCGCTGGGCATGTACAGCGAGCTGGCGCGCAAGCTGGACGCCGGCCCGAACCAGGCTCCGGCTGACCAGTGGAAGGCCTACATCAAGGGCCTGCCCACTAAGGGCGTGAAGCCTGACGAGATCGAATGGTCAGGTGTCAACGACTTCCTTGAGCTCAAGCGCTCTGCCGGCCAGAAGGTGACCAAGGCCGAGGTGGCCGAGTACATCAAGCAGGGCGGGGTGCAGGTTGAGGAGACGGTGCTTGAGCAGCGCGGCTCGTGGACGGAAGAGGATAGCGCTCGGCTTGATGAACTGGAGCAAATGTCGGATCTCACCGACGAGGAGAGCGCAGAGCGCCAATCCCTTATCCGCCGTGAGAACGACGCGACACGCGACGGCGAATCGACGCCGCAAAACATGCCGAAGTACGGCAAGTACACCCTTCCCGGCGGCGTGAACTACCGCGAGGTGTTGCTGACGTTGCCTCTGACGCAAGCCAATGCGCGGGGCCAAGAGGAGTCCAAGCGCCTACTGGATGAGGCTCTTGCTCTCGACAGGCAAGCGATGGATGCTTGGCAGAGGACCGGCAACGTCGAAGAGTTCAACCGCCTGAATGAGCGTTCGCGTGATCTGCGCAGGCAGGCAACCGCTGCAGAGAAAGCTGCGGGCACAGAGTCCTACAAGTACCAGTCGTCTCACTGGGACCAGCCCAACGTCATCGCCCACATCCGCGTGAACGACCGCACCGATGCTGATGGCAGCAAGGTGCTGCTCGTCGAGGAGCTGCAGAGCGATTGGGGACAGGCCGGAGCGCAGGCGCGCAAGAAGAAAGTCAAGCGGCTGATTGCGCAGGGCATGTCCAAGGAAGAGGCCAACAAGGCTGTGCCGCAGGACTTTGGGTTTGCCGACCCCAAGGCTCGCTCTCAGCTTGAGTCCGAGATCCGCTCGCTTGGGATCAATAAACCGATTCAAAACGTCAGCCTTCGCGACCTTGCCAATGCTGGCGCAAGTCAAGAGCTGCAAGGCCGCTTCGACAGCGAAATGCTGCGCGGCGCAAGCAATCCTACTGCCGCTCCCTTCGTCACCAAGACCGAAGGCTGGCTGAACCTGGCGCTCAAGCGCGTGATGATCATGGCCGCGGAGGGCGGCTACGACAAGGTCGCGTTCACGACGGGCGAGCAAAACGCCGACCGATTCAAGCTGAGCGCAACGGTCAGCAGCATTCGCACGAAATGGTCTGACAGTGCGCGAGGCGAGCGCAAGGTCGACATTGTGACGAAGGAGCCGATGAACGTAATCGGCCTGATCGTCGACAAATCCGGCACCGTCATTGGGTCCATGACCAACGGTATGAATGGGAAAACCCTTGACCAAGTGATTGGCAAGGAGATGGCTCAGAAGGTCATGGAGACGGAAGGCGACGGCAAGTGGTCCGGCCTTGATCTGGAAGTCGGCGGCGAAGGCATGAAGGCCTTCTACGACATCATCGTGCCCACGGCGCTGAAGAAGCTGCTGCCGAAGGTGGGTGGTGGGCAGATGGCGCAGGTCGGTGTGTCTGTTGAGGGAGGGACGCTGGAGGGGCCGCTGCACGACTACTACTTTGATGCTCGCAGCGACGAGTTCATCGTCACCCGCGCAGATGATTCTGCCGAGACAGAGGTGGGCCGTTTTGCGACCAGGGAAGAGGCCGTAGCTGCCGTAGATCGGCTCAACCAAGAGTCGGCTAGCTTCAGTGAGCAACCCGGATTCGACATCACCCCCGCCATGCGCGAGCGGATCGCCGGCGGCGTGCCGATGTTCAGCAACCGGGCGCAGCAGGACCAGGCCAGCGAGACCGCTGAGCAGGCCGCGCCGACTGGCAAGCAAGGCACAGAGCGCGTCGGCAAAGTCGACACGCACGTCCTCGGAGTCGAGCGCGGGGAGCGCGCCGAGTCCAAGGTCGGTCAGTTGAGCGACGAAGAAAAGGCAATCATCGCTAAGGGCGCAAAGAAGGCCAAGGGCGTCACCGCAGCAGAACTAGGGAAGCGCGCTCGCGACAACAAGCGCGCGCATCCAGTCTCTGCGGGATGGTCTCCGTTGACCCTGGTCAAAGTGAAGGTCAACGACAACGGCAAGGCGGACCTGGAATATCAGATCGTTCCCTACGACTTCAACACCAATGCCAATGGCAAGTCACTGAAGCCAGGAACGAAAGAGTACAACCAGCGCGTCAACGAGATCGCCGGGCTCATGCTCGCCGAAGTGCGCAGGATTTACGATCGCGCGCAGAAGGGCGACAAGGCGGCGATCAACATCATCGCGCAGTCCGGCTGGTACAAGGAGATGCGGACCCGGCTGCGGCAAGAGTTCGGCGGTCTGGGCGACTTGTTCGCAGACCTGCTTGGCGCCACCAGCCCCAACACTCCGGTGCGCACCAACTGGGACAACTCTGTCGAGGCCCTGCGCCTTGCCACGCAAGGAAAGTTCGACAACCTGCTTCCCAAGTGGATTGACTACTTCGATCGCCTCGAAGACACAGAGACCATGCTGCGCGGGTTTTTCGACGAGATGCTGGACAAAGGCATGTCGAAGGCCGCTATCAAGGAGCTTGGCGAGTACAAGTGGCTAACCGAGCGCGCCAGTGAGGCGAGAGATTTTCCTGACAGCCTTCTGCCTGTCAAGTCCAACGGGAAGAAGTTCGGCTTCAACGGCTACAACGTCGCCCGGGCCATGGTTGACCTGTGGCGCGTGGTGCGTGATGCAGACCCAGACGTTGGGCGAGGCGCCACTGCGCCGAAGGCCATCAACTTCAGCGGCAACCTGATCGGGTTCCGGGCCAGGGCAACGATCGACGTCTGGGCGGCTCGCATGCTGCAGCGACTGGCAGGTGGCCAGCGCATTCCCAGCATGGCCGAGGGTGGCGTTTCCGGCTCTGCCCTGCGCAGCGGCGAGAACACGCTGCAGTTTGGCTTTGGCCAGGACGTGTTCACCGCTGCGGTGAACCTCATTCGCAACGACGAGCAACTCCAACAGGATCCCGTCCTGGCTGGCATCAATGACGACGACCTGCAGGCGCTTGTCTGGTTCATCGAGAAAGAAGTCTGGACTGAGAACAACTGGACGTCGGCTGCCGGAGAGGGTGGGTCGTTTGAGTTTGAGGCGGACCTGGCTGGCGTCTCCGATCGCGCGCGCGTCAACGAGCTGCGCCGCGAGGCGGACAGCTCCATCGCATCCACTGCTGCGCAGCGCGAGCAGGCTCGGCGCGACATCGAGTCCGTTACGCAGAAGATGCAAAACTACCCCGGCGTGGTGGAGGCACAGGCCACGCTGGATCGCAACGCTGCGCTTGTTGAGAAGGGCGGATTGGGCAAGGATCGAATGGCCGAGATCAAGGCCGAGAACGCCCAGGCTCGCGAGCTAATGAGCAAGGCTAAGCAAACCAAGGGATACGAGAAGCTGCGCAAGGAGCTTGACCGCGCACGGGACGTGCTGAAGAAGCCGACCAAGGAGCAGCGCAAGGAGATGCGCGCCAAGGCTGTTGGCGAGCTGGGCAAGATGGCGCGCACGGTGGATCGATTCACTGTCGGCCTGTCCATTCAGAAGGGCGCTGAGCAGGGCATGCAACCGACGCCGCCAAGCGACGCGGACATGGCTGGTCTCGCAAGCAGGATGGTGGCTGCGGTGACTGGTGGGCAAAACGCTGACACGGTGATTGCCGTGAAAGCGATTGCCACCGAAGGCCTGTACGGCAGCCCAGAGCGTGCGCTGGACGCCGAGTTCATCGTCAACGAGAAGTTCAACCCGGCACCCCTGGCCGCGGCCACATTCAGCGAGGCGCAGGATGCAGACCAGGACGCCGCGTTCGTGGCCCGCGTGCTGCGGCCGGACGAGAAGTTCGATCCGCTGCTGCACCGGCCTGGCATCGAGATCTACTTCCGGGACATGAACCAAGCCGAAGAGGCTGCGCGCATCATGGCCGGCACGCTGGCCACCCGCGTGGTCAAGCCTACCGAGTTTGGCCCGGGGCTCTTCTCAGTCGGCGGCTACACCATCATCGTGGACGGCCGGCCGACCGCTGAAGCAAAGGCCGGCGCGATGGGCAAACCCGTCGGCATGCGCGTGATCTACATGCCAGAGTTTGAGGCGCGATACGGCATGGATCCGCGTCTTGCCAATGCCTCTGAAAATAACATCCGTGATATAGTCAAAGAGCGAGCGGACGACCTTGGCAACTTTGCCAGCGAGATCTTGCGCAAGTTCGACGGCGTTTCGTTCGCTGGTCGTTTTGACTATGAGGTAGACACTCGCTTTGCTGGCGAGTATCAAGGAGCAATCGATGGCTACACAAGTGCAGCACCTGCAGGAGGAACTGATCAGGGCCGAGGCAAGGCTTGGCAAGGACGACCCGTGGGTGAGAGCATTGCGGCAGCAGTTGGAAGGCTACCGCTCGATGGAAGCCAACCGGGAGCAGCGGTTCTTGACCGGGGCGATACCGAAGTCCGATTCAGCCGACGCGCCGTTGCCGACGGAGACGGAGGAGGACGCGGAGATAGTGCAGGACCGGCGCCGCTTCCGGGCGCTCCAATCATCCAGGGCGCAACAGGCCCGGACCCCCGCATCGTCGCAGTCGCAGAGCAGTACGCCCGAGACAACGGGATCGAACTCAAGCGCCAAGCGGAATACGTCCGAGTAGACCCCGACCGGGCCGTTCGGATCATGTCTGCCTATGAGGCCATGCCGCACGCGCCCAATGACCCGAAGGTCAAGGAAGCCTACGACAACCTGATTCGCCAAACCACTGCGCAGTACCGCGCCCTTGAAGCGGCCGGCTACAAGTTCTGGTTTATCGACCCCAAGAACGACCCATACAAGAGCCCGTGGGACGCGCTGCGCGACCTGCGATCAAAGCAGTCGATGGGAGTGTTTTCGACTGCTGACGGGTTTGGCAGTGAGGAGTCTGATAGCGGGTTTGAAGGCAACCTGATGGAGGCTGAAACCGACATCCTGTGGCCCTATGGTTCGCCCGATGGTGAGCTCAGGACAGTGCTGGCCAATGACCTGTTCCGCGCTGTGCATGACGCCTTTGGCCACGGGCTGGAGGGCGCAGGCTTCCGCGATCATGGCGAAGAGAACGCCTGGCAGGCGCACGCCAGGCTGTTCACGGGCAGCGCGGTGGGTGCCATCACGAGCGAGACCCGCGGTCAGAACTCGTGGCTGAACTTCAAATCCTCGCCGCTCCGGGAGATGGTCGGGGACGACAAGGCTGCGCAACTGCACCCAGACAACTGGCGGACCATCACGGTTGGAGAGCACAACCGCACGGCCAAGGTCGAGGACACCGTCTTCGCCCCCCAAAAGACCGGGCTCATGCCCAAGTGGACTTGGACTGAAGGGGTGGTCGGCGACGCGCCGGCATTCAGCAACCGCGCAGCGCCTCAGATGGGCGTCAACGTGGCCAGCGACTCTGCCGCCGGGCGGCGCTACGCTGACCTGATTGTTGATGGAGAGAAGACTTACGAGTCCCGAGAGACCAACTCACTGCGCTCGTATGTCGGCAAGCGCGTGGCAATCGTCCGCACGGGAGAGGGCCAGGCCAAGGCAATCGGAGCCGTCACGATCGGAGAGCCTATCGAAGTAGACGAGGCCGGATTCCGCGAGCTCGAGGGCGAGCACATGGTTCCGGCGGGGTCAAAGTTCGACATCAAGCCTGGCCAGAAGAAGCTGCTGTACCCGCTGACCAACCCCGAGCGGTTTGAGGAAGAGTACGACGTCGGCGCTGGCATTGTCTCGCGTAAGGTTCTCGACCCGAAGATAAGCGAGGTGGCCGGCCTGTTCCGCGACCTGCAAGGCGCTCGCGGCCTCAAGCGCGTGCGTGCGCTGGAGAAGGTTGACGCGCACCCGATGGCTGAGACAATCCGCCGCATCGACCAAGAGTTCATGGACATCCTGGAGCGGCTCGACGACGCCGGCCTGGTGAAGATCAACTGCAAG
>Ga0315905_10000423_pt1 | contig 46423 bp, 53 predicted proteins | sample LakEriMetagenome_5_FD_203522 | JGI IMG/M metagenome (GOLD analysis project Ga0315905, IMG submission 203522) | Freshwater fungal communities from buoy surface, Lake Erie, Ohio, United States - Buoy 4 MA121 | ecosystem: Environmental > Aquatic > Freshwater > Lake | place: USA: Lake Erie, Ohio...
TTTACAACTTTAGAAAAAACGGCGGGATGTGTTTTGTTGCTCATATACTTTAGAATTTCTGCGGTTGCTACATAGTCTTTGCGTGTCATCATTTTTGTGTTACCTTTCCATTTCGGTAGAAGTTCTTGGTATGCATTTTACCAGATGGCTCTGACAAATTATAAGTGGCGCATTCTTTAGCATCGCCAAAGTCTGAGCATTTATCAAAAGTGTGAACGGCAGTTAAAGCGTCTGGAAATTGGTAGGTAGATACCATTTCGCCATCATATGCAATAGTTAGTTTATACATTATTCATTTACCCAATCTACTGTTAGTTCATCTTCAATTTCTACAACGCAATCGCAAGGCTCTACATCATAGTCGTATTCATTTCCAAAGAATACAAAACCTGCACCGCCACACTCATCACATGGAGCAGACACAATCTCCATTAACTGTTTTACATTAGCCATTTTAGTTTTCCTTTCGTGTTGTTGTTGGAATTGTAGCAGATAGCACTGACAAGGCTTCCGCCTTGCTTGCCTCACGTTGTGCGATCACGTGCTTTTTGAATTCTTCTAAGTTCATTCAAATGCTCCTTCTTCTAGTAAGCCTAATTCAATGTTGAACAATTCGTCTGGAGTTGCTTCGGATAAATCAACCCAGCCCGCACCTTCTTCATCCATTCTAAAAATTTCGATGTATCCCATTTATAGTTTTCCTTTCGTTAGAATTTTGGGTGAGAGTTCTTACTTACGACATTGGGCGAGAACACTCTCTAAACTGCCCCTGTTTCGATTTTATTTTATGGAGTTTTTACTGCGACTGTTCGGAACTTTGTTCCATAACCGCTATTTGGTGAAACCTCTACAAGATAAGTTTCGCAATCCTCATACCAAATTGCTTGTGGATGTTTTTCTGCTGAGATAATTTCTCCCTGCAAAGTATTTGAGTAGTAGTTAGTGCCTACAAGTAGGCTTTCGATTGAATAAACATTTGCTGACATTTTGTCCGCCTTTCGTTTTGTTGATAATGGAATTTTACCAGAACGGACTGACATTTTCCAATTTTGCAAGGGTTTGTCTCAATATTTGGAGCGTGGGCAATGTGATAAGCATCACACGCTAAATGTCCGATTTGTCTGTCAAATCGACACGCCGTAGAATTCAGGGTTTTTTATAACAATGTCGTAACGACACGCCCGACGCCGCAGCTCTTGTGGGCGCATCGACTTTTGTCAAGTCAACACGCCGTTACGCTAGTGTGATTTACATCGCATCTTCTCGCTTCATTAAGCGCCACGCATACACGAGGGCGGGGATCCCGATAAGTAGATATAGAGGGAGGTTAGCGTATAGCCCTAAGAAATCTGAGTTAATATAAAGAAACTCGCTAGTTATTTCAATTTCCATTTATTTATCTCCAAACATATCGAAAACCTCATCTAGTTGTTCATCTGTTAGATGGTCAATGCTAATTGCTTTTGTAAATCCAAAAACATCTTCTTCTTCTGCCATTAGTTTTTCATACATTTCTTCTTCTTCTAGGTGTGCGTATTGGTCTTGCACATCTGCTTGAATTGTATCCCATTTGCTCATCATTAGTTGTTTTCTCCTGTCTTGATAGATTGAATGTTAGCGGAAAACTTTACTTTCTTTCCTAAGTCGCTAGCGTTTAGCGTATCCATTAGATGGTCAATAGCCTTTATCTCGTGTGCTACATTGTCAATGCTTAGTAGTCGTGAGCCTTGCCAGATTGAGTATGTGATTGTCATTGTCTGTTCTTCTTTCGTTAGTAGTTAATTTGTTATGTCTGTAAGACTACACTAGGGGGCTGACATTTGCAACCCTAGCGGGGGTGTGTCGTGTGTGAGTTACCTCACATTACTAGGGTTCTTAGAGCAGTTGCTCATATGAACGAAACACGCATAACCGCATTCATCGCAGATGCTATCTGCTAGACGGGCTCGGATAGCGTCATAAGACTCTAGAGAGTTTCTGTTTTCATAGATTGAGTTCATTATTTAGACTCCTTATCTATACAGTTGATACAGTAGCAAGCCTTGCTACTTAGTAGGTCTCGCAAGAGAGCCTTTCTAGTGTAGGCATTTAAGCCGTATGAAGATTTTACTCCACCATTGTGGAAGTCGTGCACGATTGTGCTGTATAAAGTTTCTGTAAGTTGAGTCATTGTCTGACTCCTTTCGTTTAAGTGCTAAGTATTTCTTAACTTCTTATAACATTAACTATACAGGGGGGGTCTGACATTTATCAACTCGCAAAGGGTGCAATTCGGACATTTTGAAAAAAAACTATGTGTTTTGAATCACATTTAGGCTCATTATGGGCGCACTATCGGACAAAACGGACATTCATTTATGTGTGTATCATACAAGTTAAAAATATATTAACATTTTCTAAAAAGTGACTTTGATCTATTGACTTGCGAAAATATCAAATGTTATACTTGGAAAGGTTTCGGGGGGTTACACTAAGACTCAATATACCAAGTAATGCTTGGATTAGAATCTAGTAAAGCTCTCCCCTATCTTTCCAAAAAGATTTTTAAATTTGGGGGGTAGGGGGGGTTTGCTAAAATCTAATTCCCAAGTATCCACTATATAATAAATATAATATATATACAAGAGAAAAAAATATTTTATTAACATTATGAGAAATCTTAAATCTTAGTCGACTGATAAATATACTGATATATAATTATCTTATGTCTCCAGAGAAGATATCAATTAAGAAACAAAAAGAATATCTGGCACGTTATTTAAAAGAAGTAAAAGAAAAGAACCCTTGTATGGATTGCAAGATATCGTATCCGTACTACATGATGGACTTTGATCATGTGCGTGGGCGGAAGCAAGCAAATGTGGCGGAACTAATTAATACACTATCTAAGAAACGCCTGGACGAAGAGATAGCCAAATGCGAAGTAGTATGTTCTAATTGCCATAGGGTAAGAACTCATATGAGAAAGATGGGAAAGAAAGCATCATGAAATTTTGTAGCTACTGTGACAAGTTGTCATACACATCTAAAGTAACAATATCTGGCAAGAAGATCTACTATTGCGATGATCATGCAGATAGAATTGCAGTTGACTAGAATTAAATGAAAGACAAAGTCACATGCATGCAGCTGTGGAAAAAGTGGGAACAGCAATGTCCAGATAGTTTGAAAGTTGCAGAAACTCAAAGACGTATTGCTAATTATGAAAAAGCGGACTGGCAAGATATGATTACAGATTCAAGCCTAGTCATAGATAAATTAAAATACCTAGTAGTCAACGATATAGATATAAACTCGGAAGAATCTAAAGAAGCTTTTGACTACCTATGCAAGCACATATCTACATATTTTTTTGATCCTGATATTGAGTATCTAGGCACAATGCATTTGCTGCTAAGAATAGATCGGGACTACATAAGTTTTTTTAATGGATTTCAGGATGGTCTAGCAAGAAGGCTAGCTAATATGATGGAAATCTATATTAATGAGACTATATCTCAGTCAACTAGAATTATGGTACAATAAGATCATGATAAAAAGCTGGAACCGAATACGCTAGTCCCTAGGGGATATAGCTTAATCTGGTTAAAGCATTTGTCTTATATACAAACGACTCTGGGTTCAAATCCCAGTATCCCTACAAAGGAGGTCAATATGAATTGGCTTCAAGCAACAATTATATTTGGACCAATAGTGGTTCTATTAATAGCATTCTGGAAGGACATTAAATGAAGAAGATCTGGGCTTTAGTTACTCTGATTGCGACAGCAATCCTTTCAGGCATATACTTGTCTCGATTCTTAAATTGGGCGGGACAGTTAGAAATCTTTGATTTTGACCTAGATGAAGATATAGACAGTGAAGACTTCTAACATATATAGGTCAATACAATGGATTGCTTGGCTTCTTATGGGTATGTATATTATATCCTGGCTATTGTAGAAAATTGCTAGCTTTTTTTCTCCCGCCCTTTTAAGGGTCTAAGTATCGGAGATACCAAATATGACCCGTTAGGGCTTTAGAACCCTCGTAGAGGGCTTATATGGGATATTCTAGAAAATGTTGCAGATGGGAATATGGGTCTTCTATCGTCGGCGCACTTTTTTTGCACTTATTGCACTATATGTCCGATTTGTACGGTATTAACCAACTACCCAATCGCCATGCTTATAAATCCAGTCAACGAAAGAGTACTTGACTCCAGAAAGAACTTCATCTGACAGGTATGCCTGACCCTTATCAATTGGGAAACAGTACAAAGTATTTGGCTTTAGCTCTACCTTAGATCCATCAGAAAGAACTTTTATATCTCCGCCAGTCCATTCACCTAAGTAATAAAGTGCTATATAGTCTGCTGATCTCCATGCATCTTTTCCGCCCCACATTCTGCTTACATCATCACCAGGTCTTGTTCTATTAACTGTATTGTGTTCGTTTGTCCAGTACTCATTAATTATTGCTTCAACTATTGCAGCGTTTAATGGCTGAACTGTAAGTGGTGTTGAAATTCTTGCATAGAGCTCTGATGTCTCAGGTATTCCGTGACCAATCCAAGATTCTTCCTCAAGAGAGTCACATTGAAATAAAAGATACGTGTAGTCTTGAGGGTTAAGCAGATCATCGTATTTAAGAATGCCATTTCCAATATCAACGAACCCTGGCTTCTCGTGCAGATAAACCTGCTCGACAGGAACAGAGTTTTTAATTTCAAAAAATTCTTGAACAGTTTCTACTTCTGAAGAATCTTCTTGTTCTTCAATAATGTCTTCCCAAATAATCTCAGCCATCGTTTAATTCTTTTCTGTTAAGAAAGTAGAATAAGCATATCTTATTCCGCTAGTAACTTCTGCGACACCATGTCTAATCAAAGCGCCATGTATTAGTAGATCTCCAGACTTAGGCTTTATTCTTAAACCAAGTGCTGGGTAGTATAGTTCTCCGCCTTCAAATTTATCTGTAAAGTATGCTACAGCACCATACTTTGTTATAGCGCATGTATTAAAGTCATCGTTTGAGGTTGCTTCTCCGTCTTCACCGCATGTATCTTCATGTTCATGCATGCTGTCTCCAGGAAACATTCTATGGAAGGAAGAGTTTCTTGTAGCTATATATCCTGGGGCTACAAGTTCAGATACTCTTGTGTTGATTTCAAGTAGTTCTGGTATAGCCTTGCTAACCTTGCCATTGTACCAATCAAGTGGGCTGTTTGCTTCGTTCCACTCAGGCTCTGTTAGGCTGTTAGCGATATTTTCTAATGATACACATTCTTCTTCAGTTAAAAAGTTTTCGTATACCCAAATCTCGTCGTATATTTTTTTTACTTTAGGGTTATTGTCAAAATTAAGCATCGTTTCTCTTTCTCCAAAAAAATATTTTAGATAGTATTTTTTCTATACGTTTTTCAATCTTATCTTCCATTTGTCCCGCAGGAGTTTCTTCCTTATAATATTTTGTTTGGAAATAAGGATTTTTCATTTGTTTAGAAAACTCATGAGGGGTCATTACTCCATTATACCGCATGGCAAAACAAAAAGCCCATTCAGAGGCGGATCCGAATGGGCTTTGCTGCCGTTTAAGGCAATTATAGGGAACAATAAATTGCTCGACCTATAATCTTATTGTATGTTATACAATATTTTAAGTCAATACTAATCTACAGAAATCATTCCTCTTGCGATTAGTGCATCAACAATTCCACTGCACATTTGATTATATCCAGGTTGTGCCTGCAATAAAGCCTTTTCTAGCTCTACTAGGTCTCCCTGAGCCTGTACAGTTGCTTGTCTTGATTGAATATTAATTTGTTCAACCATTGTGTCTACTACAGCTTCTTTAGTCGCCATTTTCTTCCTTTTCTTCTATTGAGTATGATGGGCTGGGACCCAGAAGGAATCCCTCTTTGTGATATTGTATCATTTTTCCTACTTCTTCTCCACCGACTGATCCTTTTGCCACCAGGGTCAGCATATCGTAAATTCGGTGAAGCATTATATAATTTACCATAGGCAAATTGTCTTCTAAGGCTTGAGGCTCTTTTTCATCCATTATGGTCTCCCCATATCTTCCCAGAATTTCTCTCTCCCCATAGAATCTGTTTCTGTGAGGGCATTTGATTCAAATTCAAATGAAGAAAATGTCTCTTCTTCCGCCGCACTGAAATTCGCACTATTTTGCGGAATCACTTTGACATGAAAAAAGTTATTTTCTTCTTCACAGGCACATTGCCCATTTTTACATTTATTCAGCATTTTTTATTAATCCTAATATTTCTTCGTAGTCTTTTGTCCCAAGAATTTTTTTATAATCACATGATAGGCAATAAACAAAAACCCTGTCTTGCATATCTTGGTTGGGCAAAAGAGGACCCTGATCCATTGGACATTCAAGTCTTGGAACAAGGCCCTCTTCTGATAAGGCTATGTATTTAGATACATACTGTACCTGCATTTGACCTACTTTTTCTGATCAGTCGGGAATTGCAATAGCCATTCCTTTGCTTTTGGGGTCATACCCTTCCAAGCCGACCAATCAATACCGCCATTGGTCATGTAATACGTTATCTCTGCGTTTGTTACTGGGTCGAATAACTCTTTGTTACTCTTTAGGTCGAATTTCTCTAGTCTTGCAGGACCGAGATTTCCAATCATATTGATCTGGAATATTCCATAGGAATTATCTCCAGTTTGCTTATCCCCGTTATATGCAAGCGGTCTTCCGTTAGATTCACGCTTTGCTATTGACCAGGCTTTCTTAAGGCCTGACCCTTCGAATCCTACAGTCTTAAGAAGCGTTAGCAACTCTTCGTCTGTAAGCATCTCAGATGGCTTGTAAATCTCTTTACTAAAACTATCTAAGACTTCTTGCTTTAGTTGGGCTTCAGTTTTCACTAAAGGTTTTACTGTCAAGGCTTGTGCAGGCTGGACTGGAAACATAAATAATGTTATCATTACTATCGTAACCAGATTATGAGCCAAATCACTAACCTGTTGTTTTATTTTCTCCATTGGCATTTCCTCCTCTAGAGATAACGAACTACAATCATAACATTGATGGGATAAGCCTGTCAAGCCAGTCAACTAGAAAGAAAATATGAATATATCCTATTACACTATTCAAGCTGGCTTAAATCCTGCAGTTGGTTTTGGCTATGCGGGCAAAAATATAGTTAAATCATTAAATAATTTAGGACACTCAGTATCTTTTGCTAATCCTAAATCTACTATTCAATTAAATTTTACTCAGCCCCATCATTATAAGCTACATAGAAATCAGTATCAGATTGGATACACTCCGTGGGAGTCAACATCTATGAGGCCAGACTGGATTGAAAGATTTAATGCATGCGATGAAGTCTGGGCAACGTCTGATTGGTGTGCACAAGTTTTTAAAGACAACGGAATAACAAAACCAATATATGTTTATCCACATGGCATTGAAGATATATGGAAGCCAAAGCGTAGGGTTGTTAGAGAAGGACAACCAATTAAATTTTTACATATTGGAGAGCCCTCTCCAAGAAAAGACGGGCAGCTAGCAGTAGAAACTTTTATCAAGCTTTTTGGTAATAATCCAGATTATCATTTAACAATTAAAGCTCACAAGTTTAATACAGTTAGAGTTTACGATCAAAATAATAGATTTGGAAGCCCAGAAGAACTTTATAGTAATATAACTTTAATCACTGAAGAGTTTGAAGAAGCAGATCTTGTTTCTCTTTATCATAGCCACCATGTTCTACTTTACCCAACATGGGGAGAAGGTTTTGGATTTATACCACTTCAAGGATTAGCAACAGGCATGCCAGTTATATCAACATATGATTGGTCTCATTATGTGGACTACATTGGCCCCCTTAAATTAAAATCTAAACTTACAGATGAGACTTTACCAAAATCAGTTGGAGATGAATACATCGGGAAAATGTTTAAACCAGATGCAAAACATTTAGAAGAGTTGATGTATGAAGTATCTTTAAACTACAAGGCTTACTCTGGTTACTATTTTGCTCAATCAAATAAAATACATGAAGAATACAACTGGGATCAGTTGACTAAGAAAGCCTTCAAACATTTAGTAGAAAAATTTTTATAACGCTTCCCCTTTTAAAGTTTGTTTGGTAGAATAGGATCTTCACACTAAATTTAAATTAACCGCCAGGCGGAGAAACAGGTATTATAAATGTCTAAGACTATTGCTAACCCATATGAAAATTTTATTGCGCTATCTCGATATGCAAGATGGATATCAGAAGATAATCGTCGTGAGACTTGGGGAGAAACAGTAGATAGATACTTTAGCTTTATGCTAAATCACCTAAAAGAAAATTACAATTATATTCCAAATGAAAAGCTTGTAGCGGAATTAAAAGACGGTGTATTTCAAAGAAACGTCATGCCCTCTATGCGCTCCGTTATGACATCTGGAGCAGCACTAGAAAGAGATAATGTAGCAGGATATAACTGTTCATTTGTTCCAGTTGATTCACCTCGTTCATTTGACGAGACAATGTATATTCTTATGTGTGGCACAGGCGTAGGCTTCTCTGTTGAATACAAGTATGTTAATAAGCTTCCTGCCGTCCCAGATTCTTTTGAAAAGTCAGATACAGTAATTGTTGTAGAAGATTCAAAGCAGGGATGGGCAAAAGCATATCGTGAACTACTAGCTCTTCTTTGGACAGGACACATTCCAGCAATTGATGTTAGCAAGGTACGTCCAGCAGGTGCACGTCTAAAAACAATGGGTGGTCGATCATCGGGACCACAACCATTAATCAACTTATTTGATTTTACAATTGCAAAGTTTAAAAATGCAGCAGGCCGTAATTTAAAGCCAATTGAGGCACACGACATTATGTGTAAGATAGGAGAAGTTGTAGTTGTCGGTGGAGTAAGAAGATCGGCAATGATTTCTCTTTCTAATATTAACGATATTGAGATGGCCGCAGCAAAGTCAGGAAACTGGTGGGAGAATAACACACAACGTGCTTTGTCTAACAACTCTGTTGCGTATTCACGCAAGCCAGACATGGAGCAATTTATTGCAGAATGGAAATCTTTATATGACTCAAAGTCGGGAGAACGAGGTATATACAATGTGGCCGCAGCTCAAGCCCAAGCAGCCAAGTATGGAAGAAGAGATCCAGATATACACTACGGAACTAACCCGTGTTCAGAGATTATTTTACGTCCTTATCAGTTTTGTAACCTTTCAGAAGTCGTATTACGTGAAAATGATACAAAGAAAGATATTGAGCGTAAAGTAGAGCTTGCAACTATTCTCGGCACCTGGCAGTCAACGCTTACAGACTTTAAGTATCTTCGAAAGATTTGGAAAGATAACACAGAAGAAGAAAGACTATTAGGTGTTTCTTTAACTGGTCAGTTTGGCCACAAGTTTATGTCAGGAAAAGAAGATCTTGTTGCGCTAGAGGCATTTTTAATGACTCTTAGAGAAACGGCAAGAGCAAAAAATAAAGATGAGGCTCAGAAGATTGGGATTCAAGAGTCTGCCGCTATTACATGCGTAAAGCCATCAGGAACAGTGTCTCAATTGGTCGGGGTGTCTTCAGGAATGCATGCTTGGCATTCTCCATATTATATTCGTACTGTTCGTGGTTCAAAAGGAGATCCAATTTCTGTATTTCTTAAAGAAGTTGGAATCCCAGTAGAAGATGATGTAATGAAGCCAAACGATACATACGTTTTCTCATTTCCAGTAAAAGCACCAGAAGGTGCAATTGTTAGAAATGATTTGACAGCCATAGAGCACCTAAACATTTGGCTGGTTTACCAACGTGCATGGTGTGAGCATAAGCCATCTATTACTGTATCTGTAAAAGAGGACGAGTGGATGGAAGTTGGAGCTTGGGTATATAAGCATTTTGATGAGGTTTCTGGAATTTCATTCCTGCCACACTCAGATCACTCATACAAGCAGGCGCCATACCAAGAGGTGACAAAAGAAGAATATGAAGATCTTCTTTCTAAGATGCCTAAAGAAATTCGTTGGGAAGACCTATCTTTTTATGAGACAGAAGATGGCACTTCTACCAATGCAACACTTGCCTGCAGCTCAGATGGAAATTGTGAGCTTGTAGATATTTCTGCTTAGTGGTAGAATATTAGTATTGGGGAATACCCCAAAATTCTGGGCACCCTGCCCAAAATGGAGATGATAAGATGGCTATCAAAAAATTTGATAAGGCTGATTTAAATAAAGACGGGAAAGTAACAATGCAAGAACAAATTTTAGCAGCAATTGGAACATACGGAAGAGCATTTTTGGCAGCAGCTACAGCACTCTATATGACTGGTAATACAAATCCAAAGGATTTGATTGCAGCTGGAGTAGCAGCAATTGCACCAGTTATTCTAAAGGCTCTAAGCCCAAGCAACAAGGAATTTGGATTTACAAGCAAGTAATTTAATCTTTACTGTTAGGATAGCTCCTGTGCTAAAATAAGCATAGGAGTTTTCCTATTTAGGAGTACTATAAAATGGCAGGGCAAAAGAATTTCGAAGTGGATCAAAATGCCACATTTTCATTTATTGTTGAATATAAAGACAATAATGGATTACCCGTTGACTTAACTGGAGCAACAGCAAAAATGCAGGTTCGTGATACAAAGGGCGGAAGCAAGTTAGCATTTAGCTTAACATCTCCAGCAGGTGGAATTACAATTACCCCAGCACTTGGTAAACTGACTATTAAAATGACTCCAACACAAACTAATAAGCTATTCTATCCAAAATCATCATATGACATTATGTTGACAGATTCAAATGCAAATAAAATTAAATTGCTAGAAGGCTTTATGACTCTTAGCAGATCGGTGACAATATAATGGTAGAAACAATTGTTGTAACAGTTCCAAGTAACGAAGTGGTTGTATCATCTCCAGGTCCACAGGGGCCAAGAGGTAAAAGTATTCTTAATGGAGCAGGTGCCCCAGCAGAAAATTTTGGCCTAGAGGGAGATTTTTACTATGATAAAAATACAACAAGATTCTATGGCCCAAAGCCAACAGACGTAACTTGGACTGGAGCTACAAGCTACCTTTTAAACATGACTCTAGAGTATTCATGGGAACTTACACAGGTAACTGGCCCAGTATCTGGAGTTTACTCTGTAGAAATTAATCACAATCTAGGAATGAAGCCAAATGTTACAGTTAAATCAAGCGCAGGCGACGTTTTAGAAACAGGAATAGATTATAATAGTAGTAACAAAATAACACTGACAATGGCTCAACCATTCTCAGGGACAGCGTACCTGTCTTAAGGGAGTTAGCAAATGGCAAGAAAATTTTTAGTTAGCGTTGATCTCAACAAGAATGAGCTTCTCAACGCCAGAATCCAAAACCTTGGTGCTGCACCATCTAGCCCAGTAACTGGACAAATTTACTATGATACATCTAATCAAACGATGTACTACTACAATGGACTATCTTCACCTAACGGTCCATGGATGCCAATGTCTGGCTCCACAGAAGTTATTCAAGACGTCATTGGCTCATCTATTATTGGCGGAGTTGGTTTAACATCAACATACGGTGATCCAGCAGGAACAACAACAATTGATTTGGACAATACAGCAGTAACAGCTGGTTCATACGGTTCAACAACACAGATTCCTACATTTACAGTTGATGCACAAGGTCGTTTGACTGCAGCAGGAACAGTAGACGTAGCTACAGAGCTAGATATTACTGGAGACACTGGAACAACTTCAATCTCCTTGCTCACAGAAGGTCTAACTGTAGCTGGAGGAGAAGGTATTGATGTTGCTGTAACAGAAAACACAATTACAATATCCTCAGAAGATGCTTCTACAACCAACAAGGGTGCTGCATCATTTAATACAGATGACTTTAATGTAACAGCAGGACACGCAGAACTAAAAGATACAGTTGTCAAAGCAATCACAACTGATTCTGGAGCACTTACGCCTTCAGGACACGGAATTTCAATTCTTGGTGGAGAAGGTGTTGATGTAACTCATACTGGCACATCAATTACAGTAACTGGAGAAGATGCAACTTCATCAAATAAAGGTATTGCAAGTTTTGATGCAACAGACTTTACAGTAACATCAGGAGCTGTAACATTAAATGCTGAGCGTGTACAAGATATCGTTTCTTCACAAATTGTTGCAGGCGAAGGCATTGATGTAACATATGATGATAACGCAGGAACACTAACAGTAGATGCAGAAATTGCAACAACAACAAATCGTGGTGTTGCTTCTTTTGCTACAGCAGATTTTACCGTAACAGACGGTGCAGTATCTGTTAAGAACGTAAACCTTGGAACACAAACCACTGGTGACTACGTTGCAAATATTCAGGGCACAACTAACGAAATAACAGTTAGCCCAACTTCTGGAGAAGGAGCCACAGTAACAATTGGCCTCCCAGATGATGTAACAATTGCAAACAACCTTAATATCGGCGGAGACCTTAATGTTGCTGGTGTAATTAACACAGTTAACTCAACACAAGTTAACATATCAGATAATAAGATTAATCTTAACTCTGATATGCCAGAAGAAAATGCACCTTCTTTAAATGCTGGAATTGTTGTACATCGTGGACTTGAAGCAGATGCTGAAATTCTATGGAACGAAACAGTAGATAGATGGCAAGTTGGTCTTCAGGGTGGATCTTATCATGAGATTGCTCGTGTATGGAAGTCTGATATTACAACAACAGAGGTTGCTCCATATACATTCACAGCAACCCACAACCTTGGAACAAGAGATGTATTGGTTGCCGTTTATGCAACTTCTTCTCCATATTCAGAGGTTGAAGTTGATGTTGATCATACCTCAACAAATGCAGTAACGTTGACATTTGCAATCGCACCAGTAGCTGGAGCATATAGAGTCGTAATCACTGGATAAGGAGAGTTAAGTGTCTGTACAAAGATTAGTACCTTTACATGCAGTAGCTCTTAGCTCAGACCCAATTAATTCTAGAATTGGTGATTTGTATTATAATACAGTTGATAATGCTTTAAAGTTTTATGATGGATCTGTTTGGAATTTAGTTGGAGGCGGAGCAATAACTGGACTGCTTGATCATGTTCATACATATGATGGAGAAGTTTATTCTGTTAGCGCAAACGAAATACTTTCAGATGGAATTGTTGATGCAGGAAGCCCTAGTTCAAATCTTGATAATTTACCAGGAACTATTGACGGAGGAGCTCCTAATTCAACTGTAAATAATTTAATAGGAAATCTTGATGGAGGAACACCATAATGGCTGCTAAAATAAGAATAAGAAGAGGAACTTCTGCTCAATGGGCAGCTTCTAATAGAATTTTAGATCAAGGCGAGCTTGGATATGATACATCTTCTAAGCTTCTTAAAATTGGTGACGGTTCAACAACTTGGAGCAATTTAGATAATCTAGTTTTAAATGTTACTTTAAATTCTTTAGTTGCCACCGAAACATACCTTCGCACACAAGCAATTGCAACAGCCAAATCAGAAGCTATTTCAACTGCTTCCACAGATGCAACTACAAAAGCAAACGCTGCACAAGCAGCTGCAATCTCTGCAGCAGCTACAGATGCCACCACAAAGGCAAATTCAGCACAATCAGCAGCCGCTACAGATGCAACTACAAAGGCGAATGCTGCACAAGCAGCTGCAATCTCTGCAGCAGCTACAGATGCAACTACAAAAGCAAGCTCTGCTGTAACTAGCGCAAATTTATATACAGATACAGCCGTAGCTTCTTTAGGCAATACCGCAGAATTAACATATGTTCCAATATCAGATGTTGGAAACATAGATGGCGTTGCTTCTCTTGATGCCAATGGTAAAATACCAGACTCTCAAATACCAGCAGGTATTGCAAGAGATTCAGAAGTATCTTCAGCTATTACAACAGCTATAAACAACTTAGTTGATGGAGCACCAATTGCACTTGACACATTAAATGAGTTGGCGGCTGCAATTAATGACGATGCCTCATATGCTTCAAGTATAACTACAGCGCTAGGACTTAAAGCACCAATTGCTTCACCTACATTTACTGGTACAGTTTCTGGTATAGACAAGACTATGGTTGGATTAGCAAATGTAGATAATACAACCGACGCCAACAAGCCAATTTCAACTGCCACACAGACAGCCTTAGACACAAAGCTTAATTCTTCAACAGCATCTTCTACTTATGCACCTATAGCCTCACCTACATTTACTGGAACAGTAGGCGGAATTACAAAATCAATGGTTGGCCTTAGTAATGTAGACAATACATCAGATGTAAACAAGCCTATTTCAACAGCAGTAAGTTCTGAGCTTGATAAAAAAACAAATCTTCTTTATACAATAACTCCAAATTCAGGATCATACACATTGCTTTCATCAGACCTTGGATCTTTAATTGAAATGTCTAACGGAGGAACTTTAACTATTACAGATTCTTCATCTTTCCCAGTCGGATTTGCAGTAGATGTTTTACAGACTGGATCTTCTCAGGTAACTATTGCTGGAGATGGGTTTACTCCAGATGCCACCCCTGGTTTAAAATTACGTACTCGATGGAGTAGCGCTACGCTTGTTAAACGAGGACTCAACTCTTGGGTTGTACTCGGAGATTTGAGCGCTTAAAATGCGTAGAAAAACTGGTAGAGTCGGAAGAAGAAAAGTAAATGTTCCAAATCTTTCTGGACTAAGCAGATCTCAGGCAAAAACACTTCTAGAGTCAGTTGGACTTAATTGGTCTGAAACTGCCTCTACCATTCAAAATATAAATTTAGATCAATCAATTGTAAGTCAAGAAATTGAAAGCGGAAATACAATTAGAATTGGTGATACAGTATCTTTTAGCTATTATAATTATGTAGCACCCCCTCCTCCCCCTCCCCCTCCACCTTCAGGTCCACCTTCAGGTCCACCACAAGGTCCACCACAAGGTCCACCACCAGCAGTAAGTGATTGTACAGATGACGACGCTTCATTTTGTAATAATATTGATTCACAGGGATATGGAGACGTATATCAATATCAATACAGTCCTAGTGGTCAGTTTACATGCTCTCCAAGATATATAGGTAGATCTTTCTGTGGCGTACCAACTCCACCTTCTGGACCACCTTCTGGACCACCAGCTGCTCCTCCTTCAGGATGTCAAGAATATGGAATTGCATCATATGGATCATGCAACTGGAACCCATTCATTGCAGGATGTACACAGTCTGTACAAAGATATAATGTTGACTGCACAACATACGAGGATTATATATTCTGCTCTGGCTGTTCACAGCCACCAGCAGATCCACCAGCTGCTCCACCTTCTGGACCACCTTCTGGACCACCAGCAGATCCACCTTTTGGCCCACCTATTGGAAAATCTGTTTCCGTATCCACCATGGTTAGAACTACATCAGGACTTGTTCGTGCTGAAAACTTAAATGTAGGTGACGTATTGCTTTCTGCAGATTTAGAAGGTTTTCCATATAATCCAGCTGAAGGTGTCACCGAAGAAGCTTTGGCTTGGACAAGCGATAATCCAAACTTAAACATTGTAAATACAACAATAGTTGGAATAACTAGAAGAATTTCAGAAAAAGCTGTTGTAGTAAATGGTGACATATTTTCTCAATGGCACTGGATACTTGTAAAAAGAAATGATATAACTCAATTTGTTAGATCTGAAGAAATTATTGAAGGAACGGATTACATTTTCGATATAGATAGCAATTCATGGGAAATTGTAGATTTGTTTGAAATAATAGAAGTTGGTCATGAAACGGTATCAATAGACTGCGAGCCTTATGATATGTTCTTTACTGAAAAAATGCTAACGCATGACTCTTTCTCAATATAATATTGTCAGTCTAAAAAAAGTTGAAGATAAGATAGTACCCATATTTTCAGCCTGGCCTAAAGAGTTGGCAGGTTGGTGGCTACAAATAACAAGAGTATCTCTGGTTCAAACAGGATGGGTATGTCAATTTTATTATAATAATAAGTATCCAGAGGGAACAGTAATAACTTCTGATTTTGTACAAAAAGATTATCCAGATATGTATTTGCTTGTAGATCACGATGGGACTGTAGATAGGGTTTATATAAATCCCGCTTATAGGAAAAGAGGGCTTTTGGCAGTAAGCGGGCCTATTCTAAGAAGCCTTATGTATGAACTTTTTAATATAATAGTAGAAACAACTACAGATAGTAGTTTAAAAACAAAAAAGGGAATAGTTGAAGCCTACGGCTCAATAGGAGAAAATATACCCTCAAGAAAACCAGAAGAGCTATTGTCTGACATTTCTGTAGAGGACATACTTCCACCAAGAGATCCAGTATACCCATTTGTTTGGGTTAAAGAGAGGGTTGGAGGCAAAAATGAATCGTAATGAAAGATTGTTATATAGATCTAATAAAAAAACATTAATTCATGCGGGAAAAGTAGATGCCTCTGGAATGCATGAAATATTTAATTTAGAATTAAATAAAGAGGACCTTGTATATCAATTTCCAGTTGCTGGCATTTTGGGTATAAGCGAAAAGCCTCAGTCCATATTGCCAAATAGAGATAAAAACATCTTGTCTTTTCCAGACATCCGAACCAATAAACTATTTAAAGAAGTGGTTGGACTTATAAAAGAATTTTGTATTAAGTTTAACTTAAGCTATGAAGCAAATAGATACTACCTTTCTTCTGACCTATTAGATTCCCGCCCTCTTAATTTTTGGTACGATCAGTCTAGCGCAAGTAGACCAGCCTTATTTGGAATACTGTGCTTAGAGGATTCTGTTTCTAGAATAAAGATTAATGAAATAGAGATGTCTTTAAGCCTAGGAGATATTGTAATTTCAGAGGCGGGCAACAAGGTAGTCTACCTTGACTCATTTAAGTCTTTAAACATACAGGTTCTTCCAGTATCTGAATTAAAAGGACAGTACTTAGAAAAATGGATACCTCTATGTTAAAAATAAGTCTTTTGGTATAATTAAAGGCATAGGAGATAAAATGTCAAATACAGAAAACACAGATCTTCCCAAAAGAGAAGTAAGGCCCTGGGATTTTTTAAATCCAAAAACTGAATACGCCACAAAAGAAGAGGCGGATAGAAGATACAATATCTGTGACTATTGCCCAGAACTAATATCTTTAACCAAGCAATGCAAAAAATGTGGATGCTTAATGCACTTAAAAACAAAGCTTGAAAAGGCTACATGCCCACTTGGTAAATGGTAGATTTAATAAATTCTGGTGTATAATTAGGGAAGGAGCGTATAGCATATGGCAGTAACCTTTCCAGTTAATCTGGATAATTTCACCAATCCTCAATCTACGAGTTCGGTTGGTAATCCTTCGCATGCCCAACAGCATTCTGATGCTAATGATGCTATTGCAGCTCTTCAATCTAAAGTAGGTGTTAATAATTCAACTGTGCCAACAACTCTAGACTATAGAGTTAAAACACTTGAGCTGGGTATATCAAAAAAGATTCAAACACTGTCTGACGCCCCATCTTCTCCAGAGATAGGCGCAGTTTATTTTAATACTTCCGAAAACACAATTAAAGTTTATAATGGAACAGAATGGTACGACGTGGCTGGCCCAAAATCTATTCTTGAGCATGATCACGAAATAAATGGATTGGTTAACTCTGTAGAATATGGAAACTATGTCAGCGAAGATAAGATTTTTGCAAATGCTGGTACTACTTCCTCAACCTACCAAGATAACTACATCGACGGAGGTGGTGCATAATGGCAATTAGAATTCAATTACGCAGAGACACAGCAGCAAATTGGACTTCAGCAAATCCTGTTTTAAGAGCAGGAGAATTTGGTGTTGAAACAGACACACTTAAGGTTAAGGTGGGTAATGGCACAAGCACATGGACCCAGATATCTAGCTATTTAAATATTACCCCCGCACAGCTAGCAACAACAGTTACAGCAGTAAATGCATATACAGATGCAGCAGTTGCGTCTCTAGGAAACACTGCATCAAATACATATGTACCTCTTTCTGATGTAGGTAATATAGATGGTGTTGCATCACTTGATGCTACTGGTAAAATTCCAGACTCACAAATTCCAGCAGGAATAACTAGAGACACAGAGTTGTCATCTGCTATATCAACAGCAATTAGCAACCTTATTGATGGCGCTCCAGGTGCTTTAGATACTCTTAATGAATTAGCCGCAGCAATTAATGATGATTCTTCTTATGCATCTACAATAACATCAGCTCTTGGCTTAAAGGCACCACTAGCATCACCAGCCTTGACTGGAACTCCTACTGCACCAACAGCAGCAGCAGATACAAACACAACCCAAATTGCAACAACAGCATTTGCTAAAGCAGAAGCAGACGCTGCACAAGCAGCAGCTGCTACAGATGCTACCGATAAGGTTGCCGCAGAAGCAGCCCTTAGAGTATCTGGCGATGCGGCTTCCGTATCAACCGCTTCTACAGATGCCACAACAAAGGCAAATGCAGCGCAAGCAGCCGCAATCTCTGCAGCCGCTACAGACGCAACCACAAAGGCAGACGCTGCACAAGCAGCTGCAATCTCTGCAGCCGCTACAGATGCAACCACAAAAGCAAATGCAGCGCAAGCAGCCGCAATCTCTGCAGCCGCTACAGATGCAACTACAAAAGCAAACGCTGCACAAGCAGCTGCAATCTCTGCAGCCGCTACAGATGCCACTACAAAGGCAGACGCTGCACAAGCAGCTGCAGCAACCGACGCTACAACAAAGGCGAATGCGGCGCAAGCAGCAGCAATATCTGCAGCAGCAACTGACGCTACAACAAAAGCAAATGCAGCAAAAACTGGTGCAGAGGCCACAGCAGCAGCAGCGCTTTCTTCACACGAATCAGACACAACAAATATTCATGGCATTGCAGACACTTCTCTTCTTGCTACAAAATCATATGCTGACTCTGCAGCATCTGCAGCAGTTGCCGCAGTTATCGATACAGCCCCAGCAGCGTTAGATACACTTAACGAACTAGCAGCAGCTCTCGGAGACGACGCAAACTTTGCAACAACAATTACAACTTCAATTGGAACAAAGGCGCCGATAGATTCACCAACATTTACAGGAACCGTAAGTGGAATTACAAAATCAATGGTTGGCCTTGGTAGTGTAGACAACACAACTGATGCTGATAAGCCAGTATCAACAGCAACCCAGACAGCTCTTAATCTTAAGGCAAATCTAGCTTCACCAACTTTTACGGGAACAGTAGTTTTCCCAGATAATACAATCACTAACGCAATGCTAGCTGGATCAATTGCAAATAACAAGCTTGCAAATTCTTCTATTACAATTAACGGAAGCGCAGTATCTTTAGGTGGATCCGTTACATTGGCTACAGGAAATGCAGCAACTGAAAGCACTCTGGGAACTGTATATGGAAAAGTAACATTAGCTGGAGTTGACAATACATCTCTGGGAAGCCTAACTCTTCAGAATACAGAGACTGGTATTTTAAACACTGCCGTCGGTAATGAATCCCTAAGAACGCTATCTAGCGGAGAAAGAAATACAGTAATTGGTTACCAGGCTGGTACCCTTATAGAGACTGGATCAGATAACACTCTATTAGGAACAAATGCAGGAAATACTTTACTCGGCGGAACCAACAATATTATTATTGGTTCTAATGCACAAGCTCCAACAAACAGTACAAGCAATGAAATCATTATAGGAAATGGTTCAAACACCTCGTTTAAAATACCAGGAATTGGTCTTTTAGCAACAGCAACAGATTATATTATTACAGCAACATCTGCACAAAATTTAACTAACAAAACTTTGACTTCACCAACGATTGTTAGTCCGATATTTCAAGGTCCAATATCGGTCTTTAATCCAACAGATGACAGTCATGCAGTAAACAAGGGTTACCTGGTAGCAGAGCTAGCAGATGCCGTTGGAAGCGATATATATCCTTTAGATAGCCTTTCTCAATTATTTGACGGATATACATCAAGATTTAAATTAAAATTTGATGGAGTAGATTTTATTCCAACAAACCCATATAAGCTTTTGATAACAATTAATGGTATAATTCAAATATTGGGAAACCAAGATCAGCACTGGCTCAGCGCATTGCCTTCTGAGGGGTACTTTTTAGATAATGATGGATATATTCAGTTTGGAGAACCAATTCCAGCTGGGTCATCATTTGAAGCAAAGTATATTTCAGGACCAAATACGCAAACAGTTAAAAAATCTAGATATCCGTTCAGAGCAACAGATATATTATTAGGAGATTAAGAAAATGGCAAGAAAAGTATTACTAGAAACGTCTTATACGTTCACCCCATCAACAAGAACTATTTCGATTCCAAAAACAATCTTGAAAGAAAGATTGCTTTTGATCACAAACGTAACAACAAATCAGGTTATTTATAATTTTTCAGATCCAAGCTTGGGCACAACATCATACTCAGCTACTACAAACTCTGCTATGGTAGAAAACACAACACTCGTTCTAGCATATAACACAGCTTCTATGACATCAACAGATAAGCTTATGTTTACAATTGATACATTTGACGAGAGCTTTACGCCAGCAGAATCACAGCTAGACCCAGCAAACAAGTTTAGAGTTTCTCAACCAAGAGCTCTTATCGACACTGATTTTGAATACGGTACACAGACTTCTAAATGGGAAAACCTAGGACTAATTAATAATAGACCATTTGCTTATGCAAGACCAACACCTATTCCTAATATATCTTCTATAAATCTCCCAACAGGTTCAAGAACAGTTACAGTAACACTCAGCTCTGGAACAGCTCCAGCAAACGGAACTCCAGTTACAATTCAGGATACATTCCTAGCAATTGCAGACGGTAACTTTATTATTGAAAACGGAGGCGGAGGATCAAGCTTCTCATATACAGCTTCTGCAATCAATAGAACAAGCATTACAGAAATCCTAGACCCAAACAAGACTTTGGTAAATCAGGGAGTTTTGTTTAGCGGTGCACAAATTGGCGGAAACGCATCATTAACATATTCAGGAAGAAAGATAACAGTAGTTACATCAGTACCTCACGGACTTGCCCTAGGCAATGAAATTGTTGTGCTTGGTGCTACAGCAACAACTAACCCACCAAATGGTAACCAAGAAGTTGCTCAGATCATCAATACTACAACATTCGCTTTCTATCATGACCAAGCACCTACTGGCACAATCGCTGGTGGAATTGCTATCTATGTACGACCACAGTCAACATTTGCTCACAGACCACACGATGGTGGTGTTTTGTTTAGCGCAAACTCAGGCTCAAACTACGCACAGTGTGTTCGTCAAACTCGTAGATACTTTAGATATCAGTCAGGTAAGGGAATTCAGATTTCTTCAGGAACTGTTCTCAAGCCTTACGCAGGAATTGAAAACATAACATCAAATAATACAGTTGCGGTAACTGTTCAGACAAAAGAAAAGCATAATCTGCAACCAGGAACTACAATTAAAATTGGTGGCTGTAATGAGTCAGCATACAATGGAACATTTACAATTACTAATGTTCTTTCTGCTACATCATTCCAGTATCAAGCACTAACAGTGCCATCAGCAACCGTAGCAACTGGAGCATTCTATGCATCAGTTGAAGCATGGTATGGATGCCAAAATAGACTAGGTGCTTTTGATGAGCAAAATGGTCTATTCTGGGAGTACGATGGAACTACTCTATACGCAGTTCGCAGAAGCTCAACATTCCAGCTTTCTGGTAAAGTGACAGTATCTGCAAACTCTGCAACAGTTTTGCAGTCTAGCGTAGAATTTCCAACATACTTCTCTAAGCAGTTGATTCCAGGAGACAAGATTGTAATCCGTGGACAATCATACAAGGTTGTTTCAATTGCATCAGATACATCATTGACAATTAGCCCAGCTTATCGTGGAGCCAGCGCTTCAATGGCAATTGTTTCAAGAACAGATGATACAAAAATTGCTCAAAGCGATTTTAATCTAGACAAGATTGATGGTACAGGTCCTTCCCAGTACAACATAGATCTTGGAAAGATGCAGATGTTCTACATTGACTATACATGGTATGGTGCAGGATTCGTTAGATGGGGTGTTAGAGGGCCAAAGGGTAACGTTATTTACGTACACAAGATGCCAAACAACAACATTAACACAGAGGCCTACATGCGTTCTGGTAACCTTCCAGGAAGATATGAAAGCTCAACCAATCCTCCTTACACAAAGGCAACTACAGAAATTTTAACAACAGATGCAGCACTAACAGTAGCATCTACAGCTGGATTCCCACCTTCAGGAACACTGGTCATAAGAAACGAAAGCACTTATGAGTATGTTAACTACACAGGTAAGTCAGCAACAACATTTACTGGCCTTACAAGAGGAAAGGCTGGAGTTGAAGCAGGAATTAACATTACAATGGTAACTGGTTCAAGCACAGGAACTGTTGCAAGCAACACAGGAATTCAGGTTGGACAAAGAGTTATTTCCAGCGCTTACCCTGAAGGAACCTTTGTTACTTCAATTGTAGGAACAGCAATTCAAATGAGCAAGGCTGCCCTATCAGATAACCCAACTGGAGTAATTATTGTTCCAATGGGTGCAACATCAGCGCAGGCATTCCCATTCGCATCAACATCACCAACAATGGTGGAGTTGGCGTATCCATCATTCTCAGCATCCATATCTCACTGGGGAACCTCAGTAATTATGGACGGTAACTTTGATGAAGATAAGTCACTCGTCTTTACATATGGACAGAGAACTTCAACATCTATTTCAGCAGGAGCATCAAGAGCGCTTATGGCAATCCGTGTAGCACCTTCTGTAGATAATGGTATTGCAGCAGCATTCGGACAAAGAGAGTTAATTAACCGTATGCAGCTTACACTTAAGGCTCTAGACGTTACAACATCTACCGCTGGTGCAAACCTTCTTGTAACAGCAGTACTAAATGGTGTTCCTACAACAACAAATGCGTGGACTAACGCAGTAGGAAACGTAGCTGGAGTTGCAAACTCATCACTAGCACAAATTGTAGACTACTCATTAACCTCAACTACATTAGTTGGTGGAGAAGTTACAGCAGGTTTCTTTGTGGGAACTGGAGCAAACTCAATTGATTTGAGCAACGTTCGAGACCTTGGAAACTCTATTGTCGGTGGAGGATCTACAAACTCTAACACAAACATTTATCCAGATGGTCCAGATACACTGACAATTGTTGTTACAAATATCGGTTCTTCAACAGCATCTGTGTTCGGAAGATTATCCTGGACTGAGGCTCAGGCGTAAGGATATAAAATGTCTATTACTAAAGGAAATTTTCCCTACGAAACAGATTTGCAGGTTAAATCATTATCAGTTTCTGATAACTGCGGTCTTTCTGGAATAACAACATTTTCTGGAGTAGTAAAGTTAAGTGGAACACTTGACAGCACATTAGGAAACATTCGGTTTATAGATGGGGTACAGTCAAAACAGGGTACCCCGTCTATAACCCCAATATCCACTAAATTCTTTAACTATACATTGAGTGATTTGAATGAAAGAGATTCTATCATTGATATGAGAATGACTGTTGCAAATACAGTAACAATTCCAGCGGATAGTGTTATTAATTTCCCCGTAGGAACCACTATGGATATTTTGCAAACAGGAGCAGGACAAACTACAGTCCAAGCAGGACCTGGCGTAGTGTTAAACTTTACTCCAGGACAAAAGCTAAGATTTCAATGGTCAATTGCAACAATATTAAAGCGAGACGCCAATACTTGGCTTTTATTCGGAGATTTAACAGCGTAAGAAGGGTATTTAAAAAATGGGAAAAAAGACGGGTAGAAAAGCGCAACTCTCTGGAGATTTTGAATATCCAGTACCACCAATAAATGTAGTTGCAACAGATGTAGGAACAAATAGACCATATAACAATGGTGCTATAAATGTTACTTTTGAATACCCAACAGGTCAATTACCTATTATAAACTATACTGCAAAGTTTACACCAAATAGTGGATCAGTTACCTATACAGATTTTTCCGCAACATCTCCAATTGTAATTAGCGGAATACCTTCAGGATTAACTGGCTTTGTAACAGTAAATGCAACAAATGCAAATGGAACTTCTCAAGAGTCTACTGCAACCGCTCCGCTTTTAGTTACAACGGTTCCACAGTCACCAAGAACAGTAACAGCAACATCCACAACCACTGGACCAGGACACACTACTTCAGATCTTCGTGGTCAAGACGTAGTTTCTTGGGGACACCCAGCAGATGGCGGAAAGGCTATATCAAAGTATATTATTACTTCTTCAGATACAGCAACACAGCCAGGTGGACTAGCATCTCCATACGAAACTAATTACCCAGCAACATCTATAGCAATTAGAGAAACCATGGCAACTGCTCAGATCTATACAGTAAGAGCAGTAAATGCAAATGGTACTTCTCTTGGAGCAGCAACTGGTGAAGTTACAACATTCTTCTCACCACCAGCTTTCTTTTCTCCGCCCAACTTCTTTGCGCCACCTAACTTTTTTGCACCACCTAACTTCTTTGCGCCACCTAACTTCTTTGCGCCACCGCAGTTCTTTGCGCCACCTAACTTTTTCGTTCCACCACTATTCTTCGCACCACCGCAGTTCTTTGCACCACCGCAGTTCTTTGCGCCACCGCAGTTCTTTGCGCCACCTAACTTTTTTACCCCACCAGGGTTCTTTGCTCCGCCAAGATTCTTTGCGCCACCAGCATTTTTCTCTCCACCAGGGTTCTTTTCGCCTCCAAGATTCTTTTCACCACCAGGGTTCTTTGCTCCACCAAGATTCTTTGCGCCACCAGGGTTCTTCGGGCCACCAAGATTCTTTGGTCCTCCAGGATTCTGTATCCCAGCAGATACTGAAGTATTAACTAAAGACGGCTACAAGAAAGCAAGAGACATTAAGATAGATGATTATTTACTAACTGTTTCTTTTGACAATCTTCCAGCACATGACTCTAATTGTTCACAAGGATATGTAACAACAGATTGCATGATTAAGGTAGCGGCCTGGAAAGATCTATCTCTTTCTAATCAAGCTACTCTAGAGTCTAGAGTTACAAATATATTTAAGCAGACTAAATCATCTTTTATGAGAATCAATGATAATGAAAAATATGACTTGTCTCTACTAGAGCAACCTCTTATAAAAAGAGGAAGCGAGTACATGTTGCCAGAAGTCTCTGATTTACAGATAGGCGATGAGCTATTTAATTATGATAATCCATCAGAACCTATAGTTATAGAGTCTCTAAATGAGATAGAAGAAGAAAGAGATGTTTTCTTATTTTATAGAGAGCCATGGGGACTTGTTGTAGCCGCATCAATGCTTGCCTATAATGGATGTGCAACAAATGATAAATTTGTTGCAGAGAATGAGTATCAAGAGTCTGCTGAAGAAGTAGTCTCTGAATCACAAGACAACTAATCCTTGACTATATAGCATAAAAATGCTATTCTTTAGTAATGATATACAATAAAAAGCAAATATATCCAGGGATTTGGGTATACCCTAACTCTTTTCCAAAAAGCCTTAATTTAATTAATAGAATTGAGGAATGCGTATCCAATAAAGAAACCTCCTGGAACGGCGCAAGCGTATGCCTAGAAGAAGTAGATTTAACATACAGAGATGCCTGGGACTTCAAGCTATCAGATTTAGGCAAAGATCATCCTCTTTATAAAGACATATATAATTGCCAAAAAGATGCAGCTGAAGATTTTTGTAATATGTATTCAATTAAAATGGATTTTTGGGAATGGACTAACGTTGTCAAGTATTACCCAAATCAATTTTTTCAAGAGCATGCAGATGATGGATGGTCTTATAAATGTGCAGTATCTTTAGTTGGTTATCCAAATGACGACTATACTGGTGGAGGATTATATTTTCCTAAATTTAATCTTCATATAACTCCAGAGGTTGGGGATCTTGTAATATTCCCATCATCTTTTATATATTCTCATGTGGCCCTACCAGTTGAAACAGGCGTTAAATATTCTTTTGTTACTATGCTGGATTATAATGATGATGCCCATACTGAAGAATATGATAGAATGATAGATAACAAACACAAGGGGAAAAAATAATATGCTTCCAAATGCAGAAACGATATACCCAGGAATTATTGTATACAGAGACGTTTTTAAAAAAGAATACAACCTGGCAGAAAGATTAGAAAAGGTTTTAGAAAAACAGGAAAATAAGAAACACTGGAATTTAGCTCAAACAGGTTTTGATACACTAAATACAGACTATAGAGATGCCTGGGATTTTAAGATTAAAGAAAATGACGGCGGATCTTTAATGTATGGTAATGGAAACCATGTTCAGCAAGAAGACCTTACAGAAGATGAAATTGAGCTAAGACAAATATGGAGAGACTCAAAGGGTGTTCAGCTTAGCGCTGTAGCAGACTATATGAATATGTTTCAGCTTCCCCCATTAAATTATTGGGAATCTTTTAACTTTATCAAGTATGCAAAAAATCAACATTTTAATGTGCACTCAGATCACGGATACTCATACGTCTGCGTTCTTTCATCAGTAGGATATATTAATGATGACTACGAAGGAGGGGAACTATTTTTTGATAAGCTAGGACTTAAGATCAAGCCAAAAGCTGGAGACTTATACCTTTTCCCATCTTCTTATATTTATTCTCATGCAGCAATGCCAGTAAAGTCTGGAACAAAGTATGCTATTGTAACAATGTTAGATTATCAAGAAGCTCCACACACACCTCTTTATAGAGAGATAGAAGCTGGATACGAATACAATCATTTCACCGAAGGGAAAAGATTTATACCAGCAGAAAAAAGAGATCAGTAAATGATTAAAATTACTGCATACGATAATTTACAAAATACAGCAAACATAGAACCTCTTTCAGCAAAAAGAGATTGGATGGACGCAACAGAACATAATCACGCATATAGATGTTTCCCTTTGACCCTAGCAAACCAGCTTGGATGGGGAATATCTTTTCCAGAGGACATAACGTTTATGTGGGATGGAATAACAAGCACATATCCTCACAACGTTAAAGTTTTATCAGGTGAAAAATACTGTGAGACAGGACGTGGACATGCAACAATTAATTTTAAAACAAACCTAGTCTTTGAAACAGAAAGCAACTACACCCTTCTTTCATTTCCAGTACCAAATAGTTTTGTTGATGGAGCACAAGCGGTTACTAGCCTATTGTCTTCATCATTTTTTGGCAGCCCGCTACCAGTAGCTTGGAAAATTACAAAGCCTTATACACCAATCACAATTAAAGCAAACCAGCCAGTTATTGCAGTTCTACCAATCTCTTTAACAGAATTAAATAATTCTACGCTAGACATTAAACATATAAAAGACATGCCTAGCCAGCATTTTGAGAAAATGCCAACATACGAAGGTGCAGTTGCGGCAGCCAAAGAGGCGGCAGAAAAACAAATATGGACAGACTATTATAGAGATGCAACAGATTACCTGGGAAACAAGTTGGGTACACACGAAGTTAAATCAATTAAGCTAAAGGTTAATAAGTATAAATGAAAATTATTTTTAACTCTAATAGGCACTATAACAACAAGGATCTTGTACCTGGACCTACAAAAAATACAATGCCTATGTGGTTTAAAAATGCCAGTAAATATTGGAAAGATTTTGAAGGCAATGATGTAGTTGCCCCACCAGATAATAAAAGAGGGCCAGGATTTAAATCTTGTCCAGCTCTACATGATATTTTCACAACAGGATATACATTTACAACGCCATGCGACATTAATGTTTTTATGGAAAATGGATACCCGTTAATAAATGCAGAGCCAGGCTATGACGACTTTGTTGCAATACGTTCGCATATGGGAGAGTTCCATTACCCTGAAGGATATTATAAATTTGTTTACCACTGGTATCCAAACTGGGGTTTCACTCTTCCAGAAGGATATAGCGCTTTAGTGGTTCAGCCAATCAATAACTTTGGTCTGCCTTTTTTAACAGTAGGCGGTATAATTGATAGTGACAAGTACGGAGCACCAGGGTTGATGCCATTCTTTATTAGAGACGGATTCACGGGGGTGATTCCTAAAGGAACCCCTTATGCACAAATCATTCCGATCAAAAGAGAAGAGTGGAAATCAGAGTTTAACCTGTATACATATCAAGAAATGCAAAAAAAGCATGATGATCATGTAGCTATTTACAGAGCAGACACGGGTGTTTACAAAAAAAATACATGGGTACCAAAAAGATATGAATAGGAAAAGAAATTAAATGGATAACATTGTAGAAAACACATCAGATATTAGAAAACACAGAACGTCTATAACCCCATCAGGATATTTTGGCAATGGAAAAGAAAACATTGTAGAAATTGAAAATTTGTTGACCGAAGAAGAAAATGAATACCTTCTAAACTTTATTAAGGGCAATCAGATATGGGATCAGGGCCAAGACGTACGTAATGAAAATGGAACTATAATTTATCAGCACAACGTATGGGCAGATCGTGTTGCAACAAAAAAATCCCTAGATGAATCAGACCCAAATGTTTCTGTTATGCTAGAGGCAATAATTCAAAGACTAAGGCTTATTATTGAAAAGCATTTTAATGTAGAGGTAAACCCTACAGGCCCATGTCTAGTAAGATGGCCAGTGGGTTCTATGCAATGGCCACATGCAGATAAAGAGTTGCATGAGGGCCCAGACAAGGGCACTGCAAACAATTTCCCTTGGTACGATATTGGTACAGTAATTTATTTAAATGAAGACTACGAAGGCGGAAGATTACATTTCCCAAAACAAGAAATTGCTTTTAAGCCAAAAGCCAGGGCTGCATATTTTTTCCCAGGCGACTTAAATTATATACACGGAGTAGACGTAATTACACAAGGCACCAGATATACCTCACCATGGTTCTGGACTATAACTAAATTAGGAGAAAAAACAAATGGCTGATTTCACATCAAAAACACTCTATCCTAGAATTGAAATCTACAAGGGCTTGCTCCCAGATCATAAAGAAATTTTTGATGTTGTAAAGTCAACCGAGAGCATTGAAAATGAGTCGGACGAGCACTACTTTGTTCCGTGGACAAAATGGAGCAAGTTTGGAACTTACTCATCAACAAAGTTTAAGGGTGCAGTAGAAGACCTTATAGGGAAAAACGAAACCTTCGATAAAGAGTATTGGGCTGCAGAAAGAGTCTGGGACGCATACAATGTTGCTATTGAAGACTATATTAAAAAATATAATGTAGAGCTACCAAAGGATTGCCAGCTAGGATCATCATCATTCTGTAAGTATTTTACCAATGTTGATTCACTAAAGAATAACTTGACTATGCAGTATCACACTGATTTTAAGCAAACCGATAAGGACGCACCAGGAGATAAGTTTTATATTACATGCACAGTTTACATTAATGATGATTACGAAGGTGGAGAGATAGAATTTTACGTAAACGGAGAATTCGTTCCCGCATACAAGCCAGAGGCAGGAGACATCATGGTATTCCCATCTGGCGAAGGATACTATCATGGGGTTAAGACCGCAACAAAAGGAAATAAGTATTTAATAAGAAACTTTATGTTTTACCCATATGCTGGATCAGAAGAATGGCTTGCAAACCAGTTAAAATATGGTGCAGCAAAATGGGCTGAGATGGAAAAAAGAAGAATAAGCCTCGACGTATATGGAGGAAATCTGGTATTTGAAAACGGAAAAGAAAAGGTTCCAACCGAAAAAGAAATACAGGACCACATAGACTATTTGGATAGTCTAGAAGATAAAGATAAGACGGTGTGCTAATGGAAATTGTATCCCTTAAAGATGATGTTTTTGTTGTTGATAATTTAATTACAGAAGAAGAATGCCAAAAAATAATTGCTTATTTTGATGCAATTACAGATGCAGGACATTTAAAATGGAACCAGATATCCTTCTACGGCTCATTGGCAATGGGTTACTGGCCATGGGATGACAATCTTCTAGTATTTGGATTACCTAAAGACTACTTCTCTATTTTAAAAGAAAAAGTAAAAAAAGCAGGAGAGATCTGTTTTAATAGAGAGCTTTCAGAAGTAAGCTACCATGCACAGAAATGGGTTATTGGGGCTTTTGCAGGATTCCATTCAGACAACACCCATGAAGATGGAACGCCATCCGCATTTTATAAAAGCAAGTACGCTGGATTCCTATACCTAAATGATAATTTTGATGGAGGAGTTTTAAACTTTAAGCATCATGATATTGCAATAAAGCCAAAGCCTGGAAGATTAGCTTTCTTTAAAGGCGGACACGGTAATGAGCATGAGGTTACTATGGTACAAAAGGCAGAGAGATACACAGTAGGATCTTTCTGGGATAATGCCGATGCCGTTTACACACCAGAACAAATTGCTGAGTGGGAACAAGAGCTTAAGGAAACAAGGGCAGAGCAAGAAAAAACTTATGAAGAGTGGAACGAGCTTAAGAAAAAGGGAACTCCTCCAACCCATAAAGGCAAATACGATGTTTAAAGAAACTATTACAGAAGACATACATTATTACACTGAAGTGTTTGATGACGTAGATACAATGATAAAAGAAATTGAAGCAATGGATCAGTTTCAAGATATTGGGTCTCAAATAACTCAATGGGAGCCATGGCTTTCTTCTTGCAAAACCGTGCAGTATGGTTATCAAAAAACAATAAATTATAAAAATGTTTTAAACCATAGCGTTAGAGATAGACATAACTCTAAGACTGCCAGCATAATCCATTACAGGGCAATTCAAATAGCCGAAGAGTATGCTTCACATCATGGCATAGATCTGGGTGATCTCCCAACACATTGTAAAATATATAAGTATGACAATTTAACAAAAATGGGTCCCCACACAGATTATGACCCAGACTATAGCCCAAAGGATTTAGTGGGTACGGTTTCAATTGTTTTTTATTTAAATGACGATTATGAAGGAGGAGATTTATCTTTTCCTAATGACAACATATCCGTAAAGCCAAAGGCAAGCAGCGCTCTGGTTTTTAAGTCACACGGAGTTTTACATGAGCCTAAGCCAACAACCGTAGGCACAAAATACATGGTTGCGATATTTTTCTTCAAGAAATAATATATAAACGAAACAGGTATATAATAATAAAATGAGCTATCAGTTAAAAGTAATACAAGATTATCCAATCGGCCTTTGGCCGTTGGATGAGTCTTCTGGTACTTTAGCGTCCGATGTATCTGGATGCAATAATGATGGAACATATACTGGCGGGCTAACCACTGGATTAATACCACTTGTTTCGGGTGGAGCAAATGGATCCCTAATAACAAACACCAAATACATAACCTTACCAGTAACTAAAGATTATTATGGATCCGTTGCAGACGGAGGATTTGCTGATATAAATTCATCGGATAATGCATTCTCTTTAGAGGTGTGGTTTTATCCTAAAATTACAACAAGTGGCCTAACTACTATATTTGCAGACTCAGCAACAGGTGTAGGTATTTTTTATGAAAAAGGCAATTTGGTATTTAAGCTTGAGTCGGAAAGGCTTGACTATACTTTACCAAATATTGAGCAATCCCATCACATAGTAGCAACATATTCTATTACTGAAATGTCGTTGTATGTGGATGGTAAATTTGCAGCAACCAAACCTTTAACTAATTACAAGTTTACCAATGAGGTAATTACATTAAAGCTAGGCCCAACCTCAAATGCATCAGATTCATTTATTGTAGATGCACCAGCAGTTTACAGGTACGCCCTAGGCTTAGATAAAATTTTAGAGCATTATAATTATTCTGGCACAACATCCCCACTTCAAGTTTCTTACCCAGATGAGGGCACATTATTTGAGATATATGATGACAGCGTAAGCAAGCAATTTAATTTTGCATATCCAGCTAATCGACCATTAGAATATTTTGTTACAGAGGATTTAATTTATAACACGGAAGAAAAGTATTTAGAAATAAAGAAAACAGCCTCTGCAGCCCCTAAGAGCGTAGTTGTAGTAGACGCCATAGCAATTCCTGCAGCATTCGACTTAGACTCGTCTAAGATAGAGTGGGAGGGCGATAACGGGGTATCTGTAAGAACCTCTACAGATGGAACATCTTGGGAGTCTTGTTTTAATGGAAAAGCAATTCCTCAATTTAAGTTAGGTAGCTTTAGCTCTGAAAGAACTCTTTATCTTGAGATAACATTTACATCATCAGATACATCTAAGTTTATTCCAAGACTTTATAGCCTACTCGTATCTTTTTATAAAGATCAGGTTTTATATTCAATAAGCAATCCAGACTATATATACACAATAGAGTCTGAGTCAGGATTTGCCTCAAAAGACATTACCCTGGGCAGAATTAAATATCCTATTCTGTCCCGTCAAAAACTAAACGGATTAACAACGGCAGGCGGGGCGGGATTCAAAATTAATACCGCAGAATCAATAAGAACAATAGAGCTCTTTTTAACCCTATCAGACCTTACATCAAACTCTATCATATCAAGTACGGCAAATGGAGATTTTGTATCAGCAGGATACTCCTGGGCAACAAATGGAACTATTACTAAATCTAATATATCTGCTATTTATGTTAATGGGGTAGACAAGACATCTCAGACAAACATAAGCTCGGTATTCCTTGCAAATGAACTATACCATGTTGTCATAGTGACAAATGGCCCAGTATCAGGAACCATTTTGTTTAACCATAAAACAACTGGTGGGCCTGCTAGCCTGTATCAGTATATTTCTTACTACCCTTCAGCATTTAATTCAGCCAAGGCCCTATCCCACTATAATATGCATATAGGAAGATCTGCTACAGTTGCAGATGATTCGTCCATAACATTGACAGAAAGCTCCGTAGACTTCTATGATAATGATTGGGTTGTGCTACAAAACAAATAATTTGTCACACAGATTGACAAAAGCTGGACTTGTATAGGAAATAATGGTAAAATAAAATACTATGGACATCAATCGAATCAATACTAAAATCCTTGAAGAGGAAACAACTCTAGGTATATATGTCTGGGAAATGCCTGACGGCAGATGGATCGGAGACGACGATGGGAACTTTCTTTCAGTCACATCAAAAAAAGGAAATAGATCCAAAGTCGATGCTCTGGCTAGAGAAGTTCGCTCATACGGTATATATGAAGGCGGGCCTAAATTTCTTTCAGGACGCAGAAAAATTGACGATGAAGAATTCCAGCATCAGAAACAAAGACTTGAATGGGGACTAGTTCCAGACCCACTAGATATTGGAAACTATAAAGACGAAATGAAAAAGTTGAGGGGTACAAGATGAGCGTAGAGTTTCTTGATGATGACAACTCAGATAACATTATTGATATTTCAAATACAGCAGACTGGTTCTCTTTAAAAAAAGATGAAATAAGCAATGACCCATTCTCAGTAGGACTAGAGGATCTTAAAAAGGTAAGAGGACTTGGAACATCTTTTAAGCGTAAAATGAATAGAGAGTTTTCTAAATCATTTACAGGTAGAGAAGATACGGGCACACAGCAAAACTTGCTAGCACAGGCTATTACTGGCTACGCAATGTTTGATCTAGTAGAGCCACCATATAACCTTGAATACCTTTCAAAAGTTTATGAGATTTCAACATATAACTATGCCGCAATTAATGCAAAGGTGGCAAACATAGTTGGTCTTGGATACGATTTTATAGAGACAAAGAAAACAAATGATGCTATTGATTCACTTACAGACGATAAGTCTCTTGAAAGAGCACGTAGAAAATTAAGCAAGCTAAGACAAGACCTGCACACATGGCTAGATACAACAAACGATGAAGATACATTTACTCAAACATTAATTAAAGTATTTACAGACTATGAAGCAACAGGTAATGGTTATATTGAAATTGGCAGAACCACAGCGGGTAACATTGGTTATATCGGACACATCCCTGCAAAAACAATGCGTGTTCGTAGACTAAGAGATGGCTTTATTCAACTGCTTTATGGTAAGGCTGTTTATTTCCGAAACTTTGGAGACACTGAAACAGAGAACCCAATTGCTGGCCAAGAAGATAGACCAAATGAAATTATTCACATAAAGAAGTATACGCCTATGAACAACTATTATGGCGTGGCAGATATTATTGCAGCCCAAGTATCCCTAGCTGGTAACGAGTTGTCTGGAAGATATAATCTTGACTATTTTGAAAACAAGGCTGTCCCAAGATATATTATTACAGTTAAGGGCGCTAAGCTTTCTTCAGAATCAGAAAGAAAGCTGCTTGAATTTTTCCAGGTCGGACTAAAGGGAAAGAATCACAGATCCCTATATATCCCACTTCCAGGAGATACCCCAGATTCAAAAACTGAATTTAAAATGGAGCCAGTTGAGGCAAACCCACAAGAGTCTTCATTTAACGTCTACCGTAAATCAAATAGAGATGAAATCCTGCTGGCACACCGTGTACCAATTAATAAAATTGGAACCCCAGAAGGAGTTAATTTAGCGGTAGCAAGAGATGCTGACAAAACATTTAAAGAGCAGGTTTGCCGTCCAGCACAAATGATTTTGGAAAAGAAATTAAATAAAATATTTGAAGAAAAGACAGATGCCCTGACTCTTAAGTTTAATGAATTAACACTCACAGACGAAGACACTCAGTCTAAAATTGATGAGAGATATTTAAGAATGCAGGTAATTACCCCTAACGAAGTTAGAATTAGAAAGGGTATGATTCCTCTGGATGGCGGAGACGATGTTGTAGATCTTAAGGCTCAGGCACCAGAAATTAGAGCCCAGGCTGGAAATACCAGACAAAGATCCCAGGACCGACAAGCAACTGCCCCAGATAATTCTGGAGAAGGCAGAAATGCTAAAGGCGATGGAAGACAGGTTGAATAAATTTACTCAACTGTTATTTGCCTTTTTATCTATAAGTAGATAAAATTAAGCATATGAATATTGAAAAGTCTTTGTGGTCCAGTCATGGCGACAACATCAGTTTATCGGTTCCCTTCACTAAGGTCAACCGTGAAAAAAGAACTGTATCTGGTTTCGCCACACTAGACAATGTTGATCAAACAGGTGACGTTGTAACAGCAGAGTCAAGCCTGAAAGCATTCGAAAATTTCCGTGGAAACATTCGTGAGATGCACGGATCCAACGCAGTAGGTAAGATGGTTTCGTTTAAGCCAGAAACTTTTTACGATGCAACATCAAAAGAATTTTATAACGGCGTTTATGTAGATGCATATATTTCAAAGGGTGCACAGGATACCTGGGAAAAAGTTTTAGACGGTACGCTTTCTGGTTTTTCAATCGGCGGAAAGATTATTGAATCAGACAATGAAGTTAACAAGTCAAACGGTAAGACTGTAAGATTTATTAAGAACTATGAATTGATTGAGCTTTCTATTGTTGATTCTCCAGCAAATGAACTATGCAACATTCTTTCTATACAGAAGGCAAATGGTGCACTAATATTTAAGGGAATAGCAACTGAAGTTACAACTGAAAATATTTTCTATTGCGAAGACAGCAATTCTGTTTTTATCTCAACAGAAAAAACATATGACTCTCCAGTATCTGGAAAGCCAGCCACACTAATAGGTTGGGTTGAAAGTTCAGATGTTAATAAGTCAAAAGAGATTGATAAGATTCTTGATGCATATAAGCATTCAAGATTTACGTTGCCTGAAACACAAACAATTGCAAAACAGGCAAACGCAGAAGGAGGTAATGAAATGTCACATCACGACGAAAATGTAGTTGCTGAAGTTGTTGCAGAAGATGCAGCTACAGAAGCAGTCGCAGAAGAGACAGCGGTTGTTGCAGAAGATGCAGCTCCAGTTGAAACTCCAGTCGAAGCTCCTGCAGAAGAAGCAGTAGCAGAAGACGTTCCTGCCGAAACTCTGGAAAAAGCAGCCGAAGTATCAGAAGATAAGGTTGATGAACCTGATTTTGCAAAAATGTTAGGCGATCTAAAAGGCTTTTTCTCAGAAACTCTAAACAAGGCATCTGAAGCAAATGCAGCACAGGTAACAACAATCCAAGAGATTGTTGAAACTTTTAGCAAGAGCGTAGATGCTAGAATTTCAGAGTTGGCAGAACAACACACAGCACTTTCAAGCGCTGTAAATAACATCAAGAGCACGATTGATGGTGTACAAAAGCGTGTCGATGCAGTAGAGTCAGAGACTGCAATTAAGAAGTCTTCAGATCTTGGCCGATCAGAAGAGGTAACAATCAGAAAATCTAAATGGAACGGTTCTTTCCTCGGTTCCGTAAACGAAATATTTAACTAAGGTAGGTATAAAATAATGAGCAATGAAACATTAGAAAAGGCCGTAGCAGCTGGTACTCAGGTATCAACAGGATTCGGTTCAACAACTGGTGGAACAGGAGTACACACAGCGTCTGAAAATGGCAATGGTGGTCTTCTTAACCCAGAACAATCTGCTCGCTTCCTTGATTATATGTTCGACGCAACCGTAATCGGTAAGGTCGCACGTACAGTTCGCATGAAGTCAGATACAGCAGAAATTGATCGCATGTCAGTAGGCGAAAAGCTTATGAAGCTTGCGACAGAGGCAGACAATACTGGTGTTAACTCAGCAGTAACTTTCTCAAAGATCTCTCTAACAACAAAGAAGCTACGCATGGATTGGGAGCTTTCAACAGAGTCTCTAGAAGACAACATCGAGGGTGCAGATCTAGAAGATCACATTGCACGTTTGATGGCAACACAGGCAGGAAATGACATCGAAGATGTTATTCTTAACGGTGATACAGCTCTAACAGGAGACGCTCTTTACAAGTCATTTGATGGCGTTGTAAAGAAGGCAAAGGCATCAGGTCGTGTCGTAGACGCAGCTGGCGCTGAAGTTTCTCGTGAAGTATTCAACAAGGCACTTAAGGCTATGCCACGTAAGTACAAGCAACGTCGTGGAGACCTTCGCTTCCTTGCTGGATCAAACTTGATTCAGGACTTCCTATACAAGAACAGTATTGGAACAAATCAGACAATTCCACAGGACATCGCTTCAAGCGTAATCCGTGGCGGAGTCGCACCACTAGGTGGACCTGCAGGATATGTGGCACCATTCGCATTTGGTATTCCAATTGTTGAAGTTCCACTTCTTTCAGAGACACAGACTGGTACACACTCAGGAGCTTCAGGTTCACACGGAGATATCCACTTGTCATTCCCAAATAACGTAGTTATTGGTATCAAGCGTGATGTAACTGTTTACCGTTTCTTCTGGCCACGTAAGGACTCAATCGAGTACACAATGTACACTCGTGTTGGCGTCCAGATCGAACAAGCAGATGCTTGGGTTGTCGTAAAGAACGTTAAGGTTGCTTCTTAATTAAGAAATAACCCCCGAAAGGCCCCCAATTAATTTTGGGGGCTTTTCATTTTAATTTAACAATGCTATAATTAAGGAACCTAACAAAGGAGAATATATGTCATTCGAGACATTGAAAGTAGCAGAACTCAGAAAAATTGCAGAGGACTTTGCAGTTGATACTGATGGAATAAAGAACAAGGCCGATATTATTGCCGCTCTTGCCGAAGAGGGAGTAACATGGTCAGTTTACCAAAAGACTATTAAGGACATTGAAGAGGCGGCAGATGAATTTAGCGAAGATTCAGAAGAGATTCTTCCAAGATTTGATCCTAAAGCCCAAGCAGAAGATACAGTACTAGTTAGAATGACTAGAGAAAATTATAGATATGATATTCTAGGATTTACATTTACAAAAGAGCATCCTTTTGTTGCAATGACAGAAGATGACGCTCAAGAAATTTTTGACAAGGAGGAAGGTTTTCGTTTAGCAACTCCAAAGGAAGTTCAGGAGTACTACGGCTAAACAAACCTATATAAATGGCCGAGGTTTTAATAAACAGTCAATCACCAGTAACACATAAAGTTTTTTGGAATGGTGATGTTGCAAATGCAGACTCTCTTCCAACCGTGGCATTATATGACGTCACTCTAGATCCAGCTGTAAGTCCAGCAGTTAGCCCAACACAACTGCTGGCAAACCTTACATCATCCTTGGATGAAAATAACCCAGGAACATATTCAGTAAATATTCCATATCAGTTTACAGATAGAAATAAAACTTTAAGACTACAATGGAACTATGCGGTAAATGGAACTGCGGTAAAGCACTCAGACGAAGTTTTTGTAATAACTCCGTATGTGGATTTTAATCATGCCCTAGATATTGGATTTAGCACAGACTCTTCTGACCCAGGATATAAGTCCTACAGAGATTTGTTGATGGCAGAAAAGTATGCTCGTAAAATTATAGAGCAGCACACAAGCCAAAACTTTTATTTAAAAGATGAAGTATTTGTTGTTTACGGAGACGATTCAGACATACTTCCATTGCCTTCAAGAATTGCTGAACTTCATTACTTGTATGCCAACGATATATTGTTAGTAGACAATATTGAAGAAATAAATAATTGGAACTATGATGTAATGCTTAGCGAAAGCGGATACGGAATAAGAATTAATCGTGCTAGCATGATAGATAATACAGTATACGTAGCAAACGGAATGATTCCTCCAAGCATTAATGATCATAGCAATGGAGTTTTCCAGTCTGGAGTGCCATACAGAGTCTACGGCAAATTTGGCTGGGACAAGGTTCCAGATAACGTTGAACTTGCAGCAATAGAATTAATGAAGGATTATTTCTCTAAAGATACAGTATGGAGAAACAAATATATCCAGAGCATACAGACGTTCGACTGGAACTTCAAGTACTCAGATCAATCATTTGCTGGAACTGGTAATAATTACGCAGACCAATTGCTTGCAGATTATGTCTTATCAAAATCGGTAGTGATTTAAATGAATAACCTCATAGACGCCGTCCTGTCTATGACGATGGACGTTTACAGGCAGTTTGATACACAAGACGAAGACACTGGAGCTATTGTAAAAGAATGGCATTATTACAAAAGCGTAGCTTGCCATGCTAAAGGCGTAGTTAGCAACTCATCAACCACAAGGTCGGGAGATAAGCAGATATTTGATAATCGATATACAAACGATCAAACTATTCAAGTAAGAACTGCAGAAAGAATAACCGCCAGAGAAAAGATAACTAATATAAGAGATAGCGATGGTAATGTTATATGGGTAGAAATTAATTTCCCCACAGATACACCAACCGTATTTGAAGTTATGGGGAATACTCCAATCACAGACCCATTTGGAAAAGTAGTCGCATATAACTCAACAATGAAAAGATCGGAGAATCAAGTAATTGGACAATAGTACACTACTTGTGACAGCGGCTAGCGGATTGCAAAAAGGCATGGCTGGAACTTCGGGTACCATTTTAAAAGATAGCACAGTTGCTCAAATCTCAGCGGCAATATATTATCAGGCTCAGGTTGTATCTAAGCTAACAACAAATAAGCAATTTCAAAAGAAATTTCAATCTATAGTTTTTAAGCAAATACAAGAAGACTTCGGCCTCTACCTAGACTCACAGGCTAGAATGAATCCTAAATCTTTACATCATATGTATGAGTGGAAAAAGACTGGAAACAAGAATGCAAGATTGTTTACCTTAAATATATTATCTACAGATGGACTATCATTTAAGATTGCTTCTAATTTCTTGCCTTCTAAATCTGCTGTGCCAAATAAGTTTGGAAGCAGAAAGCATGTATTTATCAATAAAGCTTCTGTGATGGAAGCTGGAATGCCTCTAGTAATCCGTCCTAGGTTCGCAGAGCGATTAGTATTTGAAACTAGTACTGGAGTAGTGTATATGCCCAAAGGGGCCTCTGTGACCGTTACAAGGCCAGGCGGAGGCAAGGCTACAGGAAGATTCAAAATTGCATATGCACAATTCTTCACTGGTAATTTAGTAAGCCTATCGATTAAAAAGTCTGGCTTTCAACAAATATTTAATTCTTCATTAACTAAATCAATGAGGCTGCCATCAGATGTTAAAAAGGTTAAATATTCATTTAATGCTAATACGTTAAACATGCAGGCAGAGTCAGCACTTGCTGCAGCATTTGGGGGTGCAGTATGACAGATTATAAAGCAGATGTAATGCTTGATTTAAGAAAGTACCTTTGGTCTGAATTAAAGGACAATAATATATTTGAGCCTACTGATTATTATTCAGATAATATTGGACAAGAGATTGTTCCAATTATTCCAATTCAGCAGTCCCCAGAAATGAATCAATTTTTGAGCGGGAAGAAGCACATAGTCTATGACAAGATAGGCATCTCATATGAGGACAATTGGGCCATATGCTGTGAGCAGATTTTATTTACCATTTACTCAACAGATGTTTCAGAAATCAATGAGATCAGAAACTTGATGACTGACCTATTTAGAAGAATGGATGACTCAGCCAGAGACACCAACGCATATTCTGGTATATCTAAAAAGTTTAAATTCTTCAGCATATTCGTTGCCGATATATCCCCAACAGCCCCATCGGAAGAGCTGGCTGGATTTCTATCCACAGATATAATCCTTGAGGTTAAATATGCAAGGATCCTAGACTCAGCAGGTCGATTCCTATAATTTGCCTTTGGGCGCATTATACTCTATTATTGTACATAGAGGAAAGGGCCTAGCCAGCCAAGATTTAACGTTTTACAATAATATATATATATTTTTATAAATAGGAGGAAAATAACTATGGCACAATCCGTAGGTAATGCTAAAAATATTCTCGTTGGTGCATCTCCGTTGTTCTTGTCAACTATTGACGTAAACGACTCAGACTACATCGCAAACGCAGAAGCAGGTGTCGCTGTTGCAAGCGGCGCAACAACAGTTGGTGTTCCAGCATTCGCATCAGGCGAATCATATACAACAACACTTAACAATGTTGATCAGACAGCAGGAAAGTTTGGATACCGTAACGTTGGTTTTACTAACAATGGTCTCCAGATCACCTATAACCCAACATACGATTCAGTAACCGTTGACCAGTTGCTTGATACAGCTAAGCTGTTCAAGTCTGCAATGGAAGTTATGATCGCAACAGAAATGTCAGAAGGTACCCTAGAAAACATCGTTGCTGTATTCGGACAGAATGCATCATCTTTGACAACATCAGGTACTGGAGCTACAAAGAAGGATGTTCTTGGTCTTGAAGCAGGTTCCCTAGGAGCAGCTCCAACAGAGCGTCAACTAATTGCAGTTGGTCAAGCACCTACAGCAACTTCAACAGCATCAGAGCGTGTATATTATGCACGTAGAGTATTGTCTGTACAACAGTCACAATTCTCACTTGCTCGTACAACTCCAACTACATTCCCAGTAACTTTCCGTCTTCTACCAGATGCTAACTACTCTGGCTCAGAATACGGCAAGATTATTGACCGTGTACTATCAGCATAATAAATTTAATTTATTAATGAAAGCCCCCAGGAAACTGGGGGTTTTCCATTTGTATAGATAATATCTATATGTTATAATAATTAAGACTAGATCCTAGGAGGATTAAATTGGCAACAACAGTATATAGCGTAGAAGAATTAACTCTTCAGAATGGCTCAACAATTAAGTTGAAGCCGCTGAGCATTAAAGAGCTAAGAAAGTTTATGAACGTACTACAAGCAGCAAGCGATTCAACTACAGAGGCAGAAACTCTCAACGTATTAATTGACGCAGTTGCAGTAGCACTTGAAAAGCAGTTACCAGAATTGGTAGCAGATAGAGATGCACTGGAAGATGCACTAGATGTTCCTACAATCAATCGTATCCTTGAGGTATGTGGTGGGATTAAGATGGACGACCCAAACCTTCTAGCGGCAGCGGTTCTGGCTGGTCAGAACTAGATTTAGCCGCTTTAGAGGGTGAAGTATTTCTTTTAGGTCACTGGAAGAATTACGAAGAACTAGAAGAAAGTCTTTCAATGCCAGAGCTCATTCAAACATTGAAATCTTTTAAGAAACAAAAGTCGGAAGACAGAAAGTTTACGGCAAGTCTTAAAGGAATAGATTTAGATGCAGATGAGGAAGACGAAGTAGTTCAAGGAAAAACTTTTGAAGATATACAAAGACAAGCTCTTGGTATAAAAGCTTCAGGTGATGATATAGTTTCCTTACAAGGAAGCTTTGCAGCACAAGCAGGGTTTGGAATTGGCGCAGGTCTAGGCTACGCAGAGGAGTAATATAGGATAAATGGCTGATGAAAATATTGTAACTAATATAGTTGCTAATGCAGATTTTTCAGGTCTTATTGCAGATGTCAATAAGGTTACAGCCTCTTTATCAAAACTTCAGGCACAAATAATTCAATCAGACACAAGACTCGCAAGTCAAGTGGCTACAATGAACAGGTCCTTCGGTGAAAACCTAAGAAGAACTGGTCAGTTCTCAACACACTTTGTTACACTAACATCAGATGTTGAAAAGTTTGGCACCAACCTAGACAGGGGCCAAATGAAGCTGAGACAGTATTTTCAAACATTTCAGCAGCATACAAAAACACAAGGCGGATTAATTAGAGACCTTGCTAAACAGCAAGTAGCACTACAAAATGCAATCATTCAACCTATGGGCAAAAATGCTCAAGGTCTTATGCAATACAGTGTGCATATACCACAGGGTCTTGATGCAGTAAAAAATAAAGCAGCTTTAGCTAAGCAAGAACTCCAGATCATGAATAAGGTTATTCAAGACGGCGGAGTACAAATGATTAACTGGGGTAAGAATACTCAGTGGGCAGGACGTCAGCTAACCGTAGGATTGACTGTGCCTCTAGCAGCATTTGGTAAAGCAGCAGCAGATGCATTTAGAATGGCAGACGCAGAGCTAGTAAGACTTACAAAGGTTTATGGCGGAGTAGCAGCAACATCAGCAGCAGAATTATCCAAGATAAGAAATGAAGTTTCAGCAACTGCTAAAGAGATTTCAAAAGCTTATGGAGTTTCGTTTAAAGACACAATTACTCTTGCAGCCGATATAGCTGCAACAGGCAAACAGGGCGACGAGCTTCTAGCTTCAGTAAAAGAAACAAGCAGACTTGCAGTTCTTGGTGAAGTAGATAGACAAGAAGCAATGAAAGCAACGTTGGCAATTCAAACAACATTTAAGCAAAATACTGATCAGCTTTCTGAATCTATTAACTTCCTTAACTCAGTTGAAAACCAAACATCAACAACTCTTAATGACTTAGTAGAAGCAATTCCAAAAGCTGGCCCAGTTATTCAAGGATTGGGCGGAAGCGTACAAGATTTAGCATTATATTTAACTGCAATGAAAGAAGGCGGAATTAATGCTTCAGAAGGAGCTAACGCTCTTAAGTCAGCACTCGCATCTTTAATTAATCCTACAAAGGTAGCAAAAGAAAAGTTTTCTGAAATGGGAATTGACCTTGGCGGAATTGTAGCAAAAAATGCTGGAAACCTAACAGGAACACTTTTTGCTCTTCAAGAAGCACTAGATCAGCTAGATCCACTACAAAAGCAACAGGCAATTGAGCAGTTGTTCGGCAAGTTCCAGTTCTCTAGACTTAATGCTTTGTTTGCAAACCTAGGCAAGCAAGGAAGCCAGACCCTTCAGGTAATGGATTTAATGAAAGCAAGTTCCCAAGAGCTGGCACAGGTTGCTGGCCGAGAATTATCGATGGTAACAGAGTCTGCTTCTGGAAAGTATAAAAGAGCGGTAGAGGGATTAAAGGCAGATCTTGCAGGAATTGGAGATGAGTTCCTAAAGATTCAAACATTCTTTATTAATATTGTAGACGGAATTGTTAAGTTTATAAATAAATTACCAGACCCAATTAAATCTGTTCTGACATTTGTTACTGGCTTCACTGCAATAATTGGTCCAGTTATTATGTTAACGGGTGTGCTGGCAAACTTCTTTGGATATATTATTAAGGGTGCATCACACTTTAGGGCTTTATTCAAAGGCGGCGAAGGCTGGAAAATGCTTACGCCAGAAATTTTGGCTGCACAAAAAGCTGGATCTTTAGTTGAAGCAACATTTTATAGCGACGCAAAAGCAGCAACAGTATTAAAAACAGCAATTGCAGGACTTGTTACAGAGTTTGAATTACTACAAAGCAAGGCAATGACGGGTGCTGTATCTGTTGCACCAGCAATGTCCACAATGGCAGGAAACTTAGTAAAAGCCAGTGGTGGCAGAGTTGTTGATCCAAATCATCCACTGATTAGCCCTGAAGACACAAGATCAATGTCACACCTCAATCCAGTTGCTGGTATGACAACTGATCAAAGAGCGGCACAAACAATTTTCGGCGTAGTCCCTGGAGCTCCAAAGGTTAATCAAAAAATTGGAAATAATCCTCAGATTTATATGGAAGGAGATTTGCCAAAGATTCCAGGACTTACATCTATAGGTGGAGCATCAACAGGAGTTGTTGCAGAAGAAGCAGCAAAATGGCATGCAATGACAGGCGCACTTGCAATGCAGTCACAAGCAGAAATTGCATTGCTTAAAAAAGAAGTTGCCACAACTGGATTAATAACATCAGAGCTTTCTGATTCATACCAAGCTCTTCTTCCAACAATGACTAAGCTTACGGCAAACGCAGCAGCAGAATCTGCAGCAATTGTTGCACAACTTCAGGCTGGTAAGCTAACGGTTGATCAAGCAAGAGCTAAAATTATTCAGTTGAATGCACAAGTAGAGGCTATGATGACTCAAGCATCAATAGACATTGCAGGACAACAAGGTAGATCTATTAGCTTAACTTCAGTTCCCCTACTAGACCAGCCAGTAGTTAATAAAGATGGAAAGTCTAATATGAAGGAGCTTGCTCGTCCAGGAAGAACAAGAGATCTTCTAAATAAAATTGCACGAGGTCTTGGAGTAAAAACATTCGGTGCTGGATATAGTACAGAAACTACAATTCCAAAAAGATTTAATAGAGGAAATATTGTTCCAGGAACTGGCAATACAGATACAGTTCCAGCAATGCTTACTCCAGGAGAATTTGTTGTAAACAAAGAAGCAACGGCAGCAAACCTTCCATTACTTGAGGCTATAAATGGCGGCAAAGGATCTGGCGGTCCTAATTATAATAAAGGCGGAAAAGCTTTAAGACTTCAAAGAACTCATATCACAGATGATTTAAGTGGACTAGCCTTATTGCTACCAGCATGGTTAAACCTAGGTGTTAACTCTAATGGAAGTGGTCTAACTGGAAGTCAAATTTCTTCTGGAATCAGAGAAACCTTGCAAGCTGGGTATGATCCAAATGGGTTAATGAATGAGGCAGCATCTACTTTAGGTGGAGATAGAAGTCAATCATCAAGAAGAACTAAAGCAGCTTTAGAAAAACTAATTGCTTCTTTAGAGAGTCCAGAAAATGCAAATAGAATGATTGGCGGGAAAGCAGACCCGTTTGGATTTGAAAAACTTGCAAAAGAAATATACAGACCAGCACTCCGTGGAATTAAAATTGATTCTGGAAGAGCTGGTGGAACAAGAAACCTATATTCTGCAATATCTCAAATATTTACTGAAAGAGCTAAAGAAGTTTTAACTAGAGATGAAGCAATATCTCGTGGACTACTAACTGGATCCCCAACTGGATCAAGGCAAATGGGACAGATGGTTAAGAGAAGAGATGGAAGATTAACATGGGTCAGCGAAAATAGAACAATAGGCTCTAGAGTTCCTTCGTGGGCAAGGGGAACAAATTTACCAACATTGCTAACTACATCAAGTGGTATTAGTCATGCTCTTAAATTGCTTAGAAGAAATTCTGGTGGAATGATACCAGGATATAATGCTGGCGGAGTTGTCGGAAATGTATTAAAGAGTACAGCTTTTAAAAACGTAGGAGCAAAGTTTGGAAAAATAGGAGAAAAGTGGGGTGCCACTTCTCTATCCATTGGTATGGGAAGAAAGCTATTCGGAAGTTCAGGACTAACACCTAAAGCACAAAACTTAATGTACGGCAAGCTAGTTGAAAATCTTGAAAAAGAAAGACCATACGGATACGTAAAAGATGCTCAGGGCAGTCTTCAAAAAGCCCTAGAGCCAGATATTGTAGATACACTTCTTAAATCCGCTGCTGGAGATGTTCTTAGCACAGGAGGAAAAAGTTTAAGTAAAATTGATAGAGAGATATTAAGAACCAAGTTTGCAAACTGGGATTCAAAGTCATGGACACCTTCAACTACTAAAGTAAGAAAACAAATGTTTGGAATGAACAAAGGCGGAATGGTGCCAGGTGTTCAATATTTTAATAGAGGCGGAAAGGTAAAAGGCGTTCAGTATTTAAATGAAGGAAGCGTTGTTAAACCAATAACATTTGGATCAGCATATAGAGAACAAAGAGATAAGGGTTTTATTGGTAAAGGTTTAGTTGGCGGACCTATGGCTGGTATGGGCGTTGGTATGGGAATGCAAATGGCTGGAGG
>Ga0315905_10000424_pt1 | contig 46360 bp, 45 predicted proteins | sample LakEriMetagenome_5_FD_203522 | JGI IMG/M metagenome (GOLD analysis project Ga0315905, IMG submission 203522) | Freshwater fungal communities from buoy surface, Lake Erie, Ohio, United States - Buoy 4 MA121 | ecosystem: Environmental > Aquatic > Freshwater > Lake | place: USA: Lake Erie, Ohio...
TTCATCGGTGGGCGCCTGCGTCCACGCCTCCACGGCGCTGGCGAGGGCCTTGGCGTCGGGGCCGAAACGCACCGCGAGCGCGGCGTAGAAACTCGTGCGGCCCGCCTCGTCGAGGCTTCCCAGAATGTCCAGCATCTCGCGCGCAAGCGCGGTGCCCGACGCCTCGCCGCGCCCGGTGAGCAGACGCTCGCATAATTCCGCAAGCCCGGCCGCGCGCATGGCGGGATCGACCGAAGGCGCGGGAAGGCCAAGGAAATTGCGGCCGCGATCCGCGATGACGTTGAGGAGATCGGACAGGAAGGCTGTGTTCATGGCGTCGCCCCGGGCTTCGAGGGAACAGGTTAGAACGGGCGCACGCGAGCGTCATCCCTTTCAATCGTCCCGCTTCGCCTCGCAGCCGGACCAGTCTATGCTTGCGCGATGAGCCAGACTGAACAGCCCGACCGCCAGCCCAAGCAAGACGACTCAAACCGTCCCGCCGACGACGCCCACGCGCGCGCAAGCGCCCAGCTCGCCTCCCCCTCCTACCGCCTCGCTGCGCTCGACCAGGATTTCCTGCTGTCGGATTCCATGCGCGGCGTGCGCTTTCTGCTGGAATACGCCAAGGCGGAGATGATCCTGCGGGATTGGTCGATCCGCTCCACCATCGTCGTGTTCGGAAGCGCGCGCATCCGCGAGGACGCGCCGGGACGGCAGGCCTATTGGTATACGCAGGCGCGCGAGTTCGGGCGCATCTGCTCCCAGAAGGGCGGCGCGCTCGACGGGCACGCCGGCGTGCCGCGCGACAATGTGATCGCCACCGGCGGCGGGCCGGGCGCGATGGAGGCGGCCAATCGCGGCGCGCAGGATGCGGGCGCCCCCTCGATCGGCTTCAACATCGTCCTGCCGCACGAACAGGTTCCCAATCCCTATTCGACGCCGGAGCTGACCTTCCGCTTCCATTATTTCTCGATGCGCAAGATGCATCTGGCCATGCGCGCCAAGGCGCTCGTGGTGTTTCCCGGCGGCTTTGGAACCCTCGACGAATTGTTCGAAGTGCTCACCCTCGCCCAGACGGGCAAGGCGCCGCGCGTGCCGGTGGTCCTGTTCGACAAGGCCTATTGGACGCGGATCGTCAATTTCGAGGCGCTGGCGGAGGAAGGCATGATCGAGCCCGCCGATCTCGACATTTTCTGCTTCGCCGACAGCGCGCAGGAGGCATGGGATCATCTGGTCGCGCGCGGCGTTCTGGCTGCGCGCGAGCCGAAGATCACCTGAGCGAACGGGTTTGCGCGCGCCGCGCATGGCGCAAGAAAAAAGGGCCGCCCCGGAAGGAGCGGCCCCTTGCGTTTCAGCGAAAGCGCAGCGCGATCACTCGCCGGCTTCGTCCGCGGCCTTCTTCTCGGCCTTTTGCTTGGCCTCGAGGTCCTCGCCGGTCGTCTGGTCGACGACGCGCATGGACAGGCGGACCTTGCCGCGATCGTCGAAGCCCAGCAGTTTCACCTTCACCTTGTCGCCTTCCTTCACCACGTCGGTGGTCTTGCCGACGCGCTCGGTGGAGAGCTGCGAGATGTGAACAAGGCCGTCCTTCGAACCGAAGAAGTTCACGAAGGCGCCGAAGTCCATCGTCTTCACGACGGTGCCCTCGTAGATCTGGCCGATCTCCGGCTCCTGCGTGATCGACTTGATCCAGTTGACGGCGGCCTTGATGGAATCGCCGTCGGAGGAGGCGATCTTCACGGTGCCGTCGTCCTCGATATTGATCTTGGCGCCGGTCTTCTCGACGATTTCGCGGATGACCTTGCCGCCGGTGCCGATCACGTCGCGGATCTTGTCGGTGGGGATCTTCATCTGCTCGATGCGCGGGGCGAATTCGCCGAGCTCCGCGCGCGCCGAGTTAATGGCCTTCGACATTTCGCCGAGGATGTGGAGACGGCCGTCCTTCGCCTGCGCGAGAGCGACCTTCATGATCTCCTCGGTGATGCCGGCGATCTTGATGTCCATCTGCAGCGAGGTGACGCCCTGATCGGTGCCGGCCACCTTGAAGTCCATGTCGCCGAGATGATCCTCGTCGCCGAGAATGTCGGAGAGAACCGCGTAGCGCTCGCCCTCAAGGATGAGGCCCATGGCGATGCCCGCCGTGGGGCGCTTCAGCGGCACGCCCGCGTCCATCAGCGACAGCGAGGCGCCGCAGACGGTCGCCATCGAGGACGAGCCGTTCGACTCGGTGATCTCGGAGACGACGCGCAGCGTGTAGGGGAATTCCGCCTGCGTGGGCAGCATGGGACGGATGGCGCGCCAGGCGAGCTTGCCGTGGCCGATCTCACGACGGCCGGGCGAACCCATGCGGCCGGTCTCGCCGACGCTGTAGGGAGGGAAGTTGTAATGAAGCAGGAAGCGCTCCTTGTAGGTGCCTTCCAGCGAGTCGACGAACTGCTCGTCCTCCGCGGTGCCGAGCGTGGCGACCACGAGGGCCTGCGTCTCGCCGCGGGTGAACAGCGCCGAGCCATGGGTGCGCGGCAGCACGCCGACCTGCGCGAGGATGGGACGCACGGTGCGCACGTCACGGCCGTCGATGCGCACGCCCGTGTCGAGAATGTTCCAGCGCACGACTTTGGCCTGCAGGTCGTGGAAGACCTCGCCGACCTTCTGCTTGTCGAACTTCGGCGTCTCGCCTTCGCACAGCGCCGCGTTGACTTTCGCCTTCACCGCGTCGACCGCCTTGTAGCGCTCGGCCTTCTGCGTGATCTTGTAGGCGACGCGCAGCTCCGCCTCGGCGATGTCGCTGACGGCCTTCTCGATCTCGCTCTTGTCGGCGACGACCAGATCGCGGGGCTCCTTAGCGGCCTTCTCGGCGAGGCGGATGATCGCGTCGATCACCGGCTGGAAGCCGCGATGGCCGGTCATGACGGCGTCAAGCATCGTCTCTTCGGACAATTCCTGCGCCTCGGATTCCACCATCAGCACGGCGTCCTGCGTGCCGGCGACCACGAGGTCGAGGCCGCTTTCCTTCATCTCGTCGATGGTCGGATTGAGTTTCAGCTCGCCCTTGATGAAGCCCACGCGCGCGGCGCCGACCGGGCCCATGAAAGGCACGCCGGAGATCGTCAGCGCGGCGGAGGCCGCAACCATGGCCAGGATGTCGGGATCGTTCTCCAGATCATGGCTGAGCACCGTGACGACGACCTGCGTGTCGTTGCGGTAGCCGTCCGGGAACAGGGGGCGGATGGGACGGTCGATGAGGCGGGAGACCAGCGTCTCCTTCTCGGAGGGACGGCCCTCGCGCTTGAAATAGCCGCCGGGAATACGACCGGCCGCGAAGGCCTTTTCCTGATAGTTCACCGTCAGGGGGAAGAAGTCGACGCCGGGCTTGGGCGACTTGGCGGAAACGACCGTGGCGAGCAGGCTCGTCTCGCCCCAGGTTGCATAGACCGCGCCGTCGGCCTGACGGGCCATGCGGCCGGTTTCGAGGGTGAGCTTGCGCCCGGCCCATTCAAGGGTTTCGCGATGAATCTCGAACATGTTCATTGTCTCTCTTGGCTTTTCTCTGTGCTTTCGCAAAGCGAACGGCCATGGACAAGACGGCGAGACGCTGCCCGGACCGCGAGGTCCCGGATCGTGCGATCCTGAAGGCGACAGCGTCTGGCGATCCTGCCATGGCTGATCCGTTTGACGGGAGCGACGGCCCCATGCCGGCGACCCAGGAGCTCCCCCCGCGCCCGGAGGGGCGCGGGAGATCGCGTCGAGCTTAGCGGCGGATGCCGAGACGCTCGATCAGCTTACGGTAACGCGCATCGTCGCGACGCTTCACATAGTCGAGAAGCTGACGACGCTGCGACACCAGCTTCAACAGGCCACGGCGGGAGTGATTGTCCTTGACGTGGGTCTTGAAGTGCTCGGTGAGGTTCGCGATGCGCTCGGTGAGGATCGCGACCTGGACTTCGGGCGAACCCGTGTCGCCGGGCTTGGTGGCGTATTCGTTCACAAGCGCCTGCTTGCGCTCGTCGGTGATCGACATCGGACTGTCCTTTCGGAGTGGAGATGAGGCCGCCGCCCGCAGGGCGGAAGGAGGCCGGGAAGCCTGCGTGCGGCCGGGCCGGGATGTCGTCCAGCCGGGTCGCGATGGCAGGCGCGCGCGCCGGAGGACCGGCGAGCGATGCCGCGCTTATACACGAATACGGAGGAGAATCCAGCCGCGGGGGGCTAGAACTCCAGCTCGACCGCGCCCGGCGCATGGCGCGGCCAGCGGCGGGGCGCCATGAGCAGGGCGTCGCCGCGCAGAACCTTGCCCGCGCTCCAGGGATGGCGGGCCGCCCAGGCCCGCGCGGCCCGGCTCATGCGGCGGGCCTTGTCTCGGGTCACGGCCTCCGCCGCCTGATCGAGGCTGGGGCGCGCCTTCACCTCGACAAAGGCCACCACGTCGCCGCGCATAGCCACGATGTCGATCTCCCCGCCCCCGTCCTGCCAGCGGCGGGCGAGGATGCGCCAGCCGAACAATCTGAGGTAGAGCGTCGCCCAGATCTCCGCCCGCAGCCCCAGAAGATAGGCGCGGCGGCGGCGGGCGCTCACGCCTCCCCGTCCTCCTGCTGGAGCTCGATGGCCCGGGCGTAGACCTTGCGCCGCGGCAGGCCGGTCTGGGCGGAGACGACGGCGGCCGCGTCCTTCACGGAATGGCGGGCGAGGGCGGCGCGCAGCCGGCCGTCGAGGTCCTCGCCCTCGACCGGGGCGTCCTCCAGCGGCGGGCCGACGAGCAGGACGATCTCGCCCTTGGGCGTGGGCTCGGCGGCGAATTCGGCCGCCAGCGCCGGCAGGCTTCCGCGCCGCACGGTCTCGAATTTCTTGGTCAGCTCGCGGCAGACGGCCGCCTCGCGGGCGCCGAGCACGGCGGCGAGGTCCTCGAGGCATTCGACCAGCCGGCGCGGGGATTCGAAGAACACAAGCGTGCCCGGCACCTGCGCGAGGGCTGCGGCGCGCTGGCGGCGGGCGGCGGATTTCTGGGGCAGGAAGCCTTCGAAGAAAAAGCGGTCGGTGGGCAGGCCCGCGACCACGAGGGCCGCCAGGACCGCCGAAGGACCGGGCACGCCAGTCACCGGCAGCCCCTTCTCCACCGCGTCGGCGACCAGTTTGAAGCCCGGATCGGAGACGAGCGGCGTGCCGGCGTCCGACACCAGCGCGAGCGCCGCGCCCGCCTCGAGCCGGGCGATCAGATGCGGGCGCATCACGGCGGCGTTGTGCTCGTGATAGGCGACAAGCGGGGTGGCGATGCCGTAATGGGCGAGCAGGGTCTTGGTGACCCGCGTGTCCTCCGCGATCACCGCGTCGGCGGCGGCCAGCGTCGCCAGCGCGCGAAACGACACGTCGCCCAGATTGCCGATGGGCGTGGCGACCACATGCAGGCCGGGCGCGAGCTTCTGCGCCTCGGCCCGCAGGCCGAAAGCGGTGAAGGAGGGCGCCTCGGATCGGGAGGAAGGCTCGGGCTTCATAGAGGCAGTCTAGCTCAGTCGGGAGCGTTCTGTAAATCAGTTTTATCGTTCTTTAAAAAGAACAATCCGCGGCGCATGACTGTTTTCGACACGCTGGCGGCGCGGGGCCGCGTTTTGCTTTTGAAAGACGGCCAAGTCGGGAATAACGTGCGCCACATTTCCAGAGCAGGCGGATCGATCATGAAGTCCATTTTCGAAGGGTTCGGGCGCGCGGCGGCCGAGGGGCGTCTTTCACGGCGCGGGGCGCTCAGGCTGATGGCGCGCGGGGGCGCGCTCGCCGGCGGCGCCGCGCTCGCCGGCTGCGGCCCCTACGGCACGTTCGTGAAGCCGGACGCCGGCGCCGCCTCCGCTCCTCCCCTCACCGATGCGGCGACCTCCGCCGGCGCCGCGCTCGGCTCGGGGCGCACGCGGGTCGCGCTGATCGCCCCGCTCACCCAGGCGGATGGGCCGAGCCTCGTCGGCCAGTCGCTGCGCAACGCCGCTGAGCTGGCGCTGAGTGAGGCGGGCGAAAGCGCCGCGACCCTCATTGTGTTCGACGACCAGTCCACGCCGGAAGGCGCGCGCGCCGCCGCGCAACAGGCGCTCTCGCAGGGCGCGCAGATCATCCTCGGCCCGCTCTACGCCAATAATGTGCGCGAGGCGGGCCGACTGGCGCGCGCCGCCAACGTGCCGGTGATCGCATTCTCCACCGACGCCACCACGGCAGGACCGGGCGTTTATCTGCTCTCCTTCCTCGCCGAAAGCCATGTGGACCGCATCGTCGATTTCGCAGCCTCGCGCGGCAAGAAAAGTTTCGCCGCGCTCGCGCCCGAGAGCGATTACGGCAATGTGGCCGTGGCGCAATTGCAGCAGCGCGCGGCCGCGCGCGGCGTGCGCGTGCAGGCGATCGAACGCTACAAGGCCGGCGGCGCCCTCGCCGGCGCGCAGCGCATCGCGGGACTGGGCGCGCAGATCGACGCCCTGTTCATTCCCGAACAGGCCGACCAGATGCAGGCGGTCGCGCAGGCGCTCGCAAGCTCCGGCGTCGACGGCAAGCGCGTGCAGATTCTCGGCACCGGCCTGTGGAACGACGCGCGCGTGCTGCGCCTGCCGCAATTGCAGGGCGCATGGTTCGCCGCGCCCGAAAACGCGGGCTTTAACGTGTTCGCGGGAAAATATCGCGCGAAGCACAATTCCGACCCCACGCGCATCGCGACGCTCGCCTATGACGCGATGTCGCTGGCGGCGGCTTTGGGCGCGCAGAACATGGGCTTTTCGGAAGCCACGCTCGCCAACGCCTCCGGCTTCAACGGCGCGGATGGGCTCTTCCGTTTCCTTGCGAACGGATTGAACGAGCGCGGGCTGAGCGTGTTGCAGGTGCGCGACGGCGCGACGACCGTGGTCAGCGCCGCGCCGCGCGCGTTCTCTGGCGCGTAAATCAACTAGGCGGCGCGCGCCATTTTCGCGGCCTCCGCGCGCAGCACGGCGGCGGCGACGATGGCGCGCGCCTCCTCCGCGTCTCCCCAGCCGATCACGCGCACCCATTTGCCGGGTTCGAGATCCTTGTAGTGCTCGAAGAAATGTTCGATCTGCCGGCGCGTGATCTCCGGCACGTCCTCGCAATCGCGCACGTTCTCATAGCGGCGCGTGAGCTTTGTTTCAGGCACGGCGAGAATCTTCTCGTCCACGCCCGCCTCGTCCTCCATCTTCAGAACGCCGATCACGCGGCAGGACATGACGGCGCCAGGCAGGATCGCGCGGGTGTTGGCGACGATCACGTCGCACGGGTCGCCATCGCCCGACAGCGTGTTCGGGATGAAGCCGTAATTGCCGGGATAGCGCATGGGCGTATAGAGGAAGCGATCGACGAACAGCGCGCCGGACGCCTTGTCGAGCTCATACTTGATCGGCTCGCCGCCGATCGGCACTTCAATCACGACGTTCACGACATTGGGCGCGTCTGCGCCCACGGAGATGGCTTCCAGTTTCATACGCAAAAACTCCGGACTCAAACGAACGAAAGAAAAAGGGCCGGCGAACGGCCGACCCTCATCTCACTCCAGATGCGTTAAGCAAGCGTGTCGATCAACCCTTCGTGGCGCGGAAAGGCTTTTCGCCGGAAGGACCTTTCGCGACGCCTTCGATGGCGGAGCCGGAGATCTTGCCCGTATAGACCACCGCGCCGGCGGTGAAGACGATCTGGTCGCCGGTGATCTTGCCCTGCGAAATCGCGTCAACGCCCGAGCCTGCGCGCACCGAGCCCGTGACCATCTGGTACTTCTGCTCGAAGGTCACCTCACCGTCGGCGGTCTTCCACTTGCCTTCAACTTTGGCGGGAACGATCCACAGCAGCGCACGGCAATAGGACGTGCAATCGCCGCCCGCGTCCGCGACCTGATCAGGCGTCCAGTCGCCCATGTCGAAGGTGTTGGAGACCACGCGCACGCCGGGACGCAGGTCGAGGATTTTCGGACGCAACCGACGGTTGATGTCCGGCAGCAGGAACATGGTGATCACGTCGGCCTTGGAGAAATCGGTCTCGAACAGGTCGGCCTTTTCGAACTTCGCCTTGTCGGACACGCCTTCCTTCTCGGCCGCGCGGCGCGACAGCTCCACCATGTCGGGATTGTACTCGATGCCGAGCGCATTGAGCCCGCGCTTGGCGGCGGTGATGACGGTGCGGCCGTCGCCCGAACCAAGATCCATCAGGAAATCCTTCGGGGTCGCCTTCGCCATCTCGAGCATGCGGTCGACGAGCGCCTGCGGGCTGGGCACCCAGACCACATCCTTGCCGCGCTGGCCGACCGTGGGCTGATACTCGCCCTTGGGCTCCTGCTTGGCGTCCTGCGCGCGCGCGGGCGTCGAGAGGCCCGCGGACAGGCTGAAAGCGCCCACGCCCATCGCCGCGACGGCGAGCGAAAGGGAGAGGCCGAACGCGCCTGCGCTGCGCCGCGCCGAAACAATGCCGAACATGAAAACTCCTCCACATGGCCACCGGCGACCTGGCCGGGTTCGGGGCGCAGATTAGCGGCCCCCTTTTGGATTGTCAGCCCGGGCGCGCGGGGGCGCAAGCGCTCCTTCGGCCAGCGCAAACGCGCTTGAAAGCACGCGGCGTCGCGACGCATTGGCCGCGACCATGGAGGCGCTTATGTCGCCACGCCCGCGCCTGTGGGACAGGCGACGCCTGTGCCGCCCAGCCCGCAATAGCCGTTGGGCTCCTTGGCGAGATATTGCTGGTGATAGGCCTCGGCGTAGTAGAAGGGGCCGGCGTCGAGGATCTCCGTGGTGATCGCGTCGAAGCCGCGCGCGGCGAGCGCCTGCTGATAGGCGTCGCGGCTCGCCAGCGCAGCCGCTTTCTGCTCCGCGTCGAAAACATAGACGCCCGAGCGGTATTGCGTGCCCAGGTCATTGCCCTGCCGCATGCCCTGCGTGGGATCGTGGTTCTCCCAAAACGTTTTCAGCAGGCGCTCATAGGCGAGTTTTGCGGGATCAAAGACCACGAGCACGACTTCGTTGTGACCCGTGCGCCCCGAACAAACCTCCTCATAGGTGGGGTTTTTCGTATAGCCTGCGGAATAGCCCGCAGCCGTCACGAGCACGCCCTCGCCCATCTGCCAGAACTTGCGCTCCGCGCCCCAGAAACAGCCCATGCCGAACATCGCCATGCGCGCGCCGTCAGGCCATGGCGGCGCGAGCGGGCGGCCGAACACATAATGGTTGGCGGCGGTGGGAATGGGCGCGTCGCGGCCGGGCGGCGCCTCCTCCGGCTTGGGCATTTCGGCTTTCTTGCGGAACAGGAACATGGCGTCCTCCATGTCGGGATTCTATGCCGCCAGCCGGGCGCGTCCAGCGCAAGCTCTCACGCGGACCAAAGCGGCTGGCTCTCGCGCCGGCGCGCCAGCCACAACAGCAGAAGGCCGAAAGCGGCGAAGACGAAGGCCGTCGGCAGGAGGAAGACCGCGAGCAGGAAGGGATCCCACACGAGCGGGTGAAGCCGGCGCTCGACCGCCGGCTGCAGCAGGGGGAAGAGGCGCGGAAACATCTGCAGGCAGGTTTCGCCGAACGACGTGACGATGAGGCGCGAGGCGGCGATGGTGCGCGAGCCGTCGATGACGAAGGCTGCGAAACCGCCGGCGAGGAGCAGGACGCCGATTGCGCGAACCAGAAACCCGAACATCTAACTTCGCCATAAGAATCAGAAGCTTAAAAATAGGGCTTTGTGAAGCTTCTGTCCAATGCGCAAAAGGGCGCCCCGCCGCGCGGCGCCCTGTGCGCCCGGGCTTTTGCGGGCCTTGGCGCGGCGGGCCAATTGGTCTATGGCTTGCGCCGCGTCGCGGGGCCGGTCGAATGATCCGCCGGCGGCCGCAGAAAGCGACAAAGGTTTTGCGTGCGCCTTAAAGCGCGCAACGGAGGGGTGGCCGAGTGGTTGAAGGCGCACAGGCCGCCTCCGGCGGCCGTTCTTGACGAAAGGTTTTGCGTGCGCCTTAAAGCGCGCAACGGAGGGGTGGCCGAGTGGTTGAAGGCGCACGCCTGGAAAGTGTGTATACGGGAAACCGTATCGCGGGTTCGAATCCCGCTCCCTCCGCCAGCCGCGCCTGATCCCCGCCATTTTCTGAAAATCCCGAGCTGAAATCCCGTGCCGCGCGCCGCGATAACCCCGCTTGACCCCTCGCGGGGGCGCTTTACCTAAGGCGGCGGCGCAGGTGCGCCGTGCGGAAACCCATGTCCAGCCTCGACGCGCTTCTTTCTCCGGCGATCCTGTTCTTCGTTCTGGGCGCCCTCGCCGCCTTCGCGCGCTCCGACCTGAGCGTGCCGGAAGCGGTGGCCAAGGGCCTGTCGCTCTATCTCATGGCCGCCATCGGCCTGAAGGGCGGCGTCGCGGTCTCCGAGACCGGCTTCACCGCCGACATGGCCGCCGCCGCCGCGCTGGGCGTGGGGCTGAGCCTCGTCATTCCGCTGCCGGCCTATGCGCTGCTGCGCGCCTTCGGGCGGCTCGATCAGGTCAATGCGGCCGCAATCAGCGCCCATTACGGCTCGGTGAGCGTGGTCACTTTCGTGACCTGCGTGGAGGTTTTCGCCTCCGCGGGCATGCCGCCGCAGGGCTATATGGTGGCGGTGCTCGCCCTCATGGAGACGCCGCCCATCGTCATCGCGCTTCTGCTCGCCCAGCGCGGCCAGAAGATCGTCGCGCCGCGCGGCGCGTTGCTGCATGAGGCGACGCTGAACGGCTCCGTCGTGCTGCTGGCGGGCAGTTTCGTGATCGGCCTGATCGTCGGCAAGCCGGGCTATGCGCCCATCGCGCCGCTGTTCGACGCGGGCTTCCGCGGCGCGCTGTGCCTGTTCCTGCTCGACATGGGGCTGGTGGCGGCGCGGCGCCTGCGCGACTCGCGCGCGCTCACCGCGCGCCTCGCCTTCATCGCCGTCGCCCTGCCCATCGCCAACGGCACGATCGGCGCGCTCGCGGGCGCCTGGGCGGGGCTGGACGCAGGCTCCGCCGCCGCGCTCGCCGTGCTCGCCGCCAGCGCCTCCTATATCGCCGCGCCCGCAGCCATGCGCCTTGCGCTGCCGCAGGCCGACCCCAGCCTTTATCTGGCGATGTCGCTCGCCGTCACCTTCCCCTTCAACCTCACGCTCGGCATCCCCTATTACGGCATGCTCGCGAAATGGGCCGCGCCATGATCCAGACCACACGCCGCCGCAAGATCGAGGTTCTCGTGGACGGGCCGCTGCTGCGCCTCGTCGTCTCAACCGCGCAGGCCGCGGGCGTGAGCGGCTATACGCTGCTGCCCACCGCCGGCGGCGCGGGCGCCAGCGGACCCTGGAGCGACGACCAGGTTTCGGGCGCGCAATCCAAGACGCTGTTCATGACCATCCTCACGCAGGAGAAGGCGGACGCGCTCATCGAAGCTCTGGCGCCTGTGCTGGAAAGCCACGGCCTGCTGCTCGCGATGAGCGACGTGGACGTGGTGCGCGGCGGAAAGTTCTGAGCCGTCTAGCGGAAGGTTTCGTCGAAGGAATAGCCCGCGCCGCGCACCGTGCGGATGGGATCGCGGTCTGAGGGCCGGCTGAGCGCCTTGCGCAGGCGCCCGACGTGCACGTCCACCGTGCGCTCATCGATCTCCGCATCCATGCCCCAGACGGAATCGAGCAATTGCGCGCGCGAATGCACGCGGCCCGGCTTCTCCATGAGCCGTTCAAGCAGGCGAAACTCGGTGGGGCCGAGATGCAATTCGCGACCCGCGCGGCGCACGCGGCGCGTGTCGCGGTCGAGCGTGATCTCGCCGCAAACGAGAGCGCTCGCCACGCGCTCAGGCCGCGCGCGGCGCAACAAAGCTTTCACGCGCGCCATGAGCTCCGGCACGGAGAAGGGCTTGACCACGTAATCGTCGGCGCCCACCGAGAGGCCGCGCACGCGCTCGCTCTCCTCCCCGCGCGCCGTGAGCATGATCACGGGCAGGGTGCGCGTGACCTCGCGCGCGCGCAGGCGCCGGCATAATTCGACGCCCGACACGGACGGCAGCATCCAGTCGAGAATGACGAGATCAGGCGGGTTCTCGATGAGGACCGCCTCCGCCTCGTCACCGCGGTCCGCACGCTCGACCTGGTAGCCCTCGGACTCCAGATTATAGGCGAGCAGTTCGCGCAGCGACGCCTCGTCCTCCACGACAAGAACGCGCGGCGCGCCGGCCGCTTTCGCGGTGGGAGCCATCATGCGCCCTTCGGCCGGTCCATCGGCATGGCGACGCCGGTGCTGATGTACTGGATCGTCTCAGCGATATTGGTCGCGTGGTCGCCGACGCGCTCGAGATTCTTCGAGCAGAAGAGCAGATGGGTGCAGAAGGTGATGTTGCGCGGATCCTCCATCATGAAGGTGAGAAGGTCGCGGAACACCGAATCCTCCAGCGCGTCGATCTCCGCGTCGCGCAGCCAGACGGCGCGGGCGCGCTCGGCATCGCGCTGGGCGTAGGCGTCGAGCACTTCCTTGAGCTGGGTGGCGGCGAGCTCGCCCATGTGCTTGAGGCCGACGATGGCGCGCGGCTGGCGCGCGTCGCTCGCCACTTTCATCACGCGCTTGGCGATGTTCTTGGCGAGGTCGCCGGCGCGCTCGAGATCGCCTGCGATATGGATGGAGCCAACCAGCTCGCGCAAATCCACCGCCATGGGCTGGCGCCGGGCGATGGTGAGCACGGCCTGCTCCTCCAGCTCGCGCTGCAATTCATCGAGCCGCGGGTCGCTCTCCACCACTTTGCGGGCGAGCTCCACGTCCAGCCGGACGAGCGCGTCCATGGCGTTCGTGAGCATGCGCTCGGCGACGCCGCCCATTTCGGCGATCTTGCCGCCGATGATCTCCAGCTCCGCGTCATAGGCCTTGACGGTGTGAACGGTCATGTCGCGCCTCTCCTCAGCCGAACCGGCCGGTGATGTAATCCTGCGTGCGCTGCTGCGCGGGCGAAGTGAACATTTTCATCGTCGCATCAAACTCGATCAACTCGCCCAGATACATGAAGGCGGTGCGGTCGGAGACGCGCGCGGCCTGCTGCATGTTATGGGTGACGATGGCGATCGTATAGCGCGCCTTCAATTCGTCGATCAGCTCCTCGATCTTGGCGGTCGAGATGGGATCAAGCGCCGAACAGGGCTCGTCGAACAGAATGACTTCAGGCCGGATCGCCACAGTGCGGGCGATGCACAGGCGCTGCTGCTGGCCGCCGGAAAGGCTCAGGCCGCTGGCGTTGAGCTTGTCTTTCACCTCGTTCCACAGCGCCGCGCCCTTCAGCGCCTCCTCCACACGCACGTCCATGTCAGCCTTGGAGAGCTTTTCATAGAGGCGCACGCCGAAGGCGATGTTGTCATAGATCGTCATCGGGAAGGGCGTGGGCTTCTGGAACACCATGCCCACGCGGGCGCGCAGCAGGTTGAGATCGACGCCCGGCTCCAGAATGTTCTCGCCGTCGAGCAGAACCTCGCCCGTCGCGCGCTGGCCGGGATAGAGATCATACATGCGGTTGAGGACGCGCAGCAGCGTGGACTTGCCGCAACCGGAAGGCCCGATGAAGGCGGTGACGCGATTGGCCTCGAGCGACAGGCTGATGGATTTCAGCGCGCGCGATTGGCCATAGAAGAAATCGAGATTGCGCGCCTCGATCTTCGCCTGCACGGCGGACGCGGCCTCCGCAGGACGCGCCGCGATCGGCGCCGGGGACAGGACGTCACTCATTTCGGCTTCCTTTCCGCGCCCAGCACGCGCGCGACGATATTGAGGGCGAGCACCGCCAGCGTAATCAGCAGGGCGCCGGTCCAGGCGAGCTGGCGCCAGGTCTCATAGGGGCTCTGCACGAAATTGTTGATCGTGACGGGCAGGTTCGCCATGGCGGCGCCCATGTTCACGCTCCAGAACTGGTTGGAGAGCGCGGTGAACAGGAGGGGCGCGGTCTCGCCCGCCACGCGCGCCGTCGCCAGCAGCACGCCGGTGATGACGCCCGCGCGCGCCGCACGGAAGGCGATGCGGCGAATGACGAGCGAGCGCGGCAGGCCAAGCGCGGACGCCGCCTCGCGCAACTGGTCAGGCACCAGAAGCAGCATATCCTCGGTGGTGCGCAGCACGACGGGAATGACGATCACCGCAAGCGCCAGCGCGCCCGCATAGCCCGAAAATCCGCCGGTGGTGCGCACGACGGCGATATAGATGAACAGGCCCACGATGATGGAGGGCGCGCTCAGCAGAATGTCGTTGATGAAGCGCACGACGTCGGAGAGCTTTTCATAGCGGCCGTATTCGGCGAGATAGGCGCCTGCGAGCATGCCGATGGGCGCGCCGATGGCGACGCCCAGCGTCGTCATCGCCACCGATCCGAAGATCGCGTTGGCGAGCCCGCCGTCCGTCGCGCCCGGCGGCGGCGTGGTCTTGGTGAACACGTCGAGGCTGAGGCCCGCCAGTCCGTTCGAGAACAGCGAGAACAGGATGAGGCCGAGCCAGAGAAGGCCCAGCGCCGCGGCTGCGAAGCACAACACGCGGATGAGGAGGTCGCGGCGGCGGCGAGCTGCATAGAGCGGCGACATGGATCAGCCTCCCTGCCGGCGCTGGATGCGGCGCAGCAATAGCCGCGCGGCGGCGAGCACGAAGAACGTGAGCACGAACAGGAGCAGGCCGAGCAGGATCAGCGCGGACTGGTGCACGCCGTCGCTCTCGGCGAATTCGCTGGCGATGGCGGCGGAGATCGTCGTGCCGGGCGCGAACAGCGAGCCGGTGATCTTGAAGGAATTTCCGATGATGAACGTCACCGCCATCGTCTCGCCCAGCGCGCGGCCGAGACCCAGCATCATGCCGCCGATCAGGCCCACGCGCGTATAGGGAATGACTACATGGCGCACCACCTCCCAGGTCGTGCAGCCCATGCCATAGGCGCTTTCCTTCAGCATCGGCGGCACGGTCGCGAACACATCGCGCGCGATCGCGGTGATGAAAGGCAGAACCATGATCGCCAGAACGAGGGAGGCGTTGAAGAGCGAGAGATAGGAGGGCGGGCCCGCGAACAGGCCGCCCAGAACCGGCACGCCCTCGAACAGCGAAATCATGAAGGGCTGGAAGCGGTCGGTGAGGAAGGGCGCGAGAACGAAGAAGCCCCACATGCCGTAGATGATCGAGGGAATGCCTGCGAGCAGTTCGATCGCCGTGCCGATGGGGCGGCGCAGCTCGGCCGGACACAATTCGGTGAGGAAGATCGCGACGCCCAGCCCCACCGGCGTGGCGATGGACATTGCGATGAAGGACGTCAGCAGCGTGCCATAGATGGGGCCGAGCGCGCCCAGAATGGGATCGGGCTGCAATTGCGGGGCCCAGCGCTGCGTCCAGAGAAAGTTGAGGCCGAAGGCTTCAATGGCGGGCCAGGCGCCGGCGATCAGCGTGACGATGATCCCGCCGAGCACGGCCAGCACGGCCAGCGCGGCGATGCGGGTGGTCCAGTAAAACGCCGCGTCGCCCAGTTTGAACCGGGCGAGGGCGCGGGCGCGGTCGGCGTCGGCGGGCGCGCGCGTTGTAAGATGCGGCGCGATGTCGGCGATGTCGGTCACTGGCGTCCCCTGCCCTCGAACGGCGATGCGCAACCGGCGGCGGAACGCTCCGCCGCCTGACGCGCGCATGCCCGCCACATATAGGTCACTTGGTCTGGATGTCCTTCTCCCAGACCGCCTTGATCTGCGCGACGACGGGGTCGGGCATCGGCACGTAATCGAGCTCCTCGGCCATCTTGTCGCCCTTCTCGAAGGCCCAGGCGAAGAATTTCAGCGCCTCGGCGGCGATCGCCTTGTCCTTGGGCTGCTTGGGCATGAGGATGAACGTGGCCGCCGTCACCGGCCAGGACTGGTCGCCCGGCTGGTTGGTGAGGATGAGATTGAAGCCCGGCGCCTTCGCCCAGTCCGCATTGGCCGCAGCCGCCTGGAAGGTCTGCGCATTGGGCTGCAGGACCTTGCCCGACTGATTGACCATGGCGGCGTGGGTGAGCTTGTTCTGCTTGGCGTAGGCGTATTCGACATAGCCGATCGCGTTCTTCGTCTGGCCGACATTGCCGGCGACGCCCTCATTGCCGCGGGCGCCCACGCCTGTGGGCCATTCCACCGCAGTGCCCACGCCGACCTTCGACTTCCACTCCTCGCTCACCTGCGCAAGATAGGTGACGAACACGAAGGTCGTGCCCGAACCGTCTGAGCGGCGCACCACCGTGATGGGCGCAGACGGCAGGTTGAGCGAGGGGTTGAGCTTCTTGATCGCGGCGTGATCCCAGGTCTTGATCTTGCCGAGATAGATGTCGGCGAGCGTCGGGCCGTCGAGCGCCAGCTCGCCGGACTTCACGCCCTCCACGTTCAGCACGGGCACGATGGCGCCCATGACCTGCGGCCATTGCACGAGCCCGTCCTTCTCAAGCTGCGCAGCGGTAAGCGGCGCGTCGGTCGCGCCGAAAGCCACGGTGCGGGACTGGATCTGCTTCACGCCGGCGCCCGAGCCGATCGACTGGTAGTTGAGACCGACGCCGGTCTCTTTCTTGTAGGCGTCCGCCCATTTCGAATAGACGGGGAAGGGGAAGGTCGCGCCCGCGCCGGTGATGTCGGCCGCCTGAACGCTCGCGGTCTGGACGGCTGCGGCGAAGGCGCCGGCGGCCAGAGCGGAGCGGAAAATCTTCGAGAGCTGCATTGATCGCCTCGTTCATTCTGCCGGCCCCATGGCCGACGCCCCGAGTCCTAGCCCCCGGGAGCAACGCTTTTATGACACTTAATGTTCAATATTTTCAGTTATTTATAGGATCTCACCGCAAAGATTTTCCCCGCGGCGCTGGCCTCCTCCGCACCGCTGCGCTAGGAGGGCGGAAAGCCCGCGAGGCGAAACGGAGGAAATAGGCCATGGACGCGCCCAAACACCCCAACGATCCGTCGCTGCGTTCCTTCGTGGAGGTCGCGCCCGACTCGCCCTTCCCGATCCAGAACCTGCCCTGGGGCGTGTTCTCCACCGCCAGCGACACGCGCCCGCGGGTGGGCGTGGCCATCGGCGATTACGTGCTGGACGTCGCCGCGCTGGAGGACGTGGGCCTGATGCCGCGCATGTCGGCCAAGAGCGCCTTCCGCCAGCCCTCGCTCAACGCGCTGATCGCGTCGGGCGGCTATTCCTGGTCCATCGCGCGCCGGCATGTGAGCCAGCTCCTGCGCCATGACAATCCGAAACTGCGCGACGACAAGGCGCTGCGCGCGCGCGCGCTCATTCCCCAATCGCAGGCGCGCATGCGTCTGCCGATCGAGGTCGCGGGCTATACGGATTTCTATTCCTCCCGCGAACACGCCACCAACGTGGGCACGATGTTCCGCGGCAAGGACAACGCGCTCAACGAGAACTGGCTGTGGATGCCGATCGGCTACAACGGGCGCGCGAGCTCCGTGATCGTGTCGGGCGAGAAGGTGCGTCGTCCCAAAGGACAGATCAAAGGCCCGGACTTCGCGCAGCCAATGTTCGGACCTTCGCGCCGGCTCGACATCGAACTGGAGATGGGCGTGATCGTGGGCGCCGATACGAAACTCGGCGAAACGCTGAGCGTGGAGCAGGCGCAGGGCGCCATTTTCGGCTTCTCCCTGCTCAACGACTGGAGCGCGCGCGACATCCAGCAATGGGAATACGTGCCGCTGGGACCGTTTCAGGGAAAGGCCTTCGCCACAACGCTCGGCGCATGGGTGACGACGGCGGAGGCGCTGGAGCCCTTCCGCGTGGAGGGCCCCCGGCAGGATCCCGCCCCGCTCGACTATCTGCGCCAGACGGGCGCGCATAATTACGACATCGAGCTCGAAGTGGAGCTGCGGCCCGCCGGCGCGGACAAGGGCACGATCGTCAGCCGCACCAATTTCAAGGGCATGTACTGGTCGAGCGCGCAGCAGATCGCCCACCACGCCTCCTCCGGCTGCCCGATGCGCGTGGGCGACCTGATCGGCTCGGGCACGATCTCGGGGCCGGAGAAGGGGAGCTTCGGCTCGCTGCTCGAACTGACCTGGGGCGGCAAGGAGCCGCTGACGCTGGCGGGCGGTGCGACCCGCACCTTCCTCGAGGATGGCGACGTCGTGATCCTGCGCGGCTGGCGCCAGTGCGATGGCTATCGCATCGGGCTTGGCGAATGCGCAGGCGAGATCGCGCCGGCGAGTTAACGCAAACGAAGGCTCATTCAAAAGAAACCCGTCCGCGACGCGGGCGGGGCTTTACCGGCGCGCGGGCGCGGCTATAGTGCTGTCATAAAAGCTTCAAATTCCAGGACCGGAGCCGGTCGCGTGACGCGTAACCTCGACAGGCGCTCGCCGTTCGCCCGCATCGCCGCAAGGGCGGGGGCGAGTTTCGGCGCGAGTCTCGCCCGCCTCTGGCGCGCCGCAGACGGCTGGGATCGCGCGCTCGCCTGCATCGCTCTCGCCGCCCTCGTCTTCGTTTTCGCCACCGAGGAATATTGGATCGCCGGCGTCCTCGTCGCGCTCTTTCTCGCAGGGCTCGCGGGCGCGCTGTTCGCGCTGACGTGGCGCGCGGCCTTCGCGGCCGGCGTCGTCGTGACGCTGATGGCGGCGACATTCGCGGCGTCCGACTTCAAGTTCGGCATCGTCGCGATGAACCTGCACGTCTATGACGTTGTGTTCTATCTGTTCAGCATGGCGCAGGCCTCTTTCTTCGTGCAGACCTTCCCGCTCGAGGCGGGATTGGTTGCGGCGGGGTTCACGGCGAGCGCGGCGGGCCTCGTCTTGGCTTGGCGGCGCGAGCGTCCGCGCATGCCCGGCCGGCTGGCCATGGCCGGGGCGCTCGCCGCAAGCCTGTGCGCGAGCGCAAGCGCCGCGGGCCTGCTGATCCAGCGCAGCGCGCCGATCTTCAACGAAGGCGAGAACGTCTATTCCGCCTTCATCGCCTCCTTCGGCGACCTGCCCGCGCTTGCCCAGGCGCGCGGCTATCTGGAGATGAGCGCGCAGGCGAGCCTTGAGCCTGTGGCGCCCGAGCCGATCACATGCGAGCCGAAAGAAACGCCGCCCGACATCGTGCTCTTCCTCAATGAATCCGCGATGCCGCCTGGCGTCTATCCGCAGCTCGCCTATCCGCCCGAGGCGCTGGGGCTGTTCCAGTCCTACGACGGCGCCGTGCGCCGGCTGCGCGTGGAGACGTTCGGCGGCGGCACATGGCTCTCCGACTTCTCCGCGCTCACCGGCCTGTCCACGAATATGTTCGGCTCGATGCGCAATTTCGCCGCCCAGCTCACCGCCGGACGGCTGCGCCACACGCTGCCGCAATATCTGAAGGCCTGCGGCTACGAGACGACCATCATCTATCCCTCGCTGGCGGAATTCGCCGGCTCCGCGCGCTTCTACCGCGCCATCGGCTTCGACCGCGTGATCGACCGCAAGGAGCACAAGGCGCCCGACGAACGCCAGCGCGACGCCTTCTATTTCGCGCAGGTGCGCAAGGTCTTCGACGATGCGCGCATGCGTGAAAGCCGTCGCCCGCAATTCATCGTCGCCTCCAGCATGTCGACCCATTCGCCGTGGGACTTCCGCTTCGCGCCCGATCAATTGCGGCCGGGCGAAGAAACGCGCTGGACCGGCAATTCCGAGTTCGACGAATATTTGTGGCGCCTCGTGCTCGCCAAACGCGACCGCGACGCCTTCCGCGCGGATCTTGCGCGCAGCTTCCCCGGCAAGCCGGTTCTCTTTGTGGGCTACGGAGACCACCAGCCCGCGCTCGCCCGCCTGCCGCTGGAGAACGCCACCGAGATCGCTGACAGGGGATCGGCCTGGCAGCTCGATCCAGCCTCGCGCGCGTTCGAGACTTATTATTCGGTCGAGGGGCTCGGCTTCACGCCGCGCAGCGTGGCGGGGAACGCCCCGATCCTCGAGATCCCGCATCTGGCGACCGTAACCGTCGTGGCGGCGGGCCTGCCGCTCGACGCGGTGTTCGCCCGGCGCCTGCGGCTGATGGAGACCTGCGAGGGGCTCTACACGACCTGCCCCAACAAGGCCGCCGTGGTCGGCTTCCAGCGCTGGCTCGTCGATCAGGGCTGGATGACGGCGCAGCGCTGACGCGTCTAGACCGCTTCGAGCGCGAGCGCGACGCCCTGCCCCACGCCGATGCACATGGTCGCGAGCGCGCGGCGCTCCTTGCGCGCATTCATCTCGATGGCCGCGCTGAGCGCGATGCGCACGCCCGACATGCCAAGCGGATGGCCGATGGCGATCGCGCCGCCGTTGGGATTCACATGTTCAGCGTCGTCAGGCAGGCCGAGACCGCGCAGGCAGGCGAGCGCCTGGGCTGCGAAGGCTTCGTTGAGTTCGATCACGCCGAAATCGCCGATGGCGAGGCCAAGCCGCGCCATGAGCTTTTGCGTCGCGGGGACGGGGCCGACGCCCATGATGCGCGGCGCGACGCCTGCGGTCGCCATGCCTGAAACGCGCGCGAGCGGCGTCAGGCCGTAGCGCTTCACTGCCGCGGCGCTGGCGACGAGAACGGCGGCCGCGCCGTCATTGAGGCCTGAGGAATTGCCGGCGGTGACGGAGCCCTCCTTGCGGAAAATCGGCTTGAGCGCGCCAAGCTTCTCAAGCGTCGTCTCGCGCGGATGTTCGTCGCGCTCGACTTTGGTTGTCTCGCCCTTGCGGCCGGGGATTTCGACGGGCGTGATTTCGCGCGCGAGCCTGCCGCTTGCGATGGCGCGCGCCGCCCGCGTCTGGCTGCGCAGGGCGAACGAGTCCTGATCAGCGCGGGAGATGTCGCATTCGGCGGCGAGATTCTCCGCCGTCTCGCCCATGGCGTCGACGCCATAGGCCGCCTTCAGCCGCGGATTGACGAAGCGCCAACCCAGCGTCGTGTCGAAAATCTCAGGATTGCGCGCGAAAGCCTCGCTCGCCTTGCCCATGACGAAGGGCGCGCGCGACATGCTCTCCACGCCGCAGGCGATCGCGACCTCCATCTCCCCGGAGCGCACGGCGCGCGCCGCGCTTCCCAGCGCGTCGAGGCCCGAGCCGCACAGACGGTTGATCGTGACGCCGGGAACCTCCTGCGGCAGCCCCGCCAGAAGGAGCGACATGCGCGCCACGTTGCGGTTGTCCTCGCCCGACTGGTTGGCGCAGCCCGCGAACACGTCGTCGATGGCCTCCGCCGGCAGGCCGGGCGCAGTCGCAAGAAGCGCGCGCAGGACGTGGGCGAGCAGATCGTCCGGGCGCACGCAGGACAAGGCGCCGGCGTAGCGGCCCACAGGCGTGCGCAAGCCTGCGCAGAGAAACGCTTCCGTCATCTTCAACCCAAACGAACGCGGCGCGCCGAACCGGGCGCCGAACCTCGCGCGCAATCTAGGTTCGAGGGGGACGAGCGTCAAACAGCGGTGCCTCAGACTTATGCAGGCGACGGCGCGGAAATGGTGTAAAATGACTCAGCCGCGGAAGGGAGATCGCGGCGGGAGGGGAAGATGAAAAACATTCTCGTGCCGGTGGAGACTCATTCCTCGATCGAATCCGCGCTGCGATGCGCAGCGCTGCTGGCGCGCCGCTTCAACGGCCACGTCGAGGGCGTGGCGCTGGGGCCGGACCTGCCGGACCTCGTCGCCTTCGACATGCCGGTGAGCTGGACCGTGACGGACCAGAACGCCTGGCGCGAACTCACCGATGAGGCGCATCGCCGCTTCGAAACCTTCATGATGGAGAACGGCGTGCCCGCAGCCGAGCACGCCGCGCACGCAGGCCCTACCCATTCCTGGGCGGGCGACCAGTCTTTCGGCGACAGTCAGGTGGCGAGCTATGCGCGTGTGTTCGACATCGCCGTGATGGGCCGGCCCGGCCCCGACCGGGGCGACGCGCGCATGGCGACCGCGGAGGCGGCGATCTTCGAAAGCGGGCGCCCGGTCCTGCTTGCGCCGCCGCGCCCGCCTGAAGCCATGGGCGAGACCATCGTGATCTCATGGAACCAGAGCACGGAGACCGCGCGCGCGGTCGCCTTCGCCATGCCGCTTCTGCTGCAGGCGCGCAAGGTCTATGTGCTCACCATCGAGAACTTCTCGGTCGAGGGCCCGCCCGGCGACCAGCTCGCCGCCTCGCTCGCCCGCCACGGAATCAATGTGGAGGCGGTGACGCGGCCCAATGCGCGCACGCCAGGCGAGGCCGTTCTCGATCAGGCCGCGAAACTGGGCTGCGACCTTCTGATCAAGGGCGCCTACACGCAAAGCCGTCTGCGGCAGATGATCTTCGGCGGCGCGACCGCGCATATCCTCTCGCGCGCCGAGACGCCGGTGCTGATGGCGAACTGAGGCCTAGACGCGCCGCGCGGGATTGATCCAGGCCAGCGCGGCGCCGATGATCGAGAACAAAGCGAGCAAGAGGAAGGCGGCGGCGAAACCGCCGGCGATTTCGCCGAGCATGATCGCCTTGCCCGCCTCCTCCATGCCCGCAAGCCCGACGCCGCCCTGCAGGATGCTGACGAAGGCGCGCGCCGCCGCAGGATCGGTGGCGGAAATGGTCGCGAACAGGACAGCGCCGAACATGGCCGCGCCGAAAGAGGCGCCGACGCTGCGCGACAATTGCACGGAGCCTGCGGCGGCGCCGAGCATGCGCCGGCCAGAAACCGTCTGCACCGTCACCTGCACCACGCTCATCACGCTGCCCATCGAGAAAGACGTGAGCGCGAGGCAGATCTGGAACTCCAGATAATCCATGCGCGCGGCGCGCACAGCCATGTAGACGAACATGCCCGCCGTCGCCACGGAGGCGAAGGACGGCAGAATCATCGTGCGGCCGGTGCGCGTGATGACGCGCCCCGTGAGCATGGAGCCCGCCCCCACCGCCGCGCTGACGGCAAGCAGCGCATAGCCGATCTCCGCCGCGCCGCCCAGACCCATGACGCGCAGGTAAAGCGGCGTGAAGGCGACCATGGCGACGAGCGCGGCGCCATGGCACAGCGCCATGGCCTGCGCGCTCCAGATCGCGCGCTGGCGCATGAGCGCGACGGGGAGTAAGGGCGTCGGCGTGCGGTTCTCGCGGCGCACGAGAAGCGCGAGGCTTGCAAGCCCCAGCGCGAGAAGCGCGCCCGCAAGCGGCAGGTCGGCCTGATCGAAACGGCGCAATTGCTCCAGCGACAACAAAAGCGGCGCGATGAAGCCGACGAAATAGACAAGGCCCGGCGTATCGAAGGCCCAGCCTTCGCGTCGCGAGCCCGCACGCGGAGGCAGACGCAGAAGAAGCAGGAAGGCGAGACAGGCGGTGGGCACGTTGACGAGAAACACTGCGCGCCAACCGAAGGCTTCGGACAGGAAAGCGCCCGCGACGGGACCGAAGGCCGCCGCCATCACGGCGGTGGTGGCGAGATAGCCCTGATATTGGCCGCGCTGGCGCGGGGGCACGACCTCGCCGATGAGCGCCTGCGCAAGGCTCATCATGCCGCCCCCGCCAAGCCCCTGCACGAAACGCGCGCAGGCGATGAGCGTGACCGAGGGCGCAAGCGCGTTCAGCACCGAGCCCAGCAGATAGACGGCGAGCGCGATGAACATAAGCCGGCGACGGCCGAAGGAATCGCCCAGATAGCCATAGATCGGCGCCGCGATCGTGCCAGCGAGCAGATAGGCCACAACGATCCAGGAAATGCGCTCCACCTCGCCCAGCGACGCCGCGATGGCGGGCAACGCGCTCGCCACGATCGTCTGGTCGCCCATGGCCATGAACATGGGCAGGACGATGGAGGGAAAGACGCGCAGAAACACGCGGCGCGTGTCCGCCGGAAAGGCGCCGGAGCTTTCCTCGATCTGCGCTGGGGGTTTCAAGAAGCGCCCTTTCGCTTGCGCGGCCTGCGCGAGGGGAGACACATAAAGGCTCGCGGCGCGCGCAACAACCGGCTTGCAGGACGCCAAGGCCCGGCGCCAAGGCCGGACGGCCGCGCGCGCTCACGCCTGCGCGGGCGTCGCCAAAGCCGATGCGAGTTTCTCGATCTCCGCGCCGAAACTGCGCTCGGCCTCTTTCTCCATGCGTCGGTAAAGCGCGATCAACTCGCGGCCGAAGGGCGTGAGCTGGGCCTGTCCGCCGCCCTTGCCGCCCATGCGGGTGGCGAAGAGCGGCGCGCTGAACATGCGGTTCGCCTCATCGGCGAGGAGCCAGGCGCGCCGATAGGACATGCCCATGGCGCGCGCGGCCGACGAGATGGAGCCATGCGCCTCGATCAGCTCGAGCAGACGGATCTTGCCGTGGCCGAGATGGCGGGCGCCGTCGAAATCGAGGCGGATCGTGACGCGGGTCATCGGGCTTGCGCGTCGCGCGCGCCTGACTGCTGCGGGCGCGCCTGATCGAAGGGGCAGTTCTCGGGCTTCACGTCCACGAGCGGCGTGCCGTCGAGGCAGTCGAGGCCGCGCACAAGCAGCGCGTCGGGCAGAACCTCCACCAGCGCGACCAGCGAGGAGGCGATCGGGTTGGGGCGATTGGGGGAGCGCAGCGAGAACGTGCCCGCGCTGCGGCCCGTGTGATTGGGCCGCTGCACCACAAGGTCGCGCCGCGCCTCGTGCATCCAGTAGAGGATCTGCAGATGGGTGCGCCCTTCAAGCCCCATGAGCGCCTTGCGCCAGGCGGGCGCGATCTCCACCCGGCAGACGGGGCCTTCGATCATGTCGCCGCGCCGCGGACAGGCGCGCAGCTGATCCCACGGCGTGCGAATGACGCCGATGAAGTACAGCGCGGCGTCGGCGGCCTGCGGCGGCTGAATCGTCTCCTCGCCCGGCCTGATCTCAAGCGTCTCGCCCATGCCCGTCTCCGGTGTCCCGCGCGCCCTGCGCCACATGGACTTATCTTAAAAGATGGGCGAACGTTGTCGAGAACGCGACGGCCCCGCAGGGCCGCGGAGGAAACGCCATGATCGACGAATTCGAGGACCATTGCTGGCAGGACGTCATGCCCGCGCATGTGCTCGACCTCTACAAGCACTACAAGCGCGACCTGTTCATCGGCCCGCGCGCCGCCATCCTGTGCATCGATCTCTACGAACTCGCCTATCAGGGCGGACCGCGCCCGGTGGAGGAGGTTTCGCGCGACTATCCCTCCTCCTGCGGCGTCCATGCCTGGAACGCCATCGAGCCAACAAAACGCCTGTTCGCCGCCGCGCGCGCCGCCGGCCTGCCGATCTTTTATTCGACGGGCGAGACGCGCGCCGCCGCAAAGCCCGGCGCCGTGACGGCGACCAACCGGCGCAAGGCGCCCCTGGCGGCGAACGTCTTCGACATACGCCCCGAATTCGCGCCGCAGGATGGCGACGTGGTGATCTTCAAACAGCGGGCGAGCGCTTTCTTCGGCACGCCGTTGGTGGCGCATCTCACCCAGCTCAACGTGGACACGGTGATTGTGTTCGGGGAGAGCACGTCAGGCTGCGTGCGCGCCTCCACGGTGGACGGCTATTCTTTCGGCTTCCACATGGTGATGGCGGAGGAATGCTGTTTCGACCGCAGCGAATTGTCGCACAAGGTGAACCTGTTCGACCTGCATCACAAATATGCGGACGTGATGAAGACCGAGGCGATCGTCGCGGAGCTTGCGCGCCGCGCGGGCGAGCGCGCGGCGCGATGAGGCGGCGCAGGCGCGCCGCTCACTTGTCGCGATTGTAGGCGCCAAGCCCCGGCCGATAGGACTTGTCGTCCAGAAACTGCTTCATGCCTTTCTGGTCGCCCTGTTCGGGGTCGCGGAACTTGGTCTGGTCGGACTTGGCGGCGAGATATTCCGCCGCCATGTCCCACGGCAGGTCGCGCACATAGTGATAGCCCTGCTTGCAGGCGCGCAGCACGTGCGGGTTCTTCTGCATGAGCGTCTGCGCGAGCTTGCGCACGCGCGCCTCGAGCTGGTCCTTCGGCACGGCGAAATTGACGATGCCGATCTCCTCCGCGCGCTTTCCGTCGAAGGTCTCGCCGGTCATGATGTAATAGAGCGCCTGACGCTGCAGCACCGCCATGGCGACCGACTTCGTGACGATGCCCGCGGGAATGATGCCCCAATTGATCTCGGAGAGACCGAACACCGCCTTCTCGTCGGCGATGGCGAGATCACAGGCGAGCAGGAACTGGAAGGCGCCGCCGAAGCACCAGCCGTTGACCATGGCGATCGTGGGCTTGGAGAAATGCATGAGCCGGCGCCATTGCCAGGCCGCATTGGCTTTGTGCAGGCGCTCGCGCAGCACCGGATGCCCGGCGTCGGGCTCACGGAAATATTCCTTCAGATCCTGCCCGGCGGAAAAAGCCTCACCCGAACCGGTGATGACCACCACACGGCAGGCGTCGTCCATCTCGAGACGGTCGAGAACCTCGTTCATCTCGAACACGATGGCCGGGTTGATGGCGTTGCGCTTCTCGGGGCGGTTGAGGGAGACCCACGCGATCCCCTCCTCCATGCGCACGACAACGGCCTTGGCTTCGCCGCCTTGGGCCTTGGCTTCGCTGACTTGGGCCTTGGCTTCGCTCACTTGAACCTCCCAGCGGTTTTCAATATAAGGGAGCCTTAGATCAGGCGCGCCAGGACGCGTCAAGGCTGGCTCAGTCCGGGGAGGGGGCTTTGGGACGCGTGCGGCCAAGCACGATCTATCTGCTGCACCAGACCAGCCAAGCGCTGCGCTCAAGGCTGGAGCACGCCCTGCGTGGGCTTGGCGTCACGGGCATCCAATATACGATCCTCGCGCTCGTGGAGCGCCATGCGGGCCTGTCCTCCGCCGATCTCTCCCGCCGCTTCTTCGTGACGCCGCAGACCATGAATCAGATCGTCGCAGGCATGACCCAGCGCGGGCTGCTGACGCGGGCGGCGAGCGACGCCAACAAGCGCATCCTTGAAATGACGCTCACCGAGGAAGGCCGCGCCCTGCTCGCGCGCTGCGAGGACGTGGCCGACAAGGTGGAGCAGGAGGCCCTCGCCCCCGTGCCCGCCGAACGGCTCGGGGAAATGCGCGGGCACCTGAGCGCGCTTTTGAGACAATTGCGGGACACGCAGGCTGGGCCGCAGACGCCGGTGGAGGAGCTTCGCGCGGGCGCGCCCGCACGATCGAACCGCGGCAAGGATCGCCCGTGAGACTCCCGTCGCAGAGACTGAAATCCGCTAGGGGAAATCCCCGTTCACGGGCGACGATTTCCCATGTATGGCAATAAAGGGGATCCGTTTATCCGCCACGCTTCGCGGCCCTGGGGGCCCGTGGGCGGGACGCGAAAAAGGACGGCGCCGTAAAGCGCGCGGGGGGCAAGGAGCAGGCATGAGTCACGTCAAACATCCGCAGGACTTCTGGTCCGGCATCCTGTTCGCGACCGTGGGCGCGCTCGCGCTCTGGCTCGGCAAGGGATATGCCTTCGGCACGATGACGCGCATGGGACCCGGCTTCCTGCCGACGGTTCTGGCCTGGGGCCTTGTGGGCATCGGCGCCTTTCTGGTCGCCCGCTCCTTCCTGCTGCGCGGCGAGCCCATCGCGGGCAGCGCCGTGCGCCCGCAGATCATGATCGTGATCGCGATCGTCGCCTTCGCGCTGCTCATCGAACGCGTGGGCCTCGCGCCCACGGTGATCGTAACCGGCATCCTCGCCGCGCTCGCCACATCGGAAATGCGCTGGCGCGAGACGCTGCCGCTCGTCGCGTTCATGTCCGCGCTATGCGTGCTGCTGTTCATCAAACTGCTCGGCCAGACGATGCAGCCGTGGACGTGGAGCTTCTGAAATGGACATCTTCAGCAATCTCTCCACCGGCTTCGCCGCCGCCGTCAGCCTGCAGAACCTCACCTTCTGCCTGATCGGCTGCCTTCTGGGCACACTGATCGGCGTGCTGCCGGGCATCGGACCCATCGCCACCATCGCGATGCTTCTGCCGATCACGTTCGGCCTTGATCCGCTCGCTGCGCTCATCATGCTCGCGGGCATCTATTACGGCGCGCAATACGGCGGCTCGACCACCGCCATTCTCGTCAACCTGCCCGGCGAGACGTCCTCGGTCATCACCTGCCTTGATGGCTATCAGATGGCCAAGCGCGGACGCGCGGGCGCCGCCCTCACCATCGCCGCGGTCGGCTCTTTCTTCGCCGGCTGCGTGGGCACGATCGCGATCGCCATGTTCGCGCCGGTGCTCGCAGGCTTCGCGGAAAAATTCCGCTCGCCGGAATATTTCTCGCTCATGCTGTTCGGCCTCGTCGCCGCCGTCGTGCTCGCGCACGGCTCGGTGATCAAGGCGGTCGCGATGGTCATACTCGGCCTGCTCGTTGGCCTTGTCGGCACGGATACGCAGGCAGGCGTCACGCGCTTCACCTTCGGCGTCTCGGAACTCTACGACGGCATCGATTTCGTGCCCCTCGCCATGGGCCTGTTCGGCATCGCGGAGATGATGACGAACCTTGATCGCAAGTTCGAGGATCGCAGCCAGACCCAGAAGATCGGCAGCCTGTGGCCGACGCGCGAAGAGGTGAAGCTCGCGGCGCCAGCCGTGCTCCGCGGCACGTTCCTCGGCTCGCTGCTCGGCATCCTGCCCGGCGGCGGCGCGGTGCTCGCCTCCTTCTCCTCCTACACGCTCGAAAAGAAAATCTCCCGCTCGCGGGCGATGTTCGGCAAGGGCGCGGTGGAAGGCGTGGCGGGCCCGGAGGCGGCCAATAACGCTGGCGCGCAGACCTCCTTCATTCCGCTGCTCACGCTCGGCATTCCCTCGACGCCCGTGATGGCGATCATGGTCGGCGCCATGATGATCCAGGGCATCGCGCCGGGCACCGCGCTGATCAGCGAACGTCCGAACCTCTTCTGGGGCATGATCGCCTCGATGTGGATCGGCAATCTCATGCTGGTCATCATCAACCTGCCGCTGATCGGCCTGTGGGTGAGCCTGCTGCGCGTGCCTTACCGCATGCTCTTCCCCTGCATCGTCATCCTGTGCTGCGTGGGCGCCTATGCGATCAGCTCCAGCCCCTTCCTTGTGATGATGATGGCGGGCTTCGCGGTGCTGGGCTACACGTTCGGCAAGCTGGGATGCGAAGGCGCGCCCTTCCTGCTGGGCTTCGTGCTCGGCCCGCTGATGGAGGAGAACGTGCGCCGCTCGATGGTGCTCTCCTTCGGCAGCCCCATGATCTTCGTGGAACGGCCGATCTCGCTTGCGCTGCTGCTCATGTCGGCGGCGCTGGTGCTGATGATCGTGCTGCCCTCGTTCCGCCGCACGCGCGAGGTCGCGTTCCAGGAGTGAGCGCGCGACGCGCGAGGACGCAACGCAAACCACGGCGGGCTTCGGCCCGCCGTTTTTTATGGCGCGTAGGCGCGCCGCCATTCCACGAAGGCGCGCACGCCTTCGGCCAGCGGCGTGGCGGGACGATAACCCGTCAGCGCCTCCAGAAGGTCCGCGCTGGCGTAGGTCTCGGGCACGTCGCCGGGCTGCATGTCGAGCATGCGTCGCTTCACGGGCGCGCCCAGAGCGCGCTCCACCTCGTCGATGAAATCAAGCAGGCCGACAGGATTGCCGCCGCCGATGTTCACCATGCGATAGGGCGCGGCGGGGGAGAGCGTGTCGATCTCGCAGACGGGCGCGCCTTCCACGGGCGCGCAACCGACAAGGCGCGTCACCGCCTCCACGAGATCGTCCACATAGGTGAAGTCGCGCTTCATCGCGCCGTGGCCATAGACGTCGATGGGCTCGCCTGCCAGACTGGCGCTCACGAATTTGAACAGCGCCATGTCGGGCCGGCCCCAGGGACCATAGACGGTGAAGAAGCGAAAGCCCGTGGTCGGGATCTTCCACAAATGCGCGTAGGAATGAGCCATCGCCTCGCCCGCCTTCTTGGTGGCGGCGTAGAGCGTGAGCGGATGATCGGCGCGGTCCGTCTCGCGAAACGGCATGGCGGCGTTCGCGCCATAGACCGAGCTCGTGGAGGCGAACAGGAAATGTTTCGGCGCGCAGGCGCGCACCGCCTCGAGGACGTTGAACATGCCCACGAGATTGGAATCCACATAGGCGCGCGGATTTTCGATGCTGTAGCGCACGCCCGCCTGCGCGGCGAGATGGATCACGACGTCGGGCTTCGCCTCCTCCACGCATCGCGACAGGGCCTGCGCGTCCTCAAGCATGAATTCGTGGAAGGCGAAGGCGTTGGTGCGCGTCAATCGCGCGAGGCGCGCGTGTTTCAGCGACACGTCGTAATAGGACGTCATGCCGTCCGCGCCGACCACGGAATGGCCGTCGTCCAGCAGGCGCCGGGACAGGTGATAGCCGATGAAGCCGGCCGCGCCGGTGACGAGGAAACGCATGTGAACCGTTTCGTGACCCGAAGCGCGGGCGGACGCGCGGCCAGACATACGCGCCGCCGCACGACCGCGGCGCTGCTCTTGAATCGCACGCCGGGCGGGGCGCTGGCAAGGCGCGCGGCCGCAGCGCGGGAGGCGGGGCCGAAGATGCGCCCGGAGACGCCACGATGAATCCGGGCGCGCTCTCCATCATCCTGCCGACGCTCAACGAAGCGGGGCGTGTCGCCGCGCGGCTGGGCGCGCTTCAGGGCCTGCGGGCGCAGGGCGTCGAGATCGTCGTGGCGGACGGGGGCAGCGCGGACGAGACCGCGCGTCTGGCGCGTCCGCTATGCGACGTTCTGGTGAGCGCGCCGCGCGGGCGGGCGAGCCAGATGAACGCCGGCGCCCGCATCGCGCGCGGCGGCGCTCTGCTGTTTCTGCACGCCGACACGCGCCTGCCGGAAGAGGCGGCGCGCCGCCTGTGCGAGGCGCTGGCGCGCAGCGGACGCGCATGGGGCCGGTTCGACGTGGCCATCGAGGGACGCTCGCGCTGGCTGCCGGTGGTGGCCGCCTGCATGAACCTGCGCTCCGCCCTCACGGGCGTGGCGACAGGCGATCAGGCGATCTTCATGACGCGGGCGGCCTTCGAGGCCATCGGCGGCTTTCCCGATATCGCGCTGATGGAGGACATCGCCGCCTCGCGCGCGCTCAAACGCCTCAGCCGGCCCGTGCGCCTGCGGGAGAAGGCGCACACCAGCGGGCGGCGCTGGGATACGCATGGCGCCCTGCGCACGATCCTGCTCATGTGGCGCCTGCGGCTCGCCTATTTCCTCGGCGCCGCGCCCGACGCGCTCGCGCGGCGTTATGGATATGAGCCTCGCGGCTCGCAGCGCCGCGCGCCGCCTGCGCTTGCCCCCGACGCGCCGATCCGCGTCGCCGTGTTCGCGCGCGCGCCGGTTGCCGGCGCCGCCAAGACGCGGCTCATTCCACTGCTTGGCGCGCAAGGCGCCGCCAGCCTGCATGAAAGCCTCGTAGCCCGCGCGCTCGCCGTCGCGCGCGCGGCGGACATCGGCCCCGTGACATTGTGGCGCGCGCCCGAACATGCGGATCATCCCTTCTTCGCGCATTGCGCGGCGGCGGATGGCGCGCTTCTGCTTGCGACACAAGCCGGGCCTGACCTGGGCGCGCGCATGAGCGCCGCCTTCGATGCGGGCGCGCCGCTCCTGCTCATGGGCTCGGACTGCCCCTGCATCACGCCGCAGGACCTGCGCTGGTGCGCGCAGGCGCTGCGCGCGGGCGCGGACGTGGTGTTCCTGCCGGCGGAAGACGGCGGCTATGGACTCGTGGGCGCGCGCGCCCCGGCGCCGGGCCTGTTCAGCGACATGACCTGGGGCGACGCGCACGTGATGGAGACGAGCCGCGCGCGGGCGCAGGCGCTTGGACTCCTCGCCGCCGAAGGGCGCGTGATCTGGGACGTGGATCGCCCGGAAGACCATGCGCGGCTCATCCGCGCAGGGCTTCTCGACGCGCCGGCCTGATTGCAGCGGCGGACGCACGCCGTTAAGGTGCGTCCGTCCAAGGAAAACCAACAGAGTTCGAGGAAGCAGATGAGCCGCAAACCTTTCATCGTCGGCATGGGCGGAACGACCCGGCAGGGTTCGACGTCCGAACAGGCGCTCGCCATGGCGCTGGCCTATTGCCGCGCGCAGGGAGCGGAGACGAAGATCTATGCGGGCAAGGACCTGCAGCTTCCCATGTACGATCCAGACCCCAGCTCGATGACCGATGTCGCGCGCCAGCTGATCGAGGACCTGCGCCGCGCCGACGGCGTCATCATCTCCTCGCCCTGCTACCATGGCGGCGTGTCGGGGCTCGTGAAGAACGCGATCGACTACACCGAGGAAATGCGCGCCGACGCGCGGGTCTATTTCGACGGGCGCGCAGTCGGCTCCATCGGCTGCGGCTACGGCTATCAGGGCCCCGGCATGGTGGTCGCGCAATTGCGCCAGATCGGCCATGCGCTGCGCGGCTGGAACGTGCCGCTGGCGGTCGCGGTCAACGCGGCGGTGGTGAAGTTCCAGGACGGCGGCTGCTCCGAGCCCGCCATCGCCAAACAGCTCGAGATCATGGCGGGCCAGGTGGTGGAGCACGCCCGCCGCTTCATGGCCTAGGCGCGCGGCGCAACAGACAATGAACATGAAAAAGGCCCCGGTGACGGGGCCTTTTTTGTATCAGGAGCTGCGCGCCCGACTCACTCGGCGGCGATGCGCATGACCGGCGCGGCGTCGCGCACCTTGTCGTCCACATGCTTCTCGAACTCGACGAAGTTCTTGCGGAACATTTCCACGAGATGTTTCGCGGTGGCGGCGAATTCGGACTTCGACGTCCAGGTCTTCACCGGCTCGAGAATGTGCGGCTCGACGCCCGGCACGGACGTGGGCACCGCGAGGCCGAAATAGGGATCGGTGCGGAAGGTCGCCTTGTTGAGCGAGCCGTCGAGCGCGGCGGTGAGCAGGCGGCGCGTCACGCGGATCGGCATGCGCCGTCCCACGCCTTCCTTGCCGCCGGTCCAGCCGGTGTTGACGAGCCAGCAATCCACCGAATGTTTCGCGATCAGCTCACGCAGCAGATTGCCGTAAACGGAAGGATGCAGCGGCAGGAAGGGATGGCCGAAACAGGTGGAGAACGTCGCCTCCGGTCCCGTGACGCCCTTTTCCGTGCCGGCCACTTTCGCCGTATAGCCCGAGAGGAAGTGATACATGGCCTGCGCCGGATCGAGCTTGGCGATCGGCGGCAGCACGCCGAAGGCGTCGCAGGTCAGCATCACGATGTTCTTCGGATGGCCGCCGCGGCCCGTGGGCGAGCTGTTGGAGATGAAGTCGAGCGGATAGGCGATGCGGGTGTTCTCGGTCTTCTCCTCGCTGTCGAAATCCGGCACGCGGGTGACGGGATCGAAGACCACGTTCTCCAGCACCGTGCCGAAACGCTCGGTGGTGGAATAGATCTCAGGCTCCGCCTCGCGCGACAGGCGAATGGCCTTCGCGTAGCAGCCGCCTTCGAAATTGAACACGCCGTCGCGCGACCAGCCGTGCTCGTCGTCGCCGATGAGGATGCGGTTGGGATCCTGCGAGAGCGTCGTCTTGCCGGTGCCCGACAGGCCGAAGAAGATCGCGACGTCGCCGTCAGCGCCCGTATTGGCCGAACAGTGCATCGGCAGCGCATTGCCCGAGGGCAGCGTCCAGTTGAGCCAGGTGAAGACCGACTTCTTCATCTCGCCCGCGTAATTCGTGCCGCCGATCAGCACGATCTTGCGCGAGAAGTCGAGCGCGACGACGGTCTCGGAGCGCACGCCGTGGCGCTTGGGATCGGCCTTGAAGGAGGGCAGGTCGATGATGGTCAGCTCGGGAACGTAAGCGGCGAGCTCCGAACGGTCCGGACGGATCAGCAGATTGCGGATGAACAGCGAATGCCAGGCGAATTCGGTGATGACGCGCGCCTTCACGCGGAAGGCCGGATCGGCGCCGCCGTAGAGGTCCTGCACGAACAGGTCCATGCCGGCCGCATGTTTCTGGAAATCGGCGTAGAGAACGTCGAACTGCTCGGGCGTGATGGAATTGTTGTTGTCCCACCAGACCTTGTTTTCGGTCAGGCCGTCACGGACGGTGAATTTGTCCTTCGGCGAGCGGCCGGTGTGGATGCCCGTCTCGGCGTTGATCGCGCCGCCGGGCATCAGCACCGCCTCGCCGCGGCGGATCGACTCCTCATAGAGCATCGGGGCTTCGAGATTGTAATAGGCGCTCTTGGCGCCGGCGAAGCCGCTCTTGTCCACGCCGTGGGTCGTGTTCCAGATGCCCGTCTGTTTCATCGCTGTCTCCGAGGTCGCGATATCGTACGCGCAAGCGCGCCTCGAACCGTCCTCCCGGGCGCGCGACTTGTGTAGGGCGGCTGTTTAGTCCCCGCAGCGACCAAGAGCAAGCGCCACGCACGCGCGGCGTCCACAGGCGCGCGCGGAACGATTGCCGCAGCGCAGCATCAGCCGCCTGCGAGCGCGGCGAGCGCGGCGCGCCAGCCCGCTTCGTCGGTCACGGGCTGCGGGAAGAGCGCGCGGGCCGTGCGGTCGCCCGCCGCCAGATCCAGTCCGAGCGGGTCGAGGCCGGTCGCCCGCCAGCGCGCTGAGGGCTCCTCCCCCGCCGCCGCCGTCAGGCGCGCGAGCGAATCAGGCGCGTCTTCCAGTTCGGCCAGAACCTGCGGCTCGAGCGCGGCCGCAGCCGCGCAAGCCTGCGCGCCGAGCAGGAGTTCGCCGCCCTCATAGACCGCCGCCTTGGCGAAGCCGCCGTTGAGGTGGGCGCGGGCCGCGACGAGGCGCCAAAAGGCGAAATCGCCGAAATCCGCGTAAAGCGCCGATTTCGGATGGCGGGCGAGGAAGCGCGCCTTGGCGGCCTCGCGCGCAGGACCCTCCAGCCGCTCCATGGCGCCCACGACCGTCAGACGCGGATGGGCGAGCGGATCGCCCTTGCCGGTCTCGCTCAGCAAGATCGAGGCGCGCGGATCGGCGAGAAGATGGCGCGTGTGCGCCGACAGGCCGGACATGAGAAGCAGCGGCGCGCCATCGTGGTCGGTCGCCACATTGACGAGGGAGGCGAAGGGGAAGCCTTCAGGGTCAAGGGTCGCAAGCGCGCCGGCGCGGATCACGCGCAACAGGCGGCGCGCCTCGGCGAGCCCGTCATAGCCCGGCGGCAGGACGAAGGGGCCGGCGCCGGCGGCCTCGCCTGCGGGCACGGCGGCGGATTGCGGCTGGCTGGCGGAGGGATCCTGCGGCGCGGCCATGGGCGGGCTCAGCGCTGCGGCGTGGCGAGATATTGCGCGTCGCTGACCTGCTCGGCCCAGTCGACGTGGCGCCCGTCCAGCGCCTCCTGCATGGCGATGTGGACCATACCGACCTCAGGCGCCGCGCCGTGCCAGTGTCGCTCGCCGGGCTCGAAGAACACGACGTCGCCGGGGCGCACCTCCAGCACGGGCCCGCCTTCGCGCTGCACGAGGCCGAGGCCGTCGGTGACATAGATGGTCTGGCCAAGCGGATGGGTGTGCCAGGCGGTGCGCGCGCCCGGTTCGAAAGAGACGCGCAGCGCGCGCAGATTCGCGGGCGCGGGCGCCTCGAGGATGGGATCCTGATGCACGGTCCCGGTGAAATAATCAGCCGAGGCGCGCAGGGTTTTGCGGGAGCCGACGCGATGCACGATCATGGGATGCTCCTGTGTCGAAGGCGGCGCGCGCGTCAGCCGTCCATCTTCAGGGCGGCGATGAAGGCTTCCTGCGGAATCTCCACCTTGCCGAACTGACGCATGCGCTTCTTGCCCTCTTTCTGCTTCTCGAGCAGCTTGCGTTTGCGCGTGACGTCGCCGCCGTAGCATTTCGCCGTCACGTCCTTGCGCAGGGCGCGCACCGTTTCGCGCGCGATGATCTTGCCGCCGATCGCCGCCTGAATGGGGATCTGGAACATGTGCGGCGGGATCAGCTCCTTCAGCTTCTCCACCATAGCGCGGCCGCGCGATTCCGCGCGCGTGCGATGCACGAGCATGGAGAGCGCGTCCACCGGCTCCGCGTTCACGAGGATCGACATTTTCACGAGATCGCCCGCGCGATAGCCGGTGATCTGGTAATCGAAGCTCGCATAGCCTTTCGAGATGGACTTCAGGCGGTCATAGAAGTCGAACACGACTTCGTTGAGCGGCAGCTCATAGACCACCATCGCGCGCTTGCCGACGTAATTGAGATCGACCTGAACGCCGCGCCGGTCCTGACACAGTTTCAGCACCGAGCCGAGATAATCGTCGGGCGTGAGAATCGTCGCCTTGATCCAGGGCTCCTCGATCTCCTCGATCTTCATCACGTCGGGCAGATCGGCGGGATTGTGCAGCTCAATCGTCTCGCCGCTCGTCAGCTTGACGCGATAGACGACGGAAGGCGCGGTGGCGATGAGATCGAGATTGAACTCGCGGTGCAGGCGCTCCTGAATGATCTCCAGATGCAGGAGGCCGAGGAAGCCGCAGCGGAAGCCGAAGCCCAGCGCGGCGGAGCTCTCCATCTCGAAGGTGAAACTGGCGTCGTTGAGACGCAGCTTGCCCATGGCGGCGCGCAGGTCGTCGAAATCGGCCGCGTCCACCGGGAACAGGCCGCAGAAGACCACCGGCTGCGCAGGCTTGAAGCCGGGCAGCGCATCCGCGCAGGGCTTGCGCTCGTCGGTGATCGTGTCGCCCACGCGCGTGTCGGCGACTTGTTTGATCTGCGCGGTGATGAAGCCCACCTCGCCCGGCCCGAGCTTTGCGACATCCTGCATCTTGGGGCGGAAGACGCCGATGCGGTCGATCTCGTAATGGGCGTCGGTGCCCATCATCACGATCTTCTGTCCCTTGCGCATCTCGCCGTCGATCACGCGCACGAGCACGACGACGCCGAGATAGGCGTCGTACCAGGAATCGACGAGAAGCGCTTTCAGCGGCGCCGTCTCATCGCCCTTGGGCGCCGGCAGACGCTGCACGATGGCTTCGAGCACGAGGTCGATGTTGAGCCCGGTCTTGGCGGAGATCGGCACGGCGTCAGAGGCGTCGAGGCCGATCACGTCCTCGATCTGCTCCTTGATGCGGTCGGGCTCGGCGGCGGGCAGGTCGACCTTGTTGAGCACGGGCACGATCTCATGGCCCGCATCGAGCGCGTGATAGACATTGGCGAGCGTCTGCGCCTCCACGCCCTGCGAGGCGTCGACGACCAGCAGCGAGCCTTCGCAGGCGGCCAGCGAGCGCGACACCTCATAGGCGAAGTCGACGTGGCCGGGCGTGTCCATCAGGTTCAGGACATAGGTCTTGCCGTCCTTCGCCTTGTATTCGAGGCGCACGGTCTGCGCCTTGATGGTGATGCCGCGCTCGCGCTCGATGTCCATCGAATCGAGCACCTGCTCGACCATCTCGCGTTCGGCCAGCGCGCCGGTCGTCTGGATCAGACGGTCGGCCAGCGTCGACTTGCCGTGATCGATGTGGGCGACGATCGAGAAATTGCGGATGTTGTCGATGGGATGGGCGCTCATGGGCCGGAGATAGCAGCGCCGGCCCCCGCAGGGAAGGGGCGGCGCCGCGAAACCCGCGCGCAAGCTGCGGCCACCGCCGCGACCACCGCCGCGGCCCCCGCCCTCAGCCCCGCCCGCGCACGAGGCGCGAGACGACCTTGGCGGTGTAGTCCACCATGGGCACGATGCGCGCGTAATTCAGCCTTGTGGGGCCGATCACCCCCAAAACGCCCACGATCTTCTGGGAGGCGTCCCGGAAGGGGGCGGCGATCATGGAGGAGCCAGACAGGGAGAACAGCTTGTTCTCCGAGCCGATGAAAATGCGCACCCCCTCCCCCGTCTCCGCGCGCGCCAGAAGGTCGATCACGTCCTTCTTGGTCTCGAGATCGGCGAACAGCAGGCGGATACGCTCCAGATCCTCGGCGGCCTTCAGGTCCTCAAGGAGGTTGGCCTGCCCGCGCACGATCAATTGCTGGGTCTCGGCGTCAGGGCCCGTCCAGCTGGCGAGGCCCGCGTCCACGAGCCGGGCCGTCAGCTCGCCCAGCTCCGCCTCCGCCGCCCGGCGCGAGGCCTCGATATCGGCCCGCAGCTCGCTCAGCGCCCGGCCCCGGATGCGCGCGTTCAGGTAATTGGCCGCCTCCGCCAGGGCGGACTGGGGTAGGTCGCGGGAAATGTTCAGAACCCGGTTCTCCACCGACCCGTTCTCCGCCACCAGAACGGCCAGCGCGCGCTCAGGCTCAAGGCGAACGAATTCGATCTGCTTGAACTTGGCGTTCTCCTTCGAGGAGAGCACGACGCCCGCCCCGCGCGACAGGCCCGAGAGCATGGCGGAAGCCTCCGCCAGCACGCCTTCGAGCGTCTGGCCCGCGGAGGCCGCCTTCACCTGCGCCTCAATGGCGGCGCGCTCCTCGACCGTTGGATCGCCGAGCTCCAGCATGGCGTCCACGAAAAACCGCAGTCCCAGCTCCGTCGGCAGGCGGCCGGCGGAGGTGTGGGGGGCGAAAATAAGGCCCGACTCCTCCAGGTCCTGCATCACATTGCGCACGGAGGCCGGCGACAGGGTCATCGGCAGCACGCGCGAGAGATGGCGCGAGCCCACCGGCTCGCCCGTCTCCAGATAGGTCTCCACGACCCGGCGAAAGATCTCGCGCGAGCGCTCGCTCATCGCGGCGAGGACCGAGGCGTCGAGGGGGCGAAGTGGATCGTGCGGCGCGGCCATGGGCCTAATGTGACGAAGCGGAGCCTGTCGTTCAAGCCTCGCGATCAGGCCAGACCTCGCCCGCCGCCTCGCCCGCCACATCCCTTGCCAGCGCGCCGGGGAGGCCATACCAGAAGGGCTCAGGAGGATGAGAATGTCGAACCCCAAGGACAGCGCCAAGGGCGCCCGCGCCGCTTTCGCCTGGGAAGATCCGTTCCTGCTCGCCGACCAGCTCACCGAAGACGAGCGCATGATCGCCGACGCGGCGCGCGCCTATGCGCAGGACAAGCTGCTGCCGCGCGTCATCGAAGCCTATAAGCACGAGAAGACCGACCCCGCGATTTTCCGCGAGATGGGCGAGCTCGGCCTTCTGGGCGTGACGATCCCTGAGGAATATGGCGCGGCCGGCGCCTCTTACGTGGCCTATGGCCTCGTCGCGCGCGAGGTCGAGCGCGTCGACTCGGGCTATCGCTCCATGCTGAGCGTGCAATCCTCGCTCGTGATGCATCCGATCAACGCCTTCGGCACGGATGCGCAGAAGCGCAAATATCTGCCGAAGCTCGCGACCGGCGAGCTGATCGGCTGTTTCGGCCTGACCGAACCGGATGCAGGCTCCGATCCCGCCGGCATGAAGACGCGGGCGGAGAAAGTGTCCGACGGCTATCGCCTGACCGGCTCGAAAATGTGGATCTCAAATTCGCCCATCGCCGACGTGTTCGTGGTGTGGGCGAAATCAGACGCCCACGAGGGCGCCATCAAGGGCTTCGTGCTCGACAAGGGGACGAAGGGCCTCTCCGCGCCCAAGATCGACGGCAAGCTGTCGCTGCGCGCCTCGATCACCGGCGAAATCGTGATGGATGGCGTCGTCGTCTCCGAAGACGCGCTGCTGCCCGGCGTCGCGGGCCTCAAGGGCCCCTTCTCCTGCCTCAACAGCGCGCGCTATGGAATCGGCTGGGGCACGATGGGCGCCGCCGAGGATTGCTGGCTGCGCGCGCGCCAGTACACGCTCGACCGCAAGCAATTCGGCCGGCCGCTGGCCGCCACCCAGCTCGTGCAGAAGAAGCTCGCCGACATGCAGACGGAAATCGCGCTCGGCCTGCAGGCCGCCTTGCGCGTGGGCCGGCTGATGGACGAGGGGCGCGCCGCGCCGGAGATGATCTCCATCATCAAGCGCAATAATTGCGGCAAGGCGCTCGACGTCGCCCGCCTCGCCCGCGACATGCACGGCGGCAACGGCACGCATGAGGAATATCACGTCATGCGCCATGCGCAGAACCTCGAGACGGTGAACACCTACGAGGGCACGCATGACATCCACGCGCTCATATTGGGGCGCGCGCAAACGGGCCTGCAGGCCTTCTTCTGACGCGCCGGAGTGTCCGACATGAGCGCGCCGCTCGCTGACGTCCGCGTGCTGGAGCTCGCCCGCATTCTCGCCGGGCCATGGTGCGGGCAATTGCTCGCCGATCTGGGCGCGGACGTGGTGAAAGTGGAGCGCGCGGGCGCGGGCGACGACACGCGCCAATGGGGCCCGCCCTTCATCGAGGCCGCAGAGGGCGGCGATCTCGGCGCGGCCTATTATCACGCCTGCAACCGCGGCAAGCGCAGCGTGACCGCCGATTTCGAAAGCGAGGCGGGACGCGCGCTCGTGCGCCGCCTCGTGCGCCACGCCGACGTGCTGATCGAGAACTTCAAGGTGGGCGGGCTTGAGAAATACGGGCTCGACTATGCGAGCGTGAAGGCGATCAATCCGCGCATCGTCTATTGCTCCATCACCGGCTTCGGACAGGATGGCCCCTATGCGCAGCGCGCGGGCTACGATTTCCTGCTGCAGGGCATGGGCGGGCTGATGCATCTCACCGGCCAGAGCGACGGGCCGCCCACCAAGGCGGGCGTGGCGGTGGTGGACATGTTCACCGGCCTGTACGCCGCCAACGCCATTCAGGCGGCGCTGCTGCGGCGCGCGAAAACCGGCGAAGGCGCCTTCATCGATTGCGCGCTTCTGGATTCCATGGCCGCGCTGCTCGCCAATCAGGCGCTCAACCATCTCGCCACCGGGCAGGAGCCCCGGCGCATGGGCAACGCCCATCCCAATATCGTGCCCTACGACGTCTTTCCCGTCGCCGACGGAGACGTCATCGTCGCCACCGGCAACGACGGGCAATACCGCAGGCTGTGCGAGGCGCTGGGCGCGCCCGAACTCGCCGACGATCCGCGCTTCCTCGCCAATAAGGACCGCGTGCGCAACCGCGCGCTCTTCAACGAAGTCTTTCACCCGATCTTCCGTCGCTTCACCCGCGCGCAATTGCTGCCGGCGCTCGACGCGCTGGGCGTGCCGGCGGGGCCGATCAATTCCGTGGGCGAGGTGTTCGCCGATCCGCAGGTGGTCGCGCGCGGCATGCGGCTCGAGATCGACAATGCGCGCGCGAAATCGGGGCGCACGCCGGGCGTGCGCTCGCCGATCGTCATGGACGGCGTGAAAGCGGCCGCAGAACGCCCTGCGCCCGCGCTGGGCGAACATGACGACGAAGTGGCGCGCGATCCGCGCTGGGGCGGCTAGAGGCGGCCCGCGCGGGAATCAGAGATCGAGAACCAGACGCGCGCTCTTCGCGCCGGAGCAGCAGACCATGATGGTCTTGCTCTCGAGCCGCTCCTTCTCCGTGAGGATGTTGTCGCGGTGGTCGACCTCGCCGGAGATCACCTGCGTCTCGCAGGCGCCGCACACGCCTTCCTCGCAGGAATAAGGCACGTCCACGCCCGCGTCGCGCAGCACCTGCAGAATGGTGCGGCCTTCGGGAATTGGAAACTCGCGGCCCGAGCGGCGCAGCTCCACCACATAGCCGCCGCCGGTGGCGGCCTCCTCCTTGGCGGAGAAATACTCCACATGCACCTGTTCGGCCGGCAGCGCCTTCGCAGCCGCCTCATAGCCCGCGAGCATGGGCAGCGGGCCGCAGCAATAGAAATGCGCGCCGGCGGGCGCATTCGCGACGATGGGGGCAAGATCGAGGAACCCGCCCGCCTCGTCGTCGAAATGCAGTTTCGCCTGCGGCAGAGCCGCAAGCTCCTCAAGGAAGGCCGCCTCAGAGCGCGTGCGGCAGGCGTAATGCAGCTCGAAAGAGCGCCCCAGCTTCACAAGCCGCTGCGCCATGCACCAGATCGGCGTTACGCCGATGCCGCCGGCGATCAGCACGCTGTGTCCGGCGTCTTCCTTCAGCGGAAAATTGTTGCGCGGGCCGCCGATCTTCAGGATCTCGCCCACCTGCAGATATTCATGGATGTAGCGCGAACCGCCGCGGCTCGCGCGATCGCGCTTCACGCCCACCACATAGGCGCGCGGATCGCCGTCGGCCGTGCACAGCGAATATTGCCGCATCATGCCGTTGGGCAGGTGCAGGTCGATATGGGCGCCCGGCTCCGCCTTCGGCAGGACCGCGCCGTCAGGACGGCGAAACTCGTAGAGATGCGTGTCCTGCGCGGCGTAGCGAATGGAATGCAGCCGCATCTCGACGGTGGTCGTCGCTGTCGTGTTCACGTGCATGATCTCCGCTCGCCGCGTGCGAGAGCCTCAGGCTCCGTCGACGTCGGCGAGAAATTTGAGCGTGCGGGCGTTGAACTCCGCCGCGCATTCGATATTGCCCATATGGGCGGCGTTTTCGAAGACGTGCAATTGCGCCTTCGGAATCCTCGGCACGAAGCCGTCCGTATAGCCCGGCTCGCGCAGCGGATCGAACCGGCCCGCGAAAACGAGCGTGGGCACGGCGATGCGCTCATAGGCGATGTTGTCGCGCTCGGCGCGGTTGCGCGCGGCGTCGCGGAAAGGCGCCTTGAAGCGAGCGGCCGCCGTCGCCTCCCATGCGCCCGGCAGCGTGGCGAGCTCGAAACGGCGCTGGATATAGGCCTCGTCGGCGGGCCACTTCTTGTCGATGAACATCACGTCCACGATGCGGCGCATGTGCTCCTTCGTGCCGTCGAAGGAATTGAGCACCTTGCGCGCCTCGTTGTCGGGCGCGTCGCCGCCGCCTGAACAGCACACCAGCGAGACGAGCGGCCAGTCGGGCCGCGCGCGCGCGGCGACGGTGAGGCTGAGCCCGCCGGACATGGACGAGCCCATCACATGCACCGGCCCGACGTCCATGATTTCGATGAAACGTCGGATGTGGCGGATGCGCCGCTCGAACTGATTGCCGAAATCGAAGATCTTCTCGGTGCGCCCGAAGCCCAGATGATCGGGCGCGAGCACATGATAGCGTTGCGCCAGCGCGGGAATGTTGAACTCCCAGGTGACTTCGGCGGCGCCGCCGAACTCGGCGGAGTGAAGCAGCAGAACCGTGGGGCGGACGCCGCGATGCGCGTCGCCCGCCTCCAGATAATGCGTCCTCACCCCGTCGACGCTGACGTATTTGCTCGGGATCATTCCGCGGCGACGGCCCCGAGAGGACGGGTGCGCGGCAGATCCTTGATCTGCGGATAGACTTCCTTGGCGAACAGCGTCATCGAGCGCGCCGTGCTCTTGTGGTCGAGATGACCGGCCTGCTGCATCATCAGCAGGTGGTCGAATCCGCCCACGAGATTGTAGAGGCGCTTGACCTGCTGGGCCACGTCGTCGGGCTTGCCGTAAAGGATGACGCCCTGGTCCTTCAGATATTCGATCGACTGCTTGCGCATCGCGTCGGTGCGGCCGGTGAAGGCGCCCTTGAGCGCCTGCACGTTGAACTCCACCGGCACATAGCCCGGCGGATTGCGGAACTGCGGCTCCGCCTTCGCGTCGAGATACCAGCACAATTCGCGCGCGCCGCGCTCGGCCTCAGCGTCCGAATCGGCAGTGTAGACGAGCGGCATGTAAGCCGTGCCGCCGCCGCCGGGCAGGCCGGTGTCGCGGTAGGCGCTGCGGTAGCCGTCAAACATCCACTTCACCTTCTCGTGCGGCTGCAGGAAGGTGGCGAAGACGAAGCCGCGCGAGGCCGCGCGCTTGATGTTCTCAAGATCGCTCGAACCCGTGATCCAGATCGCGGGATGGGGCGTCTGGTAGGGACGCGGCCACAGGTTGATCGCGCGCTTGTGGGTGAACTTGCCCTCGAAGTTGAAGGGGCCTTCCGTCGAGGTCCAGGCTTTCGAGACGAGGTCGATGCCTTCCCACAGGCGCTCCACCGTCTGGGTGGGATTGCTGTTGGCGGCGAAGACTTCATAGGGCACGCCGCGCACGAAGCCGACGTCGAGGCGGCCGCGCGAGATGCAGTCGATCATCGCCATTTCCTCGGCGATGCGGATCGGGTCGCCGCGGTTGGCGATCGGATTGCCGAGGATGCAGATGCGGCCCTTGCTCGTCTGACGCGCGAGGACTGCGGCCGACAGCGGCGCGCAGGCGTTAATGCAGGTCGCGGTCTGATGATGCTCGTTGAGGAGCATGTTCAGGCCGAGATCGTCGGCGAGCATGTGCTCGTCGAGATAGCGGTTATAGAGATCCGCGCCGATCTTGGGATCGAACAGCTTGCTGGGGATCGACACGCGCATCGTCGACAGCGCGTCGAGCGGCGGCAGGTTCGGGTAGGGCATTTCCGTGAAGTGCCAGGCGTACATGGGGCGCGGTCTCCTTCTTTGGCGATTGCTCTGGTCTGGTTTCCAAATTTCAGGCGAGGGCGGCGACGAGCGCCTTCGCGAAAGCTTGCGGCTGTTCCACGTGGGGGAAATGCCCCGCGCCCGCGATGGTCTCGAACTTGGCGCCGGGAATCAAGGCCGCATAGGCCTTCCCGTAGGATGTGGTGACTACGCCGTCCTTCTCGCCCCAGATCACGGTGGCGGGCACGCCCACCCGGTGCAGCCGGTGGCGCAGCTTCGGATTGTGCATATAGGGCTCCCAGCCGAAGCGGGCGAAGCTCTCGGTGTTGCGGGCGACGACCGCCAGCGCGGCGTCGCTCCAGGAGCCGAAGTCGCGCTTGCCATTCTGCGGATCGGCCCATTTGAGGGCGGCGACCTTCTCGGGATGCTGGATCCAGATGTCCTGGATGTCGACGTCGCTCGGCCCGCCGATCTTCACGCCGAAGGCGTCGACCAGCACAAGCTTCGAAAACAGGGAATCGTCCTTGGTGGCCATTTCGGCGGCGATCCAGCCGCCCATCGAAAAGCCCACCAGCGCGGCGCCCTGAAGGCCGAGCTGCTCGACGAGGTCCAGCATGACATAGGCGTGGTCGTCGGGATGGGTGATCCAGTCAGGACGGGCGGAACGGCCAAATCCCGGAGGATAGGCGATCACGACCTTACGGGTTTTCGCCAGCTCCTCCACCAGCGGATGATCGGACTCCCAATCCTCCTCGCTGGGCAGAATGAAGACCGGAGCCCCAGAGCCGCGGATGTCGACCTCAATTTCGACGCCATGAACGTTGACGATGTTTCCCGCGCGCTCGAAAGACATGCCGGACCTTCCTCCTCTCGTTCCCTCGGCCGCAGGTTCGCGGCATATGGTCCCGCTCACGCTTGGCGCGCGGCGGGCCTGTTCCTTAAGTCCTACACGATGAACCGGGCGGTGGGAACCGTCCCGTCAGCGCCTATTCGCCGCGCCCCGGAGGCGGATCGATCGGCTTTTGTCCGACCACTTCGATCCCGTAGCCCTCAAGGCTGACGATATTGCGCTTGGTGTTCGACAGGAGGATCATTTTCTTCACGCCGAGATCGGCGAGAATCTGGGCGCCGAGGCCATATTGCCTGAGCTCGGCTATGGGCCGGCTCGCCTGCTCGCCCTCGCGCTCCTTAATGGCGCGGCTCATGACGTCAGGGGCGGGATCGCGGATCATCACCACGACGCCCCGGCCCGCGGCTGCGATCATGCGCATGGAGGCCTCAAGCTCGCCGCCGCGAGCCCGGCTCTCGCCGCCGAAAAAAGCGCCGGGCGTCACGTCGCCGAAGGAATCGGCCAGAATGTTTCCCTGATGCATGCGCACCAGCACGGGCTCGTCCGTGGTGACGTCGCCCTGGACGAGGGCGACATGCTCCGCGCCCTCCAGCTTGTTGCGGTAGACGGAAAGGCGGAAACGCCCGCCGAACCGGCTCTCGATGGCGCTCTCCACCACTTTCTCGATGAGTTTCTCGGTGCGGCGGCGGTAGGCGATGAGATCGGCGATGGTGGCGATCTTCAGCCCGTGTTCGGCGGCGAAGGGCATCAGGTCCGGCATGCGAGCCATGGTGCCGTCGTCGTTCATGATCTCGCAGATCACGCCGGCGGGAACGAGGCCGGCGAGGCGGGCGATGTCCACCGCCGCCTCCGTATGGCCGGCGCGCACGAGCACGCCGCCGTCCTGCGCGCGCAGGGGGAAGACATGGCCGGGGGTGACGAGATCGTCCGGGCCGGTCCGCGGATCGATGGCGACCTGGATGGTGCGCGCGCGGTCGGCGGCGGAAATGCCGGTGGTGACGCCCTCGCGCGCCTCGATGGACACGGTGAAGGCGGTCTGGTGGCGCGTCCCGTTGCGCGGCGTCATCAGGCGCAGCCCAAGATGCTCGACCCGCTCGCGCGTCATCGACAGGCAGATCAGGCCGCGCCCGTAACGGGCCATGAAATTGATCGCCTCGGCGTTGGCCATCTGGGCGGGAATGACGAGATCGCCCTCGTTCTCGCGGTCCTCGTCGTCGACCAGAATGAACATCCGGCCGGCGCGGGCGTCTTCGACGACCTCTTCGATCGACGAGAGCTTGATGAGAGTGTTCTGCGACATTTGCGCTCCCACGCGGCCGGCGCCGATGGGGCTCGACGCGCACGCTGTGCAGGGGGCTTGTATCGGGCCGGGGGGCGGGGTTCAAGAGCCGGCGCTTGCGCCAGCCGTCAGGGGCTTTATGTGTCCCCTTGCGCGAAACGTCGCGCCCGCGCCGGCTGCGACCGGCGAAAAGCAGGAGGAGCCGCAGGAGCATGTCCACGTTCGTTTCCGGTCTTTCGCCGCGCGCCCGCG
>Ga0315905_10000425_pt1 | contig 46293 bp, 35 predicted proteins | sample LakEriMetagenome_5_FD_203522 | JGI IMG/M metagenome (GOLD analysis project Ga0315905, IMG submission 203522) | Freshwater fungal communities from buoy surface, Lake Erie, Ohio, United States - Buoy 4 MA121 | ecosystem: Environmental > Aquatic > Freshwater > Lake | place: USA: Lake Erie, Ohio...
GGACGGCGGAGATTGCGCGGATGGCTGCGTCGGCGCGGTCGCGGGCCTCGGCATCGCTCGATGCATCGATCGAGGACGAGATGAGTGCGGTGAGTTCCACTGGGGTCGCACCGGCAACATCGGCATCGGGGACGGCACTCAGTGCGGCTGCCTCCATGATGCGCCGCGCTTCGTCGAGCGTGGCGGTATCGAGCGTGCCGAAGGCGATGCCGCGCGGCGAGACGGTCGGCGTGGTGGCCAAGTCCCACAGCGCGCCGCCGCACATCCACAGCGCCAGGAGCACGAGGGCCACGCAGAGGCGTGGCGGCCGGAGCCCCGCGGCCGCGGCACCCACGATCCGCTGCGCCGGGAAGACCGATCGGAAGGAGAGGCCATCGACCTGCACGTGCTGCGTTGGCATGCTGCGGAGGATAGTGCTGGCCGGAACATCCCTGCCGGACGCGTGGATCGGCTCAGGTCGTGATCACTCGCCGTGCGCACGGCACTGGCCCGGTGACAGCGCTACCGTTCACGCATGACCCCACACGACTGGATCCGCATGCTGGTGGGCGTCGCCTCGCGCACGGATCTGTCCCCCCTTCCGCCGGGCATGGACGATGGCGTGCGTCGCAACGATGTCGATTCGATCGCCTGGCGGCGGTGGAACGATGCAGGGCAACTGCCATGGGATGCGATCAAGCCGTCGGGTGCGCTGCTCGAGCAAGGCCCCTTCAGGACGATCGAGGTCTGGACTGAGACCGAGCTCACCATGCTGCATCTGCTGGAGCGCGGCATGGACAGCCCCGCCCGCACGCAGGTCGCGGCTCGGCTTGACGGATGCATCGAGTGGCACCTTGAGCACACCCAACCCGACAACGCCACGAATAGGCCGTGGGCGCTGCACGCCTTCGTGCTGCATGGCAGCGCCGAAGCCGCGCTCTACGCACAGACGCTCCTGCACAATGCCCAGGCCGGCGGCGCCATGGGCGACCCGCTCGTGCAGTGGATCCTGGCGGACGCCCACGCCCGGCTCTGTGCCCGCGTTTGAGTTCGGAACGGCCGCCCGCGCGGGGCGTTCTTGCGATCACGCGGCTACGCTTGCCGCCATGAGCATGCAGGTGGACACGGTGCTGGAACGGCTGCGCGCGGACGAGGCGGGGATGCTGCAGCGGCTGAAGGACTTCCTCGCGTTCGAGAGCATCTCGACCGACCCTGCGTATGCGCCCCGGGTGCGCGCGTGCGCGCAGTGGTTGCTTGAGGACGTTCGCAAGATGGGCTTCAACGGCGCGCTGCACGAGACCGCCGGCCACCCCATGGTCGTTGCCTCGCACGATGGCCCGCCGGGCTATGACGGTCCGCGCGTCCTCTTCTACGGCCACTACGACGTGCAGCCGGTCGACCCCATCGAGCTCTGGGAATCGCCGCCGTTCGCTGCCGTCGTGGTCGATGGTCCGCGCGGCAAGCGGATCGTGGCGCGTGGCGCCGTGGATGACAAGGGCCAGGTCGCGAGCTTCGTCGAGGCGTGCCGCGCCTGGCACGCAACCCACGGCACGCTGCCCTGCGCCGTGACGATGTTCATCGAAGGCGAGGAGGAATCCGGCAGCGCGAACCTCGATCCCTTCATCAAGGCAAACAAGGACCTGCTCAAGGCCGACGTGTGCGTGGTGAGCGACACCGGCATGTGGGACGTGGACACGCCGGCGATCACCACCATGCTGCGCGGGCTCGTGTACGTGGACATCACGGTGCGCGGCCCGAGCCGCGACCTGCACTCGGGGCTCTACGGCGGCGCGGTGCCCAACCCCATCAACGTGCTGGCCTCGATCGTGGCGCAGCTGCACGACGGCGACCGACGCGTGCAGATCCCGGGCTTCTACGACGACGTGCGTGAACTGCCTGCACGCGTGGCCGCGATGTGGAAGGACCTCCCGTGGGACGACGTCGAGTTCCTCGGTGAGATCGGCCTGGCCAAGGGCTTCGGCGAGTCGGGGCGCAGCACGCTTGAGCGCACGTGGAGTCGACCGACCTGCGATTGCAACGGCATCGTGGGCGGCTACACCGGCGCGGGCGCGAAGACCGTGATCGCCTCGCAGGCGAGCGTGAAGCTCAGCTGCAGGCTCGTGGCCGGGCAGGATCCGAAGAAGATCCTCGCAGGCATCGAACGGTTCTTCCGCGAACGGCTGCCAGCCGGTTGCACGATGGAGCTGCACGAGCATGGCTGCAACCCCGCGATCATGGTGCGCGACGACAGCCCGTACATGAAGGCGGCCGAGAGCGGCCTGCGACGCGCGTACGGCAAGGCGCCGTACCTCATCGGTTCTGGCGGCAGCATTCCCGCCGTGGGCACGATCCAGCGCGAGCTGGGCATCGATGCCCTGCTGGTGGGCTTCGGGCTCGATGACGATCGCGTGCACTCGCCCAACGAGAAGTTCGAGGTGAAGTGCTTCATGAACGGAGCCATGAGCCATGCCGCGATGCTGGCCGAGTTCGGTGCGCTGCGCCGCTAGTGCGGTCGCTGCGACGGCCGTGGCCGCCACGGCGTCCGGGGACCTCGTGCTCGAGCGCGCCGGGTTCGCGGATGTGGTGCGCTTCGGCGGCATCGTGCCGCTGCAGATCCAGGCATCCCTGCCTGCTGGCGACAGCCGCGAGGGCGTGGATGCCGAGCTCGTGGTGGAAGTCCCCAACGTCGACGGCGACCGCGCGGAATACTCGTTGCGCAGTGTGCTCTCGTCGGGAGCGACGTCGATGTGGATCTATCCGTCGATCGCCTCCGGTGTCTCGGGCAAGCCGATTGCGCTGGCGAGTTACGAGCGCAATGACGGCCGGCGCGGACGACTGCTCGAACGCGTGCAGGTGGCGGTCGAACAACCGACTCGCGGTGCGATCCAGGTCGATCCTGCCGTGGACATCGTGGGAGTGGTCGCGGGTGGTCACTGCGGCATGGCCGCATGGGATCCGGGGCAACAGTCGCCGTGCCTTGGTGGCTACGTGACGGTGGGCGAGGTCCGCGAGACGGCCCAGCTTCCCGACCGCGTGGAAGGTTGGTCTGGCTTCAAGGCCGTGGTCTGGGCGGGCGCGCCGCTCAACTCGCTCCTCGCGGCCCAGGACAAGGCGCTTCGTGCGTGGGTGGAGGGCGGCGGTCGGCTGATCCTGCAGGTCTCTGCGGCCGCCGATGGCTTCTCGCTCGATGCGACGCAGCCGGAGTGGATCGCTGCGGCACTCAAGGGCTTGGCGTGGACGCGCGTGGAGGATGTTAAGGCGAGCACGCTGGCACCGGTCATCTCGTCGCAGCGCCTCGAGCTGCTCAAGGATGGCACGCAGCCCGTGACCACCTTCAGCGAGTGCAGCGCGCCATGGGTTGAACTCGTGGCGATGCCGGTACCGCGTGCCTGGAACGGCGTTCCCGAACCCCGTCGCGACACCCTCGACGCGGCGTGCCTTGTGGCAGAGCGGCCGCTCGGCGCGGGGACGCTCGTCATCAGCGGACTCGATGCCGATGCCTTGAATCGTCGCCGCTACGTGGACGGTGACCTGCCGGAGGCTGACGTCTGGTGGAACCGCATCATGGGTCGACGTGGCGACACGCCTCCCCGCGCACGGTTGCGGGAGTGGAAGGACGCGCAGCCCTCGCCGATCGAGACCAACCCCCGCCGCATCGTGATCGGCGGCAGCGAGTTCTTCAACGCGTTCATCGGCATGCGCTCGACGGCGTCCAACCTGACGTCGGTCTCGATCCTGCTCTTCGCGGCGTACTGGCTGCTCGCCGGACCGGTCTCGTTCTATGTGCTGCGCCATCGCAAGCAGGAACGGTGGAGCTGGCTCGCGTTCGTGGTGATTGCCTGTGCATTCGGCGCGGTGGCCTGGCTCGCCGGTGCCGTGCTGCGTCAGGCCGATGCCCGCGCCCAGCACCTCACGGTCATCGATGCCGTGGTTGCACCCGGTGCTCTGCCCGGAACGCAGCCTGCGATCCGCACGCAGACGTGGGCCAGTGCATTCCTGCCCACCTACGGCACAGCTGATGTGTCGCTCCCTGGTGGCCAGGGCGTGCTGCGCCCCTTCTCGCCGGTCGGTGACGACGGCGAATTCCCCGACGCGACCCGGTACACCGTCCAGGCGTCGCGCTCCGGTGCTCTCACGCTCCCTGCTCGCGCGACGGCCACGATGGTGGCCGGCACATGGAGCGGCGACCTTCCGTCGGCCTGGCGCGGCCTGCCTGCGGTGAGCGGTGCGCCGCTGCAGCAGACTGCGAACGCGACGCGCTCGGCCGACGCGGCACCTGCGAGCTACCTCACGGGCAAGCTGAAGCATGGGCTGCCCGCTGCGCTCACCGATGTCCTGGTGCTGCACGTCACGCCATTCCGGCCGTCACCGCCCCGCTTCAACGAGCGCGCGACGGCGGCGACCAAGGCCGTACCGATCGCGCCGAGCGATGCCATGCCAAGCATGGTGCTCGCCGCTCGGCTCACATCGCCCTGGGCGCCGGCGACGGAGCTCGAGCTGGCGAATGTGCTCTATCCACCGGTCCAAGGCCGGCAGGATCGCGCCCTGCCGGTGATCGATCCAGCCGATCCCGGCGTGCTGGGACTGGACACGTTCCTGGATGCAGGACTGATCGCTCCCCTGCGCCAGGCGTTCGCACCGATCTCGACCAGCGGATCACTCAGCGACAAGGTCGCGCGCGAACACCTGACGATGATGAGCCTGTACGGCATGCTGCCGGATCCGCGCTGGTGGGCCACTGCGGCCGCTGCGCGCGGCCCGACGGAGAACGAAGTGGCCGTACAGCGCGTGGCCGGCCACGCGCTGGACCTTGGCCCATGGTGCTCGCGGCCCTGCGTGATCGTGATGGGCTTCCTGACGGTCGAACCGGATGATGCGAACCTCGACGGTGGCCCCGTGTCCCTGTCGATCGACGGCGAGGCCGTGCCCATGTCCGGCACGACGCTCGTGCGCGTGGTCTTCCCCCTGCCGCAAGTCGATGCAATCGTGCCGGCAACGATGGTTCGCTGAAGCGTCGCTGCTACGATCCCGTCAGCCATGGCGATGATCGAGACCGTCAACCTGACGAAGAAGTACGGGGAGTTGACGGCCCTGGACAACCTCAACCTGAAGATCGAGCAGGGATCCTGCTTCGGCTTCATCGGGCCCAACGGCGCCGGCAAGACGACGACCATCAAGATCCTGGCCACGCTCCTCAAGCCCAGCTGGGGCGAGGCCCGCATCGATGGCAAGACGGTGGGCTACCAGAACGCCCTGATCCGCCCGGTGATCGGCTACGTGCCCGACTTCATGGGTGCGTACGACGACATGCTCGTGCAGGAGTACCTGGAGTTCTTCGCGAGCTGCTACGGGATCCACGGCGATGCCCGCCGCAAGGCCGTGTCCGATGTGCTCGAGCTCACCGACCTCACGGGCAAGACGCTGGCCGAGGTGAACGGGCTCTCGCGCGGGATGCAGCAGCGGCTCTCGGTCGCGCGCGTCCTGCTGCATGACCCCAAGGTCCTGCTGCTGGACGAGCCATCGAGCGGACTGGACCCGCGCGCGCGCATCGAAATGCGTGAACTCCTCAAGGAGCTGCGCGCGATGGGCAAGACCATCATCATCTCGAGCCACATCCTGTTCGAGCTCGCCGAGCTCTGCACGCACGTGGGGATCGTCGAGCAGGGCAAGCTCGTCTACAGCGGGCCGATGGCCGACATCATGTCGAAGACCGCGGTCGGGCACGTGGTGCATGTGGTGGTCGACGAGCGCCCCAAGGATGCGGCCGCGCTCCTGGCCAAGGTGCCGGGGGTGACCAAGGTCGACCTGCAGCGCGAGGATGCGCTCGTGCGCATCGAGGTGCACCTGGATGCGGCCGCTGGCACCGTGCTCAGCGACCTGCCCAATCGCCTGATCGCGCAGGGCTTCCGCGTGCGTCGTTTCACGGAAGAGCGTCCGGATCTGGAAACCGCATTCATGCGGCTCACGAAGGGACTGGTGTCATGAGCCGCGCACGCACAGCCATCGCGGTCGGTCGCACGCGCGACGGCCGACCGACCATGATCGACGAGGTCCGCGCGATCGTCGCGCAGCACGCCGACATCGTCGCTGAGTTCGCCGTCGATGCTCCGCATGACCCGCGGGTGGGCTTCGATCGGCTCGTGAGCGTGGGCGGCGATGGCACGCTGATCGCGCAGTGCCGCAGGCTGGCCGGCACGGGCGTGCCGGTGGTCGGCGTGAACAATGGCCGCCTGGGGTTCCTCGCGGAGTTCGACCTCGCCTCGCTCGAGGCCCACGCGCCGAGCATCTTCGGGCCGAGCCCGCTCGTGCGCCACCGCATGCTGCTCGAGGTGCGCGTGGTCGCGCGCGATGGCACGCTGAGCGCATCGCACGTGGCCATGAACGACGCGGTCGTGACCGCAGGGCCGCCGTACCACATGATCGAGCTGCGGCTGGGACTGAACGGCGAGGATGGCCCGGTGATCGATGGCGACGGCTGCATCGTGAGCACGCCGGTGGGCAGCACCGCTTACAACGCGAGCGCGGGCGGGCCGGTCGTTCACCCCGACACCGAGGTGCTGATCGTGACCCCCGAAGCGGCGCACAGCCTGGCCTTCCGGCCAGTCGTGGTGCCGAGCCACACCGATGTGCGGCTGGATCTCATGCGCGCCAATCCGGGAACATCGCTGCTCTGCGACGGCATCCCGGTCGAGAGCCTGAAGGTCGGCGACACGGTTGTCGTGAGCCGCCACCACCACATGGCGCGCCTGATCGCCAACCCGGACTGCTCGTACCTGAACACGCTCTCGCAGAAGCTGCGCTGGGCGGCTCCCCCCGACTACCGGGGTTGAACGGCCGGGCAGCGCGGAATCCGTACACTCCGCGCGACCATGATCGACATCAAGGCCTTCCGTGACGACCCCGAGCGCTTCCGTGCCGGAGCCCGCGACAAGGGCATGCACTGCGAATTCGACCGCCTGATCGCGCTCGATGATGCGCGTCGGCGCATCCTCACCGAGCTCGAGGGCAAGCGCGCCGAGCAGAACCGCATCAGCAAGGAGATCGGGCCGGAGATCGGCAAGGCCAAGGGCGCACTGAAGTCGGCTTCAGATGCTGACCGCGCGCGGCTCGAGGGCGAGCTGCGCGAACTCGAGGCCAAGCCGCTAGCGCTCAAGAACCAGGTCGCGGTGCTCGAGTCGGAACTGCAGCGCATCGAGCCCGATTGGCATGCCGTGCTGCTGACGATCCCGCAGCCGCCCGCGCACGATGTGCCCAAGGGCAAGGGCAGCGAGGACAACGTGGAGATCCGGCGGTGGAACCCCGCGGGCTTTGATGCGTCCAAGCCGTTCAAGGCCAACCGCGGGTTCACGCCGCGCGGGCACCTCGATCTCGTCAAGCAGCACCGCATGGTCGACTTCGAGCGCGGCGTAAAGATGGCCGGTACGCGGCACTATGCGCTCACCGGCTGGGGCATGCGCCTGCACCAGGCCGTGCTGCGCATGGCGTTCGACTTCATGACGGTCGAGAACGGCTTCACCGCCGTCGGGGTCCCGGTCATCGTGAAGGAAGAGTGCATGGTCGGCACGGGGTTCTTCCCGGCCGGTCGCGAGCAGGCCTACCACATCGAGGAATGCAAGCGCGGCTCGGGGCATGACCTGTTCCTGACCGGCACCGGCGAGGTCGGGCTCATGGGCCTGCACGCCGACGAGATCCTCTCGCATGAGGACCTGCCGCTGCGCTACACGACGGTGAGCACGTGCTTCCGCCGCGAGGCGGGCGCGGCGGGCAAGGACACCGCCGGGCTCTACCGGATCCACCAGTTCGACAAGGTCGAGCAGGTCGTGGTGTGCAAGGCCGACGATGCTGAGAGCCGCGGCTGGCACGCGCGCATGCTCGGCTACGTCGAATCGCTCCTGCAGCGGCTTGAGCTTCCCTACCGCCTGCTGCAGTGCTGCAGCGGTGACCTGGGCGTGAAGAACGAGGACATGATCGACGTGGAGTGCTGGATGCCCGGACGCGGCGAGGCCGGCAGCGACGGCGTGCCGACCGGCGCGTACGGCGAGACGCACAGCGCCAGCCGTCTGGGCGACTTCCAGTGCCGCCGCCTGAACCTGCGGTACCGCGACGAGCAGGGCCGCATCCACTTCGCGTATGCCCTCAACAACACGGTGCTCGCGAGCCCGCGCATCCTGATCCCCCTGCTCGAGATCCACCAGCAGCAGGATGGATCGATCGCGATCCCTGCAGCCCTGCGACCGTACCTGGGCGGCGTGGAGAAGATCGGCTGAGCCATGCGGCTGCGATGGGGTCGACGATCGTCTGGTCGCGCCCCGAGCGCCATGACCGAGGCCGCTGCGCGCAAGACTGCCCGGGCCATCACGGCGATCACGGTCATCTTCATGGCCGTCGGCGGCTTCTTCGTCGTGCAGGGCGTGCGCGAGTGGATGAAGGCGAGCGACAGCGCGGCGTGGCCCACCGTGGCCGGGACGGTGACGCACAGCGAGGTCACGCGCCACACCAGCACGAGCAAGGGCCGGACGCGGACCAGCTACAACGCGCGGATCGAGTTCGACTACGAGATCGACGGCGTCAGGCATCACGGAACCCGCCGGACCTACAGGGTCACCTCGTCCTCGCAGTCGGGGGCGCAGGAGGCCGTCGACCGCCATCCGATCGGATCGCCGGTGACCGTGTCGTTCGACCCCGACGATCACACGCGCGCCGTGCTTGAACCCGGCTGGGATTGGTCGAATGCGATCCCCGTCGGGGTCGGTCTGTTCGCGATCGCCTTCGCCGCGTTCGTGCGCTGGCTCGTGGTTCGCGCCGTGCGCAAGGCCGTGCAGCGGATGAAGGACCTGCAGGCGCTGGGCATCGATCCAGACTCGATCCCCGATGATGCCCAGCTTGCGAAGGCCCAGCCCGATGCCACGGCGGTCGGGCCCTCGCCGAGCGGATCCCAGGGTTCGGGGCCCGTGGAGCTCAAGCCCACGTTCCATGACGACCTGCCCGGCTCCCGGTGACGGCGCACTACCATCGCGGCGTGGACCATTCGGCGCGGATCTTCGTCGCGGGGCACCGTGGCATGGTGGGATCAGCGCTCGTGCGCCGGCTCCAAGCGCGCGGCTACACCAATCTGCTGCTGCGGACGCGCCAGGAGCTCGACCTGCTCGACCAGCGTGCAACCCACGCCTTCCTGGCCGAGCATCGGCCTGACGTCGTCTTCATCGCCGCCGCCAAGGTCGGCGGGATCCTGGCCAACGACACCTACCGGGCGGACTTCATCCAGCAGAACCTGCAGACCATGCTGAACCTGGTGCACGGCTCGCACCTGGCGGGGGTGGAGCGGCTGCTGTTCCTGGGCTCGAGCTGCATCTATCCCAAGATGGCGCCGCAGCCGATCCGCGAGGAGTCGCTGCTCACGGGGCCGCTCGAGCAGACGAACGAGCCCTACGCGATCGCCAAGATCGCCGGCATCAAGATGTGTGAGAGCTACGCGCGGCAGCATGGGCGGCAGTACATCAGTGCCATGCCGTGCAACCTCTATGGGCCCGGCGACAACTACGACCCTGACGGCAGCCACGTGATCCCGGCGATCATCCGCAAGGTGCACCACGCGAAGGTGCGCCACGAACCGAGCGCGCCGGTCTGGGGCACGGGCACGCCGCGGCGGGAGTTCCTGTTCGTGGACGACCTGGCCGATGGCTGCATCAGGCTGATGGAGCTCGGCTATGACGGGCCCTTCGTGAACATCGGCAGTGGCACGGACGTGACGATCCGTGAACTCGTCGAAACCGTGATGGATGTCGTCGGCTACGCCGGAACGCTCGAGTTCGACACGAGCCGGCCGGACGGCACGCCGCGCAAGCTCATGGACGTGTCACGCATGCATGCGCTCGGCTGGAGCGCCACGACGAGCCTGCGCGACGGACTGCGGATCGCCTACGACGACTTCCTCGCGCGGCACATGTGAGCAGCCGCGCCGCCGCGCGCGGCGTATGGAAGAGCCGCGCCGCCGCTCAGGGGCAGGCGCCCCAGGCGCCCAGCAGCACACCCAGATCAGCCCCGTCGATCACGCCGTCGCGATTCAGGTCCGCCGGCCCGGCCGTCGCCCAGGCACCCAGAAGCACCCCCAGATCCGCGCCATCGATCACGCGATCGCCGGACAGGTCAGCGGGGCACGTGGGCCGATAGCGGGCGAGGCGATCGGGCCACTGTGCCACCCAGAGGCTGCCGTCGCGCGGATCGAGCTCGATCGACACGGGTGCATAGAGCCGCTCCGACGATGGCTCGAGCGGATCGAACTGGTCGAAGGTGCGGACCGCCGTGACGCGCCCCGAGCCATCGAGGGTGAACGCGCGGATCCAGTTCGACGTGAAGTCACCCGTCAGCATCACGCCACGCCAGTCAAGCGGCCATGCAGGATCGTTGACGATGGGACCACCCACCGCGCAGAACCCGCTGAAGGGATCCCCCACTGCCCCGGCCGTGCCGCCCACGTTGGCGGTGGTCGCTGCATTGTTCGTGATGGTCGGTGTCCGCGCGAGCGAGGTGGCGTGGTTCCATTCAACGATCGGCCGACGGTGCTCGAAGGTCGGCAGCGAGGCGGGCAGCGTCGGTGCGGGCTGGCCGGCTGGCAGGAGGGCGATCGAGTCGAGGTTCGGTCCGCTGTTGGAAATCGTGGCCAGCCGGATCACCCGCGTTCCCGGCTGCAACGACAGCGTCGTCGACAGCAGGCGCCAGTCACCCCATGCACCGGTGCTCGGGAAGGTCCACAGATTCACCGCGACGGCACCATCCACGCTCACCCGCAGCGTGCGCGAGGCGGTCACGCCCAGCGTGTAGCGCGCCAACAACGTGTAGGTGCCCGCCGACGGGACCTGCACCGTGAAGTCGATCCACTCGCCGGAGTTCGTCTGGTAGTCGCGGTAGCCCGTGCCCTGGTAGCCACGGTCGTTGCCCATGACCGGTGCACCGCTCGCGTTGGCCTGTTCCGCCTGGATGAAGGCGAACGGATCGAGCGCCTGGTCAAAGGTCGGATCGAGTGACTCCTGCCTGAGGAGTTCACGGAACCGGTGCTGCGCGGGACTCCCCAGTCCGGTCGGCGCGTCGGGATTCACCGTGCCGGCATCCCAGTAGCCACTGTGCACCGTGAGCCCCTCGAAGAGCGGCCAGCCGAAGTTCTGGCGCGGGGCGTCGCAGACCTGCACATCCTCCCAGGTGCTCCAGCCGACATCCGCGATCACGATGCGACCGGGGTTCGCCAGTGCTGGATCCGTCGAACCCGTTCCGGGCTCGATCCAGGACCGGAACGGATTGCGCAGGCCGAGCGCAAAGACGCGGCTCTTGGCCGAGCGCGGCGCCGCAGCATCGAACCATGGATTGCTCGGCACGCCGTTGCCAGTCGCCGGGTCGAGTCGCAGCACCTTGCCGTTCAGGCAGTCGATGAGCTGCGACCGGAACGCGCCGATGTTCTCCTTCCCGCGGAGGATGCCGCGGGCGAGACCGTCGTTGACCCAGCCGTCGGCCACCTGCCCGCCGGTATCGACCTCGACGTAACTCGCGGCATCACCGGTGGTGGCCAGCAGCGTGCCGTCACGACCGAACATCAGGGTGCCTGGACCGTGTGATTGGTGCACGATCGGGATGCCGGTCGATGCACTCTCACCCACGAGCACCACACGGCTCGACGGGTCGACCGCTGTGAAGCCCGACTCGGGCGTGAGCCGATACCGCGTGATCCGACCTATGGTCGCGGTGAAGTAGGTGTCCGTAGCTGGGTTGTACTGCGGCGTGCCGGCGGCATCGAGATGGTGGCGATCGACGACGTACATCAGGTAGATGAAGCCGTTCTGCTCGATCTGCGGATGCGCCACGACCGACATGAGCCCGTAGTCGCGCCATCCGCCGACTTCATCGCGCAGGTTGAGCGCGGCCGTTGCAGGCCGCGAGCCGTCGGCGCCGAGGATCCAGACTGCGCCCTGCCGCTCCCAGACCAGCGTGCGCCCCTGCGGCAGGGGCTCGGTGCCCATCACCTCGTTCCAGGCTCCGCCGACGAAGGTCTTGGTGATGCCGACCGGGGGCCCAGGGTGGGCGGCCGCAAGGACTTGGAGCGAAACCGACATCAGGACGGCAGCCGAGAGCATGGGAATGAAGGCTAGCACCGTACGGCACCGGGACAACCGGCCTTGACGAACTCCATACGGATGTCCCGGGAATTCTTGACGCGCCATTGATGCGTTGCTCATGCCACTCGGACCTACTACCTCCCGTCCCCGCATCCCGCTGGGGCAGGCGATCCCAAACGGGACCGCGATCAACGAGACCTGAACCGAGGAACGATGCCATGACCATGATTGCCTCCCTGCTCGCCGCGACAACCATCGCCGGCGCACCCACCGTCGACTTCCGTCTGACCGTGCTCCACACCAACGACACCGAGAGCAAGTTGCTGTACCCCTCGAGCTCGCAGCAGGCGTACGGCGGTGCTGCCCGTTTCAAGACCAAGGTCGACCAGCTCCGCGCAGCCGCGGATGCCGAGGGCGGCGTGGTGATGGTCAGCAGCGGCGACAACGTCCTCGCCGGTCCCGAGTGGAACGCGAGCCTGAGCCTGCCCGCCGGCAGCCGCTACTACGACGCCGTCGCCCTGGAGTCGATCGGCTACGACGCGATCTGCATCGGCAACCATGACTTCGACTTCGGTCCGGAGATCCTCGCCAACCTGATCAACGGCTTCACCGACGGCACCCCGTTCCTCTCGTCGAACCTCGACGTGTCGCCGGAGCCCTCGCTCGCTGCGTTGGCGACCGCCGGACGAATCCGCGCCAGCGTGACCTCGACGACCGACGGCCGCACCGTCGGCTTCGTGGGCGCAACGACCACCGACCTTCCCTTCATCTCGTCGCCCGGTGACGTGATCATCAATACCGACGTCACGGCCCGCATCCAGGCGCAGGTCGATGCACTGACCGCCAACGGCGTGAAGTACATCGTGGTCATGACCCACCTCCAGGGCATCAGCGCCGAGCGTCTGCTCGCGCAGTCGCTGCGCAACGTCGACGTGCTGGTCGCCGGCGGCGGCGATGAACTGCTGTGGAACCCCGGCCAGCTCCTGGTGCCGGATGACGCCACCGATGCCAACGCCGACGGCGTTCCCGACATCCGCTACGGCTCATACCCCATCTTCGAGACCGATGCCGATGGCAAGCAGCTCGCCATCATCACCACCCGTGGCGACTACCGCTACGTGGGCCGCCTCGCCGTCGACTTCGACGCCGACGGCAACGTGATCGCGATCGACCCCACCAGCGGCCCCGTCCGTGTGGCAAGCACCGCGCAGGCCGACGGCGTCATTGAGGACCCCGCGGTCAAGGCCGCCGTCACCGATCCCGTCGCAGCCTCCGTCGCGAGCCTCGCCGCGAACGTGATCGCCCAGTCGGCGGTTGCGCTCGATGGCCGCACCAGCGTGATCCGCACGAAGGAAACCAACGAAGGAAACCTGTGCGCCGACTCGTTGCTCTGGCAGGCCCAGCAGTTGGCCGTCCAGGAAGGTCTTCCGCTGCCGGTGATGAGCTTCCAGAACGGTGGCGGAATCCGCAACAACAGCATCCTCAATGCGGGCAACTTCACCGAACTGAACACCTTCCAGATCCTGCCGTTCTCCAACTTCGTCGCGATCGTGCCGAACGTCCCGATGGCGACGATCAAGGCCTTGCTCGAGAACGCCGTCAGCCGCGTGAGCCCATCTCCGGGCTTCCCTTCGAGCGGCAACGGTCGATTCGCCCAGATCGGCGGATTCAGCTTGACGTACTTCGTCGACACCATCCCCGGGCAGCGCGTCCGTGACGTGGTCCTCGACGACGGCACCGTGCTGTTCGACGAGGGCGTGGCCGTCAACCCGAAGGCAACGGTCGCGATCGCGACGATCGACTTCCTCTGCCGCGGTGGCGACGAGTATCCGCTCTCCGGCCTTGCGTTCGAGAACCTCGGCGTGTCGTACCAGCAGGCCCTCTACAACTACGTGACCCAGGGCCTCGGCGGCCAGATCACGGCTGCTGACTACCCCGCCGGTGGCGAGGGGCGCATCGTCCGCATTGACAGCCCCGCTGACTTCGACAACAACAGCATCATCAACGGTGCCGACCTCGTGGTGCTCCTGGGCCAGTGGGGCGGCGCAGGCAGCGCCGACCTGAACGGCAGCGGCACGGTCGATGGCGATGACTTCGCCATCTTCCTCGCCACCTGGACCGCGCCCGCAATTCCTGAGTGATCGAACACGGTCAGTCAGCTGACCTCCTGATCCCGCCCCCGCCGAGCCGTTCGGCGGGGGCGGTTTTCATGCAACACCGAGGTGACGCCTGCATTCCCAACGACCAGGACTTGCCCGGAGCATCCCGGATGCCATCAATACTGGTCCGACCATGCCCACGCCACCGACCAACCGCATGCTGGCCGGGGTCGCTGCCCTCTCGGCGGCGACCGTGGCGGTCGCGCAGGTCCCCTTCACCAGCGAGCACTCGGCGCGTGGCGTCATCTACAACATGACGCTCTCGCCGCCCTTCGACATGCCGCAGGAGGGCTACGGCATGGCGATCGCCGACCTCGATGGCGACGACGACCTTGACCTTGTCCTGACCGGCCGCGCGGACGGCCTGATCGGCATCTTCGAGAACACGGGCGCCGGCGCGTTCATCAACCGCAGTGCGGTCGCCGGTGCCGGCAACGCCCTGTCGGCCCAGGGCGTGAGCGCGTTCGACCATGATCGCGACGGCGACCTCGACCTCTTCATCGCGCAGCGGCATCATCCTTGCCGCTTCCTGCGCAACGACGGCAGCATGGCCTTCACCGACCGGTCGGCATCGAGCGGCCTGGGCTTCAGCGCCATGTGCACGGGCACGAGCGTCGCCGACATCGATGGCGACGGCTGGCTCGACCTGCATGTGTGCACGTACCAGGTGGGCACCGCGAATCGCCTCTACCGCAACCGCGGTGACGGGACCTTCGAGGATGTCGCGCCGTCGCTCGGCGTGGCGTCGCTCGGGCTCTCGTACCAGTCGACGTTCGCGGATGTCGACGCGGATGGCTGGCCCGACCTGGCCGTCAGCAACGACCGCGGCTTCGATCCCCAACGCGACGTCGACCGCTACGAGCGCCTGGCCGCGCAGCATGGGCTCCGGATCGTCGCCACCGCCGAGACGCACATCCACGCCGACTTCCTGAGCGGTTCACGCGAGCTGGCCGAGAAGGGCGCGCACGTCTACGTCAGCGACGAAGGCGACGCGGATTGGAAGTACCAGTGGCTGCAGTCCAGGACCGGGGGCGGCGCCTACGCACACACGCTGCTGAAGGATGGTGACAGCTTCATGGTCGGCAACATCCGGCTGACCGCCATGCACACGCCGGGGCACACACCCGAACACCTGTGCTACCTCGTCACGGACCTGGGCGGCGGTGCGACCGAACCGATGGGCGTAGCGTCGGGCGATTTCATGTTCGTGGGCGACCTGGGCCGGCCCGACCTGCTGGGCGCAGGCAAGCGCGATGAGTGCAAGGCGCTCATTCGCGAACTGATCCGTCAGCATCCCCAATTCCCCCGAAGCCGATCGCGCCCGCAAGGCGCTCCGGCATCAGGGCGGCTGACCCTCACCCCCCGCCACCCCGCCATCCGCGCAACGCCAGCCAGCTGTTGCCGAGCAGCAGGATGAAGGCCGGCAGCATGACGTGCCAGGGATCTTCGATCCGCACGCGCACGATGAGCGCAGCGATCATCAACGCACACAGGCCAGTTGCTGCCGCGCCCACCCACTGCGGCGTGGGGCCCAGCAGCAGCCCCAGCGCACCAACGATCTCGAGCACGGCCGTCAGCACCCGCAGCCTGGGCACGCCGTAACGCTCGAACTCGATCGCCATCGACGGCGACACCAGGCAATGCACCCCGTAGAAGAGGAACGCAGCGGCTGAAATCAGCCTCACGACGAGGAAGGGACTCATTGGTGCGTCTTTCTGGTTCGCGGCGGGCCGGCACAAGGCGAACCTGTACAGTAGGCAGCATGCCGACCTTCGACTTCGCTGCGCTGCTTCAGATCGTTCTTGCGCTCGGCCTGCTGAATGTCTGGCTGCTGCGCACCGGCAAGGCCACGGCCTACCGCGGCGGCGCGGCCAAGAACCTGAAGGACGAGTTCGCGACCTACGGCCTGCCGCCCTTCATGTACTTCCTCGTGGGCGGCCTGAAGATCGGTTGCGCGCTCGCGCTGCTCGCCGGCCTGTGGATCCCCGCGACCGTGGTGCCCGCTGCTGGCCTGCTCGCGGTGCTCATGCTCGGCGCGCTCCTGATGCACATCAAGGTCAAGGACCCCATCTCGAAGTCGATCCCCGCCGCCGCTATGCTGGCGATGACGACCACGCTCGCCCTGCTCAAGCTGGGTCAGTGATTCAAGCCAATCACACAGAAGGAATTCGAGTCGTGCAGAAGTCCACCCCGTGCCGTGATGCTCTGATCCTGCTTGCCGCGCTCGCCGCCCTGTCCACCCTCGGCGCGCACGCCGAGACGAGCCCAGCGAACATCCTGTTCGTCATCCTGGATGACGTGGGCGGCGACCAGCTCTCGATCACCAACCCATCGAATCCGGCGCTCGCTCGCATCCCCACGATCGAGGCGGTCGCATCGCAGGGCGTGAACTTCACCAACTGCTGGGCCATGCCCGAGTGCTCGCCGAGCCGCGTCAGTTTCTTCACCGGCCGCTTCCCCGCACGCACCGGCGTGGGATCGCCGCTGACCCAGACCACGCTCGCGCAGTCGCAGTGCTCGCCGTTCGAGGTCACCGCACCCAGGCTGCTCGCGCAGGCCGGCTACCGCAGCGCGCTCTTCGGCAAGTTCCACCTGGCGCAGAATGAAGAGAACCCCTACGGCATCGGCGCGCCGGCCTCGGTGGGATTCACCCACTTCAACGGCACGCTCCTGGGTGGGCCGCCGTTCATCGACGAGACCGTGGCCGGCCAGATCACCGACCCGGGCGCAGTGGCCTCGTGCGGGTATCCCGTCCTGGGCAACGCTCCCGCGATCTGCGCCTGCGCGTTCGAGGACGGCACCTGCGAGGAAAGCATCGATGCCGTGGAGTGCCTGACCGCCGGCGGCGTGCCGCTGACCGCGGCCGACGGCTCGCCGATCACGACCTGCGACGACGATGCGATCGCGCGCATCGATTGGTCCACGACCAGCGGCAACTACGCGTGGCCGCGCACCGTGAACGAAGGCGGCGCCGCGTTCCAGGAGATCCCCGCGCGCGTCTACGCCGACACGGACCAGGCCGAACTCGCCACGGCCTTCATCCTTGAGCATCAGGCCGCGGGCACGCCGTGGATGTGCTCGCTCTCCTTCACCGGCGACCACGATCCCTGGCAGCAGCCGCCGGCCGAACTGCTGCCCCCCGGCACGCAGTGGCCGCAGAACCTGCCGTATGCGTGCGACGTCGAGCCGGGCATCGACAGCGCCGGCCTGCAGCAGCGCCTGCTCTCGGACTGGACCATCGAATCGATGGATCGCCAGATCCGCCGCGTGCTCCTGTCCACCGGACTGGCTTCGATCGGTCCCAAGGGGCTCACGATCAACGCGCCGGACACGCTCATCGTGATCATCGGTGACAACGGATCGTTCCTGACCACGGTGAAGCCGCCCTTCAATCCCGTGCGTGCGAAGGCGACGGCGTACCAGACCGGGATCGTGGTGCCGCTGGTGATCGCCGGCGGGCCCGTGGTCGCGCCCGGCCGCGCCGTCGATGCGATGGTTAACGTGGTCGACCTCTTCGAACTCTGGGGCGAGGCCGCCGGGCTCGATGTGCGCGAGGCCATGCCCGGCACGCGCCAGCTCGATTCGTTCCCGATGATGCCCTACCTGCGCAATCCGGTGCAGGAGCCCTTGCGGCAGTTCAACTACTCCGAATACCGCGAGCCCTATCAGGCCGAACCGTGCTACCCGTGCCTGATCGCCTCGCCCGGCGGAGCCACCTGCACCGACACGATCCTGACGACCGAGCAGCTCTGCGAAAGCCAGGGCGGCGTGTGGTACGGACCCGGTGGCGTGGTCACGGGCGCGCCGCAGGACACCTGCTGCGAACTGTTCCAGGCGCTCGACGAGCCCGCTGGATTCGCCGTCGTCTACGGCACCCAGCAGGCGATCACCGACGGGCGATACAAGCTGATCGCCAACACGCTGGAATCGTGCTCGGTCTCGATCCCGGGCACGAGCGCGTACGAGTTCTACGACCTTTCACAGTGCCCGTTCGCCGGCGTGCTGTTCGGTCGCGGCATCGACAATCCGGGCGCCAACCTCCTCACCAGCGGCGCGCCGCTGAGCGCCGAGCAGATGGCGGCGTACACCAGCCTGATGGCTGCGCTCGATGCGCTCAACACCGACATGGCGCCGTGCCTAGGCGACGTCAATCTCAACGGTGCCGTGGGCGGTGCGGATCTTGCGGCGATGCTGTCCTTCTGGGGCGGGCCGAGCGTGGCGGACCTCAACAACGATGCGTTGACCGACGGCGCCGACCTGGCGATCCTGATCGGCGCGTGGGGGCCGTGCGGCCCGGATTGAGTGAGCGCGGCCGCCGTGCGCGCGGCCTTCGGCACGTGCACGCGCATAGGCTGCCGACATGATGACCTCCTGCCTCGTCGTGGCTCGACTTGCGCTCTCTGCCACGGCGGTCGTGACGGCCCACTCGCCCGCGGCGGCGCCACCGGTCTGCAAGGTCTTCATCCTGGCCGGCCAATCCAACATGGAAGGCCAGGGCGTGGTCGACCTGATGGACAAGGACCACAACGATGGCCGTGGCACGCTGACTGCGCTCGCCACGGATCCGCGCACCGCCGGGCTGATCGACGGACTGCGCAACGCCGACGGCTCCTGGCGCACGCGTGACGACGTCTTCGTGCGCTACACGCCCGAGGGGCGGCCCGCGAAGGTTGGGCCGCTTGCCTTCGGCTTCACGCCGTACCTCGACGCGCACCACTTCGGTCCCGAGATCGGCTTCGGCCAGGTCATGGGCGATGCGATGACCGAGTCGGTGCTGCTCATCAAGACGGCGTGGGGCGGCAAGAGCCTCTTCAAGGATTTCCGGCCGCCTTGCTCGGGCGGCGAGGTCGGCCCCTACTACACCCGCATGATCGACGACGTGCGCACGGCGCTGGCGAAGGTGCCGAGCGAGATTCCGGCGCTGGCCGGCCACGACCTGCAGGTGGCTGGCTTCGTCTGGTACCACGGCTGGAACGACGGATGCGAGCCTGATCGCGCGGTGCCGGAGTACGAGCGCAACCTGGTGAACCTTGTGGCCGATGTGCGCCGCGAGCTCAAGGCTCCCGAGCTGCCTGTGGTGATCGGCGAGATCACGGGCCCGTGGGTCGATGCCCCCGACGAATGGGGCACGCTGCGCCGTGCGCAGGCCGCCGCCGCAGCACGACCCGAAGTCCGCGGTGCAGGCCCGACGCCGCGCGCGTGCTTCGTGCCCACCGCCGCCTTCGTGCGCGATCCCGAGCAATCGCCCTGCCCCGGGCATGGCCACCATGAGTTCGCCAACGCCGAGACCTATCTGCGTGTGGGCAATGCCCTGGGCGAAGCCATGCGCTCGCTCGCCGTCGACGGCGCGCCCGCCTTCGTGCCCACGCTGCCGCCGGGGCCGGACCAGAAGCCGGTCAAGGGCGAGATGTCGGGCTACATGCTCGTGCCGCTCGAGCGCGTGCCGGAGCAGTTCAATGCGGGATTCTCGCTGTACGCCGCGGCCTGGCCGCTCGTCGAGCGCTACCCGGGCTCGAACTTCCAGACGGGCCTCTTCGGCACCTGGATGTTCGCGCAGTACGAGCGCGGCCCCAACGGCAAGCCCGATCCGAACGACAAGCCGGGGAAGATGTACTCCGACATCGAGGGCGGACTCGGGTGGTGGCGCGACACGCGCTTCGCCACGACCGTGCCCAAGTTCATCATGGGCGGCGTGGCGCCGGACTTTGCCGCGTGGGCCAATGGCCCCGGTGCCGGCAAGGGTCGCGACTGGTCGAAGCCGCTGGGCAAGTATGCCGTGGCGCAGCTGAGTCCGTGGGTCGTGTGGCCGCCCGATGGACTGAACCTGGCGCAAGGCACCTGCGGCGAGCTCTTCGGCTACGGGTACATCCCGCTGCCCTTGGTGCCCGCGGTCGCTGCATCGCCGACGCGGCCGGTCGCGATCGGCGACCAGTGCTGGACGCTCTTCGTGAACGCCGCGAACTTCAAGGGGCCGATCGCGTTCTTCACGCCGTACTTCTGGGCAGAGAACACGATCGCGCGGCCGGAACTGGCGGGCAAGCTGCTCGACACGCGCTCGAGCGATCCCAACAAGGCGATCCAGATGGAAACGCAGTGGGTGCCGGCGCAGTTGAGCGCGCCCACGAAGGACGGCGAGACCTACGCGCGCGTGGCGCCGACCTCGTTCCCGGTCGATGCGCAGGGCCGCACGGTGGTGTTGCACCGGCTCACCTGCTACACGCGTGCGGCGCTGCCCGATGCAGTGCGTGCGTGGTTTGCGGGCGGACCGGCGGCGAGCGGCGCGCTCGACCCGGCTGCGTCGCATGTGCAGCAGTTCAAGGATGGCGGCGGATCGACCTGGCGCATCTTCGGCGAGGGCACGGACAAGGACGAGCGGCGCGACATCGACTGGCGTGCGTTCGGCACGCCGACCGCGCACGACGAGATGACCTACGGCTATCGCTGGAACCCCGAGCTCGTAAAGCGCGTGGAGCGGGGCGCCGCGGGCCCCGGCGCGCGCATGCGGTTGCCTGAGTACTTCCGGCTCACGCCGCGCCAAGGCCACACGCCGCACTGGACCGCCGTGCGGGCCGGTGATGTGCCGGCATCGACCGGCCTGTCGGCGCTGACGTTCACGACGCCGCGCGAGCGTGGCGAGGGTGCGTACACCACGCCCGATGCGACCGACAGCCCGTTCCGCGCACCGGGCCCGGTCGCGGGTCCGTTCACGACCATGCTCGGCGACGGCAGCACCGTCACCTACAGCTGGTACCGCTTCAAGGACCAACCCTCGATGCTCGCCGCGGGCCTGACCGACGCCGAGCGCGACGAGGCCCAACGCCGCGTGGAGCTGATCCACCGCGCCTGGACGAAGGAGCGCGAGTACCTCGCGCCGCCGACGACCGGCTCGCTGGCGTCGATCGACCCCGCGCTGCTGGTGACGCCGCCGGCGGGGTTCGAGATCGGCTACGTGCCGATCGCGACGCGGCAGGAGCGTGTGCCGACGCGGCGCGGGAAGCGGTAGGCGGGCCGTCAGCAGCGCTGACTGATTCGAGGGGTCACTTGCCCGCTGGGGATCCGACGAGGGTCTCGGCGAACGCCTGACCGATGGGTGCGATGATCTTCGCCGCGCCGAGGTAGTGGTAGCCGCCGTTGGACACTCCCACGTTCAGCCGCCGCAGTTCGTCCGGCGTGAACTCCCGCTCGAGGGCCTTCTCGCGGGCCGCTTCCTTCTCCGGCTCGGTGGGGGTCGGCTTCGCCTTCCGGAACGCCTGTTCCAGCGTGTCGTCGAGCCGCTCCTTCCGCTCGACCAGCGCCTCCAGGTCGTCATCCCAGAACCGGGCCGTCTCGACGGCGAACACGTTTCCCTTGAACTCGTCAAGCGTGGTCGGCTGCCGCTGGGACGCGCGGAAGTTCATCATCGGCGCCTTCGTGTCGCCCTTGAGGCCGTCGATCCCCATGACGCCGATGACGAAGGGCAGCTTCGGGGCGGAGAGGTCGCTTCGAACATCCCGAATGAAGTGGCCGAGCAACTCGGCGTACAGGTCATACCCACCGACCTGGTCCTGCCGTGGGTACACGCCGCCGTCGACATAGTCGTTGAACCCCTGGAACCAGACGAACCCCGCCAACTCGTAGCCTTGCGCCTGGTCGTAGTCGGGCACCACGCGCTTGATGTCCTTCAGCACCTTGCGCACGTGCTCGATCATCTCGCGGTAGTACACGCCGGTGGCGGCTCTCTTCTCGGCCCAGAACGCGGGCCGATCCTCGGCCTTCGGAATGCCGTGAGCACCCTGGGGATGTTCGTCCCACAGCGCTTGGGTTTCCTTGGCCTGGACGAAGGGGCCCGCGCTCGGCGATCGGAAGTCGGTGTGCAGGCTCCGCCCGCCCCACGAGGTCTTGATGATCAGCACCGGCTCGTTCAGCTGCTTCTGCATCGTGAGACCGAAGGTGAATTCCGGCCCGATGGTGTCCATGCCCCCCGCGCCGAATCCGGCGGTCAGCTTGCCGTTCTGTTCACGCAGGTCGTCGTAGGCGTTGCCGAGGCACCCGACCGACGAGATCCACACCCGATCGCACACGCGGGGCGTGCCGTCGGGGCCGCGCATCTCCTTCAACAGCGCGGCCGTCTTTGGGTCATCGGCGAGGGAGTCGAAGGTCGAGATGTTCGCATGCCCCTGCATGTTCGACTGCCCGGCGAGGATGAACACCTTCAGCGGAGCCTTCGTGGGGCCGGTCGTGGTCGCTCGTGCCCCCTGCTTCATGCCGAGGCTGATGAGCACCGGCGTCTGGGTGGACGCTTCGATGGCGCGAATCGTGTCCCGGACGCACGCAACCTTCCGCTTCCTCAGGTCTTCGGGGAAGTCCCGCTCGTCATGTTCGAAGTAGTCCGCGATCGCCGTCAGCTGCGGAATGACCGCCTTGGCGTGGGTGCCGTAGCTGAGCAGGACCTTCATGAGTTCAGGCGTCCGCTCCTGACTGTCCCACCCATTCTGGTGACGGGTGTAGTCGACACACGCCTCGATCCCCTCTTCGATGTGGTGCTTCGCGAACAGGCGAAGCCCCTCGATGCGAACCGAGTCAGCGAACATCTCCCCGCTCGGGGCCGGCTCGACGATCGCCCGATGGATCGCCGGCAGCAACGGCTCGATTTCCTTGGCGGAGAGAATCCGGTAGACCGAAGCGAGACTGCCCCGCGCCCGCCCGTCCTCGTTCTTCAGCCCGGCCCGCACCGCCGCGTACAGAGCCTCGCGGTCAACGCCATCGATCGACTGGCTGAGCAAGCCCTCGCCATCGAACAGTGCGAAGGTGAGATACCGCTGCTGCATGCCACGGGGGTCGTTGACCTTGTCCACCTCGGCCATGAGTTCGAGCAACTTCGGGACCGCAGACGCGGAGGCGGGCCCGATCCGGGCCAGGGCATCCGCCGCCTTGATGCGGAGCCAGAGGTCCTTCTCGGTCAGGCAGTGCCGAAGCGCTTCGACGGCCGGAGTGGCCCGCCGGCCGAGAGCCCCCAACGCCTGACACGCACCGTAGCGAGCCTCAAGTTCGCGAGCGTCGAGCAGCTCCACGATGGCCGGAAGCAGGACCACATCCCGGCGGGCCAGCGCCATCGCCGCCCGCTCGCGAACGACCGGCGACCAACTGCCGAGGCGCTCGATGAGTTGATCGCCACTGAGTGCGTCGTACGCGCTGGTGCGGTCCTTGTTGTCCCACCCCCGACCATCGGCGATCAGGGACTTCGCCGCCGCCGCGTTGGGTGACTTGACCACGCTCAGCCCGCTGCCCGTGAGCCGGATCTTCTTGAGCGGCATCGCGTAGGCCAGCAGGTAGGTGCCGGTCGCATCCCAACCCTGATAGCTGTCGCCGTCACGCTCCGGCGGACCTTGATGCGGGTAGCTGCCATCCCAGCGGCGAGCCAGGTCGAAGGACCAGCAGCCAAACTCATTCATCCAGGCCCCGGTCGCGCGCGGACCGGAGAGAGCGACCCCAGGCATCGCCCACAGCATGTTGAAGTAGTTGCCGGTGTGCCCGCAGTCGCGCTCCGCTCCATGCGAGGCAACACTCATCCGCGAGAAGAACTCGGCCGCCTCCTTCTCGCCCAGTGCGTTGAACAGGACCGCCGCCATCCCGCACTTCCCGTTGTCGTCGTGCGTCTCGATCCACGGGTGGTGGTCACCGTAAGGGACAGCACCCTTGCCCGCGTAGAACCGCACCAGCTTGGCGCTCCGTTCGATGGCGGCGGCCACTTCGGGATCCTTGACGCCCGCTTCCCGAGCGAGCACCAGACCGATGGTCAGCACCAGCCCGGGCGAGTTCATCATGCCGTACCCACCGAGGCGTCCGTCGGGGATGGCAAACCCGTGGCCCCACGATCCGACCGCACTCTGCCCCACGGCGGTTTCCATCGCGAGCCGCCTGAGGCCCGGCAGCACCGACTGGTCGCCCGACGCCAGCGCGTACTCGGCGACGAACAGCATGCAGTAGCCGTAGTACCAGCTCTGCATCCCATGGTCTGCATAGTTGGCTGCCCACTGGGCTTCTCGCTTCACAAGCGGGAGGTACTCGGCATTCCCGCTTGCCAGCATCGCGAGCGCGTTCAGCGACCGCGGAATGGCGTCCATCCCGGTGTAGTTCGGCTGCGCCATCCTAGCGGCGAGCGCCTTGCATCCGTCTTCGAGAAGGCGCTTGGACTTCCGGCACCCGAAGGGGGCTGTCGCGGCGTAGTCCCCCAGCACCGCAAGCGGGATCGTCACCTTTGCCGTCTTGCCCGCCCGCCATCGAGTGAGGGTGAGTCTTCCCCTGCCGGCCTTTGATTCAGCGGTTGAGATCGCCTTGCCCAGTTCGGTGCGCGGGTCGAAGCTGAAGGCCTTGCCGGCGACACCGAGGATCACATCGCCAGCCGCGATCACGCCCTCGGCGGGGGAACCTCCATCCACACTGGTGATGAGGATCTGGCGGGCGTCGGTCGTCACCAGGTCGTCGCTGTGGATCCAGCCGCGCAACCCCGTCGGGCCGAGGTTCCACTCGTGCTTTGCATCCTTCGGGATGGTCCCGCCCGTGGTGAAGTCCGGAGCGGGCTTCGCATCCTGCGCAGCGGCGGTCGCGGAGTGCGCGAAGAGCGCCGCAAGCAGGAGGCTGCAGAGTCGAAGGGCTGAAGTCCTGATCGTGGTCATCGGTTGGTCCTCATGCGCGGAAGTGGCTTGGTGGTGGTTCCCACGACCACCGAGGGTATCCGTCAGCGATAGGCGCCGCGGAATCCGTGGCGGTGCCGCCGCCCGCACGCCTGATCACCGAAATGGAGTGCGGCGGCGTGACGGGCGTCCCGAATCGTGCCGAATTGTGTTTCGTTTGTTTCGTTTGATCCGGCGCGACCGTACCATGTCCATCATGCCCCGACAGCCCAACCAACCTCAGCGCCCTCGCGCTGCCGATCGCCGGGCGGCTGCAGCCTGCGCCCGGGCGCTCGCGGCAGGCCGAACGAAGCGAAACGCCCGGGCCGTCATCCGGGTGCCTGGGGTGGGCGATGTCCCGCTCCCCTCGCCCGCCATCCCGCTGGTGGTCGAACTTCTCGAACGAATCGCCTCGGGCGAACCCACCGCGATCTTCGGTGCTCGGCAGGACATGACCACGCAACAGGTTGCGGATCTCCTGGGCGTTTCCCGCCCATTCGTGGTCCAGTTGATCGATGCGGGGCAGTTGCCGGCCCATCGGGTCGGAACGCACCGGCGCATCCGGGCCGCCGATGCGCTCCGATACCGCGATCAGCAGCGGCGACGCGCCAACCGCGCACTTGACGAGCTCGCCGAACTTGATCGGTCCATGGGATTCCTCTGATCCGGCGGCACACGGGTGATCGGTCCAGGCCCGGGATTCCGTTCTCCCGGGAACGAACCTCATCCCTCCATGCCCTTCGGGGCTCGGAGAACGACCGCCCCCGCCGTCAACGCACACACTGACGGCGGGGGTTTTTCATGGTCGACCGTCGGCCCTCGGCCGGACGCACGGAAAAATCGTCAGGCCATGATCGATCCCGCCGGGGGATGGCGTTTCTCCCTGTGGAACGAGGCTGGCACGCTTAGGGACTCGCGGCCAGGTTCGGACCGATCGCCTCAGTGCATAAGGAACGCTGAGGCAACGGATCGCGGCCAGTGGGGACTGCTCCACGATCCGGCGAGGCGCGCGGCGGACGGGACCCGCCAAGCACCTGACAACACGAGCCGCCTCCCACGAGGCACTCGACCGCCCCCGTCTCTGGCGTCCGCGCCACTGACGGGGGCGGTGTCATGATGAAAGCATCGGTGCGACGGACCGCCCGGTCACGCGATCACGCCGTCCACCACGCGGCCGGCGATGTCGGTGAGCCGGTAGTGGCGACCCTGGTGGAACCAGGTCAACCGCTCGTGATCGACGCCGAGCAGCCGCAGCATCGTGGCATGCAGGTCATGCACATGCACGGGATCCCGCTCGATGTTGTAGCCGAACTCGTCGGTCGCCCCGTGCACATGGCCGGCCTTCACGCCGCCCCCTGCCATCCAGACGCTGAAGCACCGTGGATGGTGGTCGCGACCGTAGGTGTCGGTGGTCATCGGCCCCTGGCAATAGACGGTCCGGCCGAACTCGCCGCCCCACACGACCAGCGTGTCCTCGAGCAGGCCCCGTCGCTTGAGGTCCTGCACGAGCGCGGCGCTGGCCTGGTCGGTCTGCCGGCACTGGTGCGTGATGCCGCCGGGCAGGCCGCCGTGCTGATCCCAGCCCTGATGGAACAGCTGCACGAAGCGCACGCCGCGCTCGACCAGGCGACGCGCCAGCAGGCAGTTGGCCGCGAAGGTCCCCGGCTCGCGCGAACCCGGCCCGTAGAGCTCGAAGGTCTCGTCGCGCTCACCCGAGACATCGGTCGCCTCGGGAACCGAGAGCTGCATGCGGAACGCCATCTCCGCCTGCGCGACGCGGGCATCGATCTCGCGGTCGCCTTCGCGAGCGCTGGCCGATCGCGCCATGCGCGCGAGTGCATCCAGCATCGCCCGCCGCGCATGCGGCGAGACGCCCTCGGGATTCGACAGGGCCAGCACGGGTTCGCGGCCGGAGCGGAACTGCACGCCCTGGTGCTCGCTGGGCAGGAACCCGCTGCCCCACAGGCGTGCATAGAGCGGCTGGTCGCGCGCGGCATCCTTGGAGACGAGCACGATGAACGACGGCAGGTCCCGGTTGAGGCTGCCGAGGCCGTAGCTCATCCAGGCACCCATCGACGGACGCCCGGCGATCTGATGCCCCGAGCAGAAGAAGGTGATCGCGGGATCGTGGTTGATCGCCTCGGTGTGCATCGAGCGGATGATGCAGAGGTCATCCACGACCCGCGCCGTATGCGGGAGCAGGTCGGCGAGCTCGATCCCGGAGCAGCCATGGCGTGCCGAGCCGCAGAACGCCGCAGCCACGGGCAGCGAACCCTGGTTGCCGCTCATGCCCGTGAGGCGCTGGCCACGACGCACGCTGTCGGGCAGTGCGGTGCCGTGATGGGCGCGAAGCCCCGGCTTGGGATCCAGCGTCTCGAAGGGTGACGGACCACCGGACTGGAAGAGGTAGATGACGCGCTTGGCCCGCGGCGCGAACTGCGGCGGTGCGGGCTGCTGGGCGGTGGGCGCGGCCTGAACGAGGTCGCCCAGCGCCATTGCGCCGAGACCGAGCGCCGACGCACCCAGGAAATGCCGCCTCGAGGGGCGCATCAACTCGTCGTAGGTCGGTGGCGCGGGATCAGGCATGGTCATCGGCTCATGATGAAGGCATCGCTGGCCAGGATCGTGCTGCACGCCAGCACCAGCGCCGCCCGGGATGGATCGGCCTCGCCGCAGAGTGCGCGGGCCTGGTCCTCGGTGATCGCATCGGCTTGCGTGCGGACGAGTGCAAGCAGCGCCTCGCGCTCCTCGGCATCCGGGCTGCGGGAGCACGCCAGGCGGAAGGCGCGATCGATGCGGGCCGGCGCATCGGCACCATCGGCCCAAGCGCGGGCGGCAAGGGTCTGCGCGCACTCGACGAAGATCGGGTCGTTCAGGATCGCGAGCGCCTGCATCGGCGTGGTCGTGGCGCCCCGGCGCGCCTGGCACGCTTCGCGCGAGCCGGCGTCGAAGGTGAGCATCGTCGGCGGCGGCACGGTGCGCTTGCGGAAGGTGTAGAGGCTGCGTCGGTGCGCGGCGGCGCCGGTGTCGGGGGCGCCGATGCCGCCCTGCCCCGCATCCTCGGCCAGCCCGGGCTGCTGCCACGGCCGCACGCTCGGGCCGCCGAAGGACTCGGCCAGAAGGCCTGCGGCATGCATCGCCTGGTCGCGGATCTCTTCCGCGGTCAGGCGCACCGCGGGCCCGCGCGCGTAGAGCGCATTGCCCGGATCGCGCAGGCCCGACTCGCCGATGGCCGAGCTCGACTGGCGGAAGGTCGCCGAGAGCACGAGCCTGCGCAGCATCGCCTTGCGGTCCCAGGCCTGCGGGCCATGCACGAAATCATGCGCGAGCAGGTCGAGCACATCCTGGTGCACGGGGACGGCACCCTGCGCGCCGAAGTTCTCCATCGTCTCGACGAGGCCGCGACCGAACACCTGCGCCCACAGCCGGTTCACTTCGACGCGGGCCGTCAGCGGATGACGGGGATCGACGAGCCATCGTGCCAGCTCGCGGCGCGAGGTCGCTGCCGAGCGCTCCATCGGCAGCACGGCATCGATCGCGCCGGGGAGCACCTCGCGCGATCGATCGGGCTGGTCGTACGCACCACGCTGCAGGACATGCGTGGGCGGCGCGAAGGGCGAATCCTGCATGCACATCAGGGCCGGCACGCCATCGAGGTGGGCCGCCAGCTCGACCAAGCTGGATCGCAGGGCATCGAGCTCACGCTCGGTGGACCTGGCGGCGTGGTGCTCACGACGCTCCGCCTCGGTCGGGATTCGACCGCTGGCGATCGCCCGCTCTGCGCGCGTCAGGCAGCGGCGCCAGACGCGCAGGTCATCCACCATGCCGCCACGAAGTCCGGCATCGCGCGAGCGCGATCCCAGTTCGAGTGCCGCGCCCGCGATCGGGCCGTCGAGGCCGTCTCGGACGACGCGCGTGGACAGTGGCTCGCCGTCGATCCAGAGCGAGAGCCCATCGGCGCGGCTCAGGCCGTCGTAGGTCGCGATGACCTGCATCCACGATCCAGTGGGCAACGGCGCGATCGATTCGATGCTCGCGGCGCTGCCCGGCCACAGGTGCATGATGCTCCACCGCAACCGACCATCGCTGAGCAGGAGTTCGACACCCGAGCCATCGGCTTCGCTGGAGTAGAAGCCCGACGAGTGCAGGACCGCGGCCCGCTGGTTCTGCTCGCCGAGCCGCAGCCAGAAGGAGACGCTGACGGGGCTGTGCCGGGACAGGCCGCCGGTCCCCGTCAGCGAGAGCCCACCATCGCCATCGAAGGCGATCGCGTCGCCGATGCGCCCGGGCACGGTCGTCACCGTGCCGAGTTGGTCGCCACGATGACGATCGGTCGTTGCCGGTGCAGCAGGATCGAGCGCGCTCGGCGATGCACCGCCCTCGAGCCGGTCGAGCGGCCAGTGGCCGTCAGGCGGCGGCAGATCGATGGCGACGGCTTGCTCGGGCGGCGCGGGCAGCCGCGCTGCACCGGCCGACACGGCGTCATGCCACGCGCGTCGGGCGGTGTCGACCTTGGCCTGCAGTTCCCGCTCGCGCGTGCGCTGGTCAGGCGTGGCCAGGCGGACCGTCGGCGGCGGCGCCCAGCCACCATGCGCGAACGACTTCATGCCGTTCTCGTCGACGCGGCCGAACATCGCCGCAAGGCCGTAGAACGCCTCGGTCGGGATGGGGTCGTACTTGTGGTCGTGGCACCGTGCGCACTCGAGCGTCAGGCCGAGGAACGCCGTGCCGAAGGTGCTCACCCGGTCCGCGATGCCCTCCTGCCGGAACTCCTCGGCGATCGAGCCGCCCTCCTCCGTCATGCGGTGCAGGCGATGGAACGCGGTCGCCGTGCGCGATTCCGTGGTGGGTGCCTCGACCAGGTCGCCCGCAACGATGTGCGTGACGAATCGGTCATAGGGCTCGTTGCGATCGAGCGACTGCAGCAGCCAATCGCGCCACGGCCAGGTGAATGCAGGCCCATCGGTCTGGTACCCGTAGGTGTCCGCGTACCTGGCCAGGTCCAGCCACGCGGTCGCCATGTGCTCGGCGGCGCGACGGCTGCCGAGCATCGCATCGATGCGCCGCTCGTAGGCGCCGGGCGCCCGATCCGCCACGAAGGCGTCGACCTCCTCCGGTGTCGGCGCGAGCCCGGTCAAGGCGAGCGATGCCCGACGCACCAGCGTGGCGCGATCGGCGTGCAGCGAAGGCTCCAGTCCTGCCTGCTCGAACCGAGCCTGGATCAGCCGATCGACGGGATCACGCACCCAGGACGGATCGCGGACCGCCGGCGCAGGCGCCGGTCCGGGCGCGACGAACGCCCAGTGCGGCGCGTAGGGCGCGCCTTCCTCGACCCATCGCTCGAGCAGGTGGATCTGGCCCTCCTGCAGCGGTCGCTTGAGCTCCGGAGGCGGCATGATCCGATCCGGATCGTGTTCGCGCAGGCGCTCGAGCAAGGCACTGCGGGCTCGATCGCCCGGCACGATCGCGGCGCGACCACCACCGAGTGCGGCGAGGGCACCATCGCGCGTGTCCAGCCGAAGGCCCGCCTTGCGTGCGGCGCTGTCGGGCCCATGGCAGGCGAAGCAACGGTCCGCAAGGATCGGGCGGATGTCGCGCGTGAAGTCGATGCTGCCGGGTGCGCCGATGGTGACACTCGGGGGCGCGACACCAAGGATCAGCGCGGCAAGCAGCACGCGGTGAGTCTACGGCCCTGGTGCGCTGGTTCATCACTCGGAGGGGCGTACGATGGTCGAGTGTCCACCGTCGTCCCCATCGCCCAGATCAATGACTTGCTGGCCAAGCGCGCCTTCGGCCAGGCGATTCCACTGGCCGAGGCCGCGACGAAGGCCGCGCCGCGGAACGCGGCGGCCTGGTTTGCGCTTGCGCGCGGCACCTTCGGCTTGGGGCGGTGCGCGACGGCGGATCTGGCGATCGACAAGGCCATGAAGCTCGGCGCGGGCGGCCCCGATGTCGACTTCCTGCGCGCGCTGATCGACCACCGGCTCGGGCGCAGCGAACGTGCGCTTGGAAGACTGCGCGCGCTGGTCGAGGCCGGCGGACCGCATGCGGTGCAGGCATCGTTCGCGCTGGCGGAGGTGCTCCACCGGTCCGGGCGCGCCGACGAGCTCGCTGCCTTCGTGGCTGCCGGCGGCGCCTGGCTCAACGACCCACGCTCCGTGCTCGCGCGTGCCCGCGTGATCAAGGCGACCGACGCCGCACGCGCGATGGACCTGCTCGAGGAGAACGCGCGCAGTGCTGCGCCCCCACTGGAACGGCGCGTGTCGGGCTTCGAGGCCGTGCGCATGCTCGATGCCGCGGGCCAGTATCGCCGCGCGTTCGACCTGGCCACGCACCTGCATTCGACGACGGGGACGGGCTTCGACCTCGAGGGCCTGTTGTCCGATGCTCGCGCGCAGGTTGCGCTGCTCAAGGGCCCCGCCGGCTGGTGTGCGCCGATCGCGCCTTCGGTGCGCGGCGTGGCCATGGTCGTGGGCATGCCCCGCAGCGGGACGACGCTCTTGGAGCAGATGCTCGACCGGCACCACGCGGTTGGTGGGATCGGTGAGTTCGAGGGGCTGCTGGCACTCGGTCACGGCATCGCGGGCGAAGGACTGTGGCCGGATCGCATCGCATCGCTCACGCCAGCGAAGGCGCGCGAACTGCAACGCGACTACCTGCAGGGTGCGGCATCGCTGCGACGCCCGGGTGCGAAGGTCAGCTTCGACAAGACGCTGCACGCCTGGCGCTGGCTGCCGGCGATCGCGGCGGTGCTGCCGGGCGCCGTCTGCCTGCGCATCGAGCGCGATCCGCGCGACACGGCGACCAGCCTGTTCCTCTCGAACTTCCATCCGCAGGCCTTCGGATGGACCGGCTCGCTCGAGTCGATCCGCCAGGTGATCGCCGCCGAACGCGAGCTGGCACCCCTGGCCCTGCGCACCCTCGGCATCCCGCACGAGGACATCCGCTACGAAGAAATGGTCGAGGATCCACGCGGCCACATGGAGCGCGTGCTCGCGCGGCTCGGGCTGCCGATGGATGAGCGTGTGCTTGCGCCGCAGGAAAACGCGCGCACCGTGCTCACCCTCAGCCACGAGCAGGTGCGCAAGTCGATCAACCGGAGCTCGATCGGACGTTGGCGCAACTACGAGTTCGCGTTCGGGCCCGAGTGGGCGTGACATGGGGCATCTTGCGATGCATGCCCTGCCCCGCGCGCTGCGCTTCGCTGCTGCGCTGACCGCGCTCGTGCTGGGCTCATGCACTGATCGCACCACCCCACCCAAGGACATGGCTTGGATCCCCGGCAGCGAGTTCACCATGGGGAGCGATGCTCCGGACGCGCGACCCGACGAGCGGCCTGCGCACCGCGTGCGCGTGAACGGCTTCTGGATCGATCGGCACGAGGTGACCAACGATGAGTTCGCGGCCTTCGTCGCGGCGACGGGCTACGTCACGGTGGCGGAGCGCTCGGTTGATTGGGAACTGCTGAAACTGCAGGTTCCTCCCGGCACGCCGAAGCCCGCGGACGAGATGCTGCAGCCGGGGTCGCTGGTCTTCACCCCGACCACCGGCGCGGTGCGTACGGATGACGCAAGCCAGTGGTGGCGTTGGGTGAGCGGCGCGGACTGGCGCCACCCCGAAGGACCTGGCTCCTCGATCGAGGGCAAGGGCAATCACCCTGTGGTGCAAGTCGCGTTCGAGGATGCGCAGGCCTACGCCGCCTGGGCCGGCAAGCGCCTGCCCACGGAAGCCGAGTGGGAATACGCCGCGCGGGGTGGGCTTGAAGGAGCAACCTTCGTATGGGGCGAAGCGCCGCTCGATGCAACACGATGCAACGTCTGGCAGGGCGAGTTCCCCCACCTCAACACGCTCGAGGATGGCTTCGTGACGACCGCGCCGGTGGGCTCGTTCCCCGCGAACGGTTACGGCCTGGTCGACATGGCCGGCAACGTGTGGGAGTGGTGCAGCGACCAGTACTCCCCTTCTGCCTACGCCGACCGCGTGCTTGCGGCCGGTGGCTCTCGCGAGATCGCGTGCCCGAGCGGCCCGAGCAGCACGCGCGATCCACGCAATCCCTACTCAAGCGAGAGCCGCGTGCACCGTGGTGGTTCGTTCCTCTGCAATCCGTCGTACTGCTCGAGCTACAGACCGAGCGCACGGATGGCCTGCACCGCCGACTCGTCGCTGCAGCATCTGGGGTTCCGCTGCGTAAAGGATGGGTCGGCACCGTAAAGTCAGGTCGTCGTGTCGACGCTGGATCGGTCTCGACACCCGTACACTCGCGCCATGCTTCAACGCCTTGGCATCGTTGCTTGCACGGTCGCCCTCGCCGCGGGCTGCGAACGCCCGAACCGCATCGCGGTGATCTTCGACGAAACAGGCTCGCAAGCCGCGCTCGGCACGCCCGCGTGGAAGGGCGCGCAACTTGCGCTGCAGGCGCCACCGCCGGCCTGGCTCCTGGAACAGGACATCGCATGGGCGCCGGACGATCCCGCCAGCCGCAGCATCGGCTCGGACTGGGCCACCGCCAGCAACCATGGCGCTGCCCGCGTCTTCGAACGCTGGCAGTCCGCGCAGGTCGATCGCGGCGACTCGCGCTCGAGCCCCTCGACAGCAGCGGTCGTCAGTGAACGACTGCGTCGCGAGGGAGCATCCATCGGACTCGGCTTCACCGACTCGGACATCGCCGCCGCGGGCATGCGCGCCTTCCTGTCGGCAAACGCCAAGGATCCGCAGTACGCCGCGCCGTTCGTCGTGGTGGGCGCGACCGATCCACGCCTGCCGGAGCTCGGGCACTGGCCGGCAAGCACGTTCCTCGCCTGCTTCACCGACGATGCACAAGCCGTCGCGGCGGCGCAGTACATGGTCGAGCGCTGGGGCAAGCGTGTGGTGGTGGTGATCGACCCGCAGTACGACTACACGCGCACCTTGGCGGGCTTCGTCGAGAAGGCGGTACCGGCGTTTGGCGGCACCGTCACGCTGTCCGTCAGCGCTCGATCCACGCAGCTCAAGCAGCAACTCGAGGCGGCGGGCGCCAAGGGTGCCGACGCGGTGTTTCTGGCGCTTGAGCCAGACCTGGTCCCGACGGTGCTGCCGATCGTGCGTGCCGCCCTGCCGGGCGTGCGGTGCATGGGCGGTGACGGGCTCGATTTCACCGGCATGGACACCCTGCTCGACGGCGCGACCGACGGCGTGGCGTTCTGTGCGCACGCCTGGTTCGGCGAAGGCGCGACCGAAGCGGCGCATCGATTCGCCCAGGACTACACGGCCGCCTTCGGCGAAGCCCCCACGGGCTTCTCGGCGCTGGGCTACGACGCGGCGATGCTCGTGAAGTTCGCGCACGCGCGCGCACCCAAGACGTGGAACCTTCGCGCGCCGGGCTGCCCCGCCACGATAACGGCGGAACTCGCTTCGATCCGTGGCTACCCCGGCGTCAGCGGCACGATCTCGTATGCGAATGGCCCGATCCCCGAGAAGGATGTGTGGATCGTCGAACTGCGCAAGGGTCAGAGGGCGCTCGGCGCGGTGATCCGCCCGGATCGCCGCCTCGCGCGTTGAGCGAGTTCACCAGTCCGCCGCGATGCGCCGCTTCACGACTCGGTGCCGCGCGCCGGCCTGCATCGCGTACAGCCGGAATCCACGCACGGTTCGACGTGGGCCGTCGCCGTACCCGGCAAGAGCGACTCGAGTTCGTCTTCGGCACGCTTGGCGATCGAGTGCGCCGTGGCGATGTCCAGCGTCGCCGGAAGCTGCACGTGGAAGTCGATCCAGTGTTCCCGGCCGACGTGCCGATGGCGGATCTTGTGGAAGGAGCAGAGCCGCTCGGCTCCTGCCGATGCCTGCGTGCGTCGCGTGAGCACGTCGTGGATCACGCGGGCGTCAGACGCATCGCTTTCATCAAGAAGCAGGCCCATCGCCTCGCGGACGAGCCGAATCCCGGCCACGAGCGCACCGATGCCCAGGGCGATCGCACCGATCGCATCCCAGACGGGCTGCCCTGTCCACGCCACGAGCAGCAGTGCGACGATGCCGATCAACGTCGACCCCGCATCCGTCAGCAGGTGCACCCCGCCGGCACGCAATACGATCGATCCGTGGCGTGCACCATGCCGCATCAACCAGAGGCCCATCAGGGCGTTGGCCACCGCCGTCCCACCGGCGAGCCAGAGGCCGCGACCGATCATGCCAGTCTCCAGCGTGGGCACGAACAGTCCCTCGACCCCTCGGATCGCGATCGCGGCGGCGGCCAGCACGACCATGCCGCCCTCGAAGGCAGCCGTCACGAACTCGATCCGGCCGTGGCCATACGGGTGCGTCTCGTCAGCGGGCCGTGCGGCCCACGCCAGGCTGCCCAGCGCCATGCCCCCTGCGATCACGTTCACGATGCTCTCGACTGCGTCCGACCAGAGCGCGGTCGATCGCGTGAACCACCAGGCTGCGGCCTTCACCGCAAGCACCGCCACGGCGAGCGCAAGCGTCCACGCCGCGAGGTTTCGCTCGCGACGGCGCTGGTCCACGGTGCCGGCATCGACTCGGTGCATCGAGGCGGGTTGTACCGCGGATCCGCTCCACGGTCGACGGATGGCATCATGGATTGCCTGCCATCTAGACTCCGGTGGTGATCGCTTCCGATCGACGATGCTCACTGAGCTGGCCCCAAATCGCCCCACGTTGTGTGGCCATGAAGGGCCGCTGCGCATGAGCAAGCGCCCCACCACGAAGCGTCGGCTCCCTGCCGCTAGGGCGGGCGCACCGATCAAGCTCTTGAGCGGCGGCAACCCGCAGATCGCCAAGGCCGACGGTCATGCGCCGGTGCTTGCGTACATCGCCGCGATGCCGGAGTGGAAGCGCGCCGTCGGCGAGCGGATCGATCAACTCATCGCCGACGAGTTGCCCGAGGTCGAGCGCGCGGTGAAGTGGAACTCGCCCCTCTGGGGCTGCCCGGGCCGGGGCTGGTTCCTCGGGCTGCACTGCTTCAAGGCGTACATCAAGCTCGCGTTCTTCAAGGGTGCCTCCCTCAAGCCGCCGCCGCCGGTCGCGGCGGCTGATCCCGACACCCGGTACCTGCACCTGCACTCGATGGATGATCTCGACGAGGCCATGTTGCGCGGATGGATCCGCCAGGCGCGGAGGCTCGAGGGCTGGCACTCATCGAAGCCCAAAAGACGATCATGATCACGTCAAGGCACCATCGATGACCCCACGATCTCCCATCGTCGGCGCGGTTGAACTGGGCGGCACGAAGATCATCGCAGCGATCGGCTCCGGCCCCGGTGCAGGCATCCTGGCGCGCGAGCGATTCACCACGGGAGATGACCCAGCGCAGGTGCTCGCGAAGGTCACCTCGTGGATGCATTCCGAGGCGAATCGCGTGGGCCCAATCACGGCGATCGGTATCGCCTCGTTTGGACCGCTCGACCTGGATCCAGCCTCGCCGACCCACGGATGCATCACGACGACGCCCAAGCGAGGTTGGGCCCGCACCGACCTGCTGGCTCCATTCCGCAAGGCGTTCCCGTCACTGCCGATCGCTCTTGATACCGACGTCAACGGTGCTGCGGTCGGCGAGGGTCGCTGGGGTGCGGCACAGGGCCTCGAAGACTTCATCTACGTCACGGTGGGGACCGGCATCGGCGGCGGAGCCATCGTGCGCGGCAAGCCGGTGCATGGGCTCGTGCATCCGGAGATGGGGCACATTCCCATGCCGCGTGCGGACGGCGATCGCTTCGCGGGCGCATGCGCGATCCACGGCCGATGCTGGGAAGGGCTGTGCGCCGGGCCGGCGATCGCCGCTCGGGCAGGTCGCCCCGCCGAGGATCTGGCGGCTGACGATCCGACCTGGGAGGCCGTCACGCAGTCCATGGGCAACGCGCTCGCGACGATGACGCTCATGCTGTCACCACGGCGCATCATCATCGGCGGCAGCGTGAGAAAGGCCGGGCAGCTCGGTGAGACCGCCTTCTTCGATCGGTGCAGGCTGCACCTCAAGGCTGCGCTGGCGGGCTACGTCGACTCGCCCGCGCTGCGTGATGAGGGACTGCGTTCGTTCGTCGTCCCGCCGCTCCTGGGTGACGACGCCGGTTTATGCGGGGCCATCGCCCTGGCGCAGGATTCCTGAATCAGGTTGTCCGACGCCGGATCCGGGAAACAATCCCAACGCAGAACATGCTCATGATGCGCACCATGTCCAGAACGCTGCTCACCGTCATGGCCCTGGCCCTGTCGGCTAGTGCACACGCCCAGCACGGGCCGTGGACCACGCCGCCGGTAAACGCGTCGGGCGTGCAGTACCGCACCTTCCAGAGCGCCAACGCGGGCGCCACCGTGAGCTTCCATGTTTGGCTGCCCCCGCAGTACCAGTCCATGCTCACCGCGCGCTTTCCAGTGCTGTACTGGCTGCACGGATCGGGCAGCCCGATCGCCGGCATTCCGTGGGTGAGCTCATGGTTCGGCAACGCGATGGCGCAGGGCAAGATCCCCCCCATGCTCGTGGTCTTCCCCAATGGCATGGGTGCAAGCATGTGGTGCGACTCCAAGGATGGCGAGTACCTGATGGAGTCGGTCGTCATCGAGGACCTCATCCCACACGTCGACGCGACCTTCCGCACCATCGCCGAGCGGCGTGGGCGCATTCTTGAGGGCTTCAGCATGGGCGGCTCGGGCACGGGGCGCCTGGGCCTGCGCCGACCCGATCTGTTCGCGGGCATCTCGATGCTCGGTGCGGGACCAATGCAGCTTGACTTCATGACTGCGCCACTCGGGACCGATGTGCCGCCGCGCAACCGTGCGGCCATCTTCGAGGGCGTTTGGGGCAGCGACCCTGCCTACTACCTCGAGCAGCACCCATGGACGATCGCTGAGCGCCGCGCACAGGCGCACATCGTGCAGTGCACCGAGATCCGCCTCGGCACGGGCTCGCTCGATGCCATGCTCGGGCCCATGGTGGAGTTCCATGCGCACCTTCTTGCGCTTGGAATTCCGCACGAGAACGTTGTGGTTCCCGGGGTCGATCACGATCCCGCGCTGACCCTGCAGGGCCTCGGCGAGGCAGGCTGGGCCTTCTACCACCGATCCCTCGCCACGCCCTGCCCGCAACCGGCCGACGTGAACTGCAGCGGCATGGTCGACGGTGCGGACCTTGGCCTGGTGCTGGGTGCGTGGGGACCCGGACACGGGCCGGCCGACATCAACGGCGATGCCGTCGTCGATGGCGCTGACCTTGGCCTGCTGGTGGCTGCGTGGGGCAGCGCGACCTAGTTCTTGCGTGCCGTCACATCCAAGCTGACGACGAAGGTGCTCGGCCGTGTGCCCGCAGGCAGCGCCTGCATGATCCGCTGGTAGAGCGGGTCGTTCCAGTCGGTGAGCGCGTCGACGTACTCGGGCTTCGGGCACAGCTCGATCGAACCCAGACCCGCTGCTTGAGCCAGGCTGCGCATCTCGCTCACCGAAACCGCGCCCGCGACGCAACCGACGAGTGCCTCGAGGTCGGTGCGCAGCGCTTCAGGGAGCGGGCGAAGCAGCGCCAGGTCCGAGACCGCCACGCGGCCACCGGGCTTGAGCACTCGCGCGATCTCGCGCCAGACGCGCGCCTTGTCCGGAGACAGATTCAGCACGCAGTTGGAGATCACGACGTCCACGCTCGAATCGGCAACGGGCAGGTTCTCGATTTCGCCCAGCCGGAACTCGACGTTCGAGAACCCGGTCTGCGCGGTGTAGGTCGACACGTTGCGGCGCGCCTTCATGATCATCTCGGGCGTCATGTCGACGCCGATCACCCGACCGGTCGCGCCGACCTTGGCTCCGGCGATGAAGCAGTCGAAGCCCCCGCCAGCGCCGAGGTCGAGCACGACTTCACCGGGCTTGAGCGACGCGATCGCCGTGGGATTGCCGCAGGACAGTCCCATGTTCGCCCCTTCGGGCGCCACGGCAAGCTCGGCAGCGCTGTAGCCGATCGCATGGGCGAGCTCCTCGGGCGTGAACGACGTCGGCCCGCAGCATCCACCGCCCGATGATGGCGTGCAGCACGCGGAACCCGCAGCTGGCTGCTGCAACGCCGACCACGATCCAGCGGCAGCGATGCGCGCGTAGCCCTCGCGCACCTGGTCGCGCTGCTCATCATTGGCTGCAGTCGTCGGCGCCGGATTGCCGCAGCATCCTGATCCCTCGCAGCACGGCTTGGCCTTGTTCGAATCGCTCATCCCGGCACACTACACCCTGCAGCATTCACGAAGCGTCACGGAGCGAAGTCATCGCGCTCAAGTACCCCATTCGAGGTGCGATCCAAACGCCGGAATTGCGGAAGGAGATTCTCCGGTACCTCGTCCTCCGAAATGGTCCCGTCCTTGTTCGCATCGAAGCGCAGCAGCAGCCGATCGAAGGTGATGCCGCGTGCGCCCTGGCCGGGCCCACGACTGGGCGCGCTGCCGGGCTCAAGTTCCTCCGGGTGAAGGGGATCCTCGTTGACCAGGTAGTACTCGATGTAGCCGAGCATCATCTCGTCGACGGTCTGCGGCCCCCAGCGCACCGTCTTGGTCGGATCAGGATTCGCGGGATTGCCTTCGCTGTTGTCGTACCAAGCAGTGCCGTGCAGCGTGGCACCACGCTCCACCGCCAGTGGCTCGCGCAGCTCGTACCGCAACTGCCAGCTGAAGTCGTAGGCGGGTATGTCCAGCAGCGTGTGCCGTTCGCCGCCATCGGCTGGCTCCAGCTCGTAGCGGTATGCCTTGCCCCGTACATGCATGTGCGGCATGAACGCCAGGATCCGAGCATCGGCGGGGATGCGAACCTGCGCGCTCTCGCGGTGGTTCGGGGCGCCGGGCGGGATCTTGATGCTGCGGTCGGCGATGGATGCCGTGCGCACCACATGCCGCGGTGGCTCGTCGGCGAACACCATGCCAAGCTTCATCCGGTCGCTGGTCGCCGTGCCGTTGGGCGTGTAGTGGATCTGGAAGAGCAGCGACGAGCGAGCCGGCAGCCGGCGCGCGAAGCCCGGACCGTGGATGACGTGATCGTTGCCGGGGACGTAAGCAGCCCAGTACCCCCCTGCCTCCTCGGCTGCAAGACGGCGACGGACGCGGGGGTTCTGCGCGTCGACCTCGTCAAGCGCGAAGACCAGCACATGGTGCACGACCGACGGATCGGTCGGCACGATCTGCACAGCCCTGACCCAGCGGTCCTCGGCGAGGTTCGTGGGCACGACGACCGTCTGGTACGCCATGAAGCCATCGGCCTTGATGGCGATCGGCTTCGGAAGCTGCACGATCGCATCAGGCGTGCCGATGCGCCACGCACTGTCCGCAAACGTGCGTGGCGCCGGCAACTCCGCGCGGTCCCCCTCGGGCTTGCCGGACTCGATCCACGCCATGATGCGCTGCTTCTCGGCAGCAGTCAACGAGCGGTCATTGGCCCACGGGCTGGGCTTGGTCGCGCCGTCGGCGCCGTGCATCGGCGCGGCGAACCACGGTGGCATGGTGCCTTCCTGCGTGACGGCACGGATCATCGCGGCCCGCGCCGAGACCGCCTCGAACGAATCGAGCACGAACGGACCGGGTCCGCCCGCCCGATGGCACTCGACGCAGTTGTTCTGCATGATGCGCGAGATGTCGCGCGCGTAGGTGATCGTGGGTGCATCCGGTGCCGAGCCTGGGGGCGCCGCCGCGCGCTTGGGCTCGATCGCGCAGCCTGGCGAGGCGATCGCCTGCAGGTCGGGGACCGTTCCGGCAAGCGCCGACTCGAGCGCCGACTCGAGAAATCGATGACGTGGGGCATCGAGCGTGAAGTCGACCCCGTACTGGTCACTGACCGCGCCGCGATACACCAGCGTGTTGCCCGCATCGATGACGAAGACCTCGGTCGTGGTGCGGGCACCGAGTGCGGAAGCAATCGCCCCATCGCGATCATTGAGGTAGAGCCCCTTGAACCCGAGTTCCGCCACCTGCTTGCGCATCGCCTCGGTCGAGTCGAGCCCACTGACGTTGACGTACACGAACTTCAGGCCGCGGTCGGCGAACGCCGACTCGATGCGCGCCAGCGACGGGCCGAACTTGCGGCAAAGCGGGCAGGTCACGCTCGTGAGCGCGACGACGGTCAGTCGCTCGCCGCGGCCAGCCCGCCACGACCGCTGCGCGCCATCGAGATCGGCCCCGGCCGCATCGTCCACGAATCGGCCGACGCCCATGGATCGAGCATCAACGGGCGCCGGCGGCGCGAGCGGGCCAGGCTCATCCCGCGGGGCCATGCCGAGCAGGCATCCTGCGCCAAGCGCGCCAGCCAGCCATACCGCATGCATGGCGCCACGCTCAGGCAGCCACGGTGAACTGGAACGCTGGGTGTTCATGGACAGCATGACCCGCGTGGTTGCCGCATCCAGCCCGCAGCGGACACCAGAATCAGCATGAGGGAGCGGGTCGCCACGATCATGTCGCGCTGGGTCTGAGCTTCGACTCATACAGCGCGATCCACTGCGACGGCGTCATCCGGCGGCAGAGGTCCGCGATCAGGTCAATGGGCACGTCCTCGGGCCGCTTGAAGCGCACGCAGCTCTTGCCCATGTCGAGCTTCTTCGTGAGTCGTGCGGCGCACTCGCCCCGGAACCACTTCAGCAACGCAGGATCCGCGTACAAGCCCATGTGGTAGAAGCTGATGTGCCCCTTCTGCGAGGCCAAGCCCAGGAATGGCAGCGGCGTGCCTGGTGCGCAGTGGTAGCCAGCCGGGTAGGTCGTGAGCGGCACGACCCATCCAGGCATGCCGTAACCGATCGTTTCCTTGAAGCCCCTCGGGAGCGCTCTGGCGATCGCCTTGCGCAGGGCTTGCATGACCGGTCGCCGCGCTGCAGGGAGTGCGGCGTAGTACGCGTCGGGTGATGCGGACTTGGGCTTCGATGCGGCGCCGCGCGCGGTGGCCTTGGCTTTCTTCATGATCGCTGGCTTGCCCATCGCTCAATGCTAGATGCAGCGCGCCTGCCGACCCCTCCGCTACGCTGCCACGGCACGATGTCCATGCGCGCCTCACAGCCTCGCCAGGACAAGCCGCCCCTGCTGGCTGCCGTCGCGTGCCTTGCTGCGGCGATCTGGTCCCTCATCGGCGCGACCGACATCGGCGTGTGGGCGTTCGAGGTGCTGCCGCTCGGACTGGGCATCCTGCTCGTGGGGCTCTTCAGCGCCCGGCTCCCCTTGACCCGGCTCACCTACAGCATGCTCGCGGTCGGCTTCGTCATGCAGTGCGTCGGTGGCCGTTACACGTTTTCCGCGGTCCCCTTGCCCGATGGCTTCTTCGAAGGGCTCGGCCTGACCCGCAACCCGATCGATCGCGTGGGTCATGTGCTGCAAGGCTTCATCTCGGCCCTCTTCCTGCGCGAAGTCGTGCTGCGGCGAACGCCGCTGCCACCGGGCTGGTGGCTCGCCGCCTTGATCACGGGGACCTGTCTTGGTTTCTCGGCGTTCTACGAACTTGCCGAGGCCTGGATGGTCATCGCCTTCTACCCCGATGCGGGCCCCGAATGGCTCGGCACGCAGGGTGATCCCTGGGACGCGCAGTGGGACATGACCATGGCGCTCGTGGGTGCGATCGTGGCGCAGCTGATGCTCGGTGCCGCGCAGGACCGGGCGCTGCACGCGCGATCATGACAGCTCGCCTGTCGCGGGGAGCGCGAAGGCGAGACTCCATCGACAACCAGCCCATCAGTCCTTCGAGGTCTTCGTGGCTCGACTGGCGCGCGTACCCGACCGCTTGCGGCTTCCGTGCTTGCGGAACACCGCCTTCGATTCGGTGCGGGCCTGCGGCGTGGCCCGCAGGGAGAAGAGCGCTTTCTGTGCCGCGCGATAGGCGGTGGCATGATCGACGATCGGTTGCGGATACTCCTCGCCGATGCGGCAACCGACCATCTGCTGCAGCAAACCCGGCATCAACGCGGGTTCGGCCAGGAACTCGTCCGGCACAGGCTGCAGTTCGGGCAACCACCTCCGGATGAACACGCCGGTTGGATCGTGGTCCTCGACCTGCTTGCGCGGCGAGTAGATCCTGAGCGTGTTGATCCCCGTGGTGCCGGATTGCATCTGCACCTGCGAGTAGTGGATGCCGGGCTCGTAGTCCAGGAACTGGCGCCCGAGCCACGGCGCGAACGTTCGCCAGTCCAGCCACAGGTGATGGCTCGCGAAACTCACGAGCATCGCCCGCATGCGGAAGTTGATCCACCCGGTCTGGACCAGCGCGCGCATGCATGCGTCGACCATCGGGTAGCCGGTGCGCCCCTCCTGCCAGGCCGCGAGCCGCTGAGCCGCAAGCGCTGGATCCATGCCAGATCGCAGCGACTCGGTGCACGGCATCATGCAACGGTGCTCGATCGCCGGCTCGTCCTCGAGCTTCTGCATGAAGTGGCAGTGCCACGCGAGGCGCGACATGAAGCTGCGCACCGAACCACGCCAGGCACGGAGGTCACCGCTCGCCTCCCCTTCCTCGCCGAGTTGGCCAAGCCGCCTTGCGGCACCCTGCCATGCACGACGCACGCCCATCGTGCCCCACGCCAGGTGCGGCGAGAGCCGCGAGCACGATTCCCATGCCTCGACGGGAGATCCCATCGTGCGCTGGTAGTCGCGACCACGTTCAAGCAGGAAGGAGTTGAGGCATGCCGCTGCGTTCGACGACCCGCCGCGCTGCCTGAGCGCAACGCGCGTGTCGGGACCAAGGCCAAGCGCGGAGGAGAGCCCCGGTTCGTGCAGGGCGATCGTTGCATCACCGGGCGAACGAAGCATGGTCGGAACCGGGTGCCGTGCCCGCTTCATGAACTCCTGCCAACGCGCCGACCAGCCATCGCGGCCGGGGTTGGGGCGCAGCACGCCGTTCTGCGCCCACTCACGAAAGGCAATGCCCTTCGCACGGCACCAACGTGCCACGGCACGATCGAGTGCATAGGTGATCGCGTTGCCGGTTTCCTCGTGAGCAAGCACGGATTCGATCGACTCGGCGGCATGCAGTCGCGCAAGCACATCGACCACTTCGCCCACCCGCCGCACAAGGCGACCGCCGATCGACTCAATTGCTCGCTCCAGTTCATCAAGCGACTCATCCACGAAGGCCAGGTGCGATGCATCGGCATCGGGTGCCGACCACACGCTCGGTTCATGGACATAGAGCGCGATCATCGATGCACCCGTCTCGCACAGGCGGCCAGCCTCAGCCAACGGGCCGTGGTCATCGAGTCGAAGATCGCGCTTGAGCCAGACGACGTGCATCGTTCAGCGGCGCCGGGCGTGTCCACCCGTGCCCCTCTCGTTCATGCGGGGCACGACCGGCTGCTGAGCGGCTGCCTCCTGGGGACCGCGCCGCCGACAAGCGTCGGAGCAGTAGCGCACATCCTCCCAGTCACGCTCCCACTTCTTGCGCCAGGTGAACGGACGATGGCACGACACGCAGGTCTTTGGCGGCGGGACAGGTCGTCGCTGGATGGGCGGCATGGTGGAGGGCGCTCAACGGGACTCCGGGGACCTGTCGCCAGGTCGGAGATCACCAGACTCTAGGCCCGCACGCGCCCAAGCATGCCGGGAAGTCAGTCGTGACGCTTGGTGCGCAGCCCGTCGATGCTGTAGCCGCCCGGACCCACCAGGGCGATCACCGCGAAGCCGGCGAGGTACAGGAGCGCGAGTTCGCGCTTGGCCAGCGGATCGCCGGAGTGCACCACGAAGGCCGCCGCGGCCATGACCGCACAGGGCAGCACCGCAGCCCACCGCGTAAACAGGCCGATCATCACCAGCACCGGCGCAACCGCTTCGCCGCAGACTGCGATGACGAGCGACAGGGTGGAGCCAAGGCCGATCGGATCCGGGAAGTCGCTCGTGCCACCCGCGACCAACTGCTGCAGCTTCGGCACGCCGTGCGTCAGCATCAGGAGCGAGAACGACAGTCGGAGCACCAAGTGTCCGACATCGGAGAGTTTTCGGGACACGTTGGCGGCGATGATGGACATGCGAGAGATGCTAACGGCGCGGCGCAAGGAGGTGAGGGTTCAGCAGTTCGTCAGCCACCTCGGCCCCCGCGGTGACCGCCACCACGCGGCAGGAATCCCAACGACGCGTTGTGCGCCGCGCTCGCGCCGCGAGGGATCGAGATGCTCTTCCAGCGTGATGGGCCAACATGGATCCGAGCGATCAGGGTGATCTGTCCCTGGTGGTACCCCAGATGTGCCACGGCACGCGGGAGAGCGAACGCCACGCTCTGCGGTACGCCACGAATCGTCACGGTCCGGCCCAGGTCGTCATCGCCCAGCGAAGCCAGTGTTGCCTCGAGCACCGCAAACCCTTGGTGCCAGGCCTCCAGCGCCGCCTGGCGGCCGGCCTCCCCCTCGGGGAAGTCGTCGCGGAACTCGGCCTCGCGGTCCCGCCATGCCTTCTCTCCATCCGAACCCAGCAAGTCGGTGAAGCGCGAGCGCAGGTTCCCGCCCACATGCTTCATGATCGCGGCCACCGAGTTGGTGTCGCCGTCGAGCGACCGCCGCAGCTGCGCTGCGTCAAGCGGCTCGGCGGAGCTCGCCGTGCTCTACGCACGGCAGCGCCCTCGCCGCGTGCTCGGCATGTTCTGGCTCATGGGTGTGGTGGCGCCACTCTTCATGAGCTCGCTGTACGCCCTGATCACCTGGTTCCCCGCAGACGGCGCAACGCTCGGCATCATGGGTGGCTTGGGCGGATCGCTGCTGGGCATCGTCGGTGCCGTCTTCGGCATGACCATGTCGGCCGAGCGCATGAAGATCGCCAAGGTGCGGGCGCGGCTGGAGCGCTCAGGCACCGCCGCGCGGGGCTGAAGCGGCTGCTCGCTGACGCGGAACTGGACAAGGCGACCCTGCGGGAGGCCGCCAAGGGAAACTTCTGAGCCCGGCGCGCCGCCGGGCTGCGGTCGAGGAAGTCCAGCGGGCGCTTGCGGAGGTGAGCGAGCGCCGCGCGTGCCGCGTGCTCGGCCAGCCGCGGGCGGTGCAGCGCTACACGGCGCGGGTGCGCGACGACGAGGCTCCGCTGACGGGCCGGATCGTCGAGCTGGCATCGGTGTACGGCCAGTACGGATCGCCAAGGATCACGGGAATGCTGCGAAACGAGGGCTGGAAAGTGAACCACAAGCGGGTGGAACGCATCTGGCGGCAGGCGGGACTGAAAGTGCCGAGGAAACAGCCGCGCCGCGGCAGGCTGTAGCTGAACGACGGCAGCTGCATCCGGCTCCGGCCGGAGCGAAAGGACCACGTTTGGGCACACGACTTCGTCGCCGCCCGGACGCACGATGGCCTGCCGCTTCGGCGCAGTTTCTGATGATTGGGTGGTGGTGGACGAGTGGACGCGGGAGTGCCTGTCGATCGACGTGGCGCGGCAGCTTGGCTCGGACGACGTGCTGGAGCGGCTCTCGTGGCTGATGGCCACGCGCGGGGTGCCGGACCACGTGCGC
>Ga0315905_10000426_pt1 | contig 46261 bp, 39 predicted proteins | sample LakEriMetagenome_5_FD_203522 | JGI IMG/M metagenome (GOLD analysis project Ga0315905, IMG submission 203522) | Freshwater fungal communities from buoy surface, Lake Erie, Ohio, United States - Buoy 4 MA121 | ecosystem: Environmental > Aquatic > Freshwater > Lake | place: USA: Lake Erie, Ohio...
CCCAAGCTCCTCCTTCCGTTCCTGTGTCCCCTCAAGTAACCCCGTCTGTTCCCCCTGCAACTCCGCCAACGAGTGAAGCTCAACCCCCTAATACCCCTGTTGGCCCACCGACTCCCTCCGGCGTGGCTTCTCCCCCCGCTGCCCCTGCTCCCAAACAGTCAGAGCCCAAGAGTCAAGGGGAAATCCTACGGGAACAAAATCAAGCTCCGTTTGTACCGCCGTCCCCTCGGCCCAATGTAGAATCAAGTTCCTCCTCGTCGAATTAATCAATCATTGCTGATCTATCTCGTAAATCAGAATTAATAAAGGCGATTAGAATGAGAACAATCTACTTTGCTTATTCTGTTTCCCATCGCTCAAGCCGTTATGAGTATCTATGATCAATATCCTGATGAGTCTTTGTCTCGTCTTGCAGCCTTAGAAAAGGAATTGGTCGAACTGAGGGCCAATTGCACGACCTTAGCAAATCAAAATCAGATGCTTAAAGGATTTATTTCCTTGAGCAATGTATCAAGCTGGATCTGCGTTAGGAGTGCCGGTGGTTTGGGGAAAAGAATTAATGGTAATTATGACCTTAATGCACTCCCAACCCCATCAATTTACCGAAGTGACGGCTAGGGCAATGGGACATACGATCTGTTTGCCTTGGTGCTAAACAGTGTTCGTCTCAGAACTAGACCGCAACCAACGGAGCCTGGAACCCTAAGCCAAGATAATTGGCTGGAAGAAATCCCGTATTACTTTCCTAGCATTATCTGGATTTTGGATAATCAAGGGGTGGTGCTCAAATGTGGGGGGCGACATCTAGGGACGATCGCCATGGATAGTCAACAAAGCGTCGGGCAATCCATTTATCGATTATTTCCTGATGCACCGGAGTTAACCCAGTTAGTGAGCCATGCTTTAGGGGGGAATGGGATGGAGGCGGTTCGCTTTAACCTCGGCGAAGCCGTTTATGATGGGTGGTTTTCCCCTTTATTTGACGGACAAAATCAGTTAGTACGAATTATCTGTGTGATTTTGCCAACTTAGCCAGCAAACCTTTGGTCTTCCTGACAGACCTGTTTGGTTTCAACGCAAAGCAGGATTGAGTTTGTCAAAAAACCTTGACAATTTAAGCCTTTCACTACTTTTCAAGTCACGCTTGTTACGGCTTTTCCCCTAAGCAGATTCGTCAGAATTTTTTAGAATGGCGACAGATTACTATTGTGGTTGCTGGGTAGCTGGGTGAGTCAGCTTGGCAACATTGACCCTACTTTTTTATTTGTTGCTATGTCGAAAATTCCCCCCCTTTCCCCCGCATCTGATTTAGATGATTCTTTAGATGAGTCTCCCCCGCCGCCTGAGCATCCTACGCCCATCGAATCAACATTGACGGAAACCCCGCCCTCATCGGATGCTTGGCACACCCCGTTATCGCGTTTTGTGACTACATCAGGCGATCACCTCAAAAAATTACTGCCTTTAGAACCGATCAAAGCCAAATTATTGAGTAGTTTTTGGGTGGATGAGGCCGAAATTGCCGAAATTCTGACTCAGTTACGCGCTGAACTGCCCACCACCGAAGCTTTACTGATCGGGAAACCCCAATCGGGCAAAAGTTCCATTGTGCGGGGTTTAACCGGGGCTTCGGCGGAAATTGTGGGCCAAGGGTTTCAGCCCCATACCCAAAATATGTCCCGCTATGCTTATCCCTCCGAGGAATTACCCCTGCTGATTTTTACGGACACGGTGGGGCTAGGGGATGTCAGCCACAATACGGATAATTTAATTCAGGAGCTTAAAACAGAGCTAGCACCGCCAACGGATACCGCCCAAACGCCAGCAGCGAAGGTATTAATTTTGACGGTAAAAATCACCGATTTTGCCACCGATACCCTGCAACAAATTGTGCAAGCCCTACGGAAGGCTTATCCGACCATTCCCTGTCTGTTGGTTGTCACCTGTTTGCATGAAGTTTACCCCAATCCCAGCGAGGATCATCCCCCCTATCCCCCCGATCAAGATGCGGTGAAACGGGCATTTGAGGCCATTAAACGCAGTTTTGATCCCTGGATTGATGGGGCGGTGATGATTGATTTTACCCGTGAGGAAGATGGCTATGATCCGGTTTTCTATGGGTTGACCCATCTGCGCGATCGCCTAGCGGAACGTTTACCCAGCGCCGAAGCCCAAACCCTTCATCAATTGTTGGCTGGAGAAACTGGCGATCGGATTGGGTCAATGTATCGAGATGTGGCGAGGCGCTATATTTTGGCGTTTTCAGTGATGGCCGGAACCTTAGCCGCAGTACCGTTACCCTTTGCCACCATGCCCGTTTTAACCACGCTGCAAATTTCCTTGGTGGGGATTTTAGGAAAATTGTATGGGCAAGAACTGACTCCCTCCCAAGCAGGGGGTGTGGCCAGTGCGATCGCCGGGGGATTTTTGGCCCAGGCGGTGGGGCGAGAATTAATTAAATTTATGCCGGGGTTTGGGGCGGTGGTGGCGGCATCCTGGGCGGCGGCCTATACCTGGTCGTTGGGGGAAGGAGCCTGTGTCTACTTTGGGGATTTGATGGGGGGTAAAAAACCCGATCCTAAAAAAATTCAAGCGGTGATGCGGGATGCGTTTCAAGAAGCCCAAAACCGATTTAAAGCGAAGGAATAATCTCAAACCTGTATATTGAGTCAAGGAAAAGCTCTCTAAAAGGATCATTTCTGCCCAATTTTTTATAAGTTTTCTCCCCCAAGGTGGTTGGTGGATCAGCAATGGCAAACAATCGTTTTTTAAATTTACTGCGCCAAGAAAAACGTCAATTCGCGGTCATTGGTCTGGGGCGCTTTGGGCGGGCGGTGTGTGAAACCCTCCATGCCAATGGTTATGACGTACTGGGCATTGATCAAGACCCGAAATTAGTGGCGGAAGCGTTGGCGGATCAGGTGGTAGGCAATGCCATTAGTTTGGATTCCACCGACGATACCGCATTACGGGAAGCAGGGATTTTTGAAATTGAAACGGTGATTGTGGCGATCGGCAATTATCTCAAGGAAAGTATTATTACTTGTTTGAATTTGAAAGAAGGCGGTGTGAAATCCGTGGTGGCCAAAGTTTCTTCCGATACCCACGAAAAAATTCTGCGGCGTTTGGGGGTTGATTTGATTGTTTTTCCCGAACATGAAGCGGGGCAGGATTTAGCTTATACCCTCACCACGCCATCCATTGTGGATCGCTTTAAGCTTGACCCCAATAACAGCATTGTTGAAATCAAGGTTCCCGAGCAGTTTTGCAATAAAACCCTGATGGATTTACAGTTACGCAAAAATTACGGGGTTAGTGTGTTGGCGATCGGCTCTGAAGAAAGATTTGAAATCAATCCGTCTCCCACAGAACGCTTACACACTGGCATGATTCTGGTTTTAATTGGGCAAAATGATGATATTCAACGTCTAGTCCAGACCCATTAAGTAATAGTCAAAATATCATGACTTTATAAACCAGTCAGTTGGCTTTTTAAGGTTGTTTCCAATTGCTCTGTTAAAATCTCGATCGCCGATCCGAGTTTTTGGAAACAGGTCTCTGGGTCAGGGTCGGGTTGAAAAAATAATAGTTTGAATTGGGTCGGACCAATGACAAAAATTGCTACTTCTTTAGCAGGATCATAGCCATTTAAAATGCCGACTAATTCTTGAATGCGACCATTAACTTGATCATTTAATCGGGCGATCGCCGTCGGATCACAACTAATAAAATGGGGCGTGGGTTGCAAGTCTAAGCCTAAATATTGCGATTTATCCGGCCATTGTTGATGAAATTCATAGGCTAAGGCCGCCAAAGCCTGTTGCTGTTCCTTGGCGAACTGGTCTAATTGGTAACGCCAGGGGTTAGCGGCATCATCGGGAGAGGTTGGCTCAGCAGAAAACATGCAAATTATCCGTTCATTTCAAAGCATTCATTTCAAATACTGTACGATACCAGCGGCGATCGCCTCCGCCATTTGTTGTCGAAAACGGGCATTGGCTAAATTACGACTGTCCTGGCTTCCCGTCACAAAGCCGACCTCGACCAAGGTAGAAGGCATCGAACTTTTCCGCAACACATAGAACCGCGCCCGTCGCACATTGCGATCCCGCACATTCAACCGTCGAGTAATACTGCTATGAATACTTTGAGCGAGCGATCGCCCGGATTGATAATAATAATTTTCTACCCCACTTACTTCTGGCCGCCCTTGCCCCATAGAATTGGCATGGATACTGACGAAAATCGTTCCATCCACCGCCTCTGCCCGATCAACCCGTCCTTGCAATGAAACAAAAACATCACTATTGCGAATCATCGGGTTGTAAAATCGTCGGCAGACGGGCATACCAACGATTAGGCGCTAAACCCCGTACCTGGACTTCCCACGGCTTAACCGTATAAGGATCGGTTAATTCCAAAACAATGCGGGTGCTATTGCCATTAAGCCGACCAATCCGGGCTTCCTTGACATATTGGGTGAGAGGTTTGTACATGGTGGGGCCACGGTGTTGAATGCCGGGCAAATCAATTACGATCCGGGTGGGTTGCCGTAACACCGTTACCTGGGGTCGCACATCGTCATCGGTGACAATATCTAAGCGACTATCCCGCAAATCAAATTTCCAATAGTCCAATGACCCAGCCCAAGCCGTCGAAACCATCAGGGGTAAACTGAGCAGACTGGCACCGATTAGCCTGCAACTTTGTTTTAAAATTTGTTGATAGCGCACCATTATTTATGATTGTTTGGCAAAATAATTCCGCACAATTTTGACAATTTGTTGGCTCGCTGTACCATCCCCAAACGGGTTAATGGCATTGGCCATGGTGGCGTAGGCTTGGGGATCGCTGAGCAATTCCGTGGCCGCTTTAACCACTGTCTGGGGATTGGTTCCGACTAATTTAGCGGTTCCGGCGGCGATCGCCTCTGGTCGTTCGGTGGTTTCCCGCAACACTAAAACGGGTTTGCCTAGGCTGGGGGCTTCTTCCTGTAATCCCCCCGAATCCGTCAGCAATAAATAACAATTTTGAATGGCGGCGACTAATTGGGCATAGTCCAATGGTTCCGTTAAAAATACCCTGGGATGATTACCTAATGCTTGTTGGATCGGTTCCCGTACCGTGGGATTGCGGTGCATGGGAAGTAATAAAGCAGTATCGGGAAAATCTGTCAAAATTTGGGTAAAACTCGCCAAAATATCCTGCAACGGTTCTCCCCAATTCTCCCGACGATGAACGGTGGCTAATAGCACTCGATACTGTGACCAATCTAAACCGGCGATCGGGCAATCAGGGCGTTTCTCGGCGACGGTTAACAACGCATCAATGACCGTATTACCTGTTAAATGTATCTGCCCGGTCACATCGGATTTTTGTAAATTTTCCACCGCCAAGGTTGTGGGGGCAAAATGCAATTGAGCGAGTTGGGAAATGAGCCGACGATTGGCTTCTTCAGGAAAGGGATTAAATAAATTATCGGTACGTAACCCTGCTTCAACGTGGCCAATGGGAATTTGTTGGTAAAAAGCCGCCAATGCCGCTGCAAAGGCTGTGGTGGTATCACCTTGAACAATGGCTAAATCCGGTCGATTTTCGGCCCAAATTTTTTCTAAACCGGCCAAACTACGTTGGGTAATATCCGTTAACGTCTGTTTGGGCTGCATGATTTTCAAGTCGGCATCGGCGCTTAACTCAAATAAGGCCATGACCTGCTCCACCATTTCCCGGTGTTGGCCTGTCAGAATCACTTGGGTCTTAATGTCGGGTTGGGACCGAAAGGCGCGGATGACGGGGGCGAGCTTAATTGCTTCGGGTCGGGTTCCTAGGGTAATGCAAACGGATAATTCAGCCATAGTTCAATCGATGAAATGATTCCAGCTTAATGGAGAAGGGGGGCGATTATTGTCTGTCTACTGGCAATAACTACCGACAGTTGGGGTTGGCTCCTTTATCCTAAATAAAGAATAAACTCTGACTGAATGCCTGGCGATCGCCGTTTTGCCCTATGAACCCCGTGGAATCATCCCTTACCCTCTGCCCCGTCCCGTCGGAACAACAACCCGTCAATGAATACGAAGCCCTCAAGGAAGCCTGGCTCTACAACTGGGGTATCGTGGATTTGTTGAGTTATGGCAAAAAGTTAACCCGTTTAGCCCTGTTGATTAGCTTTTTTGTCAGCCCGATCGCCTCTGCCAGTTTTTCGGTGGAAACCCGTCCTATTCCCTTTTGTTTTGCCACCATTCTAGGGGTCTGTCTGTTACTTTCCCTTTTGGTGGTGCGGTTGCTCCTCGGTTGGCGTTACGTTGGCGATCGCCTGGGAGCTGAATCCGTTACCTATGAAGAATCCGGCTGGTATGACGGGCAGGTTTGGCGTAAACCCCCCGCCGTTCAAAACCGTGACCAACTCATCCTGCGCTATCAAGTCACCCCCGTCCTCCAACGCTGGCAAGGGACATTGCAATTATTGGGGGGCATCATGGCGATCGATCTCATCCTTTGGACACTGTTCCGGGTCATTAGTGCCTAAAATTGAAACAATAACGACTAAACCCATCCCAACAGCATGACCAGAGGAAAACGCGCCCACACCCCCACCATCGAAGTTCATTTGTTGCGGGAAGGCATTACCGAATCGAACCACCTGGTTGAAGCCATTGTCTACGATGAGCGGGGACGGGCCCTAATGTTGGCCGGAGAGAGCAGCAGCAGCGCCTTTATTCGTTCCGCCCTCAAACCCTTTCAAGCCCTCGCTGTCACCAGTAGCGGCACCCTAGAACGCTATGGTCTCACCGATAAAGACCTAGCGATCATGTGTAGTTCCCACCAAGGCACTACCGAACAGTCCCGACAGGTTTTCAATATTCTTTGGCGAGCAGACATTGAACCCAGCGTCCTCCAATGTCCCGTTCCCGATGGCAGACAAAGTGCCCTACAGCATGGCTGCTCTGGTAAGCACGCGGGGATGTTAGCGGTTTGTCAACAACGAAATTGGCCCTTGAATACCTACTTGCAGAAAAATAATCCTATTCAAAAGCTGATTCTGTCCAACATCTCAGACTTGCTGGGGATGCCCGGTGCAGAACTCATTTCCGCCCATGATGACTGTGGTGCGCCCACTTATTGTATGGAATTAGGACAAATGGCTCATCTCTATGCCCTATTAGCCTCTGGACAGCAATTAGGACTGGAACGGGTTTTACGGGCTATGACTTACTATCCCTATTTCGTGGCGGGGGAAGGCAGTTTTGATACAGAATTAATGCGCCTCATGGAAGGGGAACTGGTGAGTAAATCCGGCGCGGAAGGGATTCAATGTGTGGGGCGGGTTGGGGAAGGCTTGGGCTTAGCGATTAAGGTCAAAGACGGTGCAAAACGGGCTAAATATGCCGTAGCGATTCACCTATTACAACAAATGGGCTGGATTCCCCCCCAGGTTGCCGAAAGTTTATCGGAAAAATTTGTGCGGTTGAGTCAATATAAACGGTTGGAGGTGCTAGGGGAGTTGGTGATGTTGTGATGGGGGAAAAATGAGTTAAAGAAGGGGCCAGCCAACACCTAAAAAAAGGGATTAACCATGCCGTTAAGTTGGAATGAAATTAAGGAGCGGGCGATCGCCTTTAGTAAAGAGTGGCAGGGGGTCACGTCGGAGAAGGCGGAGGACCAGTCTTTTTGGAATGAGTTTTTCCCTGTATTTGGAGTGTCCCGGCGCCGGGTAGCCAGTTTTGAGCAGCCAATTAAGAAAGGAGATCAGAAGCAGGGATTTATTGATCTGTTGTGGAAGGGGGTGATTCTCATTGAGCACAAATCGAGGGGGAAGGATTTAGATCGGGCGGTTCAACAGGCGAAAGATTATTTTCCGGGGTTAAAAGATCATGAGTTACCCCGCTATATTTTGGTGTCGGATTTTGAGCGATTTCGGCTTTACGATTTGGAAACAGATCAACAGTCGGAGTTTACGTTAGGGGAGTTGGTTAATTCTGTCCATTTGTTTGATTTTATTGCGGGCTATGAGAAGCGGGTTTATAAGGATGAAGATCCGGTCAATATTAAGGCGGCGGAGTTAATGGGTAAGCTCCATGATGCGCTCAAAGACATTGGCTATGGTGGTCATGATTTGGAGGTGTATCTTGTCCGGTTATTATTCTGTTTATTTGCGGATGATACGGGAATTTTTAATAAGGGTATTTTCTGGGAATATATTGATCGCCACACGAAGGAAGATGGCAGTGATTTGGCGATGCACATTAGTTCGATTTTCCATATTTTAAATACCTCAGAGGTCAAGCGTTTAAAAAATTTGGATGAAAGTTTAGCTCAATTTCCCTATGTAAATGGCAAGTTATTTGAGGAGGTTCTACAACCGGCGGCGTTTGATCGCAAGATGCGAGATATGGTGTTAGAGGCTTGTGGGTTTGATTGGGGAAAAATTTCTCCAGCGATTTTTGGCTCGATGTTTCAAGCGGTGATGAATCCCCAACAACGGCGCAATTTAGGGGCGCATTACACCTCGGAGAAAAATATTCAAAAGGTGATTAAGCCGTTATTTTTGGATGATTTATACACAGAGTTTGAGAGGATCAAAAGTAACGCCAATCGTTTAAAAGAATTTCATAAAAAGTTAGCAAATTTATATTTTCTTGATCCGGCTTGTGGTTGCGGTAATTTTTTGATTATTACCTATCGGGAGTTACGGAATTTAGAGATTTTAGTGCTTAAAGCACTGAATAAATCGGGGCAGTTGGTGATGGATATTAACACCATTATTCAGGTGGATGTGGATCAATTTACGGGCATTGAATACGATGAGTTTGCGGTGCGGGTGGCGGAAGTGGCGATGTGGCTGATTGATCACCAGATGAACGTTAAGGTAAGCCATGAGTTTGGACAATATTTTGTTCGTTTACCCCTCAATAAAGCCGCCAAGATTTTTCACGGTAACGCTTTAAGATTGGATTGGGAAGATATTGTACCCAAGGAGAAACTTGATTTTATTTTGGGTAATCCGCCGTTTATCGGGAAGAAAGAACAGAATGCCAACCAAAAAGCAGACATGAATTATATTTTAGGCGATGTTAAAGGATCGGGGGTTTTAGATTATGTAACGGCTTGGTATATCAAGTCTGCTCAATTCATAGAAAATACAGCGATTCGTTGCGCTTTTGTCAGCACCAATTCCATTGCACAAGGAGAACAAGTCGGGGTTTTATGGCAAGAATTTTTTAATAATTATCACATAAAAATTCAATTTGCTCATCGTACTTTTAGTTGGAGTAATGAGGCAAAAAATAATGCTGCTGTACACTGTGTAATTATTGGATTTGGATTAGAAAATATTCCAAACAAGAAAATTTTTGATTATGCAGATATTAAGGGTGATCCAAGCCAAAGGAAAGTAGTAAATATCAATCCTTATCTAGTTGAAGGAAGTGATATTTTCATTCAAAAAAAAGCCACACCTATTTGCAATACTCAAGAAGTCAATTATGGAAGTTTTGCGCTGGATGATGGTAATTTTACATTATCTGAGGATGAGAAAAAAATACTTATTAATCTATCGCCAAATGCCATTAATTTTATCAGATTATTTATTGGTGGAAGAGAGTTGATTCGCTCAGAAAAACGTTATTGTTTATGGTTTTTAGACGCTGATTTATCTCAAGTTAGAAACAATAATGAACTCATGGAAAGAATTAATGCGGTTAAAAAATGGAGAATGAATAGCAATAGAGCGATGACCAAAAAACTTGCAGATACTCCTTATTTATTTGCAGAAATAAGACAGCCTAAATCTAAATATTTGGCATTTCCTACACTATCGTCAGAATTAAGACGCTATATTCCAATTGCTTTTTTAGAGCCTGATGTCATTGCATCGAATCAGATTTATATTATTCCTGATGCAACCCTCTACCTTTTTGGCATTTTGACATCAGAAATACATATGGCTTGGATTCGTTCAATTTGTGGGCGATTTAAAAGTGACTATCGCTATTCCAGTAGCATTGTTTATAATAACTACCCCTTTCCCCAAACCGTCAGCGACAAACAAAAACAAACCGTAGAAAAATGTGCTCAAGTCGTTTTAGATACCCGTGCCAAATATCCTGACAGTAGCCTTGCGGATTTGTACGATCCCCTGACCATGCCGCCAGATTTGATGAAAGCCCACCAAAAACTCGATAAAGCCGTTGATTTGTGTTATCGTCCCCAACCCTTTACTAACGAACTTAACCGTATTGAATATCTATTTGAACAATACGAGAAACTCACCGCTCCCCTACTACCCACCACCAAAGAAAAACGCCCCAAACGGGCTAGAAAGACCTAAAAATAAGCCGAATTCTCTTTGATGAACCGTTGGCGATTTAGGGAAGTTGATACCGTTTAATTTTTGCTATTTTTTCTACTAAATTTATGCGTTATACTTTCCACACCCTCGATGTTTTTACCGACCAAATTTTTGGGGGTAATCCCTTAGCTGTTTTCCCCAATGCCCAAGGATTAAGCTCGACACAAATGCAGCAAATTGCGGCGGAAATTAACTATTCAGAAACGGTATTTGTTTTGCCGCCGGAATCAGAAGCGGGGGATTTTCAACTCCGCATTTTTACCCCCACCCAAGAATTGGATTTTGCAGGGCATCCTACCGTGGGAACGGCGTTTTTATTGGGTAAATTACAGGTTGATAGGGGAGATCACACTTTAGTGACATGGCAGTTGGAAGAACCCGTGGGTTTAGTCCCTGTAACGCTCTATTATGACGGGGAAACCTTGGTTAAAACTGAATTGACGGTGGCTCAGTTGCCCCAGTTGGGAGAGGGTATTCCGGCGATTATTGACTTAGCAAAGTTATTAGGGTTAAGGATTGATCAAATTAAACAAGATCAGGATTTTCCCCAAGCTTATTCCTGTGGTTTACCATTTTTGTTTGTGCCGTTGGTGAACCGGGAAGCGTTAGCGCAAATTCAATTTAATGTGTCTGTTTGGCAAGGGTTATTGGGGGATCAATGGGCGAATTGTGTGTATTGTTTGGCTCCTGCTGATCCGACTCGGCCGTTAACAGATAATCAAACGCTTTACGGACGAATGTTTGCCCCCGGATTGGGCATTATGGAAGATCCGGCTACGGGGTCGGCGGTTGCGGCATTGGGGGGCTATCTCGGCGATCGCCTCCAGAACCAATCCGGCACTTTTAACTGGCAGATTGAGCAGGGTATTGAAATGGGCAGACCCAGCCAATTAATGTTAACTGTGGTCAAAAATGATCGGGCTATTGAAACCGTTAAAGTTGCCGGGCGATCGGTCTTAGTTTCTGAGGGAATTATGACTCTTCCTGTGGAGTTTTAAAAATTGATAAGCCTAAAACAGTTAAAGTTTGCCATCGACATTCTATCGGTTAATCAAATCAAAAAAATACACTTGTTCAACAATTTTCTGGGGCTGATCATATTTTAATTAATGCTCTATGCTATTTCAATAAAATAAAAAAGGATAATATTAATGAAGCAAAAAGATTGAGTAATATCATGAATTTCTGTGCTTTTGTTGATGAATTTTAATCAACTTTAATAGACGAAGATTTGACTCGATAAAGTCCCCCAGCCTTACATTCCTGTATTTTTGCTAAGATCTGGACAACATAACTTAGCCTGAATCTGCCATGCTGGGAACCTTCCAACATAGTCAACTGCGTATCGAAGTCGAAGCCTCAGCCCATAAAATCCGTGATAGTTTGATTACCATTCCGAAATTACGCCAGTGGTTAGCACCGTTACCCATCGAAAGGGGATTGCCGGAACAGCTAATACCCGGTTTATCATTCCATAGCGGTTTGGGTTATCTGCGGGTGAACCATGGAGTGGATTGTGTCGGAGAAAATCACCTCCGATTATTGCTTAGTGAAAGTATTGATGGTTTCCATGAATGGTATTGGGGAGATGGTTGGGTACAATCGCGCCTAGAAGGAATTTCTTTATTGCCGTTGAATTTAGCGCAAACTGCCAGCTTGCTCAAACTCCGACAGTTCATCACTGCCGCCCCCCAGGATTGACGGGAGTACTTGAGCCAAGGCAATAAACATGGGAAGATAGCCATGCTGTAAAGCCTTGATCAATCCCTTCATTTCTTTTGGTTGACCCTATGCAATGCCGTGTTTGTGATTCTACCCGTCTGGATTTGGCGATCGACTTAGGGGAACAGCCTTGGTGTAATCATTTCCTCAAACCGGAAGAGGTGGGGCAAGAACCTTACTATCCCTTGCGGGTTTTGTACTGCCAAGATTGCGGCACAGTGCAGCTAGATTACACGGTCAAAAAAGAAATCATGTTTGGCGATCACACCTATTTGTCGGGCGTGACCAAGTCCCTCAGTGCCCATTTTGAAACTGTCGCCAAAGAAGTTGATCAACGGTTTTTTGCAGACCGAACGGAAAAATCGGTGCTGGACATTGGCTCAAATGACGGAACGCAGTTAAAACATTTCCAAGCCCTCGGTTATGAAGTACTGGGGGTGGAATCCTCTAAAACCACGGCAAAAATTGCCAACGATGCGGGAGTTCCGACCCTCAATGATTTTTTTAACTTAGAAGTTGTTCAGAAATTAGGACGTAAATTTTCCGCCATTAACGCCGCTGGGGTCTTTTTTCACCTCGAAGAATTACATTCTGTGACGGAAGGGATTCGGGAAGCCTTGGCGGAAGACGGGGTTTTTGTGGTGCAGTTTTTATATATGAAGCGCATTGTTGAAAACCTGGCTTTCGATCAGATTTATCACGAACATTTACTGTATTACAATCTAAAAACCATTGAGGTTTTACTGAATCGCCACGGTTTGGCTCTATTTGATGCCTATCTTTCTCCCATCCATGGCGGATCAATTATGGGCTTTGTTACCCATCAAGGTAAACGATCGCCGTCAGAGCGGTTACAACAAATGCGCCAAGCAGAAGTTGAAGAGAAAAGTAATGAGTATCAAACTTATTTAGACTTTGCTCAACGCATTGAACAAATGAAGGCAGAAAATTTAGCCTATTTAGCAACAGCGAAACAAGCGGGTAAAACCATTTGGGGCTTTGGGGCTCCGGTTAAAGGCAACACTTTATTAAATTATTTTGGTATTGGTACGCAATATTTAGATTATCTGGTGGAAAAGAATGAATTGCGGCGGGGCTTAATTTCACCGGGGATGCACATTCCATTATTAATTGAAAAAGAATTAACCAGTTTGCCCGATATTTATTATGTCTTAGCCTGGAATTTTAAGCGGGAAATCCTCGCAAATAATCAAGCTTTAATTGATCAGGGGGTTGAATTTTTCTTTCCTGTTAATCCCCCTGATGAGGCGTAAGCAAACAGGATCAAACAAAGCGTTGATAAACCCCAGCAAAGAAGATTTTGGCTCGGAAAAATAGCCAAGGATGGCGATTTTACGCCTATCAAGTGCCGAGTACTGCTAATGCCTGGAAAGCCAGCACTGTCGGACAAACTGTGTTAGCCAATGCAGCCAAAGTTAAATACAGCGCTGGGGTGTTTGAGGTTGGGGAAAGTGGGAATATGATCATTCTGGAGTGAACAATCCCGTCTTTAACTGGTCAATTCTTCCGACTCTGGATTTTGAATGACCTGTACCCGGAGATCTTGATAAAATTCTTCCTGGGCTAAAGAGACTTTTGATTGGGAACTGAGGAGCAGTAATGCCCAAAAAACACCGACTTTATCCTGTTTTGGGGGCGGTTGATGGGGGTCGAGGTGGTGGTGCCAACAGGTGAGGAGGGTTTCCAAGTCCACCCAAGGACGCACGGGCATTTCTGGCAAAATTTCGGGTAAACGGGTTTGTAAAAATTGTTCGAGTTGGTTGGCTAATTCCGTTAAATTTTCTTGGTGGGCTAGCTCAGTGATAATTTGCAGGGCTTCCCGACGGGATTGGGGACGGGAACGTTTAACTTTTTTGGGTCGTTGCTCGTTTTTTTCGATTTCCCCGGCGATCGCCTCAATTTGATCGATTAATTCTGCGAGGGTAACGCGACGCCTTTTAACGGGGGGAACAGAAGTGCGACGGCGGAGACGATGTTCTAAATCCGAAGGCAGGCGGGGACTTTGCCCATCTTCTAACAGTAATTCTTCCTCATCTGTTACCGCTTCATCAGGGTCAGCTTCCGCCAAGGCATTGAGGCTATCGGCTTTATAGCGCACCAACATCGACGCCCACAAAAACGCTTGCCCAGACCGGGGTAAATTTTGCTGCTGAAAACCCAGATCGAGGCTGTTGAGAATGCCAAGATCTTGCAAAAAACGATCAATGACTTCAATCACCGACACATCCCAGGGATTAATTTCCCCTTGGTGGGCCATTTCGATTAACGTATCAATGGCGTGGCTAGCAGCAGATGGTGTCATAGTCCCCAAGGTTAGCAAATCGGTGGCACGGTTGCAGATGCGGATCGAAATCGGGCCCACAGTTAACGGTTAAAACGGTCGCAACATTTAAGAAGCAATGAAGGCGTTTTCACTGGGCAGTAAGGGCTAGAGCCCGCTAGGTGGAGGACTGAAAACGCTTATAGATAAATCTCGCCAGTACATCCTTTAATTTGAGCATCACACTTTTTGCCTGTTTCAAGTTACATTTGCCACCACTAAGTAATGATGCTGTCATTTTCCCGCAGTTCCACACATCTACGGGTGGGACAATAGTGAATGGTGTAAATCGAATCTGAAAAGGAATAACAGGCTAGAATTTCGGTGTTGTTCATGGCTTTTAAGAATTATCTCCCTTCTCCAAAATTTTTGACGTTAAACGGGGCGCAAATACCCCAGTTAAGACAAGGTTAACATCCTAGCATTTCGATTTTAGGGATGGTGAATTCCAGGGCGGGGCGGGTTAGAGGGGAGACAAAGGAGTTACCTAAAAACCGTTTACTCTGGTAGTTGCTGGTTTTTATCACGTTTTATTAATTGTTGCGGTTATGCAAAGCGTTTCATTGGCGGATCTGCGGTTGAATTACACCCAAGCGGGGTTGACGGAAGCAGAGGTGGCGGAGCATCCCTTTGTCCAGTTTCAGCAATGGCTCCAACAGGCGATCGCCGCTGGGTTGCCGGAACCCAATGCCATGATGTTGAGTACGGTGTCGGAGCAGGGTCATCCGGTGGGGCGCATGGTACTCCTCAAGGCGTTGGATGACCAGGGTTTTGTCTTTTTTACGAACTATGAAAGTGCCAAGGGACAGCAATTAACGAACCATCCTTGGGCGGCGTTGGTGTTTTGGTGGGCTTCATTAGAACGCCAAGTCCGGGTGGAAGGTAGGGTGGAAAAAATTGCCGCCGCCGAATCCGATGTTTATTTTCAGTCCCGTCCTCGGGCATCTCAGTTGGGGGCCTGGGCCTCTCCCCAGAGTCAGATCATTGGCGATCGCCAGGTATTGGATCAACACTTAGCCGAGTTAGAAAACCAGTATGCCGATCAACCGATTCCCCGGCCTGAGCATTGGGGCGGCTTGCGAGTCATTCCCCACACCATCGAATTTTGGCAAGGGCGGCCCAGTCGGCTCCATGACCGTCTGCAATTTAGTTTGGTGGCGGGACAATGGCAACTGGTTCGGTTAGCGCCTTAATTAGCCCCTTAAATTGAGCAGCCTAAAGTGGATCGGTGGGACTCATGCCATAAAAGGGTTCCGCCTTTGACCAATGGGGTCTTGCTCCGGTTTGCCACTGGTGGGCGGCGATCGCCAATAAAGCGGGGGCTGTGTGACCTAAGTAATCTGGGGCGGCAATGGCGGTTAAATGTTGGGACTGTAAAAACGCTTCCCATTCCGTCGGTAACCACAGGCGATCGCCGCTGATGGTGATTAATTGCCCCTGGTGTTCTTGGTAAACGGCTCCGTAAAGATAGCCCCGCGTTGCCGCCATGGTCACAGCCAACCGTGATTCGTCAGGATGGGAGTTCAACAATGACTGGGCAAACCCCTGCAAACTAGAAACGGCAAACAGGGGAATCTCTAATTGCTGGGCCAAGATGCGGGCGGCCACCATGCCAATGCGAATACTGGTAAAACTGCCCGGGCCCTGGGCAACGGCTAAATAGGCTAAATCTGGCCAAGTTTGGGGCGGTAAAAATTCCCCCAAGCAATGCTGTAATTGATTGAGTAATTCCCGTTGTAATCGCCAAGTTTGATGGCGCTCTAATCCTTCTCCGGCGGCCCACTGGGTAGGAGATCCCTGGGAAATTGCTAAGCCTAATTCCCCCGTTGAACTGTGAATAGCCAACCCTTGGCGATCGTTCTCTGTCCCTACGGCCATAGATAGAAATTCCTGTTGCAACGATTTTGAATTAGACGGCAATTTCATCATGGAATATTTCGCGCCATGGGGCAAAGAGGCAATGCTTGAATTCAATATTTTCAATTGTTTTGTTCACAAATTGCCTTTTGGGGCGGAAACTGAATTTAGAGTGGACCGTGTGAGCCCTCCCAACTTTATCTAGTCGCTTTTGTCCCTGTGTTTAATTTTGATCGCCCCCTTGATTTTGCACTGACTGACGTGGCGGATTGCCTGGCCCAAGGTCACATTGATGGGGCGATCGCCGTTTGGCAGGGATTAATGACGACGGATTTCCCAAAAACAGATCAGCAAACATTAAGGGATTTGGGGTTAATGTTGCTGGAGCAGGGCGATTTTGAACAACGTTGGCTAGTGAGCAAAGAGTTACTCAAGTTTGGCGAAGGAATCATTGCACCGTTATTAACCCATTGGCAAAATCCCTCGGCGACCATTGAACACCGTTGGTTTGCCGGACGCTTGTTGGGAAACTTTGTAGGGACTGAAATCACGGTGGCGCTGACGGAAATTTTTAGTCAACCAGGGGATCAAGACCTCTGGGCGATCGCCGCTGAAGGATTGAGCAAGCAAGGGACATTAGCGTTAACCGCAATCTCGGCGTTATTGACCAACCCAGACAGTCGTTCCCTCGCAGTCAGCATTTTGGCGCAACTGTCCCAGCCCGAAGCACTGCCGCTCTTAAAGAATTTAGCCACCGATCAAGACCCGACAATCCGCGCCCAAGCTTTGCAAGCCCTTGGACAATATTCTCCTGCCCCATTAATGCCAATTTTTCTCCAGGCGATCGCCGATCCGTTTGCCAAGGTTCGTCGCCAAGGGGTAGAAGGATTAGGACTGTATCTGAAATCATTGCCGCCCCAATCCGACCCGGCCCAAGTGGAAAATATTCTCCATCAACTCCACCCCCTTTTGCTCGATTTAGACCCAGTGGTCTGTCAACAAACGGCGATCGCCATTAGCCAATCTCCCACTGCCGCCAGCATTGAAATTTTAGCCAAAACCTTAGCCTCTCCCCATACCCCCGAACCACTACGATTCACCGTGATTAAATGCCTAGGCTGGATGGAAACCGAAGCAAGTTTAGCCGCCCTCGCAACGGTTTTTGCTAATCCTTGCCATGGCCAATCCCTGGCGGATTTAACTCTAGTCATTCAAACCCTCGGCCGCATCAAAACACCCCTGCACCAACTGACCGCAGGCAAAATTCTGCTAACCTTTGCCCAGTCCAACCACCCTTACCAGCAAAACCCCAATCTCCGTAAACAACTCAGTCAAAGTTGGGCGCAACTGCATTATTTGTCTGCCCTGTCCCTGCTCCAGTCTTGGCAAAATGAAGCCGACATTGGGGTTAAACTCCACGCCCAAGCTGCCCTAAAAATTCTCGCTGGGTCTGTTCCCACCAGCCCAGAAACTACTACTCAAGAACAGGGCAACGTTCCATTGGATTAAAAGTATAGTCTTGCAATCCGCTGTATCAATCAATAATGATCGCCGGATTTGCGATGGTGAACGGCGGTGACACCCTCCTTCAATACCGAACCCCGATCCGTGACCGCGTAAACTACCCAATGATCGCCGCATTCCATCCGGTCTTTGACCCGACATTCTAAATAGGCAAGGGAGTCTTTTAAGATCGGTGCGCCATTTTCCGCAGGTTGTGTTTCCACCCCTTCAAAACGATCGCCGCCGGGGGGAAAGGGTTTGAGGAAATGTTTCATTAACCCCAGATGTTGCCCTTCTGGCAGGATGTTTAACACGAAGGGACTGTTTTTGTAGAGTAACGATTCGATCGCCCGCTCTTTGGCCACGGCAATGGTTAACCCCGGTGGTGAAAAGGTGGCTTGGGAGACCCATGAGGCCAACATGGCACTGCTCAATTCCCCTTGGCGGGTGGTGACAACACAAAGAGAACCGACTAAACGCCCTAGGGCCTGTTCGGTGCGGGCGGTTTCTGATTCCATCACGGAGGGTTTGGGCTGACGACTTTTGGCGGCTTTTTTCAAAGCTTGGGCAAAATCAGTTCCAGCTTCTTCACATTCTTTTAAGGTCTGATCCGTGGGTTTAAATTTGACTCGAATTGGCTCGAAACCAAAGCGGAAACCCGCATCTCGAAATTTTCCTTCTAATAAATCGATCGCCTCGCCACTCCAACCAAAGGAACCAAACACGCCACAGAGTTGGGTTTTCGCCGCATTGGCCAGGGTGATGCCTAACGCTGTTTGAATGGGGGTCGGGGCATGGCCGCCCAAGGTAGGAGAACCAAAAATAAAGCCTGCTGACTGGGCGATCGCCTGTTTAATCTCTTCCGCATCACTGACTTCCGCATTAATGGCCGTTACGCCGACCCCTGCTTTGGTAATACCTCTGGCGATCGCCTGGGCCAAGGTTCCCGTATTGCCATAGGCTGAGGCGTAAATCAGAGCCACGTTGAGGGATTGATTTTGTTGTTGTTCCAGCCATTGTTGATAATTGCGGGTTAATTCCTGCAAACCGTATTTGACTAAGGGGCCGTGATTCGGGGCATACAGTTGGGCGGGAAAGGCGGTTAATTTGGCCAGGGCGGCACTCACTTGGGCGGCGGCGGGGGCCAGCAGGCAATCAAAATAATAACGACGATCTTCTTGGTAAACACTCCACCCCTCATCAAAGACCTGATCCCCACAGACATGGGCCCCAAATAACTTATCGCTAAATAAAATCTGAGTCCGGCGATCGTAGCTACATAATTGCCCCGGATAGCGAGGATTGGGCGTCGGCATAAAGGTGAGTTCGTGACCTTGGCCGAGATCTAATTGGTCATTGCTTTTTTTTACGTCAACTTGATAGGCGCAACCTTCCAGCAGTTTTTCTAAATTTTGAGCCGCAGGATTAGAACAAATTAAGGTCACTTGGGGCGCAAGTTCCAACAATTGCTTGAGGGTGGTACTCCGATTAGCATTGACGTGGCCCAAAATGATGTAATCCAAGCTTTTCAGGTCTAGCCGTTGCTGGAGAGTGGCTAGAAAAATATCGCTGAAGGATTCCCCCGGTGGATCAAATAAGGCAATTTTGTCGGCACTAATCAGATAACTATTGGCCGTTGTGCCCCGTTGTAAGCCATATTCAATTTCAAATTTCAGCCTGTCCCAGGTACGAGACCGAAAAATCAGGGTATCGACGGCGATCGGATAAAGCTGAACGTCTTTGGCTTGCATGGCGGGAGGAAAAGCTGACAGGTTTCGTTATCTGCATTCTAGGATACTGCTAGGCTTTCCCTAGGATTGCCTCTTTAGCAAATATCAATGGTATTGATTGCTTTGGCTAATGGATTGGATGGCGATCGCCGGCAGATGCGTTGGTAAAAAGTGTATCAATACTAGCCCTTCCCGCCCCAGTAAATCGCCTATAATCACGATGTTTAATGCTATCCCTCTTGCCGGGAGCCGATCGCCCATGAATGTGTCCGTCGTAAACTGGAAAGTCTTACAAAATGGCTCTGATATCCGCGGAGTCGCCTTACCGGGCATCCCGACTGAAGTGGTCAATTTGACTCCGGCGGTGGTGACCCAACTGGGCAAAGGGTTTACGGCGTGGTTGAGTCAACGGCTGCAAAAATCCCCGGAAAATTTAACCATCACCCTGGGGCGGGATAGCCGACTGTCTGGAGAAACCCTCACCCAAGCGGCGATCGCCGGTATGACGGAGTTAGGCGTAAACGTGATTCAGGTAGGGTTAGCCTCCACCCCGGCCATGTTTATGAGTACGGTGCATCCTGTCACCCAAGCGGATGGGGCGATCATGTTAACCGCTAGCCATTTACCCTTTAACCGCAATGGTTTGAAATTTTTCACCGCCCAAGGGGGACTGGACAAAGCCGATATTACGGCTATTCTGGAGCTAGCGGCCCAAGACGAGTTTTCTTCGTCCAACCAAACGGGCAGTGTCGAAAACCTCGATTTCATGGGATATTACGCAGCGGGTTTAGTGGATTTTGTACGAAAAAGTGTCAATCATCCTGAGCAGTATGATCAACCGTTGCAAGGCTTAAAAATTGTGGTGGATGCGGGCAACGGCGCCGGGGGATTTTACGTTGATCGAGTGCTACAACCCTTGGGGGCAAATACCAGCGGTAGTCAATTTTTGGAACCGGACGGCAACTTTCCCAACCACATTCCCAACCCCGAAAATGCGGAAGCCATGGCTGCCATTTGTCAGGCAGTGATCGCAAACCAAGCCGATTTAGGCATTATTTTTGATACCGATGTGGATCGCGGCGCAGCGGTGGATGCCCAGGGTCAAGCCCTCAACCGTAACCGTTTAATCGCGTTATTGGCCACCGTCATTTTGCGGGACTATCCAGGCTCCACCATTGTCACCGACTCCATTACGTCAACGGGGTTAACAGCGTTCATCGAACAAACCCTAGGGGGGCACCATCACCGTTTCAAGCGGGGCTACAAAAATGTCATTAACGAAGCTATCCGCCTTAACCAAACGGGACAAGATTGTCATTTGGCGATCGAAACCTCTGGCCATGGAGCCATTAAGGAAAACTATTTTCTCGATGATGGCGCCTATTTAGTCACCAAACTCTTAGTGGAATTAGCCAAGCTTAAACAAACAGGACAATCCTTAACCGATCTGATTACCACGCTGCCAGAACCCAAAGAAAGCCAAGAATTTCGCATCGCTATCCGCACACCAGACTTTAAAACCTATGGCAATCAAGTGATCACTGCCCTAGAAACTTTCGCCAACAACCAACCCGATTGGCACGTTGTCCCCAATAATTACGAAGGTATCCGGGTTAATTGCACCGCTGCAACAGAACAGGGCTGGTTTTTGCTGCGATTATCCCTGCATGATCCGGTCATTCCCCTTAATATTGAAGCCGACGTAACCGGGGGCATCACCCTGATCGCTGAACGGTTGCAACGCTTTTTTGAACCTTTTTCCGAGTTGGATTTGTCCACTTTTGACCAGCATTAGGTTTCAAGTCAGTTCTCCTCTTATTCGCTTAATCCCCCATCATCGACTGCAAATAATTTTCTAAGCCCGAATTTTCGATCAGCCACTGCTGGGACTCTAGCCAATCGATTTGTTCTTCCGTTTCTTCGAGAATATCTACCAACACATCGCGGCTGACATAATCCTGCTGGGTTTCACAACGGTTAATCCCCGTGAGCAAATCGGCATGGAGGGTTTGGTTGAGGGTTAAATCGTTTTGCAGAATTTCGGGGACGGTTTCGCCGATCAGTAATTTGCCTAAATTTTGTAAATTGGGCAGCCCTTCAAGGAATAACACCCGCTCGATTAAATTATCCGCTTTTTTCATCGCGGTGATTGACATACGATATTCATAGTCGTTGAGGTGCTTCAGCCCCCAATTTTTGCACATCCGGGCATGGAGAAAATATTGATTAATGGCGGTGAGTTGGGCTTTGAGTGCCTCATTGAGTTGCTGTTTAATCTCAAGCTTGCCTTCCATTGCGAACGTCCTCCCGTAGGGTTACATCTGAATTTCACTATTGTTACCTGATTGAGGCATTGGCTGGTTAACCGCCGCCGAAAAGCATTGTCATTTTTGCCCCTTTGTCTAATAATGATAATTACTTGCAATAATCTTGCAAACTCTTTTCATTAACCCCCTGTTAACACCGTTTATGTATATCTGCATTTGTCGCGGCATTACGGATCAAGACATCAAGGACGCCGCCGATCAGGGTATTACGTCTATTCAAGAATTATCCCAATCCATGGGCGTTGGGGAAGATTGTGGCGCTTGCCATGGCCATGCTTGTCAGGTTCTGGCAGCGATTTCCCAGCGATCCACGACTCTATGCGCCGAGGCCCAGGCCGCTTAAAAATTTGAGCAGTTACAGAAAATTATTAGCAAAAATGCCCTTAATTTTGCCGTTGCCAATCCTGAATATTCCACGTATTGCGATCCCACGGTGTCAGGGCGACTCCTGTTAATCCCTGGCTAACTCCCACTACATCGGCGCGGTGAACTAAGGGCACGAGGGCATAGTCGTTGATCAACAGATCATTCATCGCAATAAATAATTGTTGGCGTTTGCTGGGATTTAGCTCCGTGAGGACCGATCGCCAGAGCTTGTCATAATTGGGGTTGCAGTAGCGGCCGAAATTATCCCCTGTCCAATGGTTGCTCGCTTGGGGAATGGCGTCACAGGTAAAGGTTTGCATATATTGGGTGGGATCGGGGTTGGAATTGCCCGTGGTGAACATGGCCAAGTCGGCATAGAACCGTTCTAGGGTGTCGGGATTGGCGGGATCACTGGAGAATAAGACACTGGGATCAATACTCTTTAACTCAACACCGATGCCAAGTTGCTGCAAAGTTTGCTTAATCACCTGTTGGGTTTTTTGGCGCAGGGGATTGACGCTGGTTTGAAAAACAATTTGCATTTCGATGCCGTTTTTATCCCGAATGCCGTTGCCGTTGCTATCCTTCCAACCGGCTTGATCGAGGAGTTTTTGGGCTTGGCTAGGATTGAATTCAAAACGGGTATTGGGCGAGGCAAATTCCGGGGGCAGCAGTAAAACATTTGTTGTGGCTTGGCCGGTGACACCGTAAAGTTGTTTGGCGATTAAGTCCCGATCAATGCCCAGGGCGATCGCCTTTCTGACCAAAGGATCTTGCAAAAAGGGATGGGGAAATTTAACCGAGGCGCGATCGCCGTTAGTTCGGGTAGCATCGGGATCACTGAAATTAAATAAAATCCGTTCACTCAGGGTGCCTAAATCCGCCACCACCTTACCCCGACCGCTTTTTTGTAAAGATTGCAAGATATTATTTTCCACCTGCAAATTGAAGGCAAAATCCGCATCCCCCGTTTGCAATACCGCCCGCGCCGCCGAAGTGGCATCCCCACCACCCTTAAGTTCCACCTGGGTAAACCCTAACTTATCCTTGTCTCGAAACTGGGGATTAACCTCGTACAACACCACGTCGCCGGGTTTAAAGGTTGTGACGCGATAGGGGCCAGTGCCGATAGGTAACAAATTAGCGGGGGCTTGGCGGGCTTTTTCCCCAACAAAATCTTGATAAATGTGTTTGGGTAAAATCATCCCCTCACTGCCCACAAAAGGTAAAAACCAAGCAGCGGTGGGTTCTTTGAAGCTGATTTTGACGGTCTGGGGATCTAACGCCTCCACTTTGGCGATCGCCTCATAACTGCCAGCACTGGTAGCCCCGGTTTTGGGATTACTAATAAATTGATAAGTAAAAACCACATCAGCAGCGGTGAAGGGTTGCCCATCCGACCATTTCAGATTGGGTTTTAACTTCCAAATAACTGACCTACCATCCGCCGCCACACCGCCATTGTCTCGACTCGGAATGGCCGCCGCCAGAAAAGGGATTAATTCCCCCTGTTGATTAAAGGTTGCCAAGGGTTCTAGGGTAATGCGACTGGCTTCCGCATCCTTAAAGCCCGTGGATAGGTGGGGATTAAGAATGGTCGGGGCCTGCCAAGAGAGAATTTTTAGGGTTTGAGCTGCCCCCGCTGATTGACTGACGTTACTGGGTTGCTGATTTTGGCGCGGCGGGGCACAGGCCAATAAACTTAAGGGCAGAATACTCAACAAAGCACAGCACAATCGGGATTTCAACATGGCAGAAGGGCAGGACCAGCAAGGGCAATCAGTATGAATCCGCTTGATTGTCCCATGAAATCCCTGGCTTGAATGGTAATTAGGGCCGATCTTTCGCTATGGTGACAATCACATTCTTTGAAAATTGTAACCCTATGATTTTTCCGTCCCCCAATGGATTGCCGGACAATAACAGTACTAATCTTGAAGAAAATTATGCCGACATTAGTGAGCCCCGTCGTCGTCAGGCCTTAAATCGGGCCCGGAATTGGTTTGTGATCTTGGTGGCTGGGGGGCTGGTCCTGGGAATAGTAGTAGCGTTTGGGGTGGTGCAGTTGCTGAACAACTTAGGGTTAACTGCTAAGCCCGATGCTCCGTTAAAAATTCAAATTGAGCGAGAGCAGGGCCAGTAAAATAGGCGATTAACCCCACTCACAAAAAAAATCTCCTAGAGCGAATCTAAGAGACAGGGATTTAATCGGATGAATTAAGTAAGTAGTTACTTGCCCATTCCCAATTGTTGGGCTTTTTGGTAAACCTTACCTTCCGTGAGCAGTGAGGGCGCAATCACCACATCCACTTGCTGCATCTCTTTCATATTTTTCGCCCCAAGGGTTCCCATGCTAGTTTTTAATGCTCCTAGCAAATTGTGGGTACCATCATCGAGCTTGGCAGGGCCGACCATAATTTCTCGGATCGTGCCCGTTGTGCCGACGTTAATGCGGGTTCCACGCGGCAACACTGGACTGGGTGTGGCCATTCCCCAGTGAAAACCCCGACCAGGGGCTTCAGCGGCCCGAGCAATGGGCGACCCAATCATGACGGCATCCGCACCACAGGCAATACATTTACAGATATCACCGCCGGTTATGATGCCCCCATCGGCAATAATCGGCACATAACGACCCGTTTCAGCAAAATAGTCATCCCGGGCCGCAGCACTATCGGCGATCGCCGTTGGTTGGGGAACCCCAACACCTAATACTCCACGGGAGGTACAGGCCGCGCCAGGGCCAATGCCCACTAATACCGCCGCTGCCCCGGCTCGCATGAGATCTAAACTCACTTCATAGGTCACACAATTGCCAAGAATTACCGGCATTGGCATTTCTTGACAAAGCTTAACCAGATCTAAAGCCACCACCGACTCTGGAGAGAGGTGCGCCGTAGAAACCACCGTGGCTTGGATAAACAGCAAATCCGCCCCAGCTTCCGCTACCGTACTGCCATATTTAGAAGCGCCAACGGGGGTCAGGCTAACTGCGGCAATGCCCCCTTGATCCTGAATTTCTTTAATCCGTCGGCTGATCAATTCCGGCTTAATCGGCTCCGCATAGAGTTCTTGCATTAAGCCAACAAATTCCGTTTTTCCCACCGAGGCAATGCGATCTAGTACTGGATTAGGATCTTCATAACGGGTTTGAATGCCTTCCAGGTTCAATACCCCTAAAGCTCCTAATTCCGAAAGCAATACCGCCATGCGGCTATCTACCACTCCGTCCATCGCACTGGCAATAATCGGGATTTCACGTTCAATATCTCCTAGTTTCCAACGGGTGTCCGCTAAGCTAGGGTCTAAAGTACGCACTCCGGGAACCAGTGCAATTTCGTCGATACCATAGGCTCGACGGGCGGTTTTTCCCCGTCCAATCGTAATGTTCACGCTTGTCTACTATTCCCAAATTGTTTAAATCAGCGTATCAAATAATTTGACGGTTTGTGCGATCGCCGCTGGAGCGGGGGTAGCCTTGGTAGACTTTAGTGTTGTCCCTACTATCAAATGGATTTCGTTAGTTGGTTGGCATTTTTTCCAGAAAACGCCTTGGAAAGAGTGGTTTCGACAAACTGGGGGAATGTTAAAACGGCAGGGTGAGTCAAACTTTTCATCAGTATTTAACATTTTGTACCGATCGCCTACCCATTCGGTGGTGCTAGGACTAAACTTTGTTTAACCCTTGTGTTTAATTTTCCTCTGTGGGCTTACTAAAAGGAGCATTGACTTATGGCTGTGGAATACATCATCGAAGATTTGATGGAGCAGTTGGTGGAGATGGGCGGCTCGGATATGCATATCCAGGCCGGAGCGCCGGTCTATTTCCGGGTGAGTGGTAAACTTGAGCCTATCAACGAGGAAATACTGACGCCCCAGGATAGCCAAAAGTTGATTTTTAGTATGCTCAATAATTCCCAACGGAAGGAGCTAGAGCAGGGTTGGGAACTCGATTGTTCCTACGGGGTGAAGGGATTAGCGCGATTTCGGGTCAATGTTTATAAGGAACGGGGCTGCTATGCGGCCTGTTTACGAGCTTTGTCCTCAAAAATTCCTAACTTTGAACAACTGGGCTTACCGAACATTGTGCGGGAGATGGCGGAACGGCCTAGGGGTCTGATTCTGGTCACAGGGCAAACGGGATCGGGCAAAACCACGACGCTGGCGGCGATTTTAGATTTGATTAACCGCACCCGTGCTGAACATATTCTGACCATTGAAGACCCGATTGAATATGTTTTTCCCAATATCCGCAGTTTGTTTCACCAACGCCAAAAGGGGGAAGATACTAAAAGTTTTGCGAATGCGTTAAAAGCGGCGTTACGGGAAGATCCGGATATCGTGCTGGTGGGGGAGTTACGGGATTTGGAAACTATTGCCTTGGCCATTAGTGCGGCGGAAACGGGTCACTTAGTTTTTGGGACGCTCCATACTAATTCGGCGGCGGGGACGATTGACCGGATGTTAGATGTGTTTCCGGCTAATCAACAGGCTCAAATTCGAGCGATGCTATCTAACTCTTTGTTGGCGGTCTTTTCCCAAAATTTGGTCAAGAAAAAAGCGCCTAAACCGGGGGAATTTGGTCGGGCCATGGTGCAGGAAATTATGGTCATTACTCCGGCGATCGCCAACTTGATTCGGGAAGGCAAGGCCGCCCAGATCTATTCCTCGATTCAAACCGGGGCAAAATTGGGGATGCAGACGATGGAGCAGGCCCTAGCAACCCTGGTGGTTTCCGGCACGATTAGTCTGGAAGAAGGGCTTTCTAAGAGTGCCAAACCCGATGAGTTACAACGCCTGGTTGGTGGCATGGCCCCCCAAGCTGCGGGTAAACGCCGCTAACGTTCTTATTTAGAATTAATTGCCAACCTTGCGCTACCCCTAGCCATCAAAATCATCATATCCACCAGTGAGGGAGAAACTTAACCATGGCCACATTTGTTGCCCAAGTCAAAGATAAACAGGGTAAAACCAGCAAAGCTAAAGTGGAGGCCATGAGTCCTGAACAGGCTCGCACCATTCTCCGACAGCAATATGTGGCGATCGGCTCCATTAAACAGGCATCTGAGGGCATTAATCTAGAATTTCTAGAAAATATGCTCAATAGCGTCACTGTGAAGGATAAGGCGATTTTTTCCCGCCAATTTTCCGTCATGATTAACGCAGGGGTGGCGATCGTGCGTTGCTTAAGTGTGCTGTCGGAACAATGTGCCAATCCTAAACTTAAACGGGCATTAACCGGGATCGGTAGCGAGGTGCAACAGGGCAACAACCTGTCTGAATCCATGGCTAAATATCCTGAATGTTTTGATGATCTATACGTCAGCATGGTGGAAGCTGGGGAAGCGGGGGGGGTGCTTGATGAGGTCTTAAACCGCCTCTCCAAACTCTTGGAAGATATGGCCCGACTGCAAAACCAAATTAAATCGGCCATGGCCTATCCCATGGCGGTGGGTTTTCTAGCGGTGGTGGCATTTTTGGGGATGACCATCTTTTTGATTCCTGTCTTTGCCGGCATTTTTGAAGGCTTGGGAACAGAATTGCCTCTGCTCACCCAAGTCATGTTAAACATCAGCGGTTTTTTAAGAAGTCCATTAGCGGTTTTGCCCGTGATTGCCATTGCGGGGGGCGTTTTTGTATTTAAAAAATATTACGCCACCTATGCGGGACGACGCCAAGTGGACTCTTTAATGCTGAAACTGCCCCTGGTGGGCCCCCTCAATGAAAAAACGGCGGTGGCACGATTCTGTCGGATTTTTGGGACATTGACCCGCTCTGGAGTGCCGATTATTCAATCCCTAGAAATTGTCGTCAATACCATTCCCAATAAAATTATTTCCGATGCGATCTCCGGTGCAATTGACGAAATTCAACAGGGGGGAATGATGAGCTTAGCGTTGCAACAAAGTAACGTTTTTCCCTCTTTGGCGATTCAGATGATCAGTATTGGGGAAGAAACTGGGGAATTAGATTCGATGATGATGAAAGTAGCGGATTTTTATGAAGATGAAGTTGAGCAAACGGTTAAAGCCTTAACCAGCATTCTTGAGCCATTGATGATGGTATTTATTGCTTTTATGGTGGGAACCATTTTGCTATCGATGTATTTGCCGATGTTCAAAATCTTTGAAGATTTGGGTTAGAAACTACGGCAATTTTAGGATTATTTCAGACGAGCACACGGTTAATTCATTTGGGTTGACCGTGTATTTTATTGCCGATCGCCTTTTGCCCATTCTTCGGCAATTAAGATTGATTTCGTCCCAAGATGGTCTTGAGTCAATTATTTATAAAGAATTAATAGAGTATTCTCTATTGTCCCGCGAGGGGGTAAAATCGATCCCAACAGTTATCCCTCAATGGATTAGGACGTTTTGCTATGACCGTTGCCAGTGCCGCTCCTGCTTTTTGCCAAGGAATTCGCTTTTTTGGTGATTCTCCCCCTGATTTTGAACGCTATGGCCAAGCAGCGGCGATCGCCTCTGGTGCAACGGCCATCCCGTCAGCCAGTGATCCCCACGCCGTTTATCAAACCTTGTTGGCCGCCGATGCCCTACGGTATTTGACCCTCCAAACCACCGCGAGTAAAGAATCCGGCCACCCCGGTGGTTTCGCCAGTATTGCCGAGGCGATCGCCGCCCTCGTGATGTTGGGACACAAAAATACGGTCACCGAAGTGGGACACCATGCCCCCGGCTTTTACAGCACCATGTTTTTAGATCGCTCCTTGGAAGCCATGGGGATCAGCACAGTTCAGGAACTCGGCGATCGTTTTCGAGAAATGCATGGATTATTGGGGCATTTATCCGGGCAAATTCCAGGCTTACTGGCTCCGGCTGGCCCCTTGGGTCAAGGTCAACACTTCGCCATGGCGGGGGCTAAACTTCATCCCGGTAAGCTTTTCCCCGTCACCATTGGGGATGGCGGCTTAGGGGAACCCTACATCATGAGTAGTTTTGGCCACTTCCACACGGCTTACCCACAGATCACCAACTTCCTGCCCATTTTGGTTTGGAATGGTTTCAGCCAAGAACACCACAGCATGGTTTCCACCCAAAGCAACGAAGCCATGATCAACTATTGGCGGGGGAATGGCTTTGAAAATGTCATTTTAGTCAACGCCAAGGACTTTAACGACAGTGACCAAACGGGTGAATTCATCGACAGCACTCAGTTTTCCTTTAAACAACGCCTCGCCTTTACCCAAGCCGTTTTAGAAGCCACCGACAAAGCCGCCCAATCGGCCCTCAATGGCACGTTAACTGTGTTAATTGTCAAACAACTAAAAGGTGCAGGGGTTCATAAACGGGGAGCAAAATCCCACAACCTTTATCCCGGCGACAGTTTAGAAAAAGACTATATTGTGGCAGCGTTAAAAGAACGGGCTTTATCCCCCGAAGCTTGGCAGCTAGTCCGCAATAATTGTGAACGGGCTGGGGGCGGTTTTGCCTCTCAAACCGTGGTGACGGAATCGGTTTTACCCCTAACCGATTTAGGCGTTTTACCGTTAACTGAATATGCCCTGGGCGATAAACAAGTGGCTACGACGGCGATGGGGGAATTGGTGGTTCATGTCGGGAAACAGGACCCCAATTTTGTGGTGACTAACGCGGATGGCAATGCGGCATCGGGCATTAACAATATCAATGTCGGCTTACAAATTGTTCACCCCACGACGGATCAAGACTATTTCCAAGGCCCCGGTGGTCAAGTTTATGAGCCCTTAAGTGAAGATGCCTGTGCGGGATTAGCGGCGGCCCAAGCGTTGTTTGGCGGTCGTACCCTCTGGTGTTCCTATGAATCCTTTGCCATTAATGGTCTACCCATCTGGCAAACAGTGACCCAAGCCATGGCGGAATTACGGCGTCCGACTCCCTCTACCATTGCGTTATTTACCGCGGGAGCATTGGAGCAAGGGCGCAACGGTTGGACTCACCAACGGCCGGAAATCGAAAATTATTTTGGGGCGATGATGCGTAATGGCAACATTTTTCCTGTGTTTCCCTGTGATGCCAATAGTATTCAGGTTTGCTACGATTGGGCGCTGAGCACCCGCAATAAGGGGATTCCCATTACGGCCAGTAAATCTCCTTTGCCCATCCGCACGACCTTTGAGCAAACTCGGACCGCCTTGGAAAAAGGGGCGATCGCCCTCCATCGTAGTGAAGGCAAGAAAACGATTGTCTTTGCTGTGATTGGCGATATGACGCTGATGCCTGTGTTTGAGGCGGCAACCCAATTGGAAAGCGAAGGTTATGGGGTCAAAATTCTGTCGGTGATCAGTCCTCGTCGTTTGTATCGTCCCCATGATGTGCAATGGCAGGATTGTGCCGAGGCCGATGGCCAATTTTTGAGCGATGCTGAATTTGCCGAACTCTTTGGAGGGGATGCCTTAATCGGGGTAACGGGGGGAACCAGCGCCATGTTAGAGCCGGTTTTACTCCGTAGCGTTTGCCCACGGGATGTCTTTGCCTGGAAACGGGGAGAAACCACCGCCAGCGCCGGTCAACTCATGGCCTACAACGGTTTAACCGCCCAGGCGTTAGGCGATCGGGCTAAGCAATTGTTGGGCTAATTTCTTCAGCCCTCTTCCACTAGCTGACCAGAGCAATCGATTGGTTGCCCTGGTTAACATCGATAATACTCCAGGATCTTTAAGCCAAAGTAAAGACGATCTCTGGGTGAAGGGGCGATCGCCTAGCTCAGGATTGATCCGCCAACCGTAGCCGTAAATAAGCCTCAATAAAGGGGGTTAACTCCCCATCCATTACCCCAGAAACATCGGTGGTTTCCACTTGGCTCCGCAGATCTTTAACCATTTGGTAAGGATGAAACACATAGTTCCGAATTTGGGTTCCCCAGGCCGCTTCCACCATATCGCCCCGGATTTCGGCGATCGCCTGGGCCCGTTGTTCTTCCAGGATAATTAACAATTTTGCTTTTAAAATTGCCAGCGCCTTGGCCTTGTTCTGCAACTGAGAACGCTCTTGGGTACACCGCACCGCCAACCCCGTGGGTAAGTGAACAATCCGTACAGCAGTTTCCACTTTGTTAACATTCTGTCCCCCTTTTCCCCCAGCCCGAGAGGTGGTCACTTCCAAATCCTTATCGGGAATATCTAAGTTAATCGCATCATCCCCCAACAGGGGCATCACCTCCACCCCCGCAAAACTGGTTTGGCGTTTACCGTTGGCATTAAAGGGCGAAATACGGACGAGGCGATGGGTTCCCTTTTCAGATTTCAAATAACCGTAGGCGTAACGCCCTTCAATTTCCAGGGTGACGGATTTTAAGCCTGCTTCATCCCCTTCAGAAATTTCATCTAAATGGACTTTGTAGCCCTGTTTTTCCGCCCAGCGGGTGTACATCCGCAATAACATTTCCGCCCAATCTTGAGCATCGGTTCCCCCAGCCCCGGCATTAATAGTCAGTACCGCCCCTTTGCTGTCGTAGGGGCCAGCCAATAATTGTTGTAATTCCCAACGGTCTAATTCTGTTTGTAAGTTTTGAACGGTAGTTTCCGCTTCGGTGAGTAACCCTTGATCGGCTTCTAGTTCCAGCAGTTCCAAAATCGCTTGGCTATCTTCCCATTGTTGTTGCCAATGCTGAAATTGCTCGATCTGAGCTTTGACATCGTTCAGGTTTTGTAGGGTTTGCTGAGCGTGTTCTGTGTCGTCCCAAAAATTAGGTTGGGCAGCAGTTTGTTCTAAATCCTTAACCGTGGCATTGAGGCTAGATAGGTCAAAGATAGTCCTGGGTTTTCCCCAGGCGTAAAGAGAGGGTTTCGAGGTGGCGTTTAAGGTCGGTTAATTCGAGGGTCATGGACAATTAAAATTTGATCGGATTCTCCTCTAGTCTAAACAATGACATGGGGGAGACTTCTTAAGTTACAGCAAAATTCGCGGTAAACGATGTTTAAAACCACAGAGAATTTCCCAGGAAATGGTTCCTAAACGATTGGCCCAATCATCAGCACTAATGCGGCGATCGCCATCTTGGCCAATGAGGGTAATCACTTCACCGACCTGGGCATTGGGAATGGCACTGACATCGATCATGATTTGATCCATCGTAATCGCCCCAATTTGCGGTACCAATTGACCCCGCAGCAAGACCTGTAATTGATTGGACAAATTCCGGGGAATGCCATCGGCGTAACCAATGCCCACCACTGCAATGTCCATTTCTCGATCACTGACAAATTGATGACCGTAACTCACCCCCGTCCCGGCGGGAATGGTTTTGATTTGGGTGATTTTGGCCCGCACCGCCAGCACCGGTTTCAGGACTGGACGATCTCGCAAAGATCCGCTATGGGTTTCGCCCAAATGGGGGGCAGGATAAAGACCATACAACCCTAGCCCCACCCGTACCATGTCGTAATGCCACCCTAAACCGTGTAATGTGGCAGCGGAATTGGCGAGGTGTAAACAGGGCAGGGGAATGTTGGCTTGGCGTAAACCGGCGATCGCCGTCTCAAACCGTTGGCGTTGTTTGAGCATAGTGGCCGGGTTGGGATCATCGGCGGTGGCTAAATGGGAATAAACACTTTTTAACTGTAATTGGGGCAAAGCTTGTACCGTGCGGCCAAAATCCACTGCCTGCTGCCAAGGGGTTCCTAACCGCGACATTCCTGTATCGAGTTTGAGGTGAACGGGAATTTTGACCCCTAATTCATCTAAAACCTGATTAAATAACCGCGCTTGCTCCACTGATCCCAACGTCGGTTGTAATTGCCAATGGGCGATCGCCTGGATTTCTTCGGGGGTATTAATGCCGCCCAAAATCAAAATCGGAGCAGTAATCCCCGCTTCCCGTAACTCAATGCCTTCCCCCAAAGTGGCTATCGCCAACCAATCGGCCCCCGCTTGCAATGCCGTTTGGGCCACCCGTATAGCCCCGTGACCATAAGCATCAGCCTTAACCACCGCCATTAACGCCGTCTCTGGCTTGATATGGCGCTTAAACTGCTGCACATTATGGATCAGCGCCCCTTGGTCAATTTCCACCCAAGCTCGCTGACGAATTAACTCCGATAACCGATAACCGGATAATGTCTTTGATAGTAGTGGCGACAGATCAAGATCCTGACTCAACACCATACATGACTCCTCTACACCCAAATGCCCCGGAGGGGTTACGCCTAAGATAAAGCGAAAAGGCAAAAAGTTCCAGCACAGATTACAAACTTTGGATTTTAGAAACGGTACAAAAGTTGCAGTTTCAGGTGCTAGATGATCTCGATTAGGAAAAATTAACTGAGAAAGGATTAAATTTGAGCCAGAAGTAATAAAAGAAACAAGGAAAGTCTCTTAATAAAAATTATCGAACATCGTTTAAAATCAAGTCATGTTGATGGTTATAATACTTGCCATTATTCGGACATCAAACACACAAGACGAAGAGAGAGCGGGACGTGTGGTTTTTGGTTGTTGTACTAACGATTACACATAAGGGCATCTCTAAAAATTCAAATTTTATTGAGAAAAGCCCAATATGCCGTAGATAATTTTCGCAACAAGGCAATTAATAGAGGTTCCCTTAGGAGCAACAAAACTCAAGGCGATCGCTGTCATTGAACGATATTAACCAGTCAACAGGCCAAAGGCTTTTAAATCGTCTTAGAGCAATGCAGGGCACTAGACAAAGAGGAGCACAGAGTAATCACCCCGATCACCCCATCAGCCAGGACTAACCACAAATCATCAGCAATGGCGATCGCCGCAACAAAATAAATACTTTCAAACGACAGTCCATTGTCCACCTTCGATCCGATTGATATTCTTTGCCATCCTCCTTAATAAGTCAAGAAAGCGTGAGTTTTGACAGCACATGTCCCCGAAAACGTAACAAAAGCTCTCCAGCAAAAGCCTTATTGCCTATAATTAAAAGTGAAGAATTAACTACCCCTTGGAAGTGGTCAGCACCGCCCCGCTTCCCTTAAGCGCCATTAGTTTAGGCATATTAGCGGTTTTAGATCTATGGACACTACGTTTTTTCAAGACTATCAAACCCAGCTCTTAGACTGGCAAAAGAAATTTTTTGAAACTTGGATGGAAAGCCTGCCCAAAGGAACCACTGAAATTAAATTGACAGATACCCTTGAAACCAGCCTGAAACTTCAGGAGGAAATGGTTAAAAGCTACCTCGAAGCCCAAGAAAAATCAGCGACGATGATGGTCGAAGCTCAAAAACAGTTTTGGGATAACTACTTTAACGCCCTGCGCCAGCAACCCGTTTCAGCTAATTAATTTTTCTGATTTATTTTTGTCGCCAATTTTCTTTTGCCATTCTTCGCAATAGTGGCAAGCTCATTAAATTCCTTGCTTGGGGTCTGCTGATTTCATCAAGGAATTTTTTGTTGCCCCCAGATTTTCCATCGCTTGATCGCTTGATAGTTTGTGAAGGCAGGAAACGGGCGATCAGGGATAAAAATCCTGAGTTTGTCACCACCAAGCTTTGCATTTATAACCCGACCCTATACAATCGGAAGGAATATTTTGCAATCTGTTGTGTGTGAGGATCTGACAATGCAGTCCCAATCAAATGCCAAAGACCCAAAACCCCAGCTTCATCAAGGTCGTCGCCTTTGTCATTTGTCCTTGAGTGGTTTGTTGATGACCAGTAGCCTAACTTGGGCTTTACCCGGAAATACGACCAGCAATCTGGTGATTCCCGATGTCTCCGCTCCGGCCGCTTCCGCCCCGGCTCAACCCGTTGAGTCTGCGGCTCCTGCCCCGAAACCTCGTATGGTCGTTCCCCCTGCTGCCCGGAAACCCATTGTTTCGGAGCCTGCCGTTGCTAGCCCTCCAAGGAAATTAGCGCCCCCCACCATTACTCGACCAGACCCGATTTCCACCCAGCCGACTCAGATCCGCCAAGGCTTACAGAAGAATAGTTATATAGATGCAGCGCCGGAGAAAACCGTTACGGCTCCGCCGATCGCCCCCAGTAGCGTTGTGATTATTAAATCCCGTAATAATGGCTGTGAAACGACAGTGAGTGGCGGAATGCTTCAGCGGGGTTGTGGGGGAAGTGCATCCATCAGTCCGACCCGGCGATCTACGGCAATTGCCCCCTCTGCCCGTCGGCAAATTTCTCCCACCACGGCGCACCGCGTAGCGGATCTCTCCGAGATCGCCCCCCGTCGTCAACGCATCGCCAGCAATAATCCTGGTCCTGTCAAAAGTCGCTCCCCCCTCAGACCCGTTGCGTTCAATCTGGGCAATCAAACGGCGATCAGACGACCCATTGGAGCGGGGCAGGTCTTTAGTCTTCAGCCCATTGTTAACCGGGGCATTGAAATTGCCCTTGCACCACTGCCGGAATACAGCCGAGCCACAAACTTATATGCTGCCCCCCAGGGAAATCCGGCTCAATCCCAAGGTACGGATTTGTCCTTCCCAGTAGCGGGTGTTAGTCCCATTACCTCTGCCTTTGGTTGGCGAGTTCATCCCATTAGTGGCCAGGGACGGATGCACAATGGGACTGATATTGGAGCCCCCTTAGGAACCCCGGTGATTGCCGCCTATTCCGGTACAGTTGCCGCTGCCCAATGGTCGGGGGGTTATGGTTTGATGGTTACTCTGCGTCATGTGGAAGGAACTCAAGAATCGCGTTACGCCCACCTATCGGAAATCTTTGTAGAACCGGGCCAAGAAGTTGCCCAAGGCGAAATCATTGGTCGGGTTGGTAGTACTGGTTTTTCTACTGGGCCCCATCTACATTTTGAATGGCGTCACTTAACCAACGAGGGTTGGGTCGCGGTTGATGCGGGGCCCCATTTGCAATATGCCCTAGCGAATTTGATGCGGGCTCAAAACTACGCTAAAGCCGCTGAAGTTCCCCAGGGTTAGAGCAGATCATATTCCGTTGCGACGTTTAAATTCCAGTCAGTAATGTCCTTTTCTTTCCAAGGATGTTACTGATTTGTTTTTTGAGGCTAATTCCTAACCAGTACCCTGATTGAGAATACGCGATTTTTAAAGAATTTGATCTAAAAATTGTTGGGTGCGTTCTGCTTGGGGATGGTTAAAAAAGTCATCGGGCTTAGCACTTTCAATGACGACGCCTTCGTCCATCAGTACCACCCGATCCGCCACTTCCCTCGCAAAACCGACTTCGTGGGTCACGCAAACCATGGTCATCCCCGATGCAGCCAAATTTCGCATCACGTCTAATACTTCCCGCACCATTTCGGGATCTAAGGCGGAGGTGGGTTCATCAAAGAGCATGATTTTCGGTTGCATGGCCAAGGCTCTGGCGATCGCCACCCGTTGTTTTTGGCCGCCGGACAGTTGGGCGGGACGTTTATCCTTTTGGGCTGTGATCCCCACTTTTTCCAGTAATTCCACGGCGATCGCCTCAGATTTGTCTGCTGACCAACCTCGAACCCAGCGGGGCGCAAGGGTGATATTTTGCAAAACAGTTAAGTGGGGAAATAAGTTGAAATGCTGGAAGACCATACCCACTTCTCGCCGAATTTCGTCAATATTTTTGAGATCGTGGGAAAGCACCATACCGTCAATGACAATGCGGCCCCTTTGATAAGGTTCCAGGGCATTAAAGGTGCGAATAAAGGTGGATTTTCCCGATCCCGATGGCCCCATCACCACCACCACTTCTTGGCGATCGACCGTTAAACTGGCTCCCCGCAATGCCTGAAATTGGTTGTCGTACCATTTTTCTACCTGTTCAGCAATAATAATCGGTTCGGCTTCAGTGGATGACATAGGGAATTGACGGCGATGGTTCTAAAGGCAATCAAGTCCCCCCATAGTAACCTCCTAATTCCCCCGCAAGGCTAAGGTGTTGCCAAGGGTTCGATTCTTACCCCGTTAGCAAACCAGGCCACTCAATAACGTGCCCATTCCATCCCGGCTCTCTAAACAACTCATTTTCATTGCAATTGTTCTTGCAATTGCTGAATGACTCCTCGGGCCTCTTTATACAACGGTGATTGGTCCGGCGGAACCAAGGCCGCAGCGGCGATCGCATCTTTGTCATTACCCACTTCGGCTCGACCTTTGGCAATATCTAAAATTACGCCACTCCATTGGGTAATCTGGCGTTGAGCTTCGGCATAACCGGGGGATTGGGGCGGAATTTTGCGTAATTCGGCGATCGCCCGTACGAAAACCGATGCTTGTTGCCAACGAAGATGGATTTTTGCGGCCTGCACCTGGACTAAATAAGCTTGATCAATGGGGGAAATGATCACAGAGCTGGATGGGGTCGATTTCAATGCCCCCAGTCCGAATAAACCCCGTACTGCCCCGGTTATAATCCCCCCCAATCCGAGGAGCATGATCAATAGACTGAGCCAAGTCCAACCCAGGGCTCCCTTGGACGGCGAGCGCCACTGCTTAACCGCCGTAACCAACCGTTGACGACTTGATTCTAGCCAATCATTCCATTCATTCCAGTCGTTGTCCACCCTATTTACTTGATCGGGGTCGGGAAAAAGGAGTTGAGCCCGCGTTTGGTGATTGCCTGTTAATACGATTAGGCGTACTGTGTCGTTGTTCCCAGTCAGATCTTCCTTGGCCAACGAATCCTCTAACCGATTACGGATAAAAACTTCTAATAATTCCACCGTGATTGACTGCTGATAATAGCTCAAGGCTTCAATCAATACTGTCGTCAGTTCCCCCGGTTCTCCCCGACTAAAACGAGCAATGACGTTGATACCCCGTTGTTTCGCCCGTAACAAATTTTCAGAACTAATCGGATTGATCCCCGACTCTGACAACAGGCCATCATCCACAGAGACTAGATCCAACAACAACAAAGCACAGGGCGATCGAAAGGGTTTAAATCCATAAATCAAATCTCGAAAATTGACCGCTGTGCCCGTTAATGCCTCCATATCGCCATCAATGGGCAACAAATAATCCTGGCTCTCCCCCTGCCATCCGTAACCCTGAAACAAAAAAACACTAGGGGGTTTAGCCAAGCATTTACGGAAATTATTGATGTTGGGAGTTAAAAAACGCTGTCCGGTTAAGCGGGGCTGATCGGCAAAAATGAGAGAATCAAACTCCGCTGTGGGGCTAAGTTGGCTCCACAATTGATGCAATACCGCTAAATTGGCTTTTCCCATTGGTAAATGGGGCAAATTTCGATAATGCTGGTTAACAAAGCTAATAAACCGATAATTTCCCATTGTGCAATCACCTACACAACAGCGTAATATGGAAAGGTTGTCAATTTTTTAGAATCGAGAAATTCCATGGCAGTTCCTAAGAAGAAAACCTCAAAAGCTAAGCGTGACCAACGTCGTGCCCACTGGCGTAAACAAGCAGCTTCCCAGGCTGAGAAAGCTCTATCGTTAGGCAAATCGATCCTGACGGGTCGCTCTACCTTCCTGTATCCGCCCAATGAAGTCGAAGAGGCAGAAGAGGAGTAAGGTGTGAACGATTAAATTGAGGGACGGCTGCTCCCTCATTGTTTTTTAATCGTCTATTTATTCTTTAGAATTTGTTAATCAAGATCAGGTTCCCAGACCTGGCAAAGAGTGATGCAGATCACCTGTAAAATTTCCTATGATCACCATTCTCATTAGGGTGATTGACGTTTGTGAAATAAACAACGGTAAACAGGACGATTCAGGTTAAAACAGGCAATTTCCCGTTCTGTCGCCACAGGTAAAGGATTTTCTGGCAACCAGGGTGTTTGATGGGTCAAAACAAACTGATTATTTTCAGCGAACCGCTCCTTCATTTCCTGGGCTACAATCTCCACATCGGATTGCAAAAAGACTTCCCCGTTAGGCTGCAAAAAGTTGGCGATCGCCGTGACCAGTTCCGGTTGAGCAACCCGGCGTTTATTGTGGCGTTGTTTGAACCACGGATCGGGAAATTGAATGCTGACCTGTTGCAACAGTTGGGGTAAGGTCGCAAAAAAATGTTCCGGTTCGACGTTAATATTGCCGTATAAAAACTGTAAATTGCTTAAGCCTTGACGGTCTGCGATTTGATTGGCTTCAATCACTAACGGTTCACGGATTTCTACCCCTAAAAAGTTCCAGTCTGGCCACTGAGAGGCTAAATTGAGCAAAAACCGTCCCCGCGCACAGCCAATGTCGAGATGTAGGGGCTGACGGAGGTTGGCATAAACGGTTGCCCAATCGGGAACGGTGAAACTCTGACGATATTTATGACTGAGGGGATTAACATGCTGACGGACGCGGACTCTAGCCAAAGGGAAATTCTCCAATTGATGGGGGCAATTAGGTCTATTTTCGGTTATTTTTGGTCGTGTTTAAGTCCAACGTTCAGCGATTAAGCTGCCGAGTAGGATACCGATCGCCCCTAATAACAAACTCCCTAAACCGTAGATAAGACTTTCGCTGATTTGCCCTGTCCGCAATAACGCCGTTACTTCTAAGGCGTAGGTCGAGAAGGTGGTGTAAGACCCTAAAAATCCGACGGCCAGCAATAATCTCAGATCCGGGGACATAAGGCTGGGGGGAGTAGCAAGGGTGACGACAATGCCCATCAAAACACAACCGGAGAAGTTGACTAAAAAGGTGGCATAGGGGAGATCATTACCCAACCAACGGGCGAATAAGAGGGTGAAATAATAACGACACAAGGCTCCGGGAATAGCTCCCAAGGCAATGGCCAACGGCGATCGTAGTGCAACGGGAATTGCCATTAACCCTTTTATGGGATCAGTCATCAAGCCAAAGTTACTGATTAATTAATGCTTCTCATTTTGCCATTGAATTTGTCGTTTTCCTTTACTATGTCCCCATAACTATGACAATTCCTTAACATTTCGTTCCTTTAACGGTCTGGTCAGGATATTTGTGGGAATAGATTTCGTTATTTCGCATTCCTGAGTTATGACCTATCGTATTCGCCCGATTACTGATGCCGATCGCCCGTTAGTGACCCAGTGGGCCCAAGCCGAGGGTTTTTGTCCGGGGATTGGGGATGTGGGAATTTATTGCGACACAGATCGGGCAGGGGTTTGGATTGGGGAATGGGACGGGGAGCCGGTGGGCTGTATTGCGGGCATTCGTTATGACCAAAATTATGGCTTTATTGGCTTGTTTTTAGTTAAAGCGGCTTTTCGAGGGCAGGGCTTTGGGGTGGCCCTTTGGCAACAGGCGATCGCCCATTTAGAAACTGTGACCTGTGTGGGACTAGAAGCGGCCTTACAACGGGTCGAAGACTATCAAAAATGGGGCTTTAAACCCGCCTATTACACCCGTCGCTATCAATTACCCCCTGCCGATCGCCGTCGTTGCTTACGGCCTTTGATCGCCCCAGATTTACCCGACGGTTATCAACTAATGGCGGGGAATGAACTCACCGAAGCCACCATCCAAGCCTATGACGCCCGTCACGAAGCCACGCCACGCCCATTGTTTTTGCACGAATGGTTAGGACGACCCGAAGGTAAAGTGATGGTAATTTTAGACGATAGTGGAGACTGTTGTGGCTATGGCCGCATTCGCCCCTGTTTGATGCCCGATGAAACGCTTCAGGGGTGGCGTTTGGGCCCCTTAATGGCAAACAGTAAATTAATTGCGGGGGCGTTATTAGATACCCTATTAAGCGATCGCCAAGGCATGATCCTAATTGATGTACCGGAGGTGAATAAAGAGGCGATTTATTTATTAGAAGAACGGGGTTTTGAATTGGGGCTACTTAATTTGCGAATGTACAAAGGAACGCCACCTAATTTGCCCTTAGAGGATGTGTATGGCTTAGCCTGTCTGGAGTTGGGATAAAATCGGTAAATTTAAACAAGCAATAAAATCCGGGGAGTTTTTAATCGTTAACGTAATCACTTGTTGATCACCTAAATAAGCATGGGTCGGCTTTTGTCCTGTACTTGGATTAACAGGATAGGCCGGGAAACTAGCTCCACTTAAACTCACCCGTAGGCGATCGCCTTTGGCCAGAGTTATACAGGTTGCTTGCAAGGGAATTTCTAAATCAGCTTCAGCTTGGGGACTGTGACAATAACCGTGGCTAAAGGGTAAAACTTGAGCATTTAGTGTGATTTGAGAAACGGTGACAGCGAGGTCAAAACTAGGGCGATCTGTTTGCATTTTAATTACCAATTCGGGAACGCCACAAACCGTCAATGATTCTAGTAAGGGCCCAGAGGTATAGGTCACCACATCGGCTCGGTCATCAATTTTTCCCCGTTCAAAGACCCCTTGGGGATTGCTAGCATGGCCCCCTAAACTAGGCACAGGTCTCCAAGGATCATGTACCCAAGAATCAAATTTAATGGCAGAAGAATTTATTTTTTCTAGGCTTAATTTTCCCGTTTGAACAGATGCTAAACCAGAGCATTGTAAATACCAAGATTGCATTTTTTCAGGAAAATTATCTAACTCTCGCCATTGGCGATCTCCCAAATCAAAAACTTCCAATAATGCCGGGGAAAATCGAGGAGATTGTTGTTTTAAAACATGATCAAACCAGGCAATTTGTAGCTCATCAATGCCACTAACTGCCGTTTCTCCATAATCTTGACTGCCCGATCGCCGCCCCCAGGGAAAATGTCCCCACGGCCCAATCACCAATTTCTGTCGCACATCGGCTTGTTTTAAGGCACGAAATAAGCGTAAATTTCCCCGCAAATGGGGATCGAACCAACCACCAATCTGCAATACGGGAATGTCTAAAGTTTGCCAAAGTTGATTCGGCGATCGCCGTTGCCAATAGCTATCCGTTTGCTCTCGACTAAGCCAATCATGGTAAAAACTATCGGGGGCGAGTTCTTGAAACCCTTGGGGATTAGCAGGGCTGGGATCATTAAAATTATAAGTTTTTGTCAATTGATATAAATTTGAAAAGCAAAGTAAATCCCCCTTTAATTTGGCAGAATCTGCGGCTAATTGTAATGCCCAACCTAAATTGTTTTGTAAACAAAATGCCCCATTTTCGTAAGCCCAATCTTGATATAAATCCCAGGCAATCATCGCTGGACAAATGGTTTTTAAAATCAGAGAGTGATTGGCCGCTGCATAAAGTTGGGTCATGCCCTGATAGGAAAAACCATACATTCCCACCGTTCCATCACATTCCGGCAACTGGGCAACCCAATGCAGACAATCTAAGCCATCATTTATTTCCTGGGCAAACAGGTCAAACTCCCCCGCTGAAGTCCCTCGCCCCCGCACATCTTGAATGACCACCAAATATCCTTGGGCCGCATACCACCGGGGGTGGGCATAGACCAACGTCGAGGCGATCGCCCGGCCATAGGGTTGGCGCATCAACAACGCAGGTAACGGCTGAGCCCCTGGGGGATAATACAGATCTGAGTCTAAACGCACCCCGTCACGGGTGATCATTGAGCGGGTTTGCTGTTGAATAGTAACCATGACTAATATTTAATGGGGATTAATACCCAGGCCCGGAGTTGTTCAGCCAATTGTGCAATTTTGGCGATCGCCGCTTGTCTATCCTGATCAGCCGTGAATAGCGTTTGCTTGTTCTATATAAATCACGCTTTTTTCAGGGCGGCCTTTTGATTCTTTACCTGATACAGCGAAGTTTTGACAACCTTGTCCTCCTTTAAGCTATTCGAAGAATTACAAAGCTGCCAAATCAACCCGTTTGTAAAGTTCTGTTAACTTAATTTTTAATCCGATAAAACTGAATGTTATTTCAGCATTTTCTCCGATCAGTTCGGTCAATAACCATTGGCGCACCGCGCAGCGGATCTCTACGAGATCGCCAACTTTTTGATCATGTTCAAAAAAATAACGGGATTGATCAATGAGTAAATATTCCTGTAGTTCGGGAGGGGCAGCAACAACCATCATGGATTTCCTATTTTGTCTCGTCTGCTTAATCTGATTCAGTGTAGCGTTGAAATTTTGTCTATGTCTGCGATTACTTTACTACTAGCTCCCGATTCCTTTAAAGGCACGCTGACGGCGGATCAAGTCTGTGAGATCATGGCATCGATGTTGCAACCGGACTTTAACTGTATTGCCCATCCTTTGGCCGATGGAGGAGAAGGGACGTTAAGCTCAATTTTCAAAGTATTGGGGGGAGAGTGGCAAAGCATTACGGTGCAAGGGCCATTACCGGATCAAATGGTCAATGCTCGTTATTTATGGTTGCCGGATATCCAAACCGCTGTAATAGAAATGGCAGAGGCCAGCGGCCTAACGTTAGTTCCCCTTGATCGGCGCAATCCTGAAATCACTACCAGCTACGGTACGGGACAATTACTCCGCCACGCTGAGGCTAGGGGCGCAAAATTTATTCAATTGGCGATCGGGGGATCGGCGACCAATGACGGGGGACTAGGGTTATTAATGGCGTTGGGTTGGCAATTTTTAAACAGCAATGATCAATGCGTGGGTTGGGGAGGAAAGGCTTTAACCAACGTGGTGAAAATTTTACCGCCCAAAAATCCCTTTACTCCCCAAGTGACGGTGTTGTGTGACGTTACTAATCCCTTTTATGGCCCCCAAGGGGCAGCGTTTATCTATGGGCCCCAAAAGGGGGCTAATCCGGCCATGGTGCAGCGGTTGGATGTCGGATTACAGCAGTTTGCTCAGCGGGTTTGGCAGGATTTCCAGTGTGATCTCAACTTTCCTGGGGCCGGGGCGGCGGGCGGCATGGGGGGAGGTGTGGTCTGGGGGTTAAAGGCTCAATTGGAGTCGGGTTTTACGGCGATCGCCAAGTTAACCCAATTGGAACAAGTGATACAAAAATGTGATGGGGTGATTACCGGAGAAGGCTGTTTTGATGATCAATCCCTACAAGGAAAAGTCGTTGGTGGAGTGATTGCATTAGCGAAAAAATACCATAAACCAATTTTTGTGATCGTGGGTCAAATTTCGTCAAAAAAACATCTGGCAGACGATGAAATTGACTATCTTTGTTCGATCATTGGAGAAGATATAACCCTAGAGCAAAGTTTTGCAAATCCGCCCCAAACTTTAGCCCATCGACTCGCATCCCTAAAACAATTTTTATTGGCTTATAATTTTCGCCGTTTTTAACAGAACGACAGGACTCAAAATTTGAATTTAAGGAGATTGACAATAGCGATTAATGTCAGTAATCATCTGTTGTTATTGTTTGTTGATTGAGTAATATTTTACCGTTTTTGTTAACTCCAAAAGACAGCGGTTGAATGTCGGGTTACGGCAGTTTGCTCAGCGAGTTTGGCAGGATTTCCAGTGTGATCATCAATTTTCCTGAGGCCAGACGGTATGGTACAGGGATTGAAACCCCAATGGGAGTCAAGTTTTATGGCGATCGCCGCCACCAAAGACGACGCAACCACAATGGGCGGAATCGGGCAGATCTGACTTCAAAATGTCTTAATCACTTGAATATAATCCTGGGGCATATAGTTACATTTTGGAGGATTCGATCACCTCCCCAACAGATCCAGGGCTAAAACTCGATAGCTTGGTGCAAGAGTACTATAAATATTCTCAGAGGGGGACAAGAGGACAGAATTAAATTCAAAATTATTGAGTAAAAAAGTGGCTTCCATTTGATTAGTAATAAAAAACCTAATGCTGTCCAAATTCAGTGTTGAATCAAGAAACACTAGGTTAAATAACTCGATTTTGTTAATTCCAGTATTAAAATCAGCAATGTTGATAAACTTAGCACCTCGATAGCACAGAACTTCGCATTGCTAACTTAAATCGAATCAAACGAATCAAAGGCCGTTCAAACGACATCATTTTGAAAAAGAGCTGCCTTTCTGGGAATCAGTCCATGTCCCCAGCAGAGTGATTACAACCTGGGCTGCTGAAGACACGAACAGAAACACACCAAGCAAACAGCTCGGTAAAATTTAGACAATTTAGACAAAGATGAAGTCGGTTGCTGTGTTAAACGTCCCAGAACTTAATGTGGCAATAAGATCAGTACCGAACCGAATCTGATTATTTCCTGTGAAGTTGTAATCACCAATAGCTCCATTTAACTGGATTTTATCGAGATTCGTTGTAAAGTTTGTCAACGCCGCCCGACCGGTTCCGATATAGAACTTGCTAGTAGCATTTCCTAGGATAAAGGTGTCAGCATCACCACCACCATTTAACGTATCTAGGTCTGTTGTCCCTAAACTGGAGCCTACACCATTGAGGATGTCATTGCCATTACCGCCGCTGAGGGTATCGTTGCCATTACCCCCAACCAAGGTGTCATTGCCATTGACGCCACTTAGGATGTCATTGCCATTGCCACCATTGAGAACGTCAGCAACTGCACTTCCCGTAATAGTGTCATTGGCATTGGTTCCGGTCACATCAACGAATTTTTCAACCGTAAAGTTTGCAGTTCCAATCCCCGGCAGGTCAACAACAGCGAGGGTGTTATTGGTGAGGTTCACTGTGAAACGAACACTGCCAACACTACCCGTACCATCAATAGCGTTGCTCTTGCCTGTGGCACCAACAATTTTTTGAATAGTTTGGGTAGAACCCGGGCCACCAATTTGGTCAATACCATTAGCACCTTTATCGATCGCCCCACCGAGCTTGAGAGTGATTTTATCGTTGAGGGCACTGTAGTCAACGGTATTGACTCCCCCAGCACCGTTTAGGATGTCATTGCCTTGACTGCCAAAGAAGGTATTGTTGGCGGCATCCCCTTTGATGGTGTCATTGCCAGCGGTACCGACTACATTGACAAATTTTTCGACTGCGAAGGAAGCATTTCCTCCGGGGCCAAAAATATTCTGAACCGTGAGGTTTTTCGCCGAAAGATCAACGTTAAAGTTAACGCCAGCAACACTGCCGGTACCATCAATGGTATTTGTTTTACCTGTGGCACCGACAATTTTTTGAATGGTTTGAGTAGAACCCGGGCCACCAATTTGGTCAACCCCATTTGTTCCTTTATCAATCGAACCACCGACCTTCAGGGTGATTTTGTCGTTGAGAGCACTGTAGTCAACGGTGTTGAAACCGCCAGCACCATCAAGGGTGTCTTTGCCACCGCTACCAAAGAAGGTATTGTTGGCTGCATCCCCTTTGATCGTGTCATTATTAGCTCCCCCCGTCACATTGACGAAGTTTTCAACCACGAAATTGAGGGTATCCCCTGGGACA
>Ga0315905_10000427_pt1 | contig 46240 bp, 46 predicted proteins | sample LakEriMetagenome_5_FD_203522 | JGI IMG/M metagenome (GOLD analysis project Ga0315905, IMG submission 203522) | Freshwater fungal communities from buoy surface, Lake Erie, Ohio, United States - Buoy 4 MA121 | ecosystem: Environmental > Aquatic > Freshwater > Lake | place: USA: Lake Erie, Ohio...
CAAAAAAGAAGATCTTCAAGCTATTGTCGATTTTAAAAAGGGTGATCTTTTGGTAATGATTCAATCCAAAAACGAATATCCCAATTACTATTTTCGCAATATGAAATCGGCCAAACTGACACCGATTACTCAATTTAAAAATCCGTTTGAAAGCATTAAAAACGTATACAAAGAGGTCATTAAATACCAACGCAACGATGGCGTTGAATTATCGGGCACGTTGTATTTACCGGCGAATTATGACCGCACTGCAAAAAAAGAAAAGTTACCTTTGTTAATTTGGGCCTATCCTGCAGAATTTAAAGACAAAAGCTCTGCTGGACAAAGCGATAAAAACCCAAATGAATTTACTTTCCCAAGTTATGGTTCATTTATTTATTGGGTAACCCGCGGATATGCGGTTTTGGATGATGCTTCATTCCCTATAATTGGAGAAGGCACAACCGAACCCAACGATACGTTTATACCACAGTTGGTCGCCAATGCAGAAGCTGCAATCAATGCTCTTGATCAATTAGGCTATATCAACCGTAAAAAAGTAGCAATAGGTGGGCACTCATACGGAGCATTTATGACCGCAAATTTGTTAACTCATTCCAATTTATTTGCATGCGGCATTGCACGAAGTGGTGCTTACAACCGAACGTTGACCCCCTTTGGTTTTCAAAGTGAGCAGCGAAATTATTGGGACGTACCCGAAATTTACAACGGCATGTCCCCGTTTATGCAAGCTGATAAAATGAAAACCCCACTACTGTTGGTTCATGGTGACGCCGATAATAATCCGGGAACATTTACCTTACAGTCGGAGCGGTATTTTCAAGCTTTAAAAGGATTAGGAGCACCTGCGCGATTGGTATTATTACCAAAAGAAGCTCATGGCTATGTTGCCAAAGAAAATATTTTCCACTTGCTTTGGGAACAAGATCAATTTTTAGAAAAATATTTAAAAAATTAAAAAATCAACCCTGTGGCAACTCAGGGTTTTTCATTAAAAAACACATTCATTCCAGTATCGATAGCTAGGGGATGTTCGACAATAACTTGCGAATCTTCTACTTGCAATTCGATAAAATAATGACTTCCTCTAAAATAGGATTGCACAACTTGGGCAGGTATCCCATGTGTGGTAATTTGAAGTTGATGCGGATAGGCATGCTTCCATTCACCCTCTTTTTTATAACGCGACAAATCCCCAAATAAGGAAGCCACATAAGGACTATTAGAAGCATATAGATCTATTGGGGAACCTTCTGCCAAAATTGCTCCCGCTTTCATTACAACAACCGAATCGGCAAAAGATAACACATCGGTACTATCATGTGTAGCAACAATTGTTGTAATATTTTTTGACTTTAAATAGTGAAACAACTTACGTCTCAAACTATTTTTTCGAAAATTATCGATATGACTAAACGGTTCGTCCAATAACACTACTTCAGGCTCAAGGGCCAAAACCCGCGCAAGAGCGACGCGTTGCAGCTGTCCTCCACTCAAAAATTGGGCTTTTGTATGTGCCAATTCGGTCATTTCAACCGTTTCCAGCAATTCCATAACCCGTTTATGCTTTCGCTCGGGATCAATGTTTGATAAATATTTACCTACATTTTCAGCAACAGTAATAAAGGGCATCAAATCAAAATCTTGCGCTAAATACTTCATGTATTCCATGCCTGGAATCAAATGGTATTTTGGTCCCAAAACTTCTTGATCGTTCCAAAATATTTGCCCCTCATCCAAATCATACAACCCGTAAATAAGTTGGAGCAACGTACTTTTCCCACAACCACTTTCTCCAATAACCGCTAAGGTTTTACCCTGTTCAAGCGAAAAAGATAGCGAATGAATTGTGGGTTGATCACGGTATGAAAATTGAATTTTACGAACATGTAACATAGTGCAAAAGTACGGACTAAATTTGATGAAAAACAACAAAGGTGATTACATCTAATCACCTTTGTCAACCTAACCAATAAATAAACAAACATTACTTGCTTGTTTGCAAGTACTTTTCAAAATGACGTGTATGCACACGTGCTTTTAAATCGTGTAATAGATTATATAATCCAAAAAATGTGCGGTTGATATACAAAAAATGTTTGGAACCTCGATTTCCATTCATTTTTCGCAGTTGGGTATCTTTAGCGAACTCCTCCCCCATTGTGGCTATTTTTCCAAAAAAATCTTCATCTGAAAAATCAAAATAATCCGTGTGAAAAGGTTGGGTAAACAATCCCAACAACTCATGAAAGATTTTTGTAAAATAAACTACTTCTTCCGGACTATCATCGAAGCGTAAAATTTCTAATTCAAATAATTTTTCTTTAAAAACTAACGGATCGTTAATTTTATCTTTATCGGCCAGTTCAAAATAGGGCCTATAAAAATCGAGCGGTACTTGTTTAATACACCCAAAGTCAATTGCTACTAAATTCCCTTCTTTATCCACCAAAAAATTACCCGGATGGGGATCAGCATGAACCTGTTTTAACTGATGCATTTGAAACATATAAAAGTCCCAAAGCACCTGACCAATACGATCACCTAATTCCGAATCTTTATTTTGTAGTGAAAATTCGGATAAATGCAATCCATCAATCCACTCCATCGTTAAAATCTTGGAAGAAGAGTATTCCGGAAAATAATTAGGGAAACGAAGGTTTTCAATAGCACTGCACAATTGCTTCATTTGCAAACTTTGCTGTAATTCCAAATCATAATCGGTTTCTTCCAGCAACTTGTCTTCGACTTCTTTAAAATATTTTTCTGAATCTTTGCCCTTTAGATTAAACATCCGAGTAGCAAAGGGTTTTACCAAGGCCAAATCCGAACTTATACTCTCCGCAACACCGGGGTATTGAATTTTCACAGCAAGATTTTTCCCATCCTTAGTTGCCTTGTGCACCTGACCAATACTGGCGGCGTTACTGGCATCGGGTGTAAACGTGTCGTATAAGTTTTCCGGATACTGACCTAAATATTTTTTAAACGTTTTTCGCACAAGAGGTGCCGATAGCGGTGGCACACTAAACTGCGATAACGAGAACTTATCAACATATTGTTGCGGCATGATACTTTTGTCCATACTCAACATTTGAGCAACTTTTAAAGCACTGCCTTTTAAATTTTTTAAACCGTCATAAATATCCTCCGCATTATTTTCGTTGAGCTTGTCGCGACTTACGTTTGGATTGACAATTTTTTCACCATAATACGCTACATAATTGGTACCCACTTTGAGTCCAGTTTTCACCAACTGACTCGCCCGTTCAATTTTTCCGGTAGGTATTTTATCTAGCGTCTTCATTTAATTAATTTCTGTTTTCTTTCCACAAAAACTTACCTAAATCCAACAACCGCTCTAAAGGTTGCGAATGGGTTAAATCCATTGCGGTATTAATTGATTTTTCAATCAGAACATCGGTTTTCTCGAAACCTTTTGAGGTATCTTCAATCCAAAATTTCAATACCATTAAAAAATTAACCCAATATCCTTCAGCTAAGACAGGCTTTGAAACTTTTGTCCAATTATTTTCACAGGTTGCATCAGTAGTAGAATCCAACATTGTTTCGATAATTTCTTTAAAACGAGAACGCATTCCTTTGAGAGTACTTCCGTTTTTTAAGGCATGTTGGTGGCCTTCAAATTGAAACAAAATATAACTTCGATTCAATGTAAACAACTCAAATAAAGTAAAATATAAAGTCAATAATTTATCGCGATTACTATATGTAGCATAGGCCTGATCCTTTTGCATAGTAGCTACTGCATGGTCAAAGAATTGAATCCAAATCGCTTCTTTTAAGGCTCGAATTGACCCAAAGTGAATGTAAAAATCAGACTCTTGAATCGCATTTTCTTTACAAAAAAGATATACATTTTTGGGTTCCATATTGTTTGATACCACCGAATCCATATATAAAGCAATCAATCGTTGGTCATCGACGGGATCTTTTTTTCTTCGTTTCTGAGTTGTGGACTCCATGATCTGCGTATTTGATGTAAAGATAATAATTGTTTAACCTTTTAATCAAAAAACTAAACAAAAATATTTGTTAATTTTTAATTTCAAAAAAAGTGACGCTACAAAAAGATCTATTTTTACAACCCAACTGTTTCTATTTGAGATCATATATGGCTTAATCAATTTAAGGGTAGCCAATGTTAAAACGTAAGTTTACATTCGTGTAGCGACAATTTGTCAGTTTTATTTGAAATGGTACTTTCTTTGTTACGTCCCTATGAAAAATTGTATAACTTAATTATAAATACTATGGCAACCGGAAAAATTAATGTCTCAGTAGAGAACATCTTCCCGTTAATCAAAAAATTTCTTTATAGTGACCACGAGATTTTCCTTCGTGAGTTGGTATCCAATGCCACTGATGCAACATTAAAACTCAAACACCTTACCGGTATAGGCGAGGCCAATGTAGAATATGGTTTTCCTGTTATAGAGGTAAAAATTGACAAAGAAGCTAAAAAACTGCATATCATTGACCAAGGCTTAGGGATGACGGCAGATGAAGTAGAAAAATACATCAATCAGGTTGCTTTCTCGGGAGCTGAAGAATTTTTGGAGAAGTATAAGGATGGAGCAAAAGACGCAGGTATTATAGGGCATTTCGGTCTCGGATTCTATTCGGCTTTCATGGTAGCTGAAAAAGTAGAAATCATTACGAAATCTTTCAAAGATGAACCGGCGGCACATTGGACATGTGATGGTAGTCCCGAATTCACTTTGGTACCCCACGATAAAACCGAACGTGGAACTGAAATCATTTTACATATTGCTGAAGATGCTGTCGAGTTTTTGGAAGAACACCGCATCGGTGAATTGTTGCGTAAATACAACAAATTCATGCCTATTCCAATCAAATTTGGTACGCGTAAAGAAGCATTACCCAAACCTGAAGATGCTGGCGACGACTACCAAACAGAATACATGGAGGTAGATCATATTATCAATAATCCAGAACCGGCTTGGACCAAGCAACCTACCGACTTAGCCGATGAGGATTACCAAAAATTCTACCGGGAATTGTACCCAATGCAATTTGAAGACCCATTATTTCATATTCATTTGAATGTTGATTATCCTTTCAATTTGACTGGAATTTTATATTTCCCAAAAATGTCTCAAGAGGTACAAATGCAAAAGGATAAAATCCAATTGTACCAAAACCAAGTTTTTGTTACCGATAATGTGGAGGGAATTGTTCCTGAATTTTTGGGCATGCTTCGCGGTGTTATTGACTCACCCGATATTCCACTAAACGTATCGCGCTCTTACCTTCAAGCCGATGGAAATGTAAAAAAAATATCCAATTACATTACGCGTAAAGTAGCCGATAAACTGAAAGCATTGTTCAATGAAAATCGGGAAGATTTTGAACAAAAATGGAACGATATTAAAATCGTTTTGGAATACGGTATGTTAACTGAACCCAAGTTTTATGAAAAAGCGGGCGATTTTGTATTGTATCCAACCGTTGATGGCACCTATTTTACGCTTGCAGAATTGAAAGAAGCCATTCAAGATGCGCAAACCGACAAAAACGGTAAACTGGTAGTCTTATATGCATCCAATAAAGAACAACAACACAGTTATATTGATATCGCTAAAGAAAAAGGATACCAAGTTGTTTTGTTGGATTCACCTATTGTTTCGCATTTGATTCAGAAATTAGAAGCCGACAATGAAAAACTAACATTTGTTCGAGTAGATGCTGATCACATCGATAAATTAATAGAAAAAGAAGACACTACACCTTCTAAACTTTCCGATGAAGAGCGCGAACAATTAAAAGGGATTGTTGAAAATCATGTACCAAAAACCAATTATACAGTTCAGGTTGAAGCGATGGAAAGCACTACGGTTCCGTTTATGATTACCCAGCCGGAATTTATGCGTCGAATGAAAGAAATGAGCCAAACAGGCGGAGGTGGAATGATGGGCTTTGGCAACTTCCCAGAAATGTATAATTTGGTTATTAATTCCAATGCTGAATTGGCTTCAAAACTAATTCAAGCCGATGCCGAAACGCAAGAAGCATTGGTTAAACAAGCGCTTGATTTGGCCAAAATAGCACAAGGATTATTAAAAGGAGAAGAATTGACCGCTTTTGTAAAACGCAGTTTTGAATTAATTCAATAAATGTATTGAGCATTTAGAATAAAAAATCATACCACTTTAAAATAAAGAAATCCCGAATAAATCGGGATTTCTCATTTGACAGCATAGCTGTCCATTCTAACCAAACATAATATTGAAAAAAATCAACTACTCAAAACAATAGATAAAAACAACGGCATCCCTAAAGTGATGTTAAAAGGGAATGTAATGGCCAACGCCATGGGTAAAAACAAACCCGGATTAGCTTTAGGAACCGCAATTTTCATTGCCGCTGGAACGGCGATATAAGAGGCACTTGCCGCTAAAATTGCCAACATAAATCGGTTACCAATTTCTTCTACAAAAAGGCCTGAAAAAAAGGCTACACAACAGCCATTAATAAGTGGAATAAAAAGCGAAAATAAAAGGGCGAATTTTCCATTTTTAAAAAAATCATTCAACTTTTCGCCACTACTAATTCCCATATCCAAAAGAAAAACAGCTAAAAACCCTTTAAACAAATCATTCGTAAAAGGTTTGATTCCTTGTGCTTGTTCTTCATTGGCTAAAAATCCGATACACAAGCTACCTAATATCAAAAGAACACTTCCATTTGTAAGGGAATGTCTGATGATATTAAGTACTTTTGGTCCTTCTTTATCGGGGGCAAAAAGGCGAATCATACTCACTCCAACGACAATGGCTGGCACCTCCATAATGGCCATAACAGCAACCATATAACCATTAAAATGATACCCTAACATTTCTAAAAAACTTCCAGCAGTTACAAAAGTTACCGCACTTACTGAACCATACGAAGCCGCTATTGCTCCTGAATCGTATACCGAAAAATTTCGTTTTAGGATAAAAAAAGTATAAATTGGAATAAGAAAAGCGGAGAGTGACCCAAGTAAAACCGCTCCCATGATTTCATGATTAAACGTACTGTGGGATAGTTCTTGGCCACCTTTAAATCCGATAGAAAACAATAAATAAATTGAAATGAATTTTGAGGAATTCTGCGGAATTCTCAAGTCACTTTTAAGTTGAACCGCAATAATCCCAAGCAAGAAAAATAATAATGCTGGATTGGTTAGATTATCAAAAAGTAAATGCAAATCCATATTTATTGTATTGAAGCTCGGTTAAGACGATCATTAATTGTTTTGCCTAAACCTTCTTCTGGAAATTTTTGTATAAGCATCACATCAAATTGCATACGGTCAATTGAAAATAAGGTTGTATAGAGCTGTTGCGCAACTGCCTCCCAATTTTCATTGATTTCCCATGAAAATAATTGACAATTTTCAGGAAGATTTTGTATGGGAAAATACGATAATACTGCTATTCTTTGAGTTGTATCTTCGCCATATAAAGTGAGTGTACTTTCAAGGTCTTCAGTTAAAACCACTGGGGTATTGGGTGCATAATGTTTAGGGAATCTACCCGGTGTAAAAAATACTTTATCGGGTTTTCCTTCATATAATACATCACCGACAACAGCTGTAATTGCCTCTAAGGATAAAGCGCCCAATCGGTAAACTTTAACCTGATTATTCTCAAATCCAACGATAGTCGATTCCAATCCCGAAGAACAAGGACCTCCATCTAAAACAAAAACAGCATCTTCTTTAAAATAATGATCAACCATTTGAGCGGTAGTTGGACTTATTTTTGAAAAGGGATTTGCACTGGGAGCGGCCAATGGAAAACCACATTCTCTAATTAAATCTAAGGTCAACGCATGATTCGGCATACGTATACCTACAAACGGACTTTCGCCAGTGACCCACTCCGGTACGCTATCATTTTTGGGTAGTAAAACCGTTAATGGCCCCGGCCAAAAATGAGCCATTAATGTGTAGATTGGATCAGGTATTGCATTCACTAACGCTTCACATTGAGCTATAGAATCAACATGAACAATCAAAGGACTACTCTTTGGGCGTTTTTTCAAATGATAAATTTTCTGTACCGCCTTCTCACTGTAAATATTAGCTGCCAATCCATAAACCGTTTCCGTTGGAATGGCTACAACATCTTCATTTACAAGATATAATTTAGCTATTTGTATTTCGGAGGTATGCATGAGTTAGGGGTTACAATAGTCACAAAATTGAGGATCTTCAACTTTTTTATCCAATGGATAGAAATCTTTTTGTTCAAAGGTACAAACACTACAGCTTCTGAGTGCATACAAAGGGGAACGTGTGGGTTGTTTACACCATAAACACGGCAAACCCGATTCCATTTTAACAATTGAAAAACCCGGTGCTGCACATTGAGGACAGAGCGACCGTATATTTTCAATCAAATTTTCAGTTGCATGGGCTATCGCTTGCATTCGTTTTGGATTGTAAAAAGCACGCATATCCGTTTCTGCATACACTGAATCAAAGTGCTTTTTTAAATAATAAAAGTGTTCCCATAGAGAATCAACAGAAGTAATCCCTTTAAAAATAGGATGATAACTTTGTGCGTCTTTCCTTAAAATCAATCCGTGTGAAGGAAATCCGATTTGCTCCATAAATTGTTCCATAGCTTCTTCATCCTTTATTTCGGAAGCTGAAAAATTGGTATTCGGTGTCCAATATGAGCCCGAATATTCAGTATTGTTTTGCACATCCTTTAGCAGTACCATTTCATAATTTGCAGGCAAAAATGGACTGGAAGGATGCGCACCGAAAGACCCTTCGCTAGCAAGTACCAAATCAACAGGATTCTCTTTCATAGCGAGAATGCACTTGGCGCGAAGGGTAGAAAGCACATCGCCGGTTCGAGCAATTTCACCAGAAAATGTACCTAAACTATCCGTGTTTAATTTTGCAGGAACAAAGCATTCAACTTTTAATTCCTGCTCTAGAATGGGGGCAATAGCGCGTTCTTTTTGATGTCCAGTAGCGATGAGTAATTTTCTATTTAAAAAAGCATTCATGCTTCACGAATAATAGATATCTCACTATAAACCTTATATCGTTCTTGAGATTCTTTTGATGTATTTAAAAAATTGTGAATCTCAATCAAAGCTTCTGATAATGCTTCTATACGTTGGGCTGATTGTTGGGATTGTTCGATATTACGAATCGACTTACTAAAATCATCGCGTTGGTGAAATTGAATTTTATAATTCACCAATTTTGTTAAAAGTTCAAATGCTTCCTCCGCATTAAAAGTACCTTCAATTAGTGTAATCTTTTTTTGGTTCATCTTTAACTTTTTTAATAATCCATAATAGCAAAATGACACTTAATGCATCGAGTAGCGATTCATTGAAAAACGAATTTTTAACCCACTGCATAAAAAATAAAACAATACACAAAAACAAGAGTACGATACTATTATACGGCAACATGTAATGTAGCTTTAACATAAGAAGGCGACTCTTTTTGTTGCAACTGTAGCGTAAAATACTGCAATTGTGCCTGTAAATCTTTGATGCACTTTTCACGAAATTTGATATCCTCTTCAGACAAAACAGTTGCGATTTTTCGCTCATGAAATTTGATTTGAAGGACTACCAGCTCGCGAACCATTGCTACACATTCCTTAGCATCAAACCGACCTTGAAATAAATCGAGTTCCATAGTTTTAATTTTATTGTCCTTGACCTAATGAGAAAGCGGGTTCGCCATCAAAATGATACAAGTTTTCGGTTTTTATCACATCCAATTCCAATGCATTTGCCTTTTGTAGTAATTGAATGATTTTTACTTTACTCATTTCTGCACTCGTAGAAGATTTAAAACGACATCTCCAGTGATCGGTACAAAAAGTTTCAGAAAATCCCTCAGGCCATACTTTTATACCGCGATTGGTTATCATGGTCAAGTTCATATCGGGATCCGAAAGTAAGTTCACTTTTTTTGCGAGCTCATCGGGCTGATCTCCCGACCAATGAACGAATAAATCAACTCCATGCAACGTTTTTGACTTTGCAACTGGACGTTTGTATTTTGGTAATTGCATCGGTTTGGACTCACCATAAGTAACGGATTTTAACACTTGGGGCTGTTGACCTAATCGTTCGATTATCGCGGCAGCAAAAGCTTGTGTGCCCACTTTTTGCGAACTAATCCCTTCCTTGTATATGTCATACGTATGGATACCATCTTCTATGGTTTTTAACCACGCATTTTGTATTTTTTCGGCAACATCATTTTGACCGATATGTTGCAACATCATGATTGCACCCTGCAACAATCCCGATGGATTGGCCATATCTTGCCCAGCACGTCGCGGAGCTGAACCATGAATCGCTTCAAACATCGCGCATTGTTCTCCAATATTGGCAGAACCTGCCATACCTACCGATCCCGCAATTTGAGCCGCTACATCGGATAAAACATCGCCATATAAATTTAGGGTAACAATCACATCAAATGCTTCGGGTGTATCGGCCAATTTGGCTGCTCCGATATCAATTATCCAATGCTCATTTTCGATTTCTGGATACTCCACCGCAATTTCATCAAATACTTTATGAAATAATCCATCGGATTGCTTCATTATGTTATCCTTCGTGAAGCATGTTACTTTTTTACGTCCAAAGGCACGAGCATATTCAAATGCATAACGGATTATTTTTTCACAACCTGGACGACTTATTAACTTTAAACATTGAACGACTTCATCGGTTTGCTGGTGTTCAATACCCGCATACAAATCTTCTTCATTTTCGCGTATAATCACTACATCCATTTGCGGGTGCTTTGTGGTTACATACGGACTCAAAGCCAAACAGGGTCTAACATTGGAATACAAACCCAAAAACTTCCGAGTGGTTACATTCAAACTCTTATATCCGCCACCTTGAGGTGTTGTTATTGGGGCTTTTAAAAATATTTTATTTTGACGAATCGTATCCCATGATGTAGCGGCAATACCGGCTGTGTTTCCCGATAAATAGACTTTTTCACCAACTTCTATCTCGTCATATTCCAATGCTGCACCGGCAGCTTTTAAAATGGATAATGTAGCGTCCATGATTTCTGGACCAATTCCATCTCCTTTTGCAATAGTAATTCTTGTCATTATTTTTGATTTAGCATTGCAAAATTCTTATATTTAATTCATATGTTTTTATTTATGTTTTAAATAATATACATAAGATTTTATTTATGTTAATCTATAATCCATAACAAGACTGGCTTATTTGTGGATTTTAATTGTTGGTCTAAAAAACGCATAAAATTATCGGAAACCGCAGGACAACCCCAGCTCAATGGACTCACGCGCGGATAAATCTCATGATTAGAGACCGCACTCCACGAATGTAAAACGACCACTCGATCTTCAGCCGATTGGTTCTGAACTTCCAATCCATGTAACCAATATTTAACATTAATACCCCAAGAACTGTAATCCCGTTTCCCAATCTTAAATTTACCCTTCATACTGCAATGACTGTCTTTGCGGGTATCAAATTTGGCTTTTTCCCATTGATCAGGATTGGATTCCAAAACATCACAACTGCCATGGGTCACTATATTTTTATGTGTGATTAGCTTCTTTTTAAAATCATATATAAAAAAGCGAAACCTACCCGGATGGATACTCAAGTCAATTAAGTAATAAAAATCGGTAGCGTATCCATTCATTTCACAATAGGCGCGCGCCTCTTGGTGATTTTTAGCATACGACTTTGCGGGTGGTGGAAGTTGGATATTTTTCGTGGAATGACCAATATAACAACAAATTAAGAGTAAGACAATAGTAAAAAAAAATGAATTTCTCATAGTATCAAGATTAGCACTATGTATTAACTTCATTTTTAAAAATTTATTTAAACCTTTCCTGTTAAAATTTGTCCAATTGAAAAACAAACCCCTATGGAACTCCAATATCTATGGTCACTTCGTCTCGGATTTTCGAATCGCCAAGCTAGTAAAATCAAAGATTTGGGAATTGAAAAGTATTTGACAAATGCCTTTGCTGCACCTTTTTCAAAAACAGAACCCATTTGCCTTAAAGAGGATCCAAAATCGTTACAAGAACTTCGGGAAAAAAGACAACAATTCAAAAACGGTCAAAGTGATGAAGCAAAAAAATTAATCAAAGAGCAAATCCAAAAAGGGGGTGAACTCAAACAATGGTGGTTAAATGAAATTATACAGGCAGATTATCCACTACGCGAAAAAATGGTTCTTTTTTGGCATAATCATTTTGTTGCCTCAAGTCAGAAAGTTAAAGTGAATTGGTGGGTTTACCAACATAATCAACTCCTTCGTGAAATGGCTTTTGGGAATTTTAAAACCCTCACAAAGGCCGTTATCCAAACCAATGCTATGGTTCGTTATTTAGATAATGTTGACAACAAACGGGGAGAAATAAATGAAAATTTGAGTCGGGAACTACTCGAACTTTTCACTTTGGGTATTGGAAATTATACTGAAGACGACATTAAAAATGGCGCCAAAGCTCTCGCAGGCTTAACCATAGGGGAGCAACAAGCAATATATCGACCGCGAATTGAAGATAATGACAGCATTACTTATTTGGGGAAAACAGGGCATTTTAAAGCCGATGATTTGGTGGACAACATTTTTGAACAACCTAAAATACCTTATTTAATCACGCGTAAAATCTTACAATGGTTTATTTATGATAAACCAACAACTGCTTTAGTCACATATTATGGGGATTATTTTCGAAAAGTGAACTTTGAAATTCAACCTTTATTGATAAAAATTTTCACCGAAGAATTCGCCAAACCAAATGCCGGAAGTAAAATTAAAAATCCGTTAGAATTTATTATCCAACTTCATGATGAACTCGAAATAAAGGAACCGTCCTTATCTGTTTTAGCTTTCTTTCTAAAGCAGCAAGGCATGGATTTATTGAATCCACCTAATGTAAAAGGTTGGGTAGGCGGTAACAATTGGCTTACATCTCAAATTTATTTACAACGCCAAAATAGTTGTGACTTATTGTGTAGTGGGCTAATGATTAATCGAAGAATGTTTAAAGACGTAACTGAAAATAGTGAAATTCCAAAAATCAATATGGAAAAACTGCCGATTAAAATTGATTTCACACCTTCGGATTCGAATAAAGAAATTATCCATAAACTAAGTAATAGACTGCTTTTTCATATTGGTCCTGATCTCCAAAAAGATATGGAAACGGTATTAAAATATGATTTTGATGGCCAAAGTGCTAGTGCTCAAAATGCCGTACTTCGGTTATTCAACTATATGGTAAAAACCCCCGAATTTCAATTGATATAAGATGAATCGTAGAAACTTTTTAAGCTTAACGGGAACGTTTACAAGCGGACTTTTAATCGTTCCTGATATTTTACATAAATTAGGCACACATACTTCGGGAGTAGTGGCTGACTCATGTGTAGTTTTCATTCAATTAAATGGCGGAAATGATGGTCTCAATACATTTATACCGTATGATGATCCTTTGTATTATGAGTACCGTCGCAATGTGGGAATTCCAAAAAATGAAATTATAGGTAAAAATGCGGGAATGGGCTGGCATCCTGCTTTAAAAAACTGGGCAACCATCCAACAGAATGGTGATTTATGCGTGGTGCAAAACGTGGGTTATCCCGACCCGAATCGTTCGCATTTTCGAAGTCAAGAAATTTGGCAAACGGCATCGGATTCGCAACAATATTTGAATGAAGGTTGGTTGGGACGTTACTTGGACATCCATTACAAAGAGCATCATCCAACGGGAGGGGTCAATTTGGATAGTATTGATAATTTAGCTTTAAAAGGGAAAGAGCCAAATGCCATAACCATAAAAGACCCTGATCGCTTTCGGAGTAAAAATGAAACGGAAGCCACCAAACTATCCGATAATCCACAATTGGACTTTGTTCGTAAAATTGCGCATTCGATCACAGAAGGCGCTGAAGAAATCCGGAAAGCTTTGGATCAATCGACTACTGAAATCAGTTATCCCAAAAGTGCATTAGGTAAAAATTTAGAATGGATAGCACGTTTGATTAAAGGGAATTTACATTCTAATGTCTATTACACTAGTCATAATGGATTTGATACCCATGACAATCAATTGACAGTTCATAAAAACAAATTAGGAGAATTGAATGAAGCCGTTTTTGCATTTTATCAAGAAATCAAAAAAGCGGGGTTATTACCACAAGTAACTATTGTTGTCTTTTCAGAGTTTGGCCGCCGGGTAAAGGATAATGGAAATGGAACCGATCATGGCACGGCGGCACCGTTTTTTATCATTGGTGGAAACACTACTGGAAAAGTTCTCGGGAAGAATCCTAATTTGGAGCAATTAACCCAGGGTGATTTACAACACGAAATTGATTTCCGAAGTGTTTATGCTCGATTATTAGAACAAAAACTCGCCTTTAATCCGAACCAAATTGGCATTACGCAATCGCCATTAATAGGAATTTTTTAGCATTCAAGTTGGAATCTTGGTGATTTGAAAAGTTAAGGTGTATCTTTGTCGGCTTTTCAAAATTAAAAAAATGTCAAACACCAATCTATTTAAGGGTGTTGTTTTCGTCGGACTAGGTGCTTCAAGTTATGGCATGTTAGCAACGTTTGTAAAATTGGCCTATACGGAACAGTATACAACTGCCGAAGTAACCGTATCTCAATTTATTTATGGAATAATTGGGATGCTCCTAATTAATGCCTATACAAAATCAAAGGCTAAAGGATTAGTAGAAAAAGCTACTTCCAAAAACATACTACAGCTACTTTTGGCAGGTACTTCTATGGGATTAACAAGTGTATTCTACTATGTATCGGTTCGATATATTTCGGTTTCCATCGCGATAATATTGTTAATGCAATCGGTTTGGATGGGTGTTTTGGCAGAATGGATACTAACAAAAAAGACTCCATCCATTCAAAAACTTATTTCCGTCCTAATTGTATTGACGGGAACTATTTTAGCAACCAATAGTCTTAATCAAAATACAACAATCGATTGGAACGGAATAGGCTGGGGCTTAATGGCGGCGGCTTCTTTTACAACTACCCTGTTTACAGCTAATCGAGTGGCAGTTGGAATTTCTTCTGTGCAACGCAGTTTGTACATGTTAATTGGTGGAGCGGTTATTGTTTTTGGCTTTGCGCTTTTAACTCAAAACACACCCTTTAATTTTTCTATTTTTTTAAAATGGGGTATTTTTTTGGCACTTTTTGGCACCATAATTCCTCCTATCTTGATGAATGCCGGATTTCCAATTACAGGAATTGGATTAGGAAGCATTATATCAGCTTTAGAACTTCCCGTTTCCGTAATGATGGCTTATATAATTTTAAATGAAAGAATTGCTGTTATTAAGTGGATTGGTATTGCGTGGATTCTTTTTGCCATTTTTTTAATGAATATTCATTCAAAAAAAGTTTAATTGGATACAAAAGATAGACTCCCTAATTTTGCGTATGTCGCTTTTCCAATCACATGAACCGATACGATTTGATGTTCCCGATGCAGAAATAATTTTGTATCCACACTTTATTGCATTTGAACAAGCACTAGTTTTATTTGAAAAATTAAAACAAGACGTGCCTTGGCAACAGGATTCCATTACCGTTTATGGAAAAACCTATCCCCAACCGCGGCTAACGGCTTTGTTTGGAAATGAAGGAAAACCCTATGCCTATTCAACTATTGTGATGCAACCCCACCCGTGGAACCCCTTATTGACTTTTATAAAAGAGTCCGTTGAATCGGTTTGTCACGAACGATTTACAACCGTACTACTCAATTTATATCGAAATGGTCAAGACAGTAATGGTTGGCATGCAGACAATGAACGTGAATTGGGTCGAAACCCTGTGATTGCCTCTTTGAGTTTGGGGGCGGAACGAATGTTCCACTTGCAACATAATACCTATAAAGATTCCAAACTTAAAATCAATCTAACACCCGGAAGTTTACTTCTAATGCGCGGAACTACGCAGCATTTTTGGAAACACCAAGTTCCAAAAACTTCTCAATTAGTAGGACCTCGAATAAATCTAACCTTTCGACTATTGAAATAATTTGTACTTTTGAGTAAATCCCTTAGTTATGAATGAAATTATCGCTTATTTTGAGAACATACCTTCGGAACATCGAGCCGCAATACTAGCGGGAGGAATTGCATTTTTTTGGCTATTCGAAAGTGCATTCCCCTTTTTTAAGTTTCAATACAACAAATGGCAACATGCAGGCATTAATCTTTTTTTTACGTTCACAACGATTTTAATTAATTTTTTATTGGCTTTTATCCTTTTATATGCAGCTAATTGGGCAGACGAACATAATTTTGGCTTGTTAAATTGGCTTCCCGAAATGCCAATTGTAATGTATAGTTTAGTTGGGCTACTGGTCTTGGATTTAGTCAGAGCCTATGCCGTTCATTATGTAGAACACCGCTGGTATCCCCTTTGGCGCTTCCATTTAATCCACCACACCGATACATTTGTAGATACTACCTCAGCCAACCGCCATCATCCCGGCGAAAGCGTCATTCGCTTTATTTTTACCACAATTGGAGTACTCCTTGTTGGCAGTCCGATGTGGTTGGTTTTTGCCTATCAAACCCTCTCTGTAATCTTCACCCAATTCAATCATGCCAATATCGTATTGCCGCGCAAATTGGATCTAGTGCTCAGCTATTTTATAGTTTCGCCCGATATGCATAAAATTCATCACCATTACCAACTCCCCTATACCGATAGCAACTATGGTAATATTTTTTCGATTTGGGATCGTCTTTTTGGAACCTATCGCTATAAAAATCGGAATGAACTTATTTACGGTATTGACACCCATAGCGATCCAAAGGAAAACAACGCCTTGGGAAATTTATTGAAAATTCCATTTCAACCTATTCGTAAACCCGATTCGGTATAATTTTTTTGTTTCCATTTTTTTGATTTTATTTTTTTTAGTAATATTGAAATACCATTTTTTATAAAATAAAGAAACGATAAACGTTAAATTGTACTTTTCGACTGATGAAAAAAAGTAAAAGAGTAGAACTTAGCCCTGAGCAAATCGAACGTGTAGTCACTATGGCTCAGGAGGAACGCAAACCTTTTGAAGTTTTAAAAGCAGAATTTGGCTTAGCTGAAGGTGACGTTACAGAACTCATGCGTAAACAACTATCTAAAGACAACTTTGAATTGTGGAAAAAGAAAGCTTCATCGAGTAAACCGAAGCCACGCCCCATGAATGATCCATTTGATGACGATTTAGATAGTAAATACTACATTCGAAACAAATTTTAACGCTTATTTAGCAAGCGTTTTTTTATTTCCGTGCGATTTTTGTAATAATGAAAACAAACAATCTCTCCTTCGAACAAATTGACCGCATTATTGAAATGGCTTGGGAAGACCGAACGCCTTTTGAAGCCATTAAATTTCAATTTGGATTATCAGAGCAAGATACCATCAACTTAATGCGAAAGGAAATGAAAGCTTCTAGTTTTCGTATGTGGCGCAAACGTGTTCAAGGTAGAGCAACCAAACATGCCCAAAAACGCGTGACCGGAATCGATCGTTTTAAGTGTACGTTACAACGACAAATCACGGGAAATAAAATTTCCAAAAGGTAGTTTCCATTGGGAAATTTCATACTTTCGATGCGTAATTTTCTTCCTATGAAAGCATTTTTGCTAGTTATATACTGTTGTTTTGCAATCCCAGTATTTAGTCAAACCAATTATTCAACCCAAGAAATCGAAGTCAATTCTTTAATAAAAGGAAACTTACTTACCCCTACTACAGGTTCTAAAACGTTGCTTATACTGATAGCCGGTTCGGGTCCGACTAACCGCAATGGCAACCAACCTGGAGTTGTAACCAATTGTTATAAATTTTTAGGTCAACAATTAGCCCAAAATGGTATCGCTTTTTTTAGCTATGACAAACGCATTATAGCGCAAATGATAAACAAAACTGTAGACGAAAGTAGCCTTCGCTTTGAGGATATGGTTACCGATGCTGTCGCTGTTTTAAATTATTTTAAACAAGTAAACACATATACACGAATTGTCATTGTGGGACATAGTGAGGGTTCGTTAATTGGTCTATTGGCTGCGCAACAAGGCGTGCAGGGATTTGTTTCGTTATCTGGACCCGGACGACCCGCAGATGAAGTTTTAGCCGAACAATTAGCGCGCGAAAAACCCGAAATGTATTCATCCATTAAACAATGTATCGACGCGATGAAACTATCGGGAAAATGGCAATGCGATACACCCCTGAAAAATGCGGCATTACTATTTAGACCTAGTGTAATTCCTTATTTAAACTCATGGTTTCAGTACAATCCCGCAGTCGAAATTCAAAAATTAAGAATACCTGTTCTAATAATTAATGGCGATAAAGATTTACAAGTTGCGGTAACTGATGCCGAACTTTTAAAAAAAGCCGCACCAACAGCACAAATTAGTATTATTCCCAACATGAATCATGTATTAAAAATCACGCCAACTGAGGAAGAGAACAGAAAATCATATACCGATGGAAACCTACCCATTGCACCTACATTATCTTCAATTATCACACAATTTGTCAATCAATTGTAACGAAAAAGAAACTCCAACTACTTATGCATTATAATTTAATTGGTATGAAAAAAATAGTTCTCTCCATTGCCACAGCTGGTCTTCTAATTGCTTGTGGTTCGGCACCAAAAACCGTTGAATTACGTCAACAAGTTGCCGTGAATTTGGATTTAATCGATGTAAAAGAAGACAAAGTTAAAGTTACCATTACTGCACCTACCCTCTCTGAATCTGAAATTGTTTATCATATTCCGAAAATTATACCAGGCACCTATTCTTCTGATGACTATGGAAAAATGGTAGAAAACGTAAAAGCATTTGATGCAAAAGGCAACGAACTACAAGTAATCGTTGTTGACAAAAATTCGTGGCAAATCAAGGATGCAAACCGTTTAAAAACACTTACCTATTGGGTCAATGACACTTATGACAACGAAAAAAGTATGCGTTTTGGTGAGGGCATTTTCTCGCCAGCGGGAACCAATATTGCAGCAGAAATAAATTTTATGATTAACCAACATGGCTTTATTGGTTATTTTGAAAAAAAGGAAGCGCTCAATTATATCCTTTCTATAAAACATCCTGAAACACTATACGGAGCAACGGCTCTTGTCGATACCGACGAAAGTAAAACTAACGATATTTTTATTGCTAGCCGGTATAATGAGTTGGTTGACAATCCAATAATGTATTCCAAACCTGATTATACAACATTTAACGTTGAAGGGATGGATATTTTATTTAGTGTTTATTCGCCTACAGGTAAGCATACAGCTTCAGCTTTATCAACTGATATTGAGAAAATGATTCGTGCACAGAAGAAATTTTTAGGTCCGATAAACAACAATAAAAAATACGCCATATTGTTGTACTTGTCAGATATGGAAGCAGCAGATGCCAAAGGTTTTGGCGCCTTAGAGCACAATTCTTCTACAACCGTTGTTTTCCCTGAATTAATGGGTAAAGAAATGTTGGGAAAACAATTAATTGATGTGGTATCGCATGAGTTTTTCCATATTGTAACACCGCTTGGAGTACATTCGAAAGAGATCCATGATTTTGATTTCAATACGCCTAAAATGTCGCAACATTTATGGATGTATGAAGGAATAACGGAGTATTTTGCCAACCTATTTCAAGTTAACCAAGGATTGATTTCTGAAGAATCGTTTTTAAACCGTATGCGTGAAAAAATTCGAAATGCAAAACGCTATAACGACACGATGCCGTTTACAGAAATGAGTCAAAATGTACTAACCCCTCCATACAAAGACCAATATACCAATGTTTATGAAAAAGGGGCTTTAATTGGAATGTGTCTTGATATTTTAATCCGAGAAAAAAGCAATGGTGAGCGGGGTGTTTTGGATTTAATGCAAAAGCTGACTCAAGAATTTGGTCCGTCACGTCCTTTTAACGATGTAGAACTGTTTGATCGTGTAACAGCGCTTACCTATCCCGAAATTGGTGAATTTTTACGAACGCATGTTTCTGGAAATACTCCAATTGATTATTCGATTTATTTTGCTAAAATGGGAATTGGCAAGGGAAAAATAAAAAAAGTAGCCAACCCGCTTTTTAATAACAATTCACCCTGTATTACATCGAATAGTGACAAACAACTTTTAGTACGAAAAGGTATTGAATTGTCCCCTTTCATGAAATCATTAGGGTTGAAAGAAGAAGATATTATTCTTAGTATAAACAACACCCCGTATTCAATTGAAACCATTAGTGCGGTTATGGATACCGTACAAAGTTGGGAAGACAATGAACCGGTTTCATTTACCATAAAAAGAAACGGTAAGGAATTGGTTTTGAATGGAAAAGCAATTCAATCCTATACCGAAATAGAGGGTTTTACAACTATCGACGCTACAAAGTCGCAATTAAAAGAATCCTGGTTGAAACGATAACTTGCAGGTAACACTCGTATCGAAAGTCCTCAATTTGTGAATTAAATTGGGGATTTTTTTTCATATTTGCCAAAATTTAAAAATCATGCGTAAATTTATTTTCGGAATACTAACGGGCGGTTTACTAATCGGTTGTGGCAAAGAAGAAGCCAAACCAACTTCGGGATTAACTATTTCGGGAACTATAAAAGGATTCAAAAAAGGTACCTTATACATCCAACGGATTAAAAATGACTCCGTATTGGTTCCAATTGACACGCTAAAATTCAATGGCCAATCCGATTTTAAAACCCATATTGATTTAAAACATCCCGAAATGCTGTACTTGTTTATCGATCGTGGAGTATCCAATTCATTGGACAATAATTTACCATTTTTTGCAGAGCCCGGGGTGATGACTATCGAAAGTTCGTTAGAGTATTTTACTGCTGACGCCAAAATTACAGGTTCAAAAAACCAAGCCCTATATGATGAGTATAGACTAATGATGTCGCGCTTAATCGATAAAAATCTTGACCTGATTCAATTACGCATACTTGCGATGAATGAAAAAAATCAAGCGCGCGTTGACAGTATTCAAGCGGAGCAAGATGATAATTTAAAACTACGCTATTTAATGACCACTAATTTTGCAGTAAATCATGGCGACTATGAAATCGCTCCCTATGTAACTTTAGCTGAGATACCCGATGTGTCCTTAAAATATTTGGATACCATTCAAAAATCGATGAAACCAAAAATTGCGCAATCATTGTATGGTAAGAAATTAACCACTTACACAAAAGAACGTAAAAAACTAGGTCAATAACAAAAAAATCCCGAAAGTTATTTCGGGATTTTTTGTTTATTCGTGACAATTTTTATTCAAATGGCGCGGTGTTCGCGTCGGTGTTGTATAATCCCCATTGCAGTCGGGAATTCCTTTACTTTCATCCCAAGGTGTTGCAGGATCATCAGTAGAAGCACCAAATAATGGATAATAATAATTTACGTTTGCTCCGCTTACTGGACTGACAAACGTTCCCGCCAAACGTTCATTTTTGGTGTAGTAATAATCATTATCATCATCGATATCACGATAATTAGGTATTCCATCCGAATCCGTGTCATAATCGGTTGGATTATTACTCCAGTTAGTAATCGGAAAAGCCCGCTCATCTTTTGACAAAATACCGTCACGGTCATGATCGCGGTATTGCATTTCGACCAATTTAAAACTAAATATGAGGGGTTGATAGGATCCTATAGTTCCTGTAATTCCATTATAATATCCTAGCCCCGAAGGCAAAAACAATATACCTGCCCCATAATTTTGAAAATTCAAAGGTTGTCCAGGTGTACTAGTATAGGTACCCGATTTAAAATTGGGTAACATATGAGACCAACCCGATATTACCGATTCTAAAAGAAACCAAACCGGACTTTCCGCTTGGTCAAACGTGCTTAAATCTAGGGTCAATCCTTTATATGCTACGTGAACCGAATCGACTTGAGTAGGGCGTTTTTGGGTTCCTTCTCTAAATTTTATAAAATCGACTTTATAGGTAATTCCATCTTCGTTAATTAGGGTATCTTTTAAAGGATATTCCGTTTGGTCTTTTATCGATACTTGTGTTCCTCCGTCGGGAATTTTATAAAAATCTATATCATAGGACGTAGGATCGACCACCATGTAATGGGTGTCTAAAAATTCATCGATTGCTAAACGATCAGCTGCATATTGTTCTGCATAATCACGTATTTGAACTGTATTTGAACTTTCTCTAGTACAAGATACGGTCAAAACAGCTAAAACAAGGGCAAATAATCCGGATAATTTCAATTGCATTTTTTCAAAACTTTTAGGGTGCAAGATACAATATTGATTTATTTTTGTAAACTATTTAACGTAGTTTTTACCATTTTATGAGAGTCGACAAATACCTTTGGTGTGTTCGCTATTACAAATCACGAAATATGGCTACAGAAGCTTGTAAAAAAAATCAAGTTTCCGTAAATAGCCAGGTTTGTAAAGCCTCTCGGGAGGTGTATCCAGGCGATTCGATTAGCTTTCGCAAGGATCAAATTACCTATCAAATTTCGGTTTTAGACCTACCGCTTAATCGAGTTGGTGCAAAACTAGTTGCGGTATATTGCAAAGACAACACTCCTCCTGAAGCGTTTGCCCATTTAGAAATGCTACGCTTATCAAAAGAACACTACCGTCGGGCAGGCACAGGTAGACCGACCAAAAAAGACCGACGCGATCTTGATGAATTAGAAGAAAACAACTGGGATGACGACACCATTGAATAGAAATTATTGGGAAAATCGATATCAAAACAACGAAACCGGTTGGGATGTTGGTACGATAACTACTCCATTGAAGGATTATATCGATCAATTGACCGACAAATCGGTACGTATTTTACTACCCGGTGGTGGAAATGGATACGAATTAGAATACTTACTCCAGGAAGGTTTTACACATTCTTTTGTACTGGATTACGCATCACAACCCCTTAAAAATATCCAACAACGACTCCCATTAATTGGGGACAAACATCTAATTCATGGTGACTTTTTTGAGCATTCAGGTAAGTATGACCTCATTATAGAACAAACTTTTTTTTGTGCCCTAGATCCTCAGTTGCGAAATCGTTATGTTGATAAAATGTTGGATTTATTGCAACAGGGTGGAAAATTAATCGGTTTATTGTTTCAATTTCCCCTAGACCAATCAGGGCCTCCATTTGGTGGGTCACAAACAGAATACATTTCGCGGTTTTCATCGGCATTTGAAATAAAAACATTGGAGACTGCCTATAATTCGATTGGACCCCGTAAAGGCAACGAACTCTTTTTTATCTTTATCAAAAAATAACTTACTTCACCATTATGAGTCAGAACATCATTCTCAGTCACCAGGAAATCGAACATAAAATCAAGCGAATAGCGTACCAGATTTATGAAACTTTTGTGGAAGAAGAAACGGTTGTTATTGCAGGTATTGCTTCGAATGGATTTGTTTTCGCACAAAAAATAGCAGCAACACTAGCAACGATTGCGCCATTGAAAATTATTTTATGTGAAGTTACACTCGACAAACAAAACCCGTTAGCAGCCGTTGCAACCTCTTTGCAACCCTCAGAATATACAAACAAAGGCATTGTTTTAGTTGATGATGTGCTTAATTCGGGAAGCACGCTAATGTATGGAGTTAAACACTTCTTGGATGTCCCCTTAAAAAAATTCAAAACGGCCGTTTTAGTTGATCGTAATCATAAACAATTCCCGATTAAAGTCGATTTTAAAGGAATTTCATTATCAACTTCTTCAAAAGAACATGTAGCTGTGGTATTTGAAGCGGACACATCCTATGCTGTTTTAAGCTAATAGCTTTGTAATTTCGGCAACCAATTCGGCAACCGATTTACCATCAATAGCAATACTATATTTGGATTGCATGTAATAAAAATTGCGATCAAACAAGTGTTTGGCAATAAATTCCTCGAGTTCAGAATCGGCCAAATTTGCTAACAGTGGTCGTTCATGGCGTTCAGGTAATAAACGTTCAACTAGTGTGGGGACAGTTGCTTTTAAAAAAAAGGATTCAACTTGGGAAAACAACTTGTAGTTTTCATAATAGCATGGGGTACCACCGCCCAGACTTAGCACAAATTCATGTTCAGTTTGTAATAAATCGGTAAGGATTTGATGCTCAATTTTCCGAAAATATAATTCACCGCGGGTAGCCATAAGATTTGCAATAGAAAGTGCCGTCGTTTTTTCAATCGCTGCGTCCAAATCAATCCAAGGCACACCTAATTGAAGAGCTAAATGTGCGCCAATTACCGACTTTCCAGAGCCCATATAACCCGTTAAAACCACTTTCCGCATAGAGTAAATCCTTAATAATTAAGGTATTGAGGTTGATTTTTTAAAAAAGGTAAATTTATAATAAAATTGCCTTGAAAAATAAATTTTAACGTCTTATATTTGCACCCGCATTCAAGAAATGTTATTGACTCGATAGCTCAGTTGGTAGAGCACAACACTTTTAATGTTGGGGTCCTGGGTTCGAGCCCCAGTCGGGTCACAATGACCTTTAGTCAAAACAAAATCAAATGCACTGACTCGATAGCTCAGTTGGTAGAGCACAACACTTTTAATGTTGGGGTCCTGGGTTCGAGCCCCAGTCGGGTCACACTTAAAGTTGTTCGCTTGCGAATGACTTTTTTTATTTAGGCCACGTGGAGAAATTGGTAGACTCGCCATCTTGAGGGGGTGGTGCTGCAAAGCGTATGGGTTCGAATCCCATCGTGGTCACGAATAAATTCTAATAGAAAAAAAATACGCCAAGCTCGCTTGAGCGTATTTTTTTATTATTAGGATTTTCAAAGCGGAGCTTTGTGGGAACTGCGAAGCAGAATCCCTTTGGAAAGCGGAGCTTTGTGGGAACTGCGAAGCAGAATCCCATCGTGAAAGAGACACTTTGCCAAAGCTGCAAAGCAGCATCCCTTCGGTGAAACAAATTTAAATTAAGGTTGTTATTAGGGTATTGATTTTTTGTCTTGTGTGGCTCACAAATAAAATCAAGTATATTTGGTAAATTTAAATTGTAAACTTTAAAATTAGAGTAATCCATTTAAATTTGTAATTGCAAACCAAATAAATAAACCAAATGAAATACTTTCTATTACTTTCGAGCCTTTTTCTAATTTCCTGTCACAAAGAATCAGATAAAGAATTTAATTTAAATGAACTTGAGTGGATTGATTTAACCTACAGTTTTGATAGTACGACATTGTACTGGCCTAACAATCTCACAAAATTCATTCATCATACAGATGCCGATGGACTTACTCCGCTTGGCTATTACTATTCTTCCTACTCTATTTGCGCACCAGAACATGGTGGAACACATTTGGATGCCCCCATTCATTTTGCAAAAGATAAATACACCGTAGACCAATTGCCTTTAAAAAATTTGACAGGTAACGCTGTAGTTATAGATGTATCAAAAAATGCACTAGCCAACCGAGATTATCAAATAACTATTGATGACATTACTGCATGGGAAAAGATAAATGGGGAGATTGAAAAAAATACTATTATTTTATTTAGAACTGGATATGGTTCCTATTATCCCGATAGAAAAAATTATTTTGGAACTTCAAAAACGGGCATTGAAGCCATACCCGAATTGCATTTTCCAGGAATTGATCCAAAAACTACGACTTGGTTAATTAAAGAACGATCAATCAAAGCTTTTGGTTTGGATACTCCGAGTCTAGATTATGGGCAATCCAAAGACTTTAAAACCCATCAGATATTACTTGGAAGTAATAAACCTGGTTTTGAAAATCTTGCTAATCTCGATAAGCTACCCTCGAAAAACATTTACCTAGTAGCGCTACCCATGAAAATTGGTAAAGGAAGTGGAGCACCATTGCGAATAATAGCTGGGGTTACTAAAAAGTAGTTGCATTTTTAAAGCAACCATTTTAATCAGGATTTATAAAAACCGTAACCGTAGTTCTATACGATAATGAATAAAAATAGTAATTACATAAAACCGTCGGTCCAAATCGATAAAACCCCGAGCAATACGATTCATCGACGTGAATTTTTTACACAATTAGCTTTATTAAGTTCTTCATTACTCCTTTTAAAATCAAATGTTCGTGCTTCAAAAATTCAATCTACTCCTGTAGTATTAAATCTAAAGGACTCATTAAAAAACGAGGACATATTTGACTATATTGATCGAATTAAAGGCAGCTTTGACTCAAATTTTTACAAGCAATTAATAGGTTCAGCTAACGAATTTAAAGAAGGTGATGCCATTCTTGGAATTGCCGCTTCAAATCAAACAGACAGAACCATAGCTCGTGAACTTATAGCCAATACAAAACTTGCGGCTGTTAACAAAAAACCGCTTTTTAATGACGAACTTTTCGAGTTAATTCAGAACACCACCCAATTTGATGTGTCGGTTACGAATATGACGTTTGGGGAACTCAAAGCATTTTTATTAAAGTCGGATGAACAATCAATCAAAGCCATAATGCCTTCACTTACAAGTGATACCATTGCTATGGTTGTAAAACTGATGTCCAACCAGGAACTAACGCAAATAAGTAATAAGGTATTTAATCAATTACCAAATAGTAAAATTGGGGGTAAAGGGTATTTAAGTGCACGGATACAACCGAATTCACCAACCGATAACATCGAAGATATTATTTGGCAGGTATTTAATGCATGGTCGTATGGTGTTGGCGATCTTGTACTTGGCACTAACCCGGTATCTGGTGATTTAGAAATGGTGGCAAAAATTGAAGCAGCACTTCATGATATCTTAGTTACCTTCGAATTGGAAAACACTCTCCCCAACTGTGTATTATCACATATCGATATTCAATCGCGGGTAGAACATAAACAACCCGGAACTACAGGTGTTTGGTTTCAAAGTTTAGCAGGTACCGTTGCCGCCAATCAAACTTTTGATGTTACAATTGAAAAAATGAAATCCCATGTTGATGCGCGAAGTGACCATCAATACGGTCTCTATGTCGAAACAGGTCAAGGAGCAGATGCTACGAATGGGCATAGTGAAGGTTTTGATATGGTGGTTCATGAGTCTAGAAAATATGGTTTTGTTAGGGCACTTAAGCAACGTATGTATTCCAAAAACACTTCTAAAATAGAGCCATGGGTGTTTGTTAATGATGTAGCAGGATTTATCGGACCTGAAGTGTTTCGTACAAAAGAACAACTGGTTCGGTGTTGCTTGGAGGATCTTGTAATGGGAAAACTTCACGGGCTAACAATTGGCCTTGACATTTGCACTACACTACACATGGATGTAACACTTGACGATCTCGATTGGTGTATCGATCAAATAATGCCTGCAAATCCTGCATATTTAATGGCATTACCTACCAAAAACGATCCAATGCTAAGTTACCTCACCACTTCATTCTCCGATCATGTTCGCATCCGTGAACAATTTGGTTACAAAGTAAATGATACCATGTGGGCATTTTTCAAACGAATTGGAATTATTGGAGAAGACAATAAACCTACAACACTTTTTGGACAACCAAATGCCGTTTATTTAAAATACCGTCAAGCAAAAGGTGATAAGCGAAGTGATGCAGCTATACTGATGGAAGGTAAAGCAGCTATCGATCGTATTCGTAAACGCGGTGTCCCAATTGCAGAAGGCTTTGGAGAGCAGATTTGGTTACCTGAACCGTCATTGAATGCAGAAATTCACGCACTTTATAAGGATGCAAAATACTGCTTATGGACCGAATGGGAAGCATCCTATCTACGCTCCATAAAAAATGCTGTTATAGTTGCTACAATGGCTGTAGACAGAATCGACTATGTGTATCACCCCACCCGTGGTGAACGACTAGCACCCGAAGGCTTATCGGTTATTCAAAACCTTAGTCAGAAAATTAAAAGTCAGAAACCCGATGTTCAAATTGTCATTTCTGAAGGTTTAAATTCGCGATCGATTATGGATGAAGGTCATTTAGAAACTTTTCTTCCAGCGCTTTATCAAAATATAAATGCTCTTAATTTAACAATTGCTGAAAATCCAATTGTAATTAAAAATGGGCGAGTACGGGTGGGTTATCAAATTGGGGAAGAACTTTTTGGGTATGAAGCTTCACAAAAACACTGTATTATTCATATTATTGGTGAACGTCCCGGGACAATGCATCGAAATTTTTCAGTATATATAACAACTGCTAATGCTTCTACTTGGAAAAATCATGGGAAAGTCGATCATGATATTACCCGAGTAATCTCGGGAATAAGTGATACATCCTATCAACCAAAAGAGGCGGCTTTAGAAGCGGCATCACTAATTAAAGAACAATTAAATTAAGTATTGATTTAATTGAAACTTTTGGAAATAAATCTATTTCAATTTAAGCAATGGCATAGTTAGGATTTATCAATTGAGTTAATTTATTAAAAAACATTGTTTTTTTTCTTTTTGTTTAATATTTTACATACATTTGTTAAACAAAACAATAATTCGATGAATAGCATCAAAAGCACTTTCAGTATCAAAGACCTCGAAAACTTATCCGGTATCAAGGCCCACACCATACGTATTTGGGAAAAACGATACAATGTTTTTGAACCCATGCGAACCGATACGAATATTCGGTATTATGATACGAATGCACTACAAAAACTGCTTAACATCACTTTATTGCATGATTATGGCTATAAAATCTCTAAAATTTCCACCTTAAGTGATGAAGAAATCAAAGAGAAAGTTCGCGGTATAATTTCTCAAAAAAGTGCAAAACATCATGCCATTAGTGCTTTCAAATTGGCGATGATGAATTTTGATCAAAAGTTGTTTTTTGAAACCTACGATGAATTATTGTCAGAAAAAAGCTTCAATGAAGTATTTTTCGAAGTTTTTATTCCACTCATGGAAGAATTAGGTGAGTTGTGGCAGTCAGATACCATTACCCCTGCACATGAACATTTTATTAGTTACCTCATCAAGTTAAAATTACTGATCAATACAGAAGAAGTAATTAAAAAACCTGCCTTACATGAGGACAGGATATTTGTTTTATTCTTACCTTTAAACGAAATACATGAATTGGGGTTAATGTACCTCAATTATGAATTAAATTACCGAGGATATCACACTGTTTATTTAGGTGAAAGCGTCCCCGTTGACAATCTTACCGATGTAAAGAACTATTTTTCTTGCATTACTTTTGTTGGTTACATTACTGTAGAACCTAATATTGAAGAAGTCAACGATTACGTTAAAGAACTTGAAAAAGCTACCGGCAACGAGCAAAATGAATTATGGCTCATCGGTCGTATGACAGAAAATATTTCAAAACAAAACGTTAACAATACTACCAAGATCTTCCAATCAATAACTGATTTACTCGGACAATTGTAAAATTTTCTTAAAGATTTAATATTGTTTAACTTTTTAGTATATTTGTTAAACAATATGAGAAAAGAAATAGCAATATTAGGATCTGGGTTTTCGTCATTAGCCGCTGCGTGCTATTTGGCAAAAGCAGGCAATACCGTAACTATCTACGAAAAAAATAATACGATTGGTGGTCGTGCGCGTCAACTGAAACGGGATGGATTCACTTTTGATATCGGTCCAACATGGTATTGGATGCCCGATGTTTTTGAACGTTTTTTTGCTGATTTTGGCAAAAAACCCTCCGATTATTATGAGCTAATCAAACTTAATCCCGCGTATCAAGTTTATTTTGGGATTCGTGATTTTATAACTATAGGTGATCATCTCGATACAATTGCGGCTACTTTTGAATCGCATGAAAAAGGGTCTGGGCGTCGTTTAAAAGAATTCATGAAAATAGCTCAGGACAACTATGATATTGCAATTAAAGATTTAGTATACCGCCCCGGTGAATCCCCTCTAGAACTGATTACTTTGCAAACAGCAACTCGAGTTGGACAGTTTTTTAGCAACATTTCTCGCGATATTCGAAAAATATTTAAAAATCCAAAGCTGATCGCTATCCTTGAATTCCCCGTACTTTTTTTAGGTGCAAAACCCTCCGATACGCCCTCCTTTTATAGTTTTATGAATTTTGCCGACTTTGGCTTAGGAACTTGGCATCCAAAAAACGGAATGTACTCGGTGATTTTAGGGATGGAACAATTAGCCCGTGAACTAGGTGTTACGATTCACACGAATGCACCCGTTACTAAAATTGAGGTGATTCAAAAAACAGCAACCGGAGTTTGGGTGAACGGAAGCTTTAAAGAAGCAGATATTGTGCTTTCGGGTGCCGATTACCACCATTCTGAACAATTGCTCGAACCTCAGTATCGAGCGTATTCAGAATCGTATTGGAATAAGCGTACTTTTGCGCCTTCTTCCTTACTTTTTTATGTCGGGTTAAATAAAAAATTGGACCGTGTCGAACACCACAGTCTTTTTTTCGATGTGAGTTTTGATGCGCATGCCGCAGCTATTTATGATCATCCTGAATGGCCTAAAGAACCTTTATTTTATGCTAGTTTTCCATCCAAAACAGATGATAATGTGGCACCTGTCGGTCAAGAAGCTGCTATTTTTCTCATTCCTTTAGCGCCCGATTTAGAAGATACAGAAGCCTTACGGGAACTGTACTTTGATAAAATCATCACCCGATTGGAACAACTAACGGAACAATCCGTTCGCGAACATATCCTATTTAAAGAATCATTTTGCGTAAATGATTTCATTAACGACTATAACTCCTATAAGGGGAATGCTTATGGAATGGCAAACACCCTTTTACAAACCGCATTTTTACGCCCCAAATTGAAAAGTAAAAAGGTGAAACATCTTTATTTTACGGGACAGTTAACGGTTCCAGGACCCGGTGTTCCTCCTTCGCTAATATCTGGAAAATTAGTATCCGAATTAATTGAAAAATACAACTAAACGTTCATCTCATGAAATCGCTTTTTGATCTTGTTTCTTACGAATGCAGTCGCACTACGACTAAGGCTTACAGCACTTCTTTTTCTACAGCAGTCAAAATGCTGGCCCCTTCTATTCGTCAAGATATTTACAATATTTATGGTTTTGTTCGCTTTGCGGATGAAATTGTTGACACCTTTCATGATTATGATAAAGTTGCTTTATTTGAGCGTTTTGAAAAGGATTTAGAACATGCTTTAAATGACCGTATCAGTCTTAACCCTATCTTGAATTCGTTTCAAAAAACTGTACACCAATACAATATACCCAACCATTTGATAGCGGCTTTCATGAAAAGTATGAAAATGGATTTATACAAGAGCAATTATAAAACCTATTCTGAATACCAAGAATATATCTATGGTTCTGCCGACGTAGTGGGTTTAATGTGCTTGATGGTCTTTGTTAATGGCGACGAAAAAAAATACGATGAATTGAAAGAAGCGGCAATGCGTTTGGGATCGGCATTTCAAAAGGTAAACTTTTTAAGGGATCTAAAGGCGGATTTTGAAGGTTTAAGTCGAACTTATTTCCCAAATACCGATTTAAATCAACTGGATGAGCAAGCAAAAGCAGAGATCATTCAAGATATTGAAGCCGATTTTGAAGCAGCTTATCTCGGAATTGTTAAATTGCCTTTAGAAGCTAAATTTGGGGTTTATACCGCGTATATTTACTACAAAAAATTATTGACCAAATTAAAACGCACACCTTCAATGGAAATTCGCACAACACGAATTCGTGTTCCCGATTACCAAAAAATTGGATTATTAGCGCGTTGTTATGTATCGTATAGATTAAATATTTTATAATTATGTGGGTTCATTTTTTTGTTTTCTTCCTCACCTTTTTCATGATGGAATTCATGGCTTGGTTTACGCATAAATATATCATGCATGGTTTCTTATGGTCGTTACATGCCGATCATCATAAAAAGGATCACGATTCTTGGTTTGAGCGAAATGATGCTTTTTTTATTTTTTATGCCGTTGTTAGTATTGTGTTTTTTCTTTTATGGCAAAATCAAATTCTTGCAGTTGGATTGGCTATTGGACTCGGAATTTTCACCTATGGTCTTACCTATTTTTTGGTCCATGATATTTTTATCCATCAACGCTTTAAGCTTTTTCGTAAAGCAAACAATCGGTATGCAAAAGCAGTGCGTCGAGCCCATAAAATGCACCATAAACATATTGGAAAAGAACATGGCGAATGTTTTGGAATGCTCGTTGTACCGTTGAAATATTTCAAATCATAAACTAAAAATCCCGATACCTTTCAGTACCGGGATTTTTTAAATAACTAACTACTCTCTTAGGGCTTCATGATATCTTTCAACGGTTCGAGTTGTTGTAAATTAACTTCTGATTTTTGCAACACCGATAATAATGTCATTGCGTCTGCAGGATTCATATTATCGCCTAAAACTCGAATAACGGCCAATCCCCCCGCTTTTTTACTGCCGAATAAAATCAACTCATCCACATGATCTTCGGTACCAACAAAACTAATGGATCCCCCCTCTTTTCCAGATCCAAATTTAATCAATGGCTGGTATTGCAAAGTGTCTTTCAAAATTTGTCGCACCTGTTGTTGTTCATCATCCATTACCTTCGGGTTTTTAGGGTCGGCTTTATAAAACAAAACATTCAGTTTTTTAAAGGTTCCCAATACACGTTTCTGTTCCGCAGTTAATTGCGCTTTCTCCGTATTAATTACACTCGAAGGAATGTCAAACACACTAAAGCCTGGCTTTTGCTGGTGTGCCACAAAATATTTTTGCATTGAAGGTTCTGAATGGCATCCATATAGCGCCAAACTCAACAAAGCGAGAACGCTGTAGGTTAATCGTAAAGTGGTGTTCATTGTAACTATTTTTTACTTGCTTTTCGTAATACGTCACCACCCGGAATATTCATTTTCTCTGTTAATGTGGTCAACTCATCCAATTCAAAACTTCCGGTTAAGGACATTAAAACCGATTCTTCTTTACCGGCGCCCTCAATAAACATTAACAGTTCTTTTACTTGTGATTCATTAGCCCCAGAGCGAACATAAATGCGAACCGATTTTCCTTTTTCTGCAATGCGCATCAATTCATCCAAACTTGCCGTTTTGATATACTTCATGGCCTCTGCTTTCATTTCGTTGGCCCGTTTATCGTTTGAGGTGACAAACACGCGTAAATTGTCCAACTTTTTAATCAAATTTAAAAACTGTTGACCGTCTTTATCTTTTACTTCCATTTTGCCCATTAAGGCAAACATCTTTTTGTTGACAATCACCGCACGGATATCATCTTGGTTGTCAAACTTCTCAAAAATGGACTGTGCAGACATAAAATTTACGGCAAACAATACAATCCATAATGCAAATCGCTTCTGAATAAGTATTACACTAGTGTTTACGTTTGTTTTCATAATAGGATTCATTTTCTACTGATTATTTTTTAAAAATTAAATTCTTCGATTGCTCATATTCGTTTAAGTATTCCATACTTTCGATTCCTGTGTTGAGATGTCCCGCCATCAACGCTATTGCATTTTGAGTTGCTACATAGGCCTCTTCTGGTGTTGTATATGTCCCCAAATCCGTTTGGGCCAGCTCCGCAGTTGATTGTTCAGTCATTAGAGTAAAAAGAGTTCCCACACCAATCAAGATTGCAACACTTGCCGCAATTAACCAATAATACCGCTTGGATCGTATGCTTGTCCAATGAATATCCTGGTCAAATTGTACGTTTTGTTCTTGCTTGAAATACACAAATAAACTGCGATACGATTCCAAATGGGGTGCTACATTAGGAGATGTGAAGTAGGATTTCAATACGTTTTCCTCTTCAAGCGTAGTTGTTCCATCAAAATACTTTTCCAATAATTGTTTTATCGTGCTATCATTCCATTCCATAATTTTCAATTTGCATCATTTGTGATCGTATAACTTTTCGGGCCCTTGATAATGCTACTCGAACCGCTGTTTCTTGCATTCCTAATACAGTAGCAATCTTCTCAAATTCATAGCCCTCTATTTCGCGCATTTGGATAATTAAACGTTGTTGCTCGGGTAATGCATTGATTATTTTTTCTACCCACAGCAATTGATCGCAATCTTCTACTTTTTGCTGTAATCCAGATTGCCCATCGCGGTAGTTTTCGTGAACAATACTCAAATTACCTGCCCGTTTTGATTTCAATTGGTCCAAACAATAATTGCGTGTCATGGTCATCGCCATTGCCTCAACACTATTTAAATCGGATAAGGATTTATTTCTTGTCCATAATTTTACCAGCACTTCTTGCGTTGCATCTTCTGCCTCTTCTGTACTCACCAACAACCGTTTCGCTAAACGAAAAACCTTATCTTTAAAAGGGTTGATTAGCTGAACAAAATCATTTTGTTGCATGGTAAAAACCGGTTTATTTAAGAAAGACGAATGGTAAACTTTATTGTTACAAAGGAACGTTATTTTTTTTCAAAAAAAATGCTCCACCCGGTTACCCGAAATGGAGCAATTGTTCTATAACTGAAAATAAAATTTTATAACGTAAGGTTAATTCCGATACGAAAATTCCTTCCACGGGTTGTATACCCTACACTTTCTGTAAAATCTTCATTTAAAAGATTCGTTGCCGAAGTAAAAAAGGTCAACTGATTTTTAATTACCTCATATTGGACTACACTGCTCAAAAGTTGGTACGATTCTAATTGAACAGGTACGGTTGCAAAAGTAATTCCATCAAAAAACAAATCACGACGGCCATCAGTATACTGGTAATTTAACGTACAAAGCCAACGTGAAGATGGGGTAATTTCAACTCCAATAGTGGCCTTGTGTTTCGGAATTAAACGATTTAATGCAAAATCTACTTGTGTAAACGTATAATTCGCCGTTAGGTTTACGTATTTGTTGTGTCGATAATCCAAATTGGTTTCTACCCCTTTAACTTTATTCAACCCATCAATATTAATGTAGTTGGATTGAAAGGTAATTGGATTGGTAAAAAACCCAAAACTATCCGTTTGCTCCCGATAAAAACCTACCGCTGTAAAAACCATTTTTTTCTTAAATAATTGGACTTCAAATCCAACTTCACTCGTTACATTTGATTCGGGTTGAAGCGTGTTATTTCCATATTGCGAATACAATTGGTATAAACTAGGTGTTACATAGGCAGTGCTAATCGATGAGATAATTTTTAAGGGCATTTTTTTGAATTGATAGGATGGATTTATATTGTATACCCATTGATTTCCATAAGCACTATGGTGATTCAATCGGATACCTGCATTGATATTTAATCCAAAATTCGAATTCCAAACCGCTGTTAGATAGGGATCAATCATAGTAAACTTTGTTACTGCTTCGCTAATTGAGCCAAAGGGCGTTTGTGCATTCATATCATGAAACTGATAATTCACACCCGCAATTACAAAAAAATTATTATTCACATTATACTTATTAAAAGCATCAATAACCGCAGAGCGCCCCTCATAATTGGACTGATCAACTTGACTCGTCCAACTGTTGAATTCATCATACATCCGACTTATTTTGGTGTATGCAGTATTAATTTTTAAAACGCCTTTCGTATAGGTAAACGTGGGAGCAAATCCAAAACGTTCTTGTTTTGAAGTAGTCGTATTAAGGGGTGTATCGCCAGTTCCTGTGTTGTCAAAAGTTTGATCATAAGCGTTCTGAATTTTATCCTGACTTCCAAAAAGGTCAAAACGCAATTTTGAATTCACTTTCCAACCCCATTTACCAGAAATATTTAAGCGCGAAAATCGATCTTCTTCATAGGTCTGACCAGTAGGTGGAGCGAGTTGGGATAGATTTCCACTTTCTGTACTGTTTATCGCAGCCGAGTAATTGAAGGCCCCTGAGGTTCCGCTTGCCGAAAAACCTTGATTGAATTCTTGTCCGTTGATCGTGCTTTGTTGTTGCGAATTGTTTGAACCGATATTAATGTATCCATTTCCTTGAAGCACACGCTTTCCAGCCGATTTTGTGGTAATATTAATCACGGCAGCCGCGGCTCCTGTTCCGTATAGCGTACTTGCAGCACCTTTCATTATTTCAATGCTCTCAATTTGGTCTACCGCAATCAAACGTAGGTCAAACTCAAAACTAATCCCTGACGGATCAGTCACTGGGTTTCCATCAATTAAAATTAATACTTGTTGGTTGCGCCCCCCACGAATGTAATACCCTAAATTTTTACCATTGGCACTCTGACTTCCATTAATTTCAACACCGACAACGCTGTTTATAACTTGTGCTAAGTTTTGACCGCTGCGTTTTTTTAATTCTTCCTGTGAAATCTTCACAATGACACGTCCTGATTTTTCTTTGCTTTGTGCAAATTTTGTGTCCGATACGACTACCTCATCCAATTGATTGATTGTAGACGATTCAGTTTGTTGACCATAAGTCAACGTTGCTATAAGTACCATAATAGCACCCATACCCCATTCTTTGGTGTTCATTTTTGTTCCCTAAAAAAATTACTACTACTGGGAAAAAAGTATAGTTTTACCCATACCCAAACTTTTATTCCCGAAAGTTTGATACTCCGTATATTGCGGCAGGTCTCCTGGCTTGCGTCTTGTCATTGGCCTTCTCGTTCTAACAAACAATGGCAACGTAGTAATGACAAGCAGTATAGCATACAGTTGCGGGTACAGCTCAGGAATTATAAACTATACTAAATTTAAAATTTAGAATTCAAAATTTAAAATAATTACGTACCTGATTCCCTTTTAATGAATAAACACAGACGTGCTTACCCAACCGAAATACAGCTGCAAAGTTAAATTATATTTTATACAAAACATAGAATTCAAAAATCAAAATTTAGGATCTAAAATAGAGTAACTGTTTATTAAACAAATAGTACTACATACAAATTCGATGAGACCCCAAAAAATAGCTACTTTTGCAAAAAAACTCGATGGTACAGAAACGCTTTTTAATTGTATGGGTATTTTTTATTTTGCTTTGTGTCCAATGTAAAACGGAAACAGCAAACGAATTGACTGTTCAACCAAAAAACACGGTGCACTATGCCAACGGATTCTCAATTGAAAACTTTGATAATTTCACGTGGGTAACCGTTCGAAATCCTTGGCCGAATGCTAAAAAAGCCTACCATTATGTGCTCCACAAAAAAGGAGTTACGCTCCCTGACACCTTAAAAAATTATAGTGCAATTACGATTCCCGTCAAAAAAATGGTAGTTACTTCTACCACACATATTCCTTCATTAGAACTGTTGAATGAAGTCAATTCCCTTGTTGGGTTTCCTAATTTGGATTACATTTCTTCTGATCGGGTGCGTCAACGCATCGAGCAAGGGAAAGTGAAAGAATTGGGATCAAATCAGACCCTAAACACCGAAGTTCTAATTGACCTGCAACCCGATGTAGTGGTAGGGTATGGCATTGATAATTCCAATCCAACTTTGGATAACATCCAGAAAAGTGGTTTAAAAGTAATCCTTAATGGCGATTGGAATGAACAAACCCCACTAGGCAGAGCCGAATGGATTAAATTTTTTGGAGCACTGTATAATCAACAAAAAAAGGCAGCTGCTATTTTTAGAAAAATCGAACAAGACTATCTCAAAACCAAAGCGCTTGCTGCAAAAGCCAAACAAAAAACTACCGTTTTGGCAGGAGATATTTTTGAAGGAAAATGGTACCTTCCCAAAGGCGATAGCTGGGGAAGTCAATTGATAAAAGAAGCCCATGGAAATTATTTATGGAATGCAACAAAAGGAACAGGGAGCTTATCCCTTTCGTTTGAATCGGTATTTGAAAAGGGGAAACAAGCCAATCTCTGGATTACCTCAGGACAATTCAACAGCCGTGTCGATATGCAAGCAAGCAATCCACATTACGCGCAGTTCAAAGCTTTTCAAAACAATCAGGTGTATACTTTTAACCGAAAAAAAGGAAAAACAGGTGGGAGTTTGTATTATGAGTTAGCACCCAGTCGACCCGACTTGGTTTTAAAAGATTTAGTAAAAATACTCCATCCAGAATTATTACCTTCGTATCGACCTTACTTTTTTGTAAAACTCGAATAGTGACATCATTTCAACGGTATCGAAATTTATTTATAGGCCTGGGAATTGTTTTCGTCTTGGCTTTGCTAACCAATTTAATGGTCGGTCAGGTTACTATTCCCATTAAAGAAGTGATCAAAAGTTTAACGGGTGGAACTACCCAAAAAGCTACTTGGGATTATATTATTATACACTTTCGCTTACCCAAAGCAATAACTGCAATTATTGTTGGTATGGGACTCTCAACTTGTGGCTTACTCATGCAAACATTGTTTCGAAATCCATTGGCAGGTCCCTATGTGCTTGGACTGAGTTCGGGTTCGAGTCTTGGGGTAGCTTTTGTGATTTTAGGCGCATCCGTGTTACCGGTTTCATTACGCAGTTTTTTCAGTTCGTCATACAGCATCGTGATGGCCTCTTGTTTAGGAAGTTTTATTGTCTTACTCCTAGTACTGATGGTTTCTCGTAAATTAAGAGATACGGCTGGACTATTAATTGTCGGTTTGATGTTTGGAAGTTTCACTTCTGCAATAGTAAGCGTGTTAAGTTATTTTAGTTCAGCAGAAGAACTGCAGCGCTTCACGTTTTGGAGCATGGGAAATATTGGCAACTTAACTTATGGTAATATTAGTCTATTAGCGGTTTGTTTAGCGGGAGGATTATTTATGAGCTTACTGGTTATCAAAGCTTTAGACGGATTATTATTGGGTGAAAATTATGCATCCAGCATGGGCATTAATGTTAAACGAACACGACTAATTATCATTTGGGCTACTTGCCTCCTTTCCGGAAGTATTACCGCATTTGCGGGTCCGATTGCCTTTATTGGCTTAGCAATACCCCATTTGGCCAAATTGTTGTTTCAAACTAGTAATCATCGAATTTTATTTGGAGCTATTTTACTGTTGGGCGCCATTATCATGTTGCTTTGCGACACAATTGCACAACTCCCTGGATTCAATTTTACCCTACCAATTAATGCAATAACCTCTTTATTGGGTGCACCTATAGTAATTTGGTTAATGGTACGCAAAAGAAGTATTTTGTAATGGATAAAGCGATAATCACTACTTCGAATTTAGCTATTGGCTATTCTACTAAAACCGAAAAATTGGTTTTGGCTTCAGGCATTAATATCAAATTAAATACAGGGAAATTAATTAGTTTAGTCGGACCCAATGGGGTTGGGAAATCAACACTACTTCGAACGCTTTGTGGGCTTCAACCTGCAATAGAAGGAGAAGTACGATTGAATAATCTACCCTTTGCTCAGCTATCTCCTCAAGTTCGTGCCCAAGAGTTAGCGCTCGTACTCACGGAAAAAATCCCTATGAGCAATTTAACGGTATATGAATTGATTGCATTAGGACGCCAACCCTACACCAATTGGTTGGGGCAACTTTCGGAAGACGATAAAAACCAAATTAACAATGCAATTCGGCTTACTGAAGTTGAATCCTTTCTTGACCGAAAACACTATGCCATTAGTGATGGTCAACTGCAACGTGTTTTAATTGCACGTGCTCTTGCACAAAATACACCTTGGATGGTTTTGGATGAACCAACCACCCATTTGGATTTAGTGCATAAAGTAAGTGTTTTTCGATTGTTAAAAAAACTGGCTATAGAAACCGGAAAATGTATTTTATTTAGTACCCACGATATTGATTTAGCCATTCAATTGTCGGATGAAATGTTGGTCATGACCGAAGGAAAAGTGGTATTGGACCAACCTTGCAATCACATTAGCTCCGGTATTTTCAACACTCTTTTTCAAGATGCGTCGATCCAATTTGATGCATCTAAAGGACGATTTAGTTTTAAATAAAAAAAGCTGCTCCGAGGAACAGCTTTTTAATTTATATAAGAAAATTATTGTCGACTTTGAACATAATCGGACAATTCATCGGCATTTGAACTAAAACTAAAAATTCCATTTAATTTAAAATAGTTTCGGGGCTCGATACAATAATCATAAGCGAATTTAGCAAATTCTAATTTATTATCATCAAAGGAAAATAAATTGGCAATCTGCATTACTTGATCTACATTCAAACAATTTGCTGCAATAATTTGTTTAGCCGTTTTCATTCTTGAGTCTTCAAATGCTTGATTTCTAAGAGTACTTAAAGCAGCATTGAAATCGGTTGGACGCATACAACTTCTACTTGGACAACCTACGGGTGTTGCTTGTACGGGTCTTGGATTTGGAAAATCTTCATCATGATGACCGGTATGACTAACATGAGTAGAAGATGAAGTGGTGGTGGTTGTTTGTGAAACGCTGCCAACTCCCATATTGTCATTGATCGAAATTCCCATATTAATTCCTCCAATATTAACATTTGCATTTACAGTATCACCTCCCATAGTCGTAGTGGTTGTGGTAGTTTGTGTTACCGTACCGCCTCGAACTGGAGCAGGCTGTTGAACAACAACGGTTTGCGTGGGTGCAGGTCGTGGTTGACCGTAATGTACTACATAAACATTGGATGGTGGCACAAAATCGGGACGAACAGGAATAGCTGAAAAATAGTTCATTTTCATTTTCCCTTTTTTGTTTTTATCGCGTTTAATTTTATACGTTACATCCGACATGATTCCGTCAACATCAGCAATCATCATATTATTAGTGGTTATATCCATAAGGGTTTTATCTTCAAATTGAATACGCGCATTGTAGTAGGGCTGATTCAAATCTTCGATACGAATATTGGTTTGTGGAATATCATTCTGTTGTTCACCATTTAAAATAAGATAAAACTTATCTCCATCTTCAGAAAAAATGGTCAAATGACCTACTGGTCCTCCTTGTGCGACCGTAAATGTCGCAGCTAATACGAATAAAAGAGTGGTAATTTTTTTCATAACGATTCAAAAATTTTTGGTAAAAATAATTGATATTTTTTTAAAATCAAATCTTAACTTCAATCAAATAAATCAATTCTAAGTACAATTAAAAAAAACTGGAAACTTCTTCAACAACACCTAATGGGAAACGCAGCCTATTATTCCCTACCCTAACGCGAACTAAGCGAAGTGTTGGAAATCCGACAGCTGCAGTCATTTTTCGTACTTGACGAAACTTTCCTTCGGTAAGCGTTAGGGCTACCCAACTCGTAGGCCCATGACGCGCATCACGAATACGACGACCTTCCCCAATACAGGAGGGTAATACTGAAATTATTTGGGCTTTGCAGGGTTTTGTGGTATACCGTAACCCCCTAAATCCAATTTCAACACCCTTGGCCAACATGACTATGGCTTCGTCTGTAATGATTCCATCTACTTGAGCATAATATTCTTTTTCAACCGTATTACTTCGCATCAATTCACTCATCATTCCATCGGTGGTAAGTAATAGTAATCCTTCAGAGTCTTCGTCCAATCGCCCTATAGCCATTGTTCCTTCTGGAAAAGGGTATAATGCGCCCAGCAGCTTTTTATGTAGTTTTTTTTCATAAATAAACTGACTCAAATAGCCGTGGGGTTTGTGTAATAAAAAATGCCGATGCAACATGGTCGAAAATTCAGTCCAAAAATACCGTTCTGAAATTTATTTCTACTATTGAAAGTCACTTTTTGTTTTGTAATTTTATACACTAAAATTTTTAAAATGACCGTACCGATCCTATTATCTTCGATTTTTCTGGGCTTGGGTTTTTTTATAGGGAAATTACTTTCTAAAAATCAATCCACCGCTTTAAACGCACAAAAGGAGGAACAAATTCGACAAATGGGTTTGCAAATTGAGCAATTACAAAAGCAAATTTCCAGTCTTTCTACCGATAAAGATACGCTCCGTAACGAGCGTGAAGCCATGACTATTCAGCTAACTAAAAAAGAAGCCGACTTTGATAATCTATTGGATCGAAACAAAGAATACCGAATAGAAGTTGAACAATTGCAAGAAAAATTTACCCAAGAATTTGAAATTTTAGCCAATAAAATTTTAGAAGAAAAAACCAACAAGTTTACCGAACAAAACAAAGAAAATTTAAAAAACATCTTAACGCCTTTACAAGATAAAATTCAATTATTTGAAAAGAAAGTTGAAGACACCCACAAAGAAAGTATTGGCAACAATGTCGCATTACGCCAACAAATTCTGGGGTTGCGCGAAATGAATGAACAAATGACCAAAGAAACCATAAACTTGACGAAAGCACTTAAAGGCGATAGCAAAATGCAAGGAAATTGGGGCGAATTGGTTTTGGAACGTGTTTTAGAAAAATCGGGCTTGGAAAAAGATCGGGAGTATTTTACACAACAAAGCACAACGACTTCAACAGGGCAACGACTTCAACCGGATGTAGTGATCGCCTTACCCGATGGTAAAAAAATAATAGTAGATTCAAAAGTAACATTAACCGCTTATGAGCGCTATGTGAATGAAAATGAAGAGGAAATCAAAAAACAACATTTGCGCGATCATATTTTATCGATTACTCGTCATGTCGATCAATTAAGTGCCAAAAATTATTTTGACTTATATCAAATGGAAAGTCCAGACTTTGTTTTATTATTTATCCCTATAGAATCGGCATTTGCTCTCGCTTTAAATGAGGATGCAACCCTTTATAATAAGGCCTTTGAAAAAAACATCGTTATTGTTACACCCACCACTTTATTGGCAACGTTGAAAACAATCAACAGTATGTGGTCCAACCAGAAACAACAAGAAAATGCCTTAGAAATAGCACGACAAGCAGGCGCATTGTATGATAAGTTTGAAGGATTCGTGGGCGATTTATTGAAGATTGGTAAAAAAATGGAGGAGGCCAAAGTAGAATATGAAGGGGCAATGAATAAATTAAAAGAGGGAAAAGGCAATCTTATCAGCAGTGTAGAACGTTTGAAAAAAATGGGCGCTAAGGCAAAAAAAGCTTTGCCTGACTCCTTGATAAACAGCGCAGACAATAAAGAACACAATACAATAGAAAAGCAATAGTATGTTGAAAACTTATAAATCGGTGAAGTCCTCCGGGATTTCAATTTCTCAATTAATGCTCCCATCCTATTCCAATTTTAGTGGAAAAATCCACGGGGGGTATATTTTATCGCTAATGGACCAAATTGCATTTGCCTGTGCTTCTAAATTTTCTGGAAATTATTGCGTTACGGCATCAGTGGACACAGTTGATTTTTTAAGTCCGATTGAAGTTGGCGAACTGGTTACCATGAAAGCTAGCGTAAATTATGTAGGACGAAGCTCAATGATTATTGGTATTCGCGTTGAATCTGAGAATATTCAAACCGGCCACTCAAAACATTGCAATTCGAGTTATTTTACGATGGTTGCAAAAGATGAAACCGGACAAAATACAGAAGTTCCTGGTTTGATATTAACCCATTTAAATGATATCCGCCGTTTTTATAATTGCATTCAACAAATCGAAGCGCGAAAAATCCGAAACCGACATGAAGTTGAATTTGATTATAAATCAGACGACGCTATGAAAAACTTGGAAAAGTATAAGGTTAAAGTCGAACTCAAATAAGAAAACTATTCCATAATTTGTATCGACCGTAAAAAAAAATCGGATTCGACTACTATTGTTGGAATTACCGATTTTTTTTCTATTTTTGAAATAGAATAAAAGATTATGAAAAAATACGCATTCTTGGGGTTGTTTACGACCGTTTTTTTATTGGTAATCTACTCCTGTTCATCCAATGATGACAACCAATATGTAGAAGTGAGTCCAGTAACCGTTGATCTAACTCAAGTCCCTTACGCTAAATTATCCGATTACCATTTTTTCAAAGCGCCTATGGTCGAAATGGTACCCGAACTTAATGTAATCCCTTACGAACCCGCTAGTGCTTTGTTTACGGATTATGCGCATAAAAAACGTTTTGTGTGGTTACCCGAAGGAACAAAAGCAACCTATAATGGTGATGGTAAAATTATAGAACTACCGGTTGGTGCTGCTATTATTAAAACGTTTTATTACGATACCGTTTTACCTAGCAATACCCGTAGAGTAATGGAAACACGCATCATGATCCGAAAAGCGGAAGGTTGGATTTTTGCAGAATATATTTGGAATGATGAGCAAACCGAAGCTTTTTTGGATTTAGCAGGAAGCAATATGTCGATTAGTTTTATAGAAGGTGGCGCTACTAAAACAGCTAATTATCGTTTTCCAAATCTCGCGCAATGCGTAACTTGTCATAAAACGAGAGACATATCTACCGGTACATACAGCAACTCCCCTATTGGAATAAAACCCCAAAATATTAATTTCAATTATGCCTACAGTACGGGAACTAAAAACCAATTAACCCATTGGAAAGATTTGGGATTGATTGAAAACAATTTTAGTTTGCCCACACCATCCAAAACTATAATCAATTACAGTGACACCTCGAAACCTTTAGAATTGCGCGTGCGCTCGTACTTTGACATCAATTGTGCACATTGCCATAGTGAATTGGGGCATTGTTACTACCGACCCATGCGTTTTGCCTTTGCTGAATCTGAAAATAATCCGACCAATATGGGTGTATGTGTGCCTACGGCAGATATGCAAGATTTTCCACCAGCACTCAGTAAAATAGTAACTCCCGGCAACATTAATCGTTCCATGCTGTATTACCGTGTTAATACAGAAAATGAAACTTTTATGATGCCACTTCATGGCCGATCGATTATACACGAGGAGGGTGTCCTACTTATTAAAGATTGGATTAATTCACTTCAACCCTGTAATTAACTTTAAACAAACTGAACTATATACAATGAAAAAAATTACCGTATTATTTACCCTATTTACAGCTTTATTTACACAGGCACAAGATACTTGTGGAACAGCTGTTGCAATTACTGCTGGAACACATGTGGTTACAGCTGTTGATGGCACAGAATTGCCACCTTCTATATGTGCAGCTAATGGTGCCTTAGGTACCGATGGAGCGGCAGAATGGTATACGTATACCCCAGCGCAAAACTATACTATAATTTTAACAACCGATATAGCAGCTAACACTCCTCGAGTGGATACTCGTGTTCATGTATACACGGGAACTTGTGGTGCATTAACCTGTTTTGCAGGGGATGATGATAGTGGAGCCAATTATTCGACAGTAGCAACCTTCAATGTTACTGCTGGTACTACCTACTATCTTGCTTGGGATAATCGTTGGACCAATGCTGGATTTACATTCCAACTTTCTGAAAACCCCATAGTAGTTCCACCAACAACTCCTGTAAATTATACCGCTCAAACCGTTGCTAGCATCAACAGTGGCTATAACATCTGTGTTGTTGACATGAACAATGACGGTTTGGATGATATTGTAGGTGTAAGTACAGGTTCGTTAAAAGTTCATTATCAAACGAGTACTCCTGGGACATTTAATATCGTGAACTACCCTTTTTCTAATGTGAACTTTTACCCCAATTGGAGTTTAGCTGCAGGTGATTACAATAAAGACGGATATAATGATTTGATGTTAGGCAATGGACAAGGAATATCGGTATTGACTTCTTCAAATAATGGCACAGCCTATATCGGTTATACTCCAGGTCAGTATATTTTTTGTCAACGCACCAATTTTGTCGACTTAAATAAAGACGGAAATTTGGATCTTTTCTCTTGTCATGATATTAATGAGAATGTATATTATCTTAATGATGGTGCTGGTAATTTAACGTACTACCAATCTAATGTTACTCCAGGTGCTATGAATTTAAGTAGTGGTGGTGGGAATTATGCTACATTATTTACAGACTTTGATAATGATGGAGATTCAGATGTATTTATTTCAAAATGTTCGGGACCTCCATGCCAACTAATTCGTTATGATGGTGGAACAACCTACACTAATGTTTCGGCATTGACCGGATTAAATGTTACTCCAATTCAAACATGGTCTTCGGGAATTGCTGATTTTGACAATGATGGGGACATGGACGTAATTATTACAGCAAGTGCAGGATTGCATAAATTTTTTAGAAACAACTTTGAAACAACAGGTACCTTGAGTGCTTTTACCAATATCACAACGGGATCGGGTTGGGACACTAATACGTCGGTTAATATTGACAATATTGCCTACGATTTTGATAATGATGGTAAAGTTGACGTATTGGGTGGTGGAAACAAAATAATGTTTAACCAAGGTAACAATAC
>Ga0315905_10000428_pt1 | contig 46187 bp, 43 predicted proteins | sample LakEriMetagenome_5_FD_203522 | JGI IMG/M metagenome (GOLD analysis project Ga0315905, IMG submission 203522) | Freshwater fungal communities from buoy surface, Lake Erie, Ohio, United States - Buoy 4 MA121 | ecosystem: Environmental > Aquatic > Freshwater > Lake | place: USA: Lake Erie, Ohio...
CTTACGCAATGGATATCAAAATTGACATTGAGGCGCTTTGTAACCAACGGGGGCTGCGCATAACCGATCAACGACGCGTCATCGCGCGCGTCATATCCGATGCGACCGATCACCCCGATGTCGAGGAGCTGTACCGTCGCTCGTCGGCCATAGATCCCAAAATTTCGATTGCCACCGTATATCGCACGGTACGCTTGTTCGAAGAGGCAGGCATATTGGATCGGCATGATTTCGGTGATGGCCGTGCGCGCTATGAGGCATCACCTGAGGCGCATCACGACCATTTAATTGATGTCGAAACCGGCAAGGTCGTTGAATTTGTAGACCCAGAGCTTGAGGCATTGCAGAAAATTATTGCGGAGCGGCTGGGCTATCGTTTGGTCGACCATCGTATGGAGCTTTATGGCGTCGCCATCGACCGCAAGGATTGAACGCCGAAACCCGGCCGCTTTTATCATGGGGCAGTTCTTGTTTTTGACACGACTGCTGCTGATGGTCGTAAGCCTTTCCGTCAGCCTTTTGTTGCATAATGTCTGGCGGATTATCCGCAAACCGTCACCTTGGCCGCGCTTGTTTTTACTCTCGATCAGCTGGACCAGCGGCATTGCAACCGCAACCGCTGGCACCCGCATACGCCAAAATGTATTCTATGCCGCAAACCACCATAGCTGGATCGATATTCCCGTCATGGCTGGCGTTACGGGCTGCACATTCGTCGCCAATGACGGCATCGAAAGCTGGCCGCTAATTGGCTGGCTGTGTAAGATAAACAACACGATTTTCGTCAACCGCGAAAACCGCGCTAGCGTCAGTAATCAAGTCGATGATTTGCGTGCGGCGATTACAGGCGACCAGCCCGTGACCATTTTTCCCGAAGGCACAACGCACGATGGATCGGGCCTGTTGCCGTTCAAACCGTCTTTGTTCGCTGCTTTGGTGCCGCCGCCTGCGGGTATGCTCGTCCAACCTGTGTATCTAAGTTACGGCCGCCACACACCGCGCTTAGCCTGGGTAGGCGAGGAAAAGGTGACAGAGAATTTCTGGCGCCTTTTGTCTCATGTCAAACCGATAACCGCGACCCTGCATTTTCTGGAACCATTTGATCCGCTGCATTATCCGGACCGCAAGGCGATTTCTGCCGAAGTACGAGCGCGTATTGGCGCTGCGATGGAGGGTGGCGGCCATGCGGCGCGCATACTATAGACGCGCAGTATGAGCATGGATTCCCCAAAAACCTATTCGATCAAAAATTACGGCTGTCAGATGAACGTCTATGATGGCGAGCGTATGGCCGAAATGTTTGAAAGCCAGGGCATGTCGCCTGCGGATGACAAAGCGAATGCCGACTTGGTCGTCCTGAACACATGCCACATCCGCGAAAAGGCAGCGGAGAAAGTCTATTCCGAAATTGGCCGCCTGCGCCGCAAGGATGGGACCAGCCCGGTCATCGCCGTCGCAGGCTGCGTCGCGCAGGCAGAGGGCGGTGAGATTAGCCGCCGCGCCCCTGAAGTCGATATTGTTGTTGGCCCACAAGCCTATCACAATCTACCCCAAATGGTGGCAGCGGTCGGACGCGGCGAACGTGTCGTTGATCTCGACCTACCCGGCCTCGACAAATTTGGTAAGCTGCCTGCCCGTCGCAAGCAGCCGCCATCGGCATTCCTGACGGTGCAGGAAGGTTGCGACAAATTCTGCACCTATTGCGTTGTGCCCTACACCAGAGGCGCAGAAATTTCGCGTAGCTGGAGCGATCTGATCGATGAAGCAAAGACGATTGTCGATGCGGGCGCACGCGAAATCACGTTGCTCGGCCAAAATGTCAACGCATGGGATGGCGAAGATGACTCCGGTAAGCTTCAAGGCTTAGACGGCCTCATCCGCGCGCTCGACAAAATACCGGAGCTTCGCCGCATCCGGTACATGACCAGCCACCCCAACGACATGACCGAGGGGTTGATCGCTGCACATGGTGATGTTGAAAAGCTGATGCCGTTCCTGCATCTGCCCGTTCAGTCAGGCTCAGACCGCATCTTAAAGGCCATGAACCGCAGCCATAGTCGCGATAGCTATATGCGTATTCTTGACCGCGTGCGCGCTGTGCGGCCCGATATCGCCTTTTCCGGTGACTTCATCGTTGGCTTCCCCGGTGAGACTGACGCTGATTTTGAGGACACATTAAGCCTCGTGCGCGAAGTCGGACATGCGCAAGCTTATTCCTTCAAATATAGCCCTCGTCCAGGTACACCCGCTGCGGACATGGCCGACCAAATACCCATGAAAATCATGGACGAACGGTTGCAGCGTTTGCAGGCGCAGATTGTGGCGGACCAGACAGCATTTAATGATCGCACTGTCGGACGCACCACCGATGTGTTGTTAGAACGGCCTGGAAAATTTGATGGCCAGCTCATTGGCAAATCGCCTTGGCTTCAGTCGGTGCATGTGCTTGCGCCAGACCTATCAATCGGCGATATCGTTTCTGTGCAAATTACCGATTCTGGACCGCTTAGCCTGAAAGGTGAACCATCAATGAGAGTAGCAGCCTAAATGGCCAAAAAAGCCCAAGCGCAAGCCGGTGACTTGTCCCGGCTGGAGATGAGCTTCGACAAACCGCATATTATTAATGCGGTTTTTGGCGAATTTGACAGAAATCTGGTTACAATTGAGAACCGCCTCGGCGTCTATATTTCGGCCCGTGGAAACCGCGTACAAATTGAAGGCGAGGCTGGTGCCATTGGCCGGGCCCGCGATGTTCTTAACGACATTTATTCGCGCCTATCGCGCGGTCAGGAAATCGACACCGAAGCTGTGCAATCGATCATCGCCATGACCGCTGAACCCACTTTAGAAGGCATCATCCGCAAGGACGCGACTGACGCGCCGGGCATTATGATCCGTACGCGCAAGAAAACGCTCGTGCCGCGCTCCGCCACACAAATTCCCTATATGGAGGCATTGGCGCGCGACGAAATTATCTTCGCACTTGGGCCAGCAGGAACCGGTAAAACCTATCTAGCCGTGGCGCAGGCCGTGGCCATGTTGATTACGGGCGCGGTGCAGCGCCTTATTCTGTCGCGTCCCGCGGTTGAGGCGGGCGAGCGGCTGGGTTTCTTGCCCGGCGATATGAAGGAAAAGGTCGACCCCTATCTACGGCCGATTTACGACGCCTTATATGACTGCTTACCCGCCGAGCAGGTGGAGCGGCGTATTGCTTCGGGCGAAATCGAAATCGCCCCCATCGCGTTTATGCGCGGGCGTACACTGGCGGATTCGTTCATCATCTTAGATGAGGCGCAGAATACCACCGCAGCACAGATGAAGATGTTCCTCACCCGCTTCGGCATGAACAGCCGCATGGTCATTTGCGGGGACCCGCATCAGGTCGATATTCCCGGCGGCGAGCGCATGTCGGGCCTGAACGATGCCGTGCAGCGTCTCGAGGGCGTCGATGGCATCCAGACAATCCGCTTCAACAGCAGCGATGTTGTCCGTCACCCGCTCGTTGGCCGCATCGTCGACGCTTATGAGGGCGGGCATGATTGATGTCGAACTCGACATGGGCGTGGTGTGGAGCAATAGCGATTTCGGGCAGAGCGAAGTTGAAAAGGCGGTAGACGCGGCTGTGCGTTTCGCGGCCATGGCTGAACTAGCTGATTCCGTCGTTCCGGTCAGTGTCAGTATAAAGCTTTCCGACAATGCGGAAGTCCATGCGTTGAACCGAGAATGGCGCGATAAGGACAAGCCAACGAATGTGCTATCCTTTCCTATGCTCGATGACGAGGAGTTGGACGCCGTGCTAAACGGCACCTATGACGCGCCTGAAATCATGCTCGGTGACATTATTTTGGCTTATGAAACCTGCGTGGCGGAGGCAAAAGAAAAAGATATTCCCATCGCCCACCATGCAACGCATCTGGTCATCCACGGGATGTTCCATTTGCTTGGCCATGACCATATCGAGGACGACGAAGCTGAATTGATGGAGGCGCTTGAGGTAAAAGCGCTTGCATCTATGGGCCTTAACAATCCATATAACGATCAAATAGACAATTAAGAGGCCAGTACGCTTCCATTATGCCTGAGGGTGACAGTTTTAGCGGTTCGAAAACCGCAACCGACGACGATAACGACGGACGAATATGGCAGCGGCTGAAGACTATGCTCTTTGGCCGCGATCACGGCCCGACTTTGCGCGAGCAGCTTGAAGAAGCGATAGCCGAGCATGAGGAAGATAGCGACGAGAACGGACAATCAGACGCCGATGGCGATTTGACCGCCGTCGAGCGCACGATGCTGCGCAATTTGCTCCATTTCAGCGAACACCGCGTCGATGACGTCATGGTGCCACGCAGCGACATTATAGCAATTGATGAAAGTGCTGGCTTTGCCGATTGCGTCGCGGCCTTCGCCGAGCATGGCCACAGCCGTCTACCCGTGTACCGCGACACGTTGGACAGCATCATTGGCATGATCCATATCAAAGATGTGTTCGCTGTTCTGGCCTTAGATCAAGAACCCCCGCACAGCCTTGAATCCTTCATTCGCCAGCCGCGTTTTGTGCCGCAGAATATGAGCGTACTTGCGCTGTTGGATGAAATGCGGCGCACACGCACGCATTTGGCGATTGTACTGGATGAATATTCGGGGACCGAGGGCTTGGTAACGATTGAGGATTTGGTCGAAGAAATCGTCGGCGAAATCGAAGACGAACATGATGACGAGCCCGAACTCCCATTCAACCAAATGTCCCCCGATATTTGGGAAGCGGACGCACGCGCAGAGTTGGACGATTTGGCCGAAAAGATTGATCCAAAGTTGGCCGAAGTGGATGAAGACGTGGACACGCTTGGCGGCCTCGCCTTCGTCATAGCCGGCCAAGTCCCCGACATCGGCCAAAGGCTCGTACATGAGGCGAGCGGCTGGACTTTGGAAATATTGGAAGCCGACGAAAAACGCGTTACGCGTATACGCCTATACGCCCCCGCATCCGATAGGCATGATATCAGCAAATAAGCGTCGCAAAATTTGTAGCCAGGGGGCACCCCTGTCGACAAAAAATCATCCCGCCAATTTTGCCGCCCTGCTCCGCCAGCTGTCTGCCAAAGTCTCCAGCGTCGTAAGCGCCTGCAACGCTGATTTGGCGCCCCCGGCCCGATGTCCGCCGCCAATCAAAAGGTGGAAGGTCCGGGCAATGGTCCAGTCATGCCCTGCCGCATGCAATTGTTCTATGCGGTCGCCGGGAGCCACTTCGCCTTCTTCAATCACGCGAAAATAGCCCCCGCAACGGCCGCTGTTGATCACTGCCCCAGACAGGCCATGGACGCCGAAATGATGATCAAGCTTCCAACAGGGTTGCCGGCCTTGTGCGACTTCAACCACGGCGCGCCCAAGGCGAAACTGGTCGCCAATACGCAAATTGTCCTCCAAAAGCCCACACGCGCTAATATTTTCGCCAAATGCACCCGCTTGGTCGAGCAGCGGATGCACAAAATTCTCCGCCGCAAAATGCGCGATCCATTTGGGATAATGTTCGGCAGGATAGAAATGCACCGCCTTGTCTGCGCCGCCATGCACCGTCGGATCGGCGACTTGGTCGCCCGCAAATCCATGCTTGCCTAAAAATATTGGTCTGTCCACCGGCATACGCGCCATCGCGCTCATCGTACCGTCTGCGTGAAACGGCTTGGGCTGCCCTATAAGCAAAACATCGATCTGACTGATTATCATATCGGATACATATCGCACCCAATGCACCATTCCCATTGGCATTTTGCGTTACCGCAGATAAAAGCGGGTTGATGCAGACCAGCGACCTTCGCATTGCGCTATTCAGCGGCAATTATAATTATGTCCGTGATGGCGCAAATCAGGCATTAAATCGGCTTGTTGGCTATCTGTTAAGCCAAGGCGCATCGGTGCGGGTGTATTCCCCAACGGTTGCGGAGCCTGCTTTCGTCGCCACAGGCGACTTGGTAAGTATCCCGTCAGTCTCCATACCCTTTCGTCCAGAATATCGCCTGCCTTTAACCTTGTCGGCAAAAGTCCGGCGTGATCTGGAGGCGTTCAATCCAAATATCTTGCATATTTCAAGCCCTGATCGGGTATCACGCAAGGCTGTGAAATGGTCTAAAAAGCGGCATATGCCGGTATTGTGTTCCGTGCACACACGGTTCGAGACATATTTGCGTTATTACAATCTGGCGTTCATGGAGCCTGTCCTTGAGGCGTGGATTCGTCGACTCTACAGGAAATGTGACGCCTTGGTTGCCCCGTCCGAAAGCTTTGCGCAAGTTCTGCGCGAGCAACGGATGAACTACGACATCGACATTTGGTCTCGCGGCGTTGATCGAGAAATATTCAACCCTAGCCAGCGGGATATGGCGTGGCGGCGCGGGCTTGGTATAGCTGACGATATGCCTGTTATCTGTTTTCTGGGACGGCTTGTGATGGAAAAGGGCCTTGATGTCTTTTCCGATACAATTGACCAACTCAAACGCCGCAATGTTCCGCATCAGGTAGTAGTGATCGGTGACGGCCCTGCCCGTCCTTGGTTTGAATCACGTATTCCCGATGCAAAATTTGCGGGCTTTCAAGTGGGTTCAGATCTGGGCCGTGCCGTTGCGAGCATGGACATTTTCTTCAACCCTTCGGTAACCGAAGCTTTTGGCAATGTGACGCTCGAGTCTATGGCCAGCGGCCTGCCCGTGGTAGCCGCAAAGGCAACCGGCAGCCAAAGTTTGGTCGAAGACAAGGTATCCGGACGGCTGATTGCCCCTGGTGCGATAAACCAATTCGCCGATGCCTTACAGGCCTATTGCGTGGATGCGGACTTGCGGACCAAACACGGCGCTGCCGGTGAGCAACGATCACTCGATTTCAGCTGGGATGCGATTAACCAGACCGTCGCGGACACCTATATCCGCCTAATCCGCCAACACGCGGCGCGTGCGGCTGCCGAACGTTAAACATATGCAAAGCGGGCGAGCGCGTATCGGAGCCTATTTGCAGCGCCCATGCTTCGGTTATGAAACACAACGGAACGAGCGTTTGTTATGAGCGACCTGTTTGGCGACGCCGCGCCTGCTCCGGCATCAACGCCCGAAAATGCCCCGCTTGCAGACAAGCTTCGGCCGGCAAAATTGGATGAAGTGATTGGTCAGGAGCATCTAACCGGTCCCGATGGCGCAATTGGCCGTATGGTCGCTGCGGGTAAATTATCCTCCATGATCCTCTGGGGGCCACCGGGCACAGGAAAGACCAGCATAGCCCGATTGCTGGCCGACGCGGTGGAGATGCATTACAAGCCAATTTCCGCAGTATTTTCGGGCGTGGCAGACCTTAAAAAAGCCTTTGCCGAGGCAGAGGCCATCGCAAGATCGGGAAAGCAGACATTGTTGTTTGTGGATGAAATCCACCGCTTCAATCGCGCACAGCAGGACGGATTTTTACCTTTTGTCGAAAGCGGCGTGGTCACGCTCGTCGGCGCAACCACCGAAAATCCGTCGTTTGAGTTGAACGCGGCCTTGCTGTCGCGCACGCAAGTCATGGTACTGCAGCGTTTGGATGCGGCGGCATTGGCGACGCTACTGACTCGCGCAGAAGCAGTCATGGAACGGCCTTTGCCGGTCACTGAAGATGCGCGGGCCGCCTTGATTTCCAGCGCCGACGGCGATGGCCGCTTTTTGCTTAATCAGGCGGAAACGTTGTTCGCCATTCACCTGGAAAACCCGCTTGACCCGCAAGCCATGGCCGCTTTGTTGCAGCGCCGGATGCCCGTTTATGATAAAGATCGGGAGGGGCATTATAACCTGATATCCGCTTTGCATAAAAGCTTACGCGGCTCCGATCCGCAGGCGGCCTTATACTGGATGGCGCGTATGTTAGTAGCGGGCGAAGAGCCACTATATGTCCTGCGCCGCTTGGTCCGTTTTGCCAGCGAAGATATTGGTCTCGCTGACCCACAGGCTTTGGTCCAATGTCTTGCCGCCAAACAGGCATATGAGTTTTTGGGCAGTCCAGAGGGCGAAGTCGCGATTGTGCAGGCATGCCTATATCTCGCGACCGCACCAAAATCGAATGCCGCCTACAAGGCGCAGAAATCCGCATGGAAAATGGCGCGCGATACAGGATCGATGATGCCGCCAGCGCACATCCTGAATGCGCCGACGAAGCTGATGAAGGACATTGGCTATGGCGAAGGCTATGCCTATGACCATGATAATGCAGACGGATTTTCAGGTGCGAATTATTGGCCCGATGCGGTGACGCCTACGGCACTCTATCAGCCTGTGGAACGCGGCTTTGAACGCAAGATCATCGAGCGACTGCAATATTGGGATCGGCTGCGCGCCCGTAATGCCGGGCCAGACACGAAATAATGCAGCGCTTTACGCGTTTCGCCTGTGTCGATTGGTCGGGCGCCAAAGGTAGCCGACACCCCGGCATTGCGCTTGCGGTATGTGACACAGGTAACGAGCCTCCGCGCCTGATACCCCCGCCCGACAGAGCCTGGTCCCGCCAAGGCATCGCAGACTGGCTGTTGGCGCAGGATGATGATTTGTTCATCGGTTTCGACTTCAGCTTCGCGCCGCCCTTTATGGAACGCGGCAGTTACTTGCCGGGCGATGATGTGCCCACATCCGCAAAGGCTTTCTGGGCCTATGTCGACGATGTTTGCGACGACGCCGATTTGGGCGCAGCGTCCTTCCTTGAACAGCTTCACCGCCGCCATTTCTATTTCGGTGCGGCAGACGGTACAAAGTCCGACTATCTGTTTTGGCGACAATGCGAGTTGCTGAACAAAAATAGCAGCGGCAAGGCGTCCACGGTTTACGACGCGATTGGCGCGTCGCAAGTCGCCAAGGCAAGTTTTGCCGGCATGCGCTTCCTGCACCAGCTGCGCGATGCTGTGGTCATTTGGCCGTTCGATCCGCTTCCCGCACGCGGCAAGGTTGCGGTAGAGATTTACACCACAATCGCCGCCCGCGCGGCTGGCGTGGCCAAGGGCCGCAGCAAGATACGCGATGCGATTGGTCTTGATTTGGCTTTGCAAGCGCTGGGATCGAAACCCCATAAGCCGCTTAATCGCTACACAGACCACGCTACCGATGCCCTGATAACCGCTGCATGGCTCCGCAAATCTGCTGAAAATCGGCAATTTTGGGCGCCCAAAGCACTAAATATTGAAATTGCTGCAACTGAGGGCTGGACCTTTGGCGTCATTTGACGCTATGGGACGCGCCGAGTGCCGGCTTAGCTCAGTTGGTAGAGCACCTGATTTGTAATCAGGGGGTCACGAGTTCGAACCTTGTAGCCGGCACCATTTATTCATTTACTTGCGTGAAAACGGCCTTTGGGACAAGGCCGCCTGCGAAAGTGGTAAAAAGCCAATCGCATCCGTAAAACGGCATCAATCACCGCGACTGATGCCATAACACTAGAACTCTTTCAGCGTTATTGGCCTTGAAACGCTGCTTTGCGCTTTTCCACGAACGCGAGAGCGCCTTCCTTTGCATCGATGGTGCTTCCCGCAATCCGTTGCCCTTCGGCTTCCGCGAGCAATTGTTCAGCGTAAGAGTTTTCCAGCGCGGTCAGGATATTTTTGCGCATCACTGCATATGCCACCGTGGGGCCGTTGGAGAGCCGAGTAGCAAGAGCGCGTGCTTCTGTCTGCAACGCTTCATCTTCTACGCATTTGTAGATCATGCCCCAATCCGCCGCTTTTTCGCCGCTGATTTTTTCACCGAGCAACATCATTTCCGTTGCACGCGCCTTGCCAACCAAGCGTGGCAACATCCACGAGGCACCGCCGTCAGGGACAAGGCCGATATTCACAAACGCCTGAAGAAAATAGCCAGATTTGCCAGCGATAACAAAATCACCGCATAGGCCGATGGAGCAGCCAACCCCGGCTGCAGCGCCGTTGATGGCGGTGACGATAGGCATATTCAGACGCGCGAGGTTCATCATCAGCGGGTTGTAATGCCGCGTCAGTGCGATGTAGCTACCTTCCCCCCGGGCAACCGATCGATCGCCGCGCGCCGAGAGATCCGCGCCAGAACAAAAACCACGCCCTGCACCTGTAATGACAAGACAACGGGCATCACCCAGATCATTGGAGACGGCATCGTTTATTTCACCGGCCATTTCGAGCGAGCAAGCGTTCATGCGCTCCGGGCGGTTCAGGGTAATAGTTGCAATCTTGTCGGCAACATCCAAAGAGATTGTTTCATACGTCATAATAAGGCGCCCTCCTCCGGCGTTCGTCTTTTCGTCGGCTAATTCAGTCGCGCGTGCCAAGCAAGTCCCGTGCGACCACCCAATTGTGAATTTCGCTTGGCCCATCATAAATGCGCATTGTCCGCAACTTGTTGGACAGCAGATATAGCGGCATTTCACGCGTCATCCCCATCCCGCCAAACATCTGCATCGCATGGTCGACAATGTCATAGGCAGCTTCAGTACAATAGGATTTGATCATCGAAATTTCTTGTCTGGTGTCACGCCCATCATCCATTTTCCAGGCGCAATCATAAGTCATCAATCGCATGGCATGAATCCGTATGGCGGCATCCGAAACCCAATTCTGCACCGTTTGGCGAGACGATAAAGCTTTGCCAAAGGTCACACGTTGCGGCGCGTATTCGATCATCATATCAAGCGCGCGCTGTGCCATGCCGATTGACCATGAAGCCATTTCTATCCTTCTGGTACCCAACCGGACTTGCATAGGCAAAAACCCCTGTCCGCGCTTTCCCAGCAGTTTCCAACCAGGGACGCGGCAATCGTCGAGCGCAATTTCATATGTCGCCGTGCCGTCGATCATTGGAATTTTGCGCAAGACATTGAAACCCGGCGTGTCGCGATCGACCAGAAATGCCGACATGCCATTTCGGCCTTCGGTATTTTTGTCCGTCACGGCCATCAATATAGTAAAATCGGCCTCATCCGCCTTCGTGATCCAGATTTTGCGGCCGTTGATAATCCAATCTTCGCCATCCTGAACTGCGGTTGTTTTCATCAATTGCGGGTCTGCTCCAGCACCCGGCTCCGATATACCAATGGCAGAAATCGTCTCCCCGCGCACATAAGGCGCCAGATAATATTCGCGCTGCTTTTCGTCCGCAGCAGCCATCATCATGCGTAAATTAGGCGAGTCTGGCGGGATTGTGTAGGGCGTAACCGTCCGTCCAAGTTCTTCGCCAACACCAACCATAGCAACCATAGGCAAGTTCATGCCGCCTACTTCCTCGGGCGCATCGAGTCCCCACAACCCCAGATCCTTCGATACAAGATCGACACGCGCTTGTTCTTCTTTGGTCAGATAACTGCCTTTGCCTGCGGTCTCGCGCGCCATGACGTCGCTTTCCAGAGGCATAAGTTGAGCGTCCACAAATTTGCGGACAAGATCTTTGAGCATCTTATGCTCTTCAGCGAGTGCGAAATGCATGGGTATATCCTTGACTTAATAGCTGCGGGGAAGGCCAAGAACATGCTCGGCAAGATAACTTAGAATCAAGTTCGTGCTGATTGGGGCAACGGTGTAAAGACGTGCTTCACGGAACTTACGTTCGACGTCATATTCTTCAGCAAAGCCAAAGCCGCCGTGCGTTTGCACGCACATGTCGGCGGCGGCCCAACTGGCTTCTGACGCAAGAAGCTTGGCCATATTCGCCTCTGCTCCCGGGTTCCCTCCAGCGTCAAAAGCCCGAGCCGCATGATGCACCATCAGTTCCGCTGCACACATTTGTGCGTAGCAGCGCGCTATCGGAAACTGCACACCTTGGTTTTGGCCAATGGCGCGACCAAAAACATTGCGTTCGCTGGCATAATCGCTGGCTTTTTTGATGAACCATTTGGCGTCACCAATACATTCGGCGGCAATGAGGATACGCTCGGCATTCATACCCGACAGAATGTAACGGAAACCTTTGCCTTCTTCGCCAACCAAGGCGGAAGCCGGTATCCGCATATCGTCAAAGAATACTTCAGTCGTTGAATGGTTCATCATCGTGCGGATTGGCTTGATGCTCATCCCCCCACCCGCTTCCGATTTTGGGCCAACGACTTTGCGCATATCAACCAAGAAGATGGAGAGCCCCTCGGTCTTGCTTGCCACCTCTTCACGCGGCGTTGTGCGCGCAAGCAACATCATCAAGTCGGAATATTCTGCACGACTGGTCCAGATCTTTTGGCCATTGATGACATATTCGTCACCGTCCCGCACAGCTACAGTCCGCAAAGAAAGCGTGTCGGTGCCGCTGGTCGGTTCAGAAACGCCAAAGGCCTGCAAACGCAGCTCTCCTGTCGCGATGCGTGGCAGATATTCCTGCTTCTGTTCTTCGCTGCCATATTTTAGCAACGTGTTCATGATGTACATCTGTGCATGTGCCGAGGCGCCGTTACAGCCTGCTGCCTGAATTTCTTCCATGATCACCGCTGCGGCATCAAGCTTAAGCCCCGAACCGCCATAAGATTCCGGGATTAGCGCAGCGAGGAAACCGGCCTTTGTCAGTGCATCAACAAATTCAGCGGGATACGCACGTTCCTGATCTTTTTTCCGCCAATATTCGCCAGGAAACTCCGCGCACAATGCCTGGACCGCACGGCGTATTTCGCTGGTATCTGGGCTTTCAGACATTCGGTTACTTCCTCTGCGCGGTTGCCGCTGTGACTTGCCGACCATCTGCAGCAAAGGCGGCCATTTCGATTTCATTCCCCGATCCACGCATCACAAGATGCAAAGCCTCTCCACAGATTGCCGGCGAGAGGCCCCGATAGGAAAAATGTGCCAACGCATTATCGCCAAATTCCCGTCGCGCCAAATCCAGCAACAATGTCGCCATCAATGGGCCGTGGACGACAAGCCCGCGATAGCGCTCTTCGCCTTGCGTATAAGGTAGATCATAATGGATGCGGTGGCTGTTGAACGTTAGTGCAGAGAAACGAAAAAGCAGCAGCTCGCTTGGCATAAGCGTGCGATGGCTGCTCCATCCCTCTAAATCGACGTGCGCTGGCCCCACTTTGGGCGGCGACAAAGCTGCGTCAGGCGCGGCGGCATCACGATACACGATGCTCTGCACCTCACGGACCGAAAGGCCAGATTCGCCAAATGTTTCATGCGCCACATCGACAAATACCAGTTGGCCGGAACCGCCTGATTTTTCTGTAATGGTTTGCACGCGTGACTGGCGGGTAACGGCTTCACCGACCCGCAATGGTGCAAAAAAATCTACTTTGCTGGATGCCCACATGCGGCGCGGCAAGGCTATCGGAGGAAGAAAACTCGCTTCGCTATCATCACGCGTTGGATGGCCGTCCCGCCCAAGTTGCGCTGTCGCAGCATCCGGCACACAAAGGCACCAATGGAGCCCCTGCGGCACATTGCCATCACTCGGAGCATCACGATCAAGTGTTGCAAGCCAGCGTGCCGCCAAGCCAGTGTCGATGCGATCTGTGCGCACCTCCTCACGTCCAATCCAAGCGTCCCATGCACTCATTAATTGCGACCTCCCGTTAAACCCTTGGCGATCACCTGCGCCTGAATTTCTGCGGCACCTTCAAAGATATTCAATATGCGCGCATCACACAAAACACGGCTGATTTCATATTCAAGCGCATAGCCATTGCCGCCATGAATTTGCAGTGCGGCATCGGCATTGCTCCATGCCGCGCGGGCGGCCAGCAGCTTCGCCATGCCCGCCTCAATGTCGCACCGTTTGCCGGAGTCCTTCGCGCGTGCTGCTGCGTAAGTCAGTTCACGGGTCATCACGAAATCGGCAAGGCTCATGGCAATTTTGTCGGCTACGCGCGGGAACCCAATGATGGCCTTGCCAAACTGCTTGCGGTTAACCGCATAATCCAGACCCAGCTCCAAGGCGCGTTTGGCAACACCAACGGCGCGGGCGGCAGTCTGGATTCGTGCGCCTTCGAAGGTGCGCATCAATTGCTTGAACCCCTGCCCCTCTTCGCCGCCCAACAAGGCATCGGCAGGGGCAAACATGCCATCGAATTGCAACGCATATTCGCGCATACCGCGATAGCCCAGCACTTCGATCTCGCTACCGGTCATCCCCGTCGCCGGAAACGGCTCGCTATCGGTTCCGCGCGGCTTGGGGACGAGCAGCATCGATAGCCCGGCATAGCCTTTCGCATCGGGCATTGTGCGCACGAGCATCGTCATCAAATCGGAACGGCCGCCATGCGTAATCCATGTTTTGGCCCCATCGATTGTCCATCCACCGTCGGTGAATTGCGCCCGGGTTTGCAACGCGCCGAGGTCAGACCCTGTGTCGGGTTCCGTAAACACTGCAGTCGGTAAAATTTCTCCGCCCGCGATTTTTGGCAGCCAGTACGCCTTTTGCGCTTCAGTACCGCCCATGGAAATCAATTCACCGGCAATTTCAGACCGCGTGCTTAGTGAGCCCGCGCCAATCCAGCCACGCGACAGCTCTTCTGTTATCACACACATCACCAGCTTGGATAAACCAAGCCCGCCATATTCGGCAGGAATACAGACGCCGAAAGTGCCAAGCGCCGCCATCGCCGAAATCGTGTCATCGGGGATCAAATCATTGGCCAGATGCCAGCGGTGCGCGTGCGGCAAAATCTCGCTATTCGTAAATCGGCGATATTGCTCGCGAATAGTATCAAGCTCCGCGTCGTGAAGGCTTTCGCTCGGCATTGCACCTGACGCCATCGCGTGCGCGACATCGGCACGCATCCCGGCATGATTTGCACCCAATATATCTTTGCAACGTGCGGCCAACGTTGCCGCCTGCTGCGACATGCCAAGATCAACGGGACGGAATATTTCATTCTGTCCCATCGGCAATCCGCCGGTCAATTGCCCAAGCGTTTCGGCAAAAATCAGCGTGGCAATGTTTCGATCAAGTTCGGTTCCTCCATCATGTAGGCGCAGCCAATCAGCCACTGCTTCAAGCGCAGCAACGCTTGTCGCAATCCAAGAAAAGCCATGGGCCGCTCGTTGGTCGGCGTCCATCGACCGCTCTTTTACCCGGTCGGAAAGCGCCGCCTTCGCCGCGTCGCGGTAGCCCTCAGCAGCTTCGAGAGCGGCCGCAAAACTCATGCGCGCTCAAACACCGCCGCAATACCCTGACCACCGCCAATGCACATTGTTTCAAGCCCGAAGCGAACATCTCGGCGATGCATTTCTCGGGTAAGGTTCGCCAATATCCGACCGCCGGTGGCACCAATGGGATGCCCAAGCGAAATACCGGAACCGTTGACGTTGAGCATGTCATGACGACTGTCATCATCCGACCAACCCCAGCCCTTGAGACAGGCGAGAACTTGCGGCGCAAATGCCTCGTTCAATTCAATCAGACCGATGTCATCCCAAGAGAGGCCATTGCGGGCAAAGAGTCGCTCCGTCGCTGGAACCGGACCAAAGCCCATGCGTGAAGGCTCGCAACCGGCGGCAGCCCAGCTGTGGAAATAGGCGATGGGCTCCAACCCAAGTTCTTCAAGTTTATCTTCTGCGACAACAAGGCAGGCTGCACCGGCATCATTTTGTTGGCTGGCATTGCCCGCAGTGACAACGCCGCCTTCGAGCGGGCGTAAAGCAGCCATTGTCTCAAGTGTCGCGTCGGCGCGATAGCCTTCGTCATGATCAAAGACGATGGGATCACCTTTCCTTTGCGCGATGCTCACCGGCACCAATTCATCGTCAAACAAGCCATTTGCCCATGCCGCCGCAGCGCGCTGGTGCGATCGGGCCGCATACGCGTCACATGCTTCGCGGCTGATATCATGGTCTTTGGCTAAGTTCTCGGCGGTTTCAATCATACCAGTGATCACGCCAAAGCGTTCAACCGGCTGGCTCATGACGCGTCCGCGGGTCAACCGGTCATGTAGGGTCAAATTGCCTGCGCGCACGCCTTTGCGAATATCGGTCGTGTAGTGCTCAACGTTGGACATGCTTTCGCATCCACCCGCAACCACCACATCGCTAACGCCGGTTTGAACCATCATGGCAGCATTCACAATTGCTTGCAGGCCAGAGCCGCAACGACGGTCGACTTGATAACCAGGCACCTCAATGGGCAAGCCCGCCGCAAGCCACGCCCAATGTCCAATGCACGGCGCTTCTCCATTGCCATAGCCTTGGGCAAAAACCACGTCATCCACCCGCGATGGGTCGATCTTCGTCCGCTCTATAAGTGCTTTCAGGATGATACCCCCCAAGTCACCTGCGTTGAGTGAAGATAGCGCACCGCCAAATTTGCCGACGGGCGTGCGGATGGGCGCGACGATAGCGGCACGGCGAAGCTTATTCATTTGGCAATTCCTATTATTCCAGAGTCGATGAGACGGGCGATTTCGCCCGAGGACAGGCCTAGCGAAGTGCTCAATATTTCCTCGCTATGCGCCCCATTGCGCGGCGCTGCCTTTGCGTCGCCACGCTGCAATTGGGGAATACTGCCAAAAGCACCAGCAGCGGGATAATTAAAACCCGAAGGGTTTGCGTCAAAGTCGGTAAAAATAGGATTGTTACCAACCAAGCGCGGGTCACGCGCTGCATCCAACATGGTTCGATAGGCCGAATGGACAATTCCGGCCTCATCAAGGGTTGCAGCCATCACCGCGTGATCGAGCGAGCCAATTGCCCTTTCAAACAACGGATAAAGCGCATCGCGGTGCTGAAAACGAAGCCCATCGTCTTGCGCAAAACTCACACCGCGCTCGGCCTCTATCGCTTCCACTTGCGCCGTCAAACCAAGCGCCACAATTAGGTTCGCCCATTGGCGATGTGTCACAACGACCACCATCGTGCGCACATTGTCTTTGGTCACAAAATCGCGCCCGAACAATCCATAGACCGCGTTGCCGAGTCGAGGACGATTGGCATTATTATGCAACACCTCGGCGACACCGCCCAGATTAGCCACAGTGCCAATGGCTACATCCGACAGTGGAATGCGAACCTCACTGCCCTTGCCCGTCTGTTCCCGCCTACGAATGGCAGCCAGCATTGCAAATGCCGCATAGGCGCCGCTGATGACATCCCAAGCAGGCAGCACATGGTTGACTGGTTCCGGGCCAGCCCCAGTCATCATCGGATAGCCAACGGCATTATTAACCGTGTAATCAAGTGCCGGTGCCCCGTCGGCCCAGCCCATAACCCGAACGGTCACAAGGTCTGCACGTCCTTCAGCCAGTTTTGTGTGCGAAAGAAAACCTTCCGCGGGAAAGTTGGTGATAAACTGCCCGGTGACCCGCACCAGTTCCTGCAACAACTCGCGCCCCTGCGGGCTCGAAAGATCAAGCGCGACTGATTTTTTGGCGCGGTTTAGATTTTCCCAATACAGCGAGTCATTCGCCTCAGTCACAGGCCAGCGATGGTAGTCGGGGCCGCCACCAACCTGATCGACACGGATCACCTCTGCCCCGAATTGCGCACAATACAAACCGGCGGTCGGCGACGCCACAAAGGACGACGCCTCGATAATCTTCAGACCATCCAGCAAATTATACATGCATTACGCCTCGGGAATTACGCACGTGTCATCAGGCCTGAGCTGCCCATTCACGCAGCATATGCTTGGCAATCTGAAGCTGCAGGATTTGCGTCGTGCCTTCATAAATCCGGTAAATACGCGCGTCACGGTAGAAACGTTCCGCATCATATTCTGCAAGATAACCAGCGCCACCGTAAATCTGGACAACACGATCAACCACGCGGCCACACATTTCGGTGGCAAACACCTTTGCAGCGGCAGCCTTCCGCAGGACATTTTCACCTGCATCGGCACGGCGGGCAGCGTCATCCAACATACATTCTGCGGCATAGATTTCGATGTCGCTATCCGCCAGCATTTGCTGGATCAGCTGGAAATTGGCAATCGGTTCACCGAAAGCCTTACGTTCATTGGCATAGCGCAGCGCGCTATCGAGCGCACGGCGGGCATATCCCGTTGCTGCAGCCCCCACTGACAGTCGTCCATTGTCGAGGCTCTGCATGGCAAAAGCAAAGCCCTTACCTTCTTCGCCGCCCAAAATGGCATCGGCCGGCAATTTCACATCTTCCATAATGATATCGGCGATGTGGCTTCCCGCCTGCCCCATTTTCTTATCGGATTTGCCTACGGTGATACCGGCGGTGTCCATAGGAACAATAAAGGCCGAAACATGCGCATTTTTTGGTAAGGATTCTTTACTGGTGCGCGCCATAATAAGGGCGACCTTCGCGAAAGGTGCATTGGTAATGTAGCGCTTTGTTCCATTCAGCACCCAACCATTGCCGGACTTCACGGCGATGGTCTGCATGGCGGCAGAATCCGAACCCGATCCAGGCTCGGTAAGTCCGAATGAGGCAACTTCACCCGCTGCCAATCGCGGCAACCATTCGGCTTTCTGTGCATCCGTACCGCCATTTTTAAACGCCGAACACACCATCCCGATGTTGATGGATGCGATTGACCGATAGCATGGCATGGCATAGCTCAATTCGCGGATTGAGCGGATATATTGCTGAACATTCATGCCAGCGCCGCCATATTCTTCGGGCATGGTCAAGCCAAATAAGCCCATGTCTCGCATCTCGGCCATGATTGAGTCCGGGATGATATCTGTTTCGAGGATTTCTTTTTCCGCCGGAATCAACCGCTCGCGAACATAGCGCTGTAATTGGTCGATAAACTGCTCAAAGACATCCCAATCCATTATTTCCCCTTCCGTTCCCATGCACCACATTTGCTTCGCCATGGGTTATTGTTCACGAATGAAATTCAAAATACCCTCTCGACGGAACCGTGACATTGCGTTCAACGCTTGTCGACTGAAATGCTGCAATCCGATCACTTTCAATTCAAATTTCCGTCCGGATTGTTTCGCTCGGTTGAACTAACCGTGAAAAGCGCACCTCCATCCGGCGTCCACACGAGGTATCGTTATCAACTAGCACCGAGAGAAAAGACCGGCCAACAACACCATAAGTGGCAAGGTCATTCAAGATTGGAGCGTCAAACCCGGATGTGTGGGCAACATAAGAGCCAATGTGCAGCGGATTAAGATCGCCAGATAGTCGGAAAATCATCACACTGTTATTAGCTTTTGGCAGAGTTACGAAAATATCAGGCGCACGGTTGGCAGGCACTTGATGCAGGAAAAGCCGGCACCATTTTTCCTAAATGCACTTATTTTCATACCACTTGGCAGGCTGATATCGAAGTGCGCCTATCGCGCCCTGCGGCAGCGGTCGGAACAATAAAGCACATTCTCCCAATCTTTTGCCCATTTCTTACGCCAATTGAACGGCTTTGCGCAGGCAGCGCATATTTTTGAGGGCAAATCGCCCTTCTTGACCATTTTGGGCATTTTCTATCCAGATTGCTGTTGTGCGATGAAATGTTTCGTTACATTTTTATCGCATATGCGACTATATTTTTGCGAATGACACTAAGCATTTGCTGCGCAGCATTTGTATTGTTAATACCGCAATAAGCTTAACAGCGGCTCAGGGGGATGCTGGGGGCATTTTAAAATCTCATCCCCAATAAAAACCGGGTAAACCGGAGTCGAATGAACAATAGGAGAGTGAATATGAAATTGGGAAATCATATGCTGAAGGCAGCCATGCTGTCGACAATCAGCATCGCTTCGCTGAGCGTTGGTTCAGCTGCCTTTGCACAAGACAATACACCACAGGCTAGCGACGCAGCTGATGAAAATGTCATCATCGTAACCGCTACCAAGCGCGAACAAACGCTCGAAGAAGTGCCTGTCGCCGTATCCGTAACATCGGCTGCATCGATTGAACGCGCCCAAGTTCGCGATCTGAAAGACTTGCAGACATTGGTTCCATCGCTGCGCGTCAGCCAGCTGCAAAGCTCGGCGAATACAAACTTCATCATTCGTGGCTTCGGTAACGGCGCCAACAACCCTGGTATTGAAGGTTCCGTCGGCGTATTCATCGACGGCGTTTATCGTTCGCGCTCCGCTGCAGCGATCAGCGACCTTCCCAACCTGCAACGCGTCGAAGTGTTGCGCGGTCCACAATCGACCTTGTTCGGTAAAAACGCATCTGCTGGCGTTATCTCGATTGTTACCGCTGCACCCAGCTATGAATTCGGCGGATCTGCTGAATTGAGCTATGGCAATCGTAACGCTATCGTAGCGAAGGCCGATGTAACTGGCCCAATCACGGACAATATCGCTTTCAGCCTTGCTGGCGGCGTCAACAAGGCCGATGGTTACGGCACGAACCTGACCGACGGATCAAAAACAAGTGAGCGCAACCGCTGGTATAGCCGTGCACAATTGCTCATCGAGCCATCTGAAAGCTTCAAGCTCCGCTTGATCGCTGACTATGACAAGATTAACGAAAATTGCTGCTTCGTTGGCAACGTTCTGGACGGCCCAACTGGCAATGCCATTCGCGCCATCGGCGGTAAGGTGAACTCACGCGGCATCTTCAGCTACACCGAATATCAGAATTTTAATTCGGAAAATGACGTCACCAATGGTGGCATCTCGATGCAAGCGGACTATGAAATGGGTTCGTTGAGCCTCACTTCCATCACTGCATATCGTGAGTCACGTGCTAAAACGAACGCCGACAGCGATTTCACCAGTGCTGATTTGATCGGCCAAAACCGTGGCGATGTCGACATCACCACAAAAACGCAGGAATTGCGTTTGGCATCTGATTTCGACGGTCCGTTCAACTTCTTGTTGGGTGCATATTATTTCGATGAAAGCATCAACAACAAGCAGGCGCTGACTTTGGGTCGGGATTTCCGCAATTATGCAAGCGCCCTGACCGCCGGTGCATATGTTTCGCTCGAGCCCACCATTCGGGCCGCGGGTGGCGTTCCTTCAACTGCAGCCCCATTCGGTGGTGAAGGTCAAGGACGTTTTGAAGATTGGGATTATAAGAACCAAGCCTATTCGATCTTCGGTACGGCAGACTTGGAACTGACCGACGGCCTCGTTTTGACCGGCGGTTTCAACTACACCAAGGACAAGAAGAATATTGCCAGTGACATTCGGATTACCGACGTGTTCTCCGCAATTGATCTTGTGCAAGTCGGTGCCAACGCAGGTTTACCTGCATCACTTCCAGCAGGCTTTGTGCCGCCAGGTGGTACGGCACTTTCCGCTGGACTGTTCCCACGCATCAACAGTTGCGCCACGGTAACCAATGCGCCTGCGGCATCAACGCCAAACCCAACGCGTTCAGGCACTTGTAACCCGTTCCTTGGTCTTGCGGCATTGCAATTCTTGCCGCCATTCTTGAACATCCCGAATGCGGTTGAAGATGGCAAAACAAGCGATGGTAAGTTGACCTATTCGGTACGCTTGGCATGGGAAGCGAGTGACAATATCAACTTGTATACCAGCTATGGCACAGGGTTTAAGGCGACTTCGTGGAACATGTCGATTGACTCACGCCCATTCGCTTCGGATTTCGCCCCTGGTTCACCAGCACAAGGTGCACCATTAGCGTCGTCTGCCATTCGGACGGCTGGCCTTGCCACCGCTAACCTCACCAGCGGAACGCGTTATGCGCTTCCGGAAGAGGCGACGGTTATGGAATTCGGTGTGAAGGCAAAATGGGACCGCGTTGCGTTCAACCTGGCTGTTTTTGATCAGGCGATCAAAAACTTCCAAGGCAACAGCTTCGTCGGTACGGGCTTCGTTCTGACCAATGCCGGTAAGCAGTCTACACGTGGCTTCGAATTTGACAGCTCATTCAACCCGATAGATGCATTGCAATTGCGCGCTGCCGTTACCTATCTTGACCCCAAATATGATAGCTATGTCGCATCGGCATTTGGTAATCTCTCCGGACAGCGTCCGGCAGGTATTCCTAAATGGTCAACGACCTTTGGCGCTACATATACGGCGGAATTGAATGGTGGCAATTCACTGATCCTGAATGCGGACTATCACATGGAGTCCAAAACGCCGATCCTCGATGACCCAGCAACAAGCCAATATACGCGCGAAGTCAAAGATCTGGGTGCGTCGGCAACATTCCGGTTGGATAGCGGTCTGCAATTCTCGCTTTGGGGTCGCAACTTGACGAAGGCGCAATATCTCACCGTCATCTTCCCAAGCGTTGTGCAGTCCGGTTCGTTTTCGGGCTATCCAAACCAACCGCGCACTTACGGTGCTTCGTTGAAGTACAAATTCTAATATCCTGAATTTCTCAGGCAAAAAGGAGCCGGGGCAGCCATCGCTGCTCCGGCTTTTTTATGGCACAAGGTAAGCACCGCGGACGGATTTGCACAGCGGTCTGCCAACCGACACGCTGTTTTTGTCGTTAGAAATTTAACACCGGGAAAATGGTGCCCGAGGGCGGATTTGAACCACCGACACGCGGATTTTCAATCCGCTGCTCTACCCCTGAGCTACTCGGGCTACACGGCGAAAACCGCGTGGGAGCGCAGCCTATAGAGAGGCGATACGCCTCTTGGCAAGCGCAAAATCAGTCCGCGCCGTCGGAACCGATACTATCTTCATAATCGGCCGGCGGCCCTGGCACACGATAGCCTTCATCCAACCATTTCAGCAGGTCGCGATCCTTGCATCCCTGACTACAAAAAGGCTTGGATTCAGCCACTACCGGCTTACCGCAGAGCGGGCATGCATTAGCTTTGCGCAACATGAACATGCCCATAGCCCGTCACTTTTTCATCCGCAACCACGACCATATCGGCGCCTGCAAGTCGGACAGCCGCCGCGCGCGATGCCGACCATCGCTCGGACTGCAGCAAAGTTGCAACTTCTGGACGCGCCTTCACGCTGCGCACGCCAAAACCACGTGACTCGGCAACCGCACGCAACATCCAATAAGCCTGCGTCTCGTCCGATAGCGCCGCTATGCGCGTGCCGAACAAATGGTCAAGGATTGACGGCCTAGGCCGTGCACGCACGACTTGCATCATGCCATAGCCGTTGATGGCCGTGCGTTCGAACGGACGCGGGTCAGCTAAGGACGCAGCATCAAAGGCTTCGGCAACCTGCGTGCGCTGTGCCTTGGACTCCATCGACACAAAATCGATCAATACCATCGCGCCAACTTGATACAGGCGCAGCAGGCGCGCAATTTCGGTCGCAGCGACCATATTTATAGCAAAGGCATCGCCGATACCGTCAATGTCGACCACTAGCCCTGCCTTGGTCCGCTGGAAGCTTATGGTGACATCACCAATCTGTGATTGCCCCGCAATGGCGACGTCAAAGCCCTCGGCGATGGACGCATTGATGATAGATTGCCCCAGAGACGCCATACGCGCGTCCCACAGGGCATCTTTGTCAATCGGGGCTTCGTGGACACCCTCCCGCAATATAATCTCTGGTGGCTTATGACGCCCCGGCTCAGCAATGGCTTCACGCGTGACTTCGAACAGTATCCGCGCGCCTTCCGGCGCACCCATTTTGCTGCGCAGCAAAAGTTCACTATTGTCGTCAGCAATGACATACGCGCCCGACGGCGTTTTGCGATCAACGCGGCCTGCACCATATTCGCCCAAGGCCCATAAAGCATCGCGCTGGATATGGATTTCAACGATGTTTCCGTGTTCGACAAAAGCCGCGCGGCGCTCGCCCGGCGCATCATCGCGCCATATCTCAGTCAAGCGGATAGCCCGAAGCACGCAACAAGGCGCGTGTTTCATATAAGGGCAGACCAATTACGCCCGAATGGCTGCCCGCCATCCAGTCAATCAACGCCTCTGCCCTGCCCTGAATGGCATAACCACCGGCCTTGCCCAGCCCCTCGCCGCTATCGATATAGCTTTCAATTTCGTCTGCCGATAAGCGTTTGAAGCGCACGATGCTGTCGCAAATCCGGCTCCGCATCTTGCCATTCCCGTCGATCACGGCAACCGCGCTGAGCACATGGTGGCGGCGACCGCTGAGTAGGTTCAGGAACCCGCGTTGCATGTCGGCATCAGCAGCTTGCGGCAATATCCTGCGGCCAACGGCGACGGTGGTATCACCGGCAACAACAATTTCTCCAGCATCACGTGAAACGGCAACCGCCTTCTCCTCGGCCATGCGTAGCGCATAGACACGCGGAACCTCTCCCTTGCGGGGTGTCTCGTCAATATTTGGGGACGCGATGCGCGTAGGCGCTACACCTAAACGCGCGAGAAGGTCACGACGGCGCGGGCTTGATGAGGCCAATATGAGCGAAGGGTTCAGACCCAAGGTCTGTCGCCCTTATTTAAATCGGTACGTGATCCGGCCTTTGGTCAGATCATAAGGGGTAAGTTCACACAGCACTTCGTCACCCACGAGAACGCGGATACGGTTCTTGCGCATTTTTCCGGCAGTATGGCCTAAAACTTCATGGCCATTTTCAAGCTCGACACGGAACATAGCATTGGGCAGCAATTCACGGACTGTCCCACGCATTTCGAGTAATTCTTCCTTTGCCATTCGGCCCCTTATATCTTCAAAAATCCAAAGAAGCTGCGCCTGTAAACCTAATGTTTGAAAAAGGGAAGCGCTACAGTGTAATCGCCCTATTGCGACATAATGCGGCTCAGTTTAGAGGAGCGGTCTTGAAAATCGCGTCAGGCTTCCGACCTAACAAGATGTAAACTGAGTTGCTCCCCATGAACATATCCCGTTTGAGTGCGATTTTGTTGGCATCAACTGCCATGCCCGTAATGGCAATGGACGACGTCCAAAGCACGGGCAGCACCGTCGCTATCGCTAATGACGCCATTGAAGATACGGCTCAGGACGCGCCATCGCGCGAAATCATTGTCACGGCAGAACGTATTAGGGGGTCGGTGGACACCGACGTCCCACCCGTAGAGCAGCTGAACGAGGCTGACATCGCCTCTTTGGGCGCATCATCCTTGACCGATATTGTCGCCGCAGTCGCACCGCAGGCTAATTCCGGGCGTGGACGCGGCGGTGGCATGCCGATCATACTGCTGAACGGGCAGCGCGTTTCGGGTTTCCGTGAACTGCGTGATTTACCGCCAGAAGCCATCCGTCAGGTTCAGATTTTCCCCGAAGAAGTCGCGCTAAAATATGGTTTCCGTCCAGACCAACGGGTAATCAACTTCATCTTGAAGGACAATTTTGGCTCCTTCGCTACCGAATTTGAACGCGCTGAGCCGCAGGATGGCGGCTTTGCCCGCAATGAATTTGAAACGACGCTGACCCGTATTAGCAAAAACACCCGGTTCAATTTGGACATTAAGCTGGAACAGTCCACAGCGCTGACAGAATCCGAACGCGACCTGATATCTTCAGGTGGTTCGGTATTGGCGCGTGGCGGCAATATCAGCGGCCTTGGCGTCAATGGGACCATTTCACCTGCGTTAAACGCGCTCGCCGGCAGCAATGTCACCAAAGCAGGCGTGCCATTGGGTGTATCTAACCCAAATTTGGCGCAATTTGCCAGCACGGCAAACCGCCTAAATGACAGTAACATCGGCGATGCGCGGACATTATTGCCCCGCACCGAGCGCCTTGATGTGAATGGCACATGGAGCAAGGCGTTTGGGCCGCAAACCATCTTGTCACTCAACGCGAACTACGCGCTGACGGGTAACGAGTCCTTGCTCGGTTTGCCCGGCACAAGCTTTGTTCTGCCCGGCAGCAGCCCATTTTCGCCTTTCGGTCAGGATGTAACGCTCAGCCGCTATTTCGACACCCCACGCCCGCTTAAACGGGACAGCGAAACGCATGTGTTCCAGACGGGTAGTACGTTCAACCATGCGCTGGGTGGATGGCGTTGGACAGTTACGGGCAATTATGCGCGCACTGCAAATGACACACGCACCACACGCAACGCAGATTTCACCACATTACGCGCGGGCGTTTTAGCGGGAACGACGAACCCCTTTGCCGCCGATTTTGGGGCAAATCTGCTGTTCCTCGCGCCTGATCTTTCCACCAGCCTGAACCAGAATATGGACCTGCGTAGTACATTAGCAGGGACAGCGCTCAAATTGCCCACAGGCGATGTGCAATTGACGTTTGCATCGGGCTTTACGCGCCAAATGCTCGACAGCGAAACCTGGCGTTCGGGCGTCACAACCGACATATCCTTGCGCCGGAATAATATGAACCATTCGGTCAACGTGGAATTGCCGCTGACCGGCCGCGATTTCGGCCTTGGCGCCGTGATTGGCGAATGGTCGGTCAATGGCAATATCGGCTATAGCGACCTGTCCGATTTCGGTACGCTGATGGAATATGGCGCTGGCCTGCGCTGGGCGCCTGCACGCAATCTGACCTTCCAAGCATCGATCACGGGCGATGAAAACGCCCCGGGCATCGGCCAGTTGGGTAATCCAAATTTGGTTACGCCCAATGTTGCAACTTATGATTTTACGCGCGGTGAAAGCTTGTTCATCAATGTGATTACCGGTGGCAACCCCGCCTTGATCGGCGAAAAGCGCCGCGATCTGATATTGAACGCAAACTGGAACCCCAATTTCATCAAGGATTTCGCGCTTCAGTTTAGCTATTTCAAAAACAACAGCCGCAATACAACGGCCGCATTTCCCCTTTTGACGCCAGAGATTGAAGCCGCCTTCGCCAGCCGCGTCGTGCGCGATGTGAATGGCCGCTTGGTCAGCATCGATCAGCGTCCGGTGAATTTCGACCGTGAAACCTCACAGCGTATCCGCTGGGGCTTTAACCTATCGGGCAATATCGGCGCGTCCCCCGCCGCGCCGTGGCGTGGACCGGCAGGTGCTCCTCCTGCGGGTGCGGCAGGTGCTAATGGTGCGCCGCGGACAGCAAGCGGCGGTATTGGTGGTCGGGGCTTTGGTGGCGGCTTTGGCGGTGGCGGCCCACGTTTTGGCGCACCAGGCGGCGGCCAGCCAAGCCGTTGGAACATTGCCCTCTATCACACCTACCGCATAGAAGATAAAATCCTGATCCGTCCCGGCGTGCCTGTGCTCGACTTGCTCAATGGTTCAGCCACCAGCAGCAATGGTGGTGCATCGCGGCATGAGGTCGAGCTTTCGGGCGGCCTGTTTCACAAAGGTTTCGGCCTCCGTCTACAAGGGACATATAAGAGCGGTACTACCGCCGACGGCAATGGCCTTGCCGGTAGCAATGACCTGCGGTTTAGCGACGTTGCCGCCATCAACACATTTCTGTTCGTCAACCTGGACCAACAAGCCAGCATCATAAAGGCCGTGCCGTTGCTGAAAGGTAGCCGTATTGCATTCCGCATCGAAAATATCCTGAACGATATTGTCGATGTCCGCGACCAAAATGGTAATGTGCCGCTGGGCTATCAGCCCGGCTATATCGACCCGCGCGGCCGGGTGTTTGAATTGAGCTTCAGAAAGCGTTTCTGACCATCCGGATCAACGCATAAAAAAACCCCGCCGGAATTGCTTCCAGCGGGGTTTCTAAGCTTGATATTCTTTAGACGTTACATGGCGCCATGGGCGAGTGCTGCCAAGAGGAGCAAGGCCACGATGTTCGTGATCTTGATCATTGGGTTCACAGCAGGTCCAGCAGTGTCCTTATATGGGTCACCGACGGTGTCGCCGGTTACGGCTGCCTTATGGGCTTCCGAACCTTTGCCGCCATGGTTGCCGTCTTCAATATATTTCTTGGCATTGTCCCAGGCGCCGCCACCCGATGTCATCGAGATAGCAACGAACAGACCGCCAACAATCACGCCCAGCAGAAGCGCGCCGAGAGCAGCAAAGCCCTCTGCCTGACCTGCAACGGCAGTGATGACATAATATACGGCGATTGGCGTCAATACGGGCAGCAAGGATGGGATAATCATTTCCTTAATCGCTGCCTTGGTGACCAAATCGACGGTACGTGCATAATTTGGCTTCGACTTATAGGTCATGATGCCTGGGTCGTTTGCGAACTGGTCACGCACGTCCTTCACCACTTCACCCGCCGCACGGCCCACAGCCGTCATACCCATTGCCCCGAACAAATAGGGCAAAAGCGCACCGAGTAGAAGCCCGACGATGACATAGGGGTTTTCAAGGCTGAAATTCACCGCAAGCTCAGGGAAATATTCCCGAAGGTCGGCGGTGTAAGAAGCGAACAGCACCAAGGCTGCCAGACCTGCCGAACCAATGGCATAGCCCTTCGTTACAGCCTTTGTCGTGTTACCTACGGCATCCAACGCATCGGTCTTTTCACGGACGCTATCGTCAAGACCAGCCATTTCGGCAATACCACCGGCATTGTCGGTAACAGGGCCATAAGCGTCAAGCGCCACGACCATACCCGCCAAGGCCAACATGGCCGTTGCGGCAAAGGCAATGCCGATAACGCCAGCCAATTGATAGGCGATGATGATACCTGCACAGATTACAATCGTTGGCATCGCAGTCGATTCAAGGCTGATTGCCAGGCCTTGAATAACGTTGGTGCCGTGGCCGGTTTCCGATGCCTTGGCAATCGAACGAACCGGACGGTAATTGGTGCCTGTATAATATTCGGTGATCCAGATGATCAGGCCTGTGATGACAAGACCAAGCAACGAGCAATAGAATAATGTCCGGCCGGTGAACCCGCCAACATCATTTGCCATGCCGCCAAGTGCGAAGTCGATGGCGAACCAGATTGCCGGAACCGACAATATGGCCGTAACCAAAAAGCCCTTGTACATCGCGCCCATGATATTCTTTCCGCCGCCAAGACGGACGAAATAGGTACCGATAATCGAGGTGATGACGCAAACGCCGCCAATCAACAATGGCAAGCTCATGAGGTTCATGAACAATGCAGTGTCGGTTACGCCCTGCACCAGCAACGCGATCAACACCATCGTTGCACCGACGGTTACGACATAGGTTTCGAACAAGTCAGCCGCCATACCAGCGCAATCGCCGACATTGTCGCCCACGTTATCCGCGATAACCGCTGGGTTGCGTGGATCGTCTTCGGGAATACCAGCCTCAACCTTGCCGACAAGGTCAGCGCCAACGTCAGCTGCCTTGGTAAAGATACCGCCACCCAAACGTGCGAAGATAGAGATCAGCGACGCGCCGAATGCCAATGCAACAAGGGCATCGATCACTGGGCGGCTGTTCGGGGCCATCATAGCAACGTCCGTCAGATACCAGAAGAACACGGCAATCGCGAGCAAGGCCAAGCCAGCAACGAGCATGCCGGTAATCGCACCTGCTCGGAACGCCATGGTCAAACCGGCCTGAAGCCCGGTTTGCGCCGCAGCAGCCGTCCGCACATTTGCGCGCACCGAAATGTTCATTCCGATATAGCCTGCAACGCCCGAAAGCACCGCGCCAATGACGAAACCAACGGTTGGAATGACGCCCAAGAACAATGCCACTAACACCGCAACCACGACGCCTACGATAGCGATGGTCCGATATTGACGGCCAAGATAGGCTTTTGCGCCCTCTTGAATGGCCGCAGCGATTTCCTGCATTTTGTCATTGCCAGCAGGCGCACTCAGCACCTGGCGGCTGGTTACAAAACCGTACACAACGGCCAGTAACCCGCATAATATTGCGATAATTGTTAGAGACATGGAATTATCTCTCCCCTCCTGTTTTAAAAAACAACAATCGATGCCACTTCTCCTGCCGAGAAGCGTAAGCCAAGCGGCTATAAGGCGCGCTTATAAGCTATGGCAACCCTTAAAAGCCGCCTGCGTCGCCGCTAGCATCCCTGTTTGCATCATTGATGTTGATAACCAAGGGTGGGTGGCAGCTTTACCGGCGCCTCGCCATTTTTTAATGTCAGTCCGCCGCCAGCAACGACGCGACCAACCGCCGTCGCAGGCACGGCTATCGCGGCTTTGGGTGATGCGGTGAACAGCAATTGATAGTCATCGCCCCAGCTTGCCGCCTGCATACGGCTTTCAAGGCTATCTGTGCGGTAGCCGATATAAAGCGGCGATAACGGCATACAGGCTAGGTCAATTTCTATGCCATTCTGGCTGGCAGTCGCCATGCGCTCTGCATCGAGCAGCAAACCATCCGACACATCCATCATCGCGGTGACGATCGGCGCAAGTGCCTGCCCGTTGGCCAGCCGCGCGACCGGCCGGTTAAACGCATCGGCCAAAGGCCCTATTTCGTCAAAGCCCGCGTCCATAAGCTCAAATCCAGCCAATGCATCACCGAGCGTTCCCGTGACATATAAAATGTCACCAATTTGCGCGCCTGAACGTGACGGGACCGGTCGGTGCGTTGCCATGCCCAAGGCCGTTAACCCAAGCGCACGCTTATCCCCGCGATTGGCCACGGTATCGCCGCCAAGCAACGCAACCTTGTAATGCGACAGCGCCCTTTCGAGGCCCATAGCAAACGCCCTGTCCCACGCATCATCGCCCAGCATGAAGCCCAGCAACACCCCAATGGGCGACGCACCCTTTGCCGCCAAATCGGACAGGTTGGACGCCAATAGCTTCCACGCAACATCGGCGGGATTGGCGTTCGACCGGAAATGCACGCCCTCCGACATCATGTCATGCGTGATAATCAACGACGCATCGCCGATGTCGACGACCGCAACATCGTCGAGCAATCCGCGCGCAGCCGGATCGATGGCAAAGCCGCGCAAAATATTGATGAAGCTGGATTCGGTGGTCATGGCGTAACGTTAACGCATTGCGAGGGCATGCAGAACCCTATTCCGGAAAGCGGCGTTAGCGGGCGCGAACGTCCTTCGCGACGGCATCCAGCAAGCCATTGACGAACTTCGCGTCCTTATTATCAAAAAACGCATGGGCGACGTCGAGATATTCATCAATGACAGTCGCCGTGGGCACATCGGGCCGCGCGATTAATTCATAAGTGCCGCAACGTAAAATCTGCAGCATCGTCTTGTCCAAACGATCCATCTTCCATTTCTCGCCCAGCTTGCCATCGACAAGCCCGTCGATTTCCGCACGCCGCGCATCCACGCCCGAAACAACATCATCGAAGAAATCGGGGTCGGCATCGGCATATTGCGCGTCTTCAATTTCCTGCCCCAGACGGTGCGAATGAAATTCATTCAAAAGCCGCGCAATGCCGATGTCTTCCATATCCATTTGATACAGCGCCTGCACCGACGCCAAACGCGCCGCCGAACGGGATTTGGACTTTGCACTGGCGTTACTGGCACTCATAATCTTTTCCTGACACTCGCCGCATGGGCGGGTAAACCTTCGGCATCAGCGAGCGTTGCCGCCGCCGGACCAATTTTGTTAATAGCATGTTGATCAAGCGCGATGAAGCTGGTCCGCTTCATGAAATCGAGCACCGACAGGCCAGACGCAAAACGCGCGCGCCGTCCGGTGGGCAATACATGATTTGGTCCGGCGACATAATCGCCAATCGCCTCAGGCGTCATGCGGCCCAAAAATACGGACCCTGCGTGACGGACAAGGCCAAACAACCGTTCAGCGCGGTCATCATCGACGGCAAGTTCCAGATGTTCCGCGGCCAACCGGTTGACCAAGGGAATTGCGGCTTCCAGATTATCGACCACAATAATCGCGCCAAAATCCGTCCAACTGGCCCGAGCAACCGCTTGTGTAGACAATGTCGCAATTTGCGTATCCACCGCCGCTGCGACTTGGTCCGCATATGCGGCATTGTCGGTGAACAATATCGACTGGCTTGTGGGATCGTGCTCGGCCTGACTTAACAGGTCGGCGGCAATCCATGCCGGGTCATTTTGGGCATCGGCCACCACCACAATTTCTGATGGTCCTGCCACCATATCGATGCCGACCACACCATAAAGCTGCCGCTTTGCCTCGGCCACCCAAGCATTGCCGGGGCCGGTGATGACGTCGACTGGTCGGATGCGTTCGGTTCCATAAGCCAAAGCCGCAATCGCCTGTGCCCCGCCGACACGCCAGATTTCGTCAACGCCCGCTACATAAGCGGCGGCCATCACGGTCTGGTTTGTTTCGCCTTTTGGTGTTGGCGTGACCATAACGATCCGTTCAACGCCCGCGACCTTAGCCGGAATAGCATTCATTAATACCGACGATGGATAGGCCGCACGACCACCCGGAACATAGACCCCCGCCGCATCGACCGCCGACCAGCGTGCGCCAAGCCGCACATTGTCGCTGTCACGATAATCCCGGTCTTCGGGCAATTGCGCGGCGTGATAGGCCTCAATGCGCTTCGCCGCGAGCGTCAATGCATCGCGCAAATCAGGCTGCAGCGCGTCATAGGCCGCCTTGCACTGCGCCGCATCAATCTGCCAACCAGCATTGTTAAGATTGAAACCGTCGAAGCGCTGCGTCATTTCCGCCAGCGTCACATCGCCATGCGCACGGACGTCTTTTATGGTCTGCGCCACAGCGCTGGTCACATCGGCGTCGGACTCACGCCGGCCATTGACCAATGCATCAAATGCATCCGCAAAGCCAATATCAGAAGAATCAAGCCGCTGCACGTGCGCCCGTCAATTCCCGGAAACGCTGGACCATCGCCGGAATGGTCCCGCTCATCATCTTATACGCCGCGCGGTTAACGATCAGCCGCGCCGACACTTCGCTAATCACAGCCGTTTCAACAAGGCCATTTTCAGCGAGCGTTTTGCCCGATGACACCAGATCCACAATCCGCCCCGAAAGCCCAAGTGAAGGCGCAAGCTCCATCGCGCCATTCAACTTCACACATTCGGCCTGAATACCGCGCGCATGATAATAACGGCTGGTTGTGCCGGGATATTTGGTGGCAACACGGATATGCCCACCAGTTACATCATCAGGAACGCCCTGCGGCATCGCCACAGATATGCGGCAACGGCCAATGCCTAAATCCACCGGTGCATAGAGTTCCGAATAATCAAATTCGTCGATAACGTCCGAACCGACAATACCAATTTGCGCCGCGCCATGGGCGACAAAGGTCGCCACATCGAACGCGCGGACGCGAATGATGCTAATCGCCGGATCGTTGGTCGCGAACAAAAGCGCACGACTAGCCTCGTCAAAAAAGGCTGCCTCAGGCTCAATGCCCGCCGCTTTCATCAACGGCAAAGCCTCATCGAGTATCCGTCCCTTAGGGATTGCAAAGATGATTGGTTCGGTCACAATGACCGCGCTTTACGGGCCGCGAGCGGAAAGGGCAATATGGCAGAAAATATAGGCGTCGGCGATTAGGCCAAAAACCTATCCATCGCCGTGTTCACCGCATCGGGTCGTTCCCAAATGACGAAATGCCCGCAATCCGCGAAAGGCGCGATGGTGACGTCTGGCACCAGCTCTTCGATGCCGTCGATATTGCTCGGCGGCAAAGCCAAGTCATCCATCGCCCATATCACTAAGGTCGGGATCATCAGCTGCGGAAATGCGCCAGAAGCAAATGCGGGCATTTCGGCATTCTCGTCCATCGCTGGCACATATAATGCAGAGGCGCGGTACCAATTGAGCATGCCAAAACAGGTGTCGCGATCGCTCCAATCGGCCAACAACGCGGCGCGCTCCTCTGGCTCCATCGCATTTGGCTTGTCCCATTTGATCGTCTTTAACAACAGACCTGTCAGGCCCTGTTCCTGCACCAAGGCGTCATTTGCCGGATCGCGAAAGGCACGGATATATTGGCTGGATTCACGCTGGTTCATGTCCGTGATCAACAAGCGCTGAAAAATATAGGGATGCGGCGCATTGGCGATAATGGCGCGCGGCACACGCCCCGCCCAAGCGGGATTTAGCGCGCCAGCTTGCCCATTTAACGCAACGCTCCATGCAATTGCGCCGCCCCAGTCATGGCCCGCAATGATAAATTGCTGCACATGCAATGCATCGGCCAGCGCGAAGATATCCGCGGTCAGCTTATCCGCCGTATAGCCATCGACCGCCTGCGGCTTTGACGTCCCGCGATAGCCACGTTGATCGGGCGCGATGCAATAAAAACGGTCGGCAAAATGCGCGATCTGGTGCCGCCATGTGCGGTGCGATTCAGGAAAGCCGTGCAGGAAAATAATTGCCGGATTTTTGGGATCACCCGCCATAAACGCATCCATTTCTATGCCCGTCGATAGCGAAAGGCGATGCGGAGAAAGTTCGATCATGTCATTTGCCTTACTGCTTAGCTGACTCGCTTCACGCGGATGCCCCGGCCATTCATCACCAGCAAGAAGCTGCCGAGTGCACCGCGCTTAATAACAAAGGGTTTGCCATCCTTTAAAAGCACAGCTGTCGCTTCCATTGTCTGCCAGACCCCTGCGTCTTTGACGGTGAATTGATATTTGCCGGCACCTATAGATTGAACGCCCGTCAGCTGGCCTTCGACTTGTTTGAATTCTGCTTCTTGCTCTGCTTCGCTTTCGCCAAAAAACGGAATTTTTGGTAAGGAAAAACCAAATAAAGACTTTTTAGTTTTGCGCACATCATCTTGATCCAGCATGACAATCTGACGATTGTCGGTGGCATCTTCCAATGCCTTGCTTGCCGTATCGAAGCAGGCAAGACGCGCGGTAGCATCGGCCACGGCCCGACAGGCCAGGATGTCGGTATATGCCTTCGGTCGGTTCGTCTGGGTATCGGCGGCCAAGGCCGGCGAAGCGCATAAAGCAGCCAAAAGAAAAGCCTGCGTTATTTTAGGCATATGTTCATCTCCTTTATGGGCCGTGTTGCTAGCATCATGGATTAACTAAATCTCGCTGGGTGCACGTGCTTTGATTGCCAGCGCGTGGACCCGCGTTCCGGGAATATCGCCCAGCGCCTTGTTCACCATACGCTGCCGCGTCAGGCGGGAAACTCCTAAAAAAGCAGCGCTTTCAATTTCGATGGTGAAGTGGGATTCGCCGGATCCATCATCGCCGCTATGGCCGTGATGTTTGGCGCTATCGTTGATAACGACAAGGCGAGTTGGCGCGAATGCTGTTTCCAGCAGCATTTCCATTTCAACTTGTGCAGGACCTTTTTTCATGACCCGCTCTTCCCATATGGCGGGTTTTTCGCCAAGGAAAATCATGGCCTCCGACCGCTCCACCGATAGATTTCACGGCCGTGTTCACGCGTCAGGGCGGCCATGCGCCTATCCGGACTGCGGCGAAGCGGGCGAATTTCGTGCACCTGATCCCCAGGGACAGGCGCCATCGGCGAACGGCCCGGGTGATTATCAATATCTATGCCTTGAGCATGTAAGGCAGTTTAACGCTGGCTATAACTGGTTTGCCGGCATGACCGCCGATGAAATTTCCATGGCGCAAAGCCCGGTGCAATTCTGGCCAAGCGAGACACGCGCCTTTCGTGCCACTGGCAATGTCGATTCGCCGCCGAAATGGGCGGACTTTAAAGACCCGCTGGATGCCATCTCCACGCGGTTCCGTTCGCGTCTACCCAAAGAGCGCGCCGATGGACAAATTCTATCACCGGAGGACCGCAAAGCCTTGCGGACGCTAGGGCTTGGCGAGGATGCCGACCGCCGCGCCTTACGCAGCGCCTATTCGGCGAAGGTGCGCGCTTATCATCCGGACAAAAATGGCGGCAACCGCTCTTATGAAAAGGCTTTGCAAGACGTGATTGCTGCCTATACGCACCTTAAAACTTCGCCCGCTTTCATTTGACGAGAATAACATGACGAACATTCCAAATATCCAAACCGACAGCCGCGACGCGACCATCCTCGCTGCCCCTGACAAAATGGTCAGCGTGCGCGAAGTGTTTGGCATTGATGTGGATATGGAATGCCCCGCTTTCTCCGTCGCAGACGAGCGCGTTCCGGACACCGACGAAAGCTATGTCTTTGACCCCGACACTACCCTCGCCATCCTGGCGGGCTTTGCCCATAACCGCCGCGTCATGGTGCAGGGTTATCATGGCACGGGTAAATCTACGCATATCGAACAGGTTGCGGCACGCCTAAAATGGCCATGCATCCGCATCAACTTGGATGCGCATATCAGCCGCATCGATCTTATCGGACGCGATGCCATCGTCTTACGCGATGGGCAGCAAGTGACAGAATTCCGCGAAGGCTTGTTGCCTTGGGCGCTGCAGACGCCAACGGCATTGGTGTTCGACGAATATGATGCTGGCCGTCCTGACGTCATGTTTGTGATTCAGCGTGTGTTGGAAACCGAAGGCAAGCTGACGCTGCTCGACCAAAATCGCGTCATTCGACCCAACCCTTATTTCCGCCTGTTCGCCACTGCCAATACCGTTGGGCTTGGTGACACAAGTGGTCTGTATCATGGCACACAAGCAATTAACCAAGGCCAGATGGACCGCTGGAACATTGTTGTTGGCCTGAACTATCTGCCGGCGCAAGTTGAAAGCGAAATCGTTTTGGCCAAGGCCTCGGGTACCGACGCCGCCACTATCGCCAATATGGTGAAGGTCGCCGAAATGACTCGTCAGGGCTTCATCAATGGTGATATCTCTACGGTTATGAGTCCGCGCACGGTCATTACCTGGGCGCAGAACACCGCGATTTTCAAAAATGTCGGCTTTGCCTTCCGTTTGTCATTCCTCAACAAATGCGATGACGCGGAACGCGCCTTGGTCGCCGAATATTATCAACGCGTTTTTGGCCAAGATTTGCCGGAAAGCGTCGTTGGCAAAGCAAAATAAATACCGGCTATTTCGCCACTTCAGTTGAAGGAACGCATTATGAAACGCTTCGCACTCGCTCTCGCGCTGATGATTACTGCATCACCGGCATTTGCCGCGTTAAAACCCGGGACACGCGCAACCGATTTCACAACGCAAGCGGTGTTGGCCGGCAAGGCGGACACGTTCAACCTGAACAAGGCTTTGAAAAACGGGCCCGTGGTGCTGTATTTTTATCCCAAAGCGTTCACCTCTGGTTGCACCGTTGAGGCGCATGAATTTTCTGAGGCTGCCGATGATTTTGCTGCTTATGGCGCGTCCATTGTCGGCATGTCAGCGGATAATCTGGAAACGTTAAAGCGTTTCTCGGTTGAGGCCTGCCGCAACAAATTCATGGTCGGTATTGCGACCAAGCCCATGATCAAAAACTACAAGGTCAGCCTACCCATGATGGGCGGTACCAACCGCACGACTTATGTCATCGCACCCGATGGAAAAATATTGTTCGCTTATGCGCAGCTGGGCGTGAAAGGCCATGTTTCCGGCGCGCTGAACGCGGTCAAGGCATGGCATGCGGCGAATCCCAAGCGGAAATAATGCATAAATCCGCCCTCCTGCTTTTGCCATTATTGCTGTCCGGTTGCACCGTGGCCGTCAAATATGGCGATGTGTTGCACAGCAGGCTGGCGGAAAACCCACGCTGCAATCCCGCGCAGAATGACGATGCGGCGATAGCCGGAAAAGACCATTTCATTGTTACCAGCCGCCTGCCCGACTGCCGCGGCGACAACATCCTTCTTACCAACCACAGGGCTGATCGCGTGCGCTACGCCCGCTTTACCCCACCGCAAAAGATAAAGCCTGCAAAAGGCAATGCTCATATACGTGTGCCACTTGCATTCCAACCGGAGGATGCTTGGTGGGATAGTCTGCATGATGCGGCGAACCTGCGTAACGGCCGCGTGCTGATATATGTCCATGGCTACCGTGAAACTCTGCCAACTACAGCGCGCGACGCGGTGCAGATTGGTGCGATGAGTAATTTTGACGGACCAATCATCCATTATAGCTGGCCCTCACAAGGCAATTTGCTGAGCTATGCCGTGGATGAAACCAACATGTATTGGGACCAACGCAATTTCCGCAATTTCCTGACCAAATTGGCGCGAACGGAATGGGTCAAGGAAATCATTCTTGTCTCCCATTCGCTTGGCGCACGGCTTGTTATTCCGGCGGTTGAATATGTTGACCGTACCTCGACTAACGCAGATTCGAGCAATATTTCCAATATCATATTGGCTTCGCCCGATGTGGATCGTGAAGATTTTGAACGCGATATCGCAGAAGAAGTCCTCGCCGCGCGGCGCGTCAATAATGACCGCAGGGTGACGGTCTATGCATCGCTAAAAGACCGGGCGCTGGCGGTATCGCGCGCAGTGCATGGCTATCCGCGTTTAGGATCGCCTTATTGTTTTAACCCATTTGAGGCGCAGGAGTTAAAGGCCAAGGGGCTGCCGCAACGCTGCTTTGCGACCAAGACGAAATATCAGACCGAGCCTGCCAAAACCGGCTTCACTATCATTGATACGACCGATGTTTCCGGCGGCGGCGCAGGCCATAGCGATTATTTGCGTAGCTTTGCCGTATGCAAGGATTTTGCGGCGGTTGTGAACGGTGCGCGCTCGACCGAGGACCGTGTGGCAACCAAGGACGCGCATGTATTCACGCTACGCGCGCCTGTAAAACCGACAAAAGAAGACATTGCCTTTATGTGCAAGAGGTTGCCCGATTAATGTCTAATGAAAGCCCTCTTGAACAATTTAAACAAGTGCTAACTGGCACCGCCCGCGCGCTCGCGCATGAACCGGAGGTCGAATTGGCCTTCACCGCCGACGCGCCGAGCCAAGCGGGCAAGAATTTCAAGGTCCCCATGCCGGGTCGCTTGCTTCCGCCCGATCAAGTGGCCGAGGCACGCGGTTTTGCCGACAGCTTTGCGTTGAAGTTGAAGCATCATAATCCGGCGCAGCATGCCGCATTGCGCCCATCCGAAGTGATTGCGGGTGCGGCCTTTGACGCCGTTGAAAATGCACGGGTTGAGGCGCTGGGGTCGCGCAACATGGCCGGTATTGCCGCCAATCTTAGCCATGCGCTTGAACTCAAAATGCGCACCGACCCAATTGCCCGTGCACAAGCCCCTGACGAAGTGCCGATTTCCACGGCCTTATCGCTGATCGTGCGCGAACGGCTCACAGGCGCGCCCGTGCCTGAGGGCGCCGCCGTTGGTGTCGATATGCTGCGCGGCTGGATTGAAGAAAATGCCGGTAGCGATTTGGATGCGCTTGCGATGGCGCTCGACGACCAAAGCGCCTTTGCCAAGCTGACGCAGTCCATGCTGGAGCACCTGAACCTCACCGAAGGTGATATCGATCCGTCCGATGCCGATGAAGGCGGCGATGATGCCGAAGATACCCAAGACCAAGACGGCGATAGCGAGGACGATGGCGATGGTGAAGCTGGCCAAGCCGAAGCCCGCGCCGAGCCGCAGCAGGGCGAAGGCGAAGAGACTGAAGCCGATTATGACGGCGAAGACATGGATGACCAAGACGGTGCCGACGGCGAAATGGGCGATGACGGCATGCAACCCGTCACCCCGCAACGCCGCAATTGGGACCATTTGCCGCAGAGCGACTATAAAATCTGGTCGACCAAATATGACGAGACGATTACCGCGACCGAGCTTGCCGACGAAGAGGAACTGAACCGGCTACGCGCCTATCTGGATCAGCAATTGTCGAACTTGCAATCGGTGGTGACAAAGCTTGCCAACCGCTTGCAACGCCGCCTGATGGCGCAGCAAAACCGCAGTTGGGATTTCGACCAAGAAGAAGGTATGATTGACGCAGCGCGGCTCGCGCGCATCGTCGTGTCGCCGGGCAGTTCACTGTCCTACAAAGTCGAACGCGAAACCGATTTCCGCGACACCGTCGTGACCTTGCTGATCGACAATTCAGGCTCCATGCGCGGGCGGCCTATCAGCATTGCGGCGATAAGTGCCGACATATTGGCGCGCACCTTGGAACGCTGCGGCGTCAAAACCGAAATATTGGGCTTCACCACCCGCGCTTGGAAAGGCGGACAAGCGCGTGAGGACTGGCTCGCCGCTGGACGCCAGCCCATGCCTGGTCGCCTGAACGATCTACGCCATATTCTTTACAAAAAAGCCGATGAGCCATGGCGGCATGCCAAGCGCAATCTGGGCCTGATGATGCGCGAAGGGCTGCTGAAGGAAAATATCGACGGCGAAGCGTTGCTCTGGGCACATAACCGCCTGATCGCCCGCGCCGAAGACCGCCGCATATTGATGGTCATTTCGGACGGCGCGCCTGTTGATGACAGCACTTTGTCGGTCAACCATGGCGGCTATCTGGAGCAACATTTGCGCAAGGTTATCGAAATGATCGAAACGCGCAGCCCCGTGCAACTGGTCGCCATCGGCATCGGCCATGACGTGACGCGTTACTATAAACGCGCGGTCACAATCATGGACGTTGAACAGCTTGGCGGGACGATGATTGAACAATTAGCCGGATTGTTTGACGAGGAATAAGCTTGTCTTTCCCACGCCGCAGAATATGATTTAATCAAACGATTAAACCTGCGGGGAATTATAGATGAACGTCACTGAAGCCGTCGCCTCACGGCGCTCTGTCCGGCAATTTCTGGATACACCCGTCGACAAAGCGATCCTCGAACGCGTGCTCGCAAAGGCGCAGCGTGCGCCCTCGGGCGGTAATACGCAGCCTTGGAATGCGGTCATCCTGACCGGCGCGCCCTTGGCTGACCTGACCGCCAAGATTAAGGCGAAAGCCGCCACGGCGCCGATGGGCGATGGCCATGAATATGACATCTATCCCAAGGACTTAGAAGGCCGTTACGAAGAACAACGCCGTGGTGTGGGCAAGGCGATGTTCGATGCGCTTGGCCTCGCCCGCGAAGACGGCGCTGGCCGCGTTGCACAGATGATGAAAAACTGGGACAGCTTTGGCGCGCCGGTGCAACTGTTCACTTACACCCGGAAATATATGGGTCCACCACAATGGTCGGACATGGGCATGTGGCTGCAAACCGTCATGCTGTTGCTGCGTGAAGAGGGCCTCGACAGTTGTGCGCAGGAGATCTGGGCTATGTACGGCACGACGATGCGCACACTGCTGAATATTGATGATGGACATATCTTCTTCTGCGGCATGGCGATTGGCTACCGTGATGCAGACGCCGCGGTGAACAACTTTACCGTGCCCCGCGTGGAGATTGATCAGGCGATACGCTGGGACGGGTTTTAGATCCCCAACCCGCGTCAGGTGACGAGGTTCTTGACCTCCGCATCCATTTCCACCATCGCCAAACCATGTCTGAGCTTAAACTCTTCAACAGCCTGACCCGGCAACTGGAAACCTTCACCCCCGTGCATGCAGGCGAAGCCCGCGTCTATACCTGCGGACCAACGGTGTATAATTACCCGCATATCGGCAATATGCGCGCTTATGTCTTTGCCGACACGTTGGGCCGCGTTCTGTCGTACAAGGGCTATAAGCTGACCCATGTCATCAACATCACCGATGTCGGCCATTTGACCGACGACGCCGATGCGGGCGAAGACAAGATGGAGAAAATGGCGGCGGAGAAAGCGCAGTCCATTTGGGACATCGCCCGCCATTATACCGAGGCGTATTGGGAAGACATTAAGGCGCTGAACATTCGGCAGCCTGCACATTGGTCCATCGCCACCGATTATGTGCCGGCAATGATCGATTATGCCCAAAGCATCGCCGACAAGCATTGTTATGAACTCGAAAGCGGCCTCTATTTCGACACCTCCACCGTTGCCCATTATGGCGCATTGGCGCGTGCCAAGACCGAAGAGGGCGAAGGCCGTATCGAAGAGGTAGATGGCAAACGCCATGCGGCGGACTTTGCTATTTGGCGCAAGACACCCGCGGGCGAAACGCGGCAGATGGAGTGGGATAGCCCATGGGGCAAAGGCGCGCCGGGCTGGCATCTGGAATGTTCGGTGATGTCAGAGGCGCTGCTTGGCCTGCCGTTCGATATCCACACAGGCGGCATCGACCATCGCGAAATCCACCACCCCAATGAAATCGCGCAGAACCAAGCGCGCTGCGGCAGCGACCATAGCGGTGCGCGTTTTTGGATGCACAACAACTTCCTGATCGAACGCAGTGGCAAGATGAGCAAATCATCGGGCGAATTTCTGCGCGTGCAATTGCTCATCGACAAAGGCTTCCACCCCCTCGCCTACCGCCTCATGTGCCTGCAAGCGCATTATCGCAGCGAGCTGGAGTTTTCGTGGGAAGGTTTGCAGGCGGCGTTTGTGCGGCTGAAGCGGATGGTGATGGGGGTGACCAACCTCAAGGCCCGTCATGCTGAGACACAAACCAGTGAGGCTGATACATGGACCCTGAAACAAGTTCAGGGTGACGTTGCGCAAGTGATTATGGCTTCGATCAATGATTTCAACGCAGCAATAGTCGACGACCTTAACACTGCCATCGCTATCACCGCGATGGAAACCATCATCGGCCTCAAAAAGGTCGACGTCGCACAACAACTTGCGGCCATCGCCGACATGGACGCGGTCCTCGGCCTAAACCTGATGAGCCTTACCCGCGCCGACCTACGCGTCCGGCCCAAAGCCGCCACTATCACCGAAGCCGAAATCGAAACCGCCCTCACCGCCCGCAAAGAGGCCCGCGCCGCCAAGGACTTTGCCAAGTCCGACGCGATCCGCGACGACCTCATCGCCAAAGGCGTCGAAGTGATGGACGGCGACCCATTGGGTTGGGATTGGAAGCTCGACATATGATGCTGACAATTGCCTGGCTCGTCCTTGCGGCTATCCACGCGCTACCCGCGCTGGCGTTGTTCCGTCCGGCGATGATAGGGCAACTCTACCGCGTGGCTAACGACAATCCCTTATTCCTGTTGCTGCATCATCGCGCTGCGCTGTTCCTCGTTATCTTCCTGCTCGCTGTCTGGGCTGCATTTGACCCTGCGAGCCGCCGCTTGGCCAGCGTTGGCGTCGGCGTCAGCATGATTTCCTTCTTGATCCTCTATTGGTCTGCAGGTTCCCCACCCGCATTAAAAACTATTGCTATGACCGATCTTATCGGTCTCCCGTTTCTCATCTTTGTCACTTGGAAGGCTTTTGCCGCATGACCAAAACGAAACTCGTAATGTCGGGCCTTGTGCGTCCGTTGATTGAGCCGCGCTTACCCGACTGGATTGAACCGCATTTCTTCATGTCGAAGGAAGAAGCGCTAGCGATAGCGCCGCAGGCGGAGATTGGCTGGTTCGACATGTATGACAAAGGCGACATGGCCACGGTCATTGGTGCCGCCACCCAGATGAAATGGTTGAACAGTATTTATGCCGGCGTCGACGGGATGCCGTTGGCGCAGCTGAAGGCGCAAGGCTGCGTCGTCACCAATGGCGCGGGCATCAACGCCATCACCATCGCGGAATATGTCGTGATGGGCATGCTGACCGTCGCCAAAAACTATCGCGAAGTCGTACGCGCGCAAGAGCGCCGTGAATGGTTGCTAGATTCGCCCGGCAAGGTTGAGCTGGCAGGGTCCAAAGCGTTGCTGCTCGGCTATGGCGCGATTGGTAAGCTGATTGAAGAACGGGTGAAACCCTTTGGCGTCGATGTGACCGTGGTGCGCCGCTCGGCGGGGCCAAATACCCTGACGCCTGACCAATGGCGGGCGCAGTTGGGCGAATATGACTGGGTCATACTCGCCGTTCCCGCAACGCCGGAAACCGACAATATGATTGGCGCAGCTGAGCTTGCGGCGATGAAACCTAGCGCGACACTCATCAACATTGCACGCGGATCAGTGGTCGATCAGGATGCTTTGGTGGCTGCATTGCAAGCCAAGCACATCGCCAACGCATTTCTAGACGTCACCACGCCGGAGCCATTGCCCGCGGACCATGTGCTTTGGACGCTGGATAACGCGCATGTCACGATGCATTTGTCGGGCCGCGCGCAGGACAAGATGTTCGTTCGCTCCGCGCAGCGCTTCTTTGAAAATCTCGAACGCTATCGCAAGGGCGAAGCGCTTGAACCAATGGTCAATTTGGATCTGGGATATTGAACATGCCAAACCCCGCAGAAATCTGGCACACCGTTGCCCTTTCCCGCGATGCAAAGGCGATTTCCGCCGTCCTGCATGATGATTGTGTTTTCGAAAGCCCAGTTGTGCACTCCCCCCAAATGGGCAAGACAATCACCGCCAAATATCTCGCGGCGGCGGGCCACACTTTGGGCAATGCGGAATTCAAATATGTCGGCGAATGGCACCGTGAGAATAGCGCAATCTTGGAATTTCAGACCGTCATCGACGGCATCGCAATCAATGGCATCGACATGATCACATGCGATAATGACGGCCTGATCACCCATTTTAAGGTCATGGTCCGGCCGTTAAAGGGCATGAACATGCTGCACCAGAAAATGGGCGAAATGCTGCAGCAAATGACGGGCTGATTTTCTAACCACACCGCACAAAAAAAGGCCGGAAGGTTGCCCCTCCGGCCCATTTTGTTTCAGCGTGCGCTGAGGGTTTGGACTTAGAAGTCCATACCGCCCATACCGCCCATGCCGCCCATGCCACCTGGCATGCCGCCGGCGCCCGCAGGCTTGTCTTCTGGCGCGTCGGAGATAGCTGCTTCAGTGGTGATCAACAGACCAGCAACCGATGCCGCATCTTGCAACGCCGTACGTACAACCTTGGTTGGGTCGATGACGCCCGAAACCACGAGGTTTTCATACACATCGGTTGATGCGTTGAAGCCCATGGTCTCGTCATTTTCGCGCAACAAGTTACCCGAAACAACCGCGCCGTCATATCCGGCGTTGGCTGCGATTTGACGCAATGGAGCAACAATCGCCTTACGGATGATGTCGACACCGCGTGTCTGGTCATCATTGGCGCCCTTGAGGCCTTCGAGAGCCTTAGTAGCATAGAGAAGTGCTGTACCACCACCAGGGACGATGCCTTCTTCAACGGCTGCGCGGGTTGCGTGCAGCGCGTCGTCAACGCGGTCCTTGCGCTCTTTCACTTCAACTTCGGTCGAACCACCGACCTTGATCACGGCAACACCGCCGGCAAGCTTAGCCAAACGCTCTTGCAGTTTTTCCTTGTCGTAATCCGACGTGGTGTTTTCGATTTGTGCACGGATCGCTTCTACGCGGCCCTTGATCGCATCGGTTTCGCCAGCGCCATCGACGATGATAGTGTTGTCCTTGTCGATGGTGACGCGCTTGGCTTGGCCGAGCATGCCCAAGGTGACGGTTTCAAGCTTGATGCCCAGATCTTCGCTGATCATTTCACCCTTGGTGAGGATTGCGATATCTTCCAACATCGCCTTGCGACGATCGCCAAAGCCAGGTGCCTTCACCGCAGCAATCTTCAAGCCGCCACGCAGCTTGTTGACGACCAAAGTTGCAAGCGCTTCGCCTTCAACGTCTTCAGCGATGATCAGCAATGGACGGCCCGACTGCACCACAGCTTCGAGGATTGGCAACATGGCTTGCAAGTTGCCGAGCTTCTTTTCGTGGATCAGGATATATGGGTTGTCCAACTCGACCGACATCTTCTCGGTGTTGGTGATGAAATAGGGCGACAGATAGCCACGGTCGAACTGCATACCTTCGACAACTTCAAGCTCGCTTTCACGGCCCTTAGCTTCTTCGACGGTGATAACGCCTTCTTTGCCGACCTTCTCCATGGCGTCTGCAATCATCTTACCGATTTCAGCTTCACCATTGGCAGAAATTGTGCCGACCTGTGCGATTTCCGCAGAACCCGCTACTGGCTTTGAACGCTTAACAAGATCAGCGACAACCGTGTTTACGGCTGTGTCGATACCGCGCTTTAGGTCCATTGGGTTCATACCCGCTGCAACCGACTTCATGCCTTCGCGAACGATCGCTTGTGCAAGAACGGTGGCAGTGGTCGTGCCGTCACCAGCAGCGTCATTAGCCTTGCTGGCCACTTCGCGCAGCATCTGCGCACCCATATTTTCGAACTTATCCTTCAGTTCGATTTCCTTGGCGACGGTAACGCCGTCCTTGGTGATGCGTGGTGCACCGAAGCTTTTGTCGATGACAACATTGCGTCCCTTTGGACCCAAAGTTACCTTCACCGCATCGGCGAGGATGTCTACGCCGCGCAGGATGCGTTCACGCGCATCGCGGCCGAATTTCACGTCTTTAGCAGCCATGATATATTTCCTTTAGTTTGAACTCTATTTTTCAAAGCCGTCATGCTGAATTTGTTTCAGTATCTATTCAGACCCTGAAGCAGGTTCAGGGTGACGGAGTTTGCGATAACTTAGGAAACGATACCCAAGATATCCGATTCCTTCATGATCAACAGGTCTTCACCGTCGATCTTGACTTCAGTGCCCGACCATTTGCCGAACAAAATCTTGTCACCAGCCTTAACGTCGAGCGCGGTTACCGTGCCGTCGTCAGCGCGCGTGCCTGTGCCAGCCGAGACGACTTCGCCTTCTTGTGGCTTTTCCTGAGCTGTATCAGGGATGATGATCCCGCCAGCGGTTTTTGCTTCGGCCTCGACCCGACGGACGAGAACGCGATCATGCAATGGACGAAATGCCATGTTGAACTATCCTTTTTCTG